>Ga0302325_10015493_pt1 | contig 16206 bp, 15 predicted proteins | sample Palsa_T0_2_FD_201948 | JGI IMG/M metagenome (GOLD analysis project Ga0302325, IMG submission 201948) | Peat permafrost microbial communities from Stordalen Mire near Abisko, Sweden - Palsa_T0_2 | ecosystem: Environmental > Terrestrial > Soil > Palsa > Peat permafrost | place: Sweden: Abisko... | reverse complement strand
TTTGGGAAGGCTCTGGCAACGCACAATGGCTCCAGAAAATCCGAACCAGCAATATCCCCTCTACAACACGACATTCTCACTCTATCGGCTCTCTCCCCTCTACACAGGTAGCAGTCTACCGCTCAACAATGCCATCCTCCACCAGCACGCACGACGATTCCGAGATATATTGGCGGGGGAGGTGCTTCGCGGGGTAAGAGTTGGCCTAGAACAGGAAGACAACGTACTCGCCCGGGTCGGAGCGCTGCAGACCGTGACATGGAGGCTTCTGCCGGAAGAAGAGGCGTGGACCGCGGAAGATGAAATGGAATCGGGGAACGACGATACTACGATGAGCTTGGCGATCAGCCGAGGAATGCTTGTTACCGTTACATACGAGAAAATTGCCTATAGGGCGGTACTGTTACGTGCTCGACGAGAAGGAAATTTTGATGAGACAGTGGATAGCGCCAGAGAGGACGATGACGGATTCCAGCATTTTCCGCTGTTGATGTCGAAGATGCCTGGACCTCTGCGGGAGACATTTGCGGATTTCCTGGCTACATCATTTGATTCGAAGATTTTGACCCTGCGTCTCTCAAGCACATTTTTGACGGACACCTTTGAGAATTATCTTGCAGACGTCTCGTTTGGCGATGATGGAGAGGCGCTGGATGCTGGAGAGACCAGCAGGTCGTTGAGAAATGTCATCAAGGAAACAGCCGTGTATCTCGGTTTCAACATGCCAGATGGAACGGGCTCTCTCAAGACGATTGACATTCAAATTGCAAAGGAGGACCTACCGAGAATGGTTGCGAGGGGGAAGCAGATTGTGAGGCAAGGACCTGGAGAAAGTCCGTTTCTTGGCGCTTTGAAGGCGTACATCAAAGCCCACCTGGCCCTCAATATGGCAGACGAGAGAGTCAAGGTCGTTAGGATAGCTTGTGGAGCTTTTGTGTTGGGAATTGAAGGAAGAGTCAAGATTACGCAACCTTTGAGCAGTCCTGATGGGGATAGTCCTCAGAGTCGAGCTACGAGGAGATTGGTGAATGGTTTGATTAGTGTTGCAACTGGTGGGACACTTTCCAAGGAGGACGGGATATCTTGAACTCTAAGATAGGACTAAGGATTTATTCATTGCAGAAGGCCTTTCAAGGATATCTCATCATGGCAATCTACCCATCTGTATTGGTGTTGTCAAAGTCAAGTCTGCGACTGGTTGTGACTGGGGAGAGAGAAGCATGCCGAGGAAAGACTTGGGCTGTGTCATTGGAGTAGATTAGGTGACTATACCCTCCAGATTACATTTAGAAAATGTATCTATTTACGGAACAGCATGAAATTCCATCACAATGTCCGAACGTGCCTTCCTGTTTGAACCAAGCAGGAGAACGCTATCACGTGGGTGTCTAGATAATCATGTGACTCGCCGCCGAGACGGTGAGGCAGTCACGTTCATATAAAACAAACGGGAGGTGACAAATCGAAATCACCCTCCAAAACTCGAAAAATTACCTAGAAAAATCTTAAAGACTTTTTTGTTCTCGAAGCAAGATAGAATTATAGACAACGAGCACAATTAAAATTGATATACTTCAGCCCTGGGCGATGTCTCTTGAAGGTCCGAGTCTGCAATAGGCCGTTTGTTATATACCTCATCACTGACCTCCAACCGCAGAGTGTTTTGAGACCCTTACCATACAAACTCTTGACGCATCGATTGAGATACCCAACAGCGGCGATGAAATCGTGATGGCGAAACCTGCAGCTCCATTTCGATTTCTCGATCTCCCCAAGGAAATCAAATTCAGAATCATCAAAGCAACCCTGGACATGGAACGCACGGCTTTCCGTTCAAACCAGATGCCAGAAGACTCACTTGATACCACGTCTCCAAGGCAGTACGACTTCAATATCAATGCCTATGGCTTGCGATGCCACTCGCTTCCTCCATTTGGTCTCTTGTTCGTCAACAAGTACGTTTCTGGAGAAACCCTCGCCGTTGTTTACCAGAATTCCAGCTTTGTTGTCTATGCGGAGATATCCCGGACAGGCGTACCGGTTGAGGCCTTTGGGTACATTCCACGGATGATCAAGCACATCACTCCGATGATGAAAACAAATGCCAGAGAAGTCACGTTCCATATTTCGACTATCAGTGAAGGACGCAAGCTACAATACGATGAACAAATCAATTACAACAATGCATTCACGCTGAAGCAAGCACTGGAGAATCTTCAAGTCCTTGTCAGCGAAGCCACCTTTCCGCACGTCAAAAATTTGAACGTCGTTCTCCTGACGCACGGCCTCGTCCAGAAACACCTCAACGTCATCTTCAAAGTATTTTCTGTTCGTGGTTGCGCTGTGACGTTGGATGAAGTTTGCAATGGAAAATTTGGACCTGAAGGAAATCAACATAATGAAGAGACGTTTAGGGAAATGGCTAATCACGCTGCTAGCGAGTCGGGGCAAGGTTGGATGTTGACCGAAAAGCCGATTATGGAATCGAGGTTTAATGGGGGCCTTTGGCGTGCTATGAGGGTTTCTTGGGTCCGACATCGAACATGGAACAGGGTCTTTGCAAAACGGTGAGCAGCTCCGACTCAAATGTGAGGTGTGAAGGTACTATTGTGGCGGAGATTCGTTCTTTGCATTCCTCTTCCACGGCATAGATGGGACTCAGCGTTTAACTGTATACACAAAAAACTCTAACGTCTCAAATGACTCACATACAAGCTGATATCTTCAATTTTCTGCTAAGTCTATTCGTCTAAACATCCCAACATGTCTAATCCCACCCTCAAACCAATATCCCATTCCTTCATCATGCAGAAATCCATGCCTCTGCCAAGCATCGACTGCTTTTTCTTGAGCATGCACACAAACCAATCCCCTCCACACCGCCACGTCTCCTCCTGCTCCTTTCCTAATCTCTTCTGCATTTTCCCTAGCTCATTCAAATGCAGCGGTAATCAACAAGTCCGCATATCTCTTTCCCCGCTCCTCCTGAACCACACAAAGCCGTCCAAGCCTGATATAGCTCTCAATACCATCATGCAAGCTCGTCTTTCTATCAATAACGTGCTCCAGTAGTAGAATATTGAACAACACCAACTCCCTGAAATTAGGCGGTTCTTGATCTGGAGCCTCGAATCTTGATCCTAGAACCGGATGAGGATGATGTGGGAAAGGCACGAGACGGATGGTGCCTATAGGTTTGGGGGGCGGAGTGGGAGAATACAGCACCCAGACGAAGGAGCGAGTGTCGTCTCGGTCTTGTTGATATTTCACTGGGACGGCGTTTTGTTTGTGGACGAAGATGTTTTCTCGGACGGTTTGGGAATCGAGGTAGGTTTGAGGAATGGCTGCACTGGCGAGTTGCTGAGTGGAAAGGAGACGGATAGTGTAGTTCAAAAGAAGGGTGCTGGGTGGTGGTTGGTGGTTGGAAAAAGTATAGTAGGTGGTGAAGACATGGCAAGTGTACGGTACGCTTGTAGTAATTAAGAACAATGACAGGACGAAATTGTGTGAGCAACTTCAACGGAAGCGAGAATGAACGAAGAATAGGGACTATTGTCCTCAAAAATAAAAGAGTGGGCGCGGATAGAAAATGAGTATGGGCTTCCATCCGATGTTGCAATCAGCAGGAGTGATACTTGGCCCCGTCGGAGACTCTCGTGAAATTCACGTGATACGTCAGGTCTTTGCCACTTAGATGCTGAGCCAAATAACAATGTATCAAATGCGGAATCAAGCGTGTTGATTATCGAAATAATTTACCAATTTTTATTCAAAAATGTGTACTGACGAAAGTGGGGTGCAAGATTTCTAAGCCTTAAAACGCGGGGTTGAAATGGTTCTAGCACTCACTTAAACAACTAGCAACCTTTTAAATTCCTTGGTTTCTGATCTATAAGCCATCTTTCATTGTTTATATACACTCTCCTTAATTCTACTTCCAAGCATTTGATTTCGATCGAACAGCTGTCATATCTCCAAACAAAACCTCAACATGCTCGAAGTCCTCTGCTCGGGCACTTCTCGAGAAGTGGGGTATCACCACGGCTCAGCAGCCAAACTCCAAATCAGCCGCTCGATTTCCTTCTACAAATTGTTATTCCAATCAAAATGTAAAATGGACTGGGAAGAAGTCAAAGACTTCGCCCTGAAATACGAACCATATCTACAGCGACATTGGCCCCAATATATCCTCGAGATGCAAGGTGTGGCAAATGGCGCTGAAGTCACATATCCTGATATTTTAGCTCTCAACGTGAGGACAGAAGTCGCCTTTGGGAATTTCAACGACGGTTGTACTGCGTTTTCATGGAAGGGGGCCAATAATTCGATTTTGGCGCAGAATTGGGATTGGAATACGGAGTAAGTCTTTATTTCCACTTTCACTTTGGCTTTCGATGAAGCTAACATGCCCAAGGCAGGCTGAGAATCTCATCTGCATGAAAATCAAGAAGGAAGATGGTTTGAGTATTCACATGATCACGGAAGCCGGAATTATTGGGAAGATTGGCATGAATTCCGTGGGCGTGGGATGCACACTCAACGCTCTCAAAGCGCACGGAGTCTCCTATAATAAGCTGCCATGTCATCTGGCATTGCGAACTGTGATAGAGAGTTCTTCGCGAGAAGCTGCTATTTCCACTTTAAAGAAAGCAGGCGTGGCAAGCGCTTGCCACATCTTGGTTGCAGACGCAACGGGTGGCACTGGGCTTGAATGCAGCTCCGATGATCTGGTCAAATTGGAAATGGACGGAGAAGGTATTGTGACTCACACCAATCATTATATTCTGAAACATAAGGAAAGTGTGGTTGAATCGCCGGACTGGCTTCCAGATACTAGATTTCGCTTAGAGAGGATTAATCAATTATTGAATGAAGCAAAGGAGGAGGAGCCAAGTATGGAGGTGGCAGCAATGTTGCTGAAGGATGAAATGGAAGGAGATGGTGCTGCAATTTGCAGGTCGGCCAAATCAGAAAAGGATGATCTTGCAACTTTGTTCAGCATTGTGATGGATTTGGGGAGCAAGAGGGCCAAAGCTGCTGTAGGAAGGCCCACAAGTTCCACTGAAACACTGGTGTTGAACCCATGAATAGCAAAAAAGTAAATCGTAAAATGTTTACGCGCACTATTTTATCAGGTTATGAAATCTTGACGAGTATCATCATAAAGCAATGCTGAGCCGCTAGGCATTTTCCCTCCCCCAAGCAAGTCCTCAAACTCCATTGCTATATACCCTTCCATGATAACTAGGAAGTTAAGCCACTCATTTCGTCCCATCCTCATGCAAGTGTCAGATTAATCAGATCCGGCACAGCAGGCCCCACTCCTCTGAGGAGTACTATCCTGTTTCCACTGACCAACGCACTTCCCACTTTCTCATTGAATTCCAATAGCCTCCCACCCTCAACGTGGAAGACTCTGAGCTTATCCTTTTCATCCATTCCCTGGTTATTGACATTTTGCACTTGCAAGCTTTTGGCAGCCGCGTCCAACACCCTACCTATTACCCAATCCTTCGAATAGAAGAAGGCACCCTCCGGAAACTTTGATTTAGTTGTCGCAGCTTCTGCCTCAACATATAGGTATATACGCTTCTCTGGTGGGAGCTTGTCATCCCCCTTGGCTGTCTTCTTTAGATTATTTGTCGCTACCAACCTCGCCGCAGCTGACGTAGGTTTTGGCTTCGGTAGAGCTCTCGTCATGCTTGTCTTTTGTGCTGCTCCCCAAGCCCTCAGTTTCCCAAAAGCGTGTTTCGCACTTTCCGCTTGGCTGTCGAATCTGCTGGGCCTTGCGCCAATCGGGATGAGATTCTTGCAGTCGTGGTCTTCCTTTAATCGATGTTTGAGACAATAATCTCTATTGCATGTCGAACAATGTACTGCCGTCGATAAGCTTGTGCCGATTATAGTCTTGCAGGCCGGCGATGCGCAAGGCTTCTCGACTTCAGCCATCGATTTACCAGCGCCAAGGGAAGGCGTTGACAGGTTCGCCCGCCGCCGTCGGGCAGCCCATTCTCCAGCTTTCGGGCATCGGTGGCCAGTTTCAGATCGGTGGTCGAGGCAGAAGGTTCCTCGACATGATTCACAGCGGAAAGGGAGGAAATCGAGTTGATTGCAGTAGGAGTACTGGCAGTGGGCGCCGATTAACGTTGGGTCCTTCTCATCCATTGTTGTGAAGGACGATTCTTCTGGAGGATCTGAGCGTGATGAGGATGCCATCTTGAATGAGTAACTGGCTCGCCTTGATATACGTCGAGTCGTTGTCGCAGGCAGATGGCAAAGTCGTAACGTATGGCGAGGCTGGGTGAGATTACAGATCAACGCTTCGAGTCCTTTCTGGAAGTTCAGCCTCGGCGCTAGCTACACTAGCGCATTCGCTTAAAATTTAGCGTCTAATTCCCCTGTCCGGAAACGTTCCGGCCCGTCGAGAGGTTTTCTCCTCTATCCTCATCTTCTGATCTTCAAGTGAAATAATGAAATAATGAAGCACGCAATCTATAGTGGTCAGTTGAACCTTAGTTTTAAGTTCAACATAGAATCCCCTGGGATGCCCAAGTGGCAACTCTAGGGGTCTTGAGCAGCACTGCGGAAATATGTGCTGTGCGATTAGAGCTGAATTAGATCTGGCATGACTCGCAAGTGTTCTTCTTTTCTGCGCTCAAAATTTTATTTGCACGCAGGAAAAAGGTATATTCTTTGTAAAGAACCAGATGCTGAATTGAAATACTAAGAATATTTTGGCGTGAAAGAGAACTGACGAAAATTGGGCAAGGAAATGAAAGGAGAGTGCCAAGAATGCTATCTTTAACGCACAACCGCACCCGCCGGTATACACTGTCTAGGCCGCCTTGTAGAGCTGAGTATCTAGGTAGATAATTATTTGCACCCTTTATCTTGTTACTATTTTACCATGCAAATTGGAGCGTTAGATTACGTTCTCCATGCTCCCAGCCAGTCCTGCTGTTAGCAATAGCGAGCTGCCATTAGATGCTTACCAGCTGTTGTTTTCCAGGTGGAATTTGTAGTTCTTTTGTAAGGTAAGACTAGTCAAGAAAAGTACGACAGTACGATCATTATCACTTCTCGTTCCTCGTATGGAGGCGTTCTTCAGATACTATAGGCTTACGTTTTGGAGCTATCCCGTGGGTTGTTGGTATCGAGAGTGGGGAGAGTCCTGACTCCACCCGGCACCAAGAGAAATGGTTATATATATCATGCATTCATTAGTGGTATGACTTTATTCCGAGCGAAACTTTTATCCTACTATAACGCAATTCCCCATTTCGGAGACAAGGGTAGATCCTCGTGACTTGAAGGGATCTTCACTGGAAACGCCTCCCGAGGAGGGATTCTTCGACTAGACGATTTCTCAGGCCACAGAAGACCAGCAAAAGTACCTTCGAAGAAAGTTTGACATAAGAGGGTTTCTAATTGTCTGTCTCCTCTACCTGTTCAGTTATCTTGACAGGGCAAACATTGGAAACGCGAAGACGGCTGGTGCCCAAACTGATCTAGGCTTGACCAGCAGTAGGTGAGAAAAATCCATTAAGAGTTCCCACAGCATTCTGACGCGTTGATCTGTGGACTTGGGTCTTGAACTCACTTTAAATTGCATACGAGCTGTTTTAATGGACCACATTATTCTAGAAATTCTTCCCTGCACATATATGTGACAATCCTATACATCGGAGGGAGAACAGCAGCTCGGTCACGTGATCCGCTCCTTATTTTTACTTGCCTTAGGTAAGGTAGTGATTAGAATCACATCCATGAAGAGAGCCGGGATATTACTTTATTACGTTTTGTCTATCCTAAATATGCTGAAACCCATAGCCCGTAAGTACAAACGCAGCCCAGCACCTCGGCTCCCTCAGGTTCTGCAGCTCGTCGGGACGCAAATCATCCAACTTCTTGATCCAATACCTAGGACGATCCACGAAATCTCCCACCTTCGGATGTTTCAGTTTTATCTTCAGCATCTCCACAAGGCCCCATACGTCGTCTTGGGATAGATTACGCATCTTCTTTTGCGCGTTGTGCAGCGCTTCGGCTGGCGAGAGGGTTCGTAGCCCCTCGTAGAATATCATCATCAGAAGCAGCGTCGCTTGATCATCCACTGGCCAGAGACTTCCTATGAAACTTCGCGTTCCAGTTCCTAATAGTGCATGGGCAAAGCCAAATGCAGATCCAGAATAGAAGGCTTTGGATATCCCTGATAGACAGGAGCTGAAGACAACGAGATCTGCCTTAATGGCGAGGTCACGCCAATCATGAATAGTAAGCTGGTCCTTGAAGAGTTGGATCCCGGATCTTGATGGATCTTGGTCGTCGAAAGTGCTGTGTGCACATAGATGAAGGACCCGAGTCATCGCGACCCATTCTTGGAACTGTTTCCTGTTGTTCTCGCCCGCGAGGAATGGGACGTCTTTGTTCAATCTGGCGATATAAAATGCCTCCATGTAAGAATACGGAATATCGGGATCTCTTAATGAACCGTCTTCGTTTTTTGGCGGGTTTCCAACAACGGAGACTTTGGACGGGGTTTGTGTTTCTCGTGAATGTGAATGGAGATGTTCCCAGATCGACAGGCTTGGGACAATGGAGACCGGGGTCTGCAAGAGCATTGCCCAAGGGACGTGAGCAAGCTCCCCAGAAGGGACAATGATCAATTTCTTCTTCCCCGATAGACACCTTTCGATTGGCTGAAGAAGGATACTGGCTAAACTCCTGCGAAGTTGGTCAGGATTGGTAGGTTCCCGCTTTCTTGGTGATATTGGACTAGAATTTCGTGATCCATGATTCGGCGACTGCATAGAACTGAGAAGCTCTGCAATATCGTTTTGTAGCTTTACAGTGTCGGGTTTTTGCCATGCGCACTCTTCAATGCCATCGGACGTGATAACAATTGATATCAGACCCTCTGGTGGCGCCGTTACCAGAGCGTACTCGATCACAGCAGTGTCTGCCGGGATTTTTGCCTTTATGCTACTAGCATCTTTTGCAAAGGAACCCTGGAGCGCTGCATTGAGCGTCGGATTGCACATGGCGAGGGCGTAAAGGAATGCTTTTTGCCACCTCATTTGTGCCTGTGATTTCGCGAAGGCTCTTTCCTTTGTTGCACTACCTGCATCTGACTCTTCGATTGACGAGGGAGATGGCAGCGTCTGAGCATATTTGTAGTCATCTAAACCAGCTGTGTCCAAAAGGGTGGCAAGTGCTAACGACCGTGTCTTTTTACGTGGTAAACCTTCGAGCTCGGTATCCACGACATAGCTGGTCGACCGGGTGTCATCATTTAGACCTAAGAGTGTGTAGCTTTGTGGCGAGTCCTTGCGGCTAATAGGGTTGGGGAGAGTGAGAGAACGAGAATCCGCAGCCATAAGATAATAGTCTCTCTTTTTCTTGATCCGAATAGTCTCCCTGGCTATCAGTGCGACATCAGCCATTAAATACTTTCTTTGCATTGCAGTGACCAGTGGTTCTTCCGGATCGCCTTTGAGGATTGACTCAAGCAAGGCACGAGATCTTCCTTGTTCCATGAAGTGCAATGCCTGGTGCTTCCAATCTCGTTCTGTAAGAGGGGGACTGCAGGGAAGAGGATCCACCTTGAAGTGAAGGGTAAATTGTTCCGGGGTTAGCAAGCGTCCCTGCGCATTGTACCCACCATTTTGGTGGAATAGGACACACACTCGCGCTGCCGAAAAGAAGAGGTTTGCGCAATCATTGTGATCAAGGCCATTGACCTGCGCTCGAGGCGGATCGAAATGTTTGTGAAATAGTTCGGTTGCAAAGCATCCATGATTATAGAGTCTCAAAGCTTTTGCAGTATCCGCTCCAGGATGGGGGGTTTCCTCTAGACTACCGAGCATAAGTATCTGACGACATTTGCGGTAACGGTCCATCTTTGTTTGGATGTTGAAGAAACTGGGGTCGATGTGGTGGAGTTTCGCAGCAGTTTCCCTGGCCTTCACCCAATCTTCAGCACGCAGCGATACTTCCAAAAGCTCCTCCTGATCACTCTGGTTGTTGAACCTCAACATTTCCTCTTCAAACTTGGCATCTGAAGCCGATGGGCTTTTTCGAAGTTTAGGGGGCTTGATGGGGAGATTGCTCCCTCGTGTTCGTGATTGAACATCGCAGTGAGCCAAAGCCTCTCTTGCTTCCACCTTTCGTCCCAAATCAAGAAGGATCTCGGCTTCACCCAGTCGCCAATGATCAGCAGCCCCTATAGATTTCTTCCTTAAAGTCTGCAAACCGCTTTCAAGAGCCTCAATGCCGTCTTCGTTCGATCCTAAACGGACAGCATCTCGGCGCTTGTTTCGAGTTTCAAAAACAATCTTTGACGGGAGGTAGGAGGCCAGTTGTTCGCTCTCATTCTCGATTTCCGAACATGCACAAACATCGTCAATGGATGTGGCCACAAATTGGCTGTCTTGATGAAAGGTAACGTCGTCATCACCATCAGGTGATGCACAGATTTGGGAATATCCTCGCAAAGCATTGTCGAATGAAAGTTTTTCATCCAAGCCTTTCAGGTTGACAGGCTGTGTGCGAGGGACATTTTCAGCCTCGACGACGACTTGAGGCGCTCTGCCAGCCGAAGGAGGGCTACCGATGGCCACGTGCAGCGGGATTGCCATACTGTGATGCAAAGTGTTGAAGGCTCGAGTCTTCGGAGTTGCCCGAGAGAGGTGGCAAGGGAAGTGCTCTTCCCTCACAAAAAGGGTATTCTCATGCAGTTGTGGTTTGAAGTCCAAAATCAGATGTCGAAAATTCTGTTCGGAAGCATGTTCCTTGCGGACCTGTCAATTGAAGGCAATTGGCGGGGGGGTATCAAAGAGAGGAAGAACGTGATGCAGTACTACTCTATATCTGGATGAGAGTCATCAGTAAAATGGAGTAAAATGGAGCAAAACCAAGGATGAGGCCCCGTAGGGCTGTCTATATGACCAAAATGACAAGGCTTGCCATGCTGGTGATGCCTATTCCTGCAGAGCCGCTGCTGCTCCTGTGGGCCTGAAACAGGTGCAATCGCCTACTGCGTAGCGTACACTGCCGCACATTGCAGTCCAGTAATACAGAGCGGGGCGGCGGTGAAGGTTCCACCCGTCGCAGAGCTGCACAGCTGCAGAGACTTCGAGTCCACGACTCACTGGTGGCCAGTCATTCTGGGGGGCTGTGCGCGGCTCATGGCGAGTGAGGAATGACCCCGTGGCCATGGCTGCGGGGTCGAAACGTCAGTCCGGAACCAAGGGGCTGTTGGCCCCTTTCTAGGCTTGTTGAATATCTGACAGAAGGTGGAATGCCCTCGGTGCTTGTTCTCTACAGTACGAAGTACCGGTAGGACTGCGCGGCATAAGTTCTCGGCGCCAGCCTTCGCTCGAATCGCTTCGACGACGCTTCTCAAGATGACGATAAAGGTGGCACTGATCATGACAGCACCCTGAGTCAATGGGAAAGAGAGGTTCAACCACAAGCTTTTCATTGGACAAGCCAAGAAAAATAATGGCATTTCAGCTGAAAAGATCGGGCGATGGATGATGAGCATCCGCTTGCAAAGTTGTGGCGCAGGCCTGCCACAGCCGACGCACAGCCACGAAGACTCGAAGAGAGCCTAACCGAAGGCAATATGTGCGAAGCCCACAGTGACCGCATAAAACCGAGCGCAAGAGCCCTGCGACATCTCTAACTCCTAAATTTTGGTATAAACACAATTTCAGACCCTTCTTCTGACCTTTTTATCTTTCTCCACCATTTTCTGTCAGTTTCTGTTAGTTGGGGGCCAGATATATAGCAAAGCCAATGCCTCCTAAGGAAAAAAGAAGTTTCCTGCCTTACTCGAGGGGTATCAATCCTGAAGCTCTGAAATTGGGAAGTCTATACCTCAATCCGCTTGATCCCGACGATGGCCTGGAATCAAAACGCTTTGAATACCAAGAAGAGTACGTGACCCCACTTTTCATTCCCCGTGAGCATTCAACTAACAAGTCGCAGTCTCGACCAAGCCGAATACGAGGAACGTATAAAGCCATGGATCTGGAAAGAGCAAAAAGATGAAAGAGGCTTCAGGCTGGACTTCCAAATGTCCAAAGACAACTCCATGGCGCTCAAGTTATCTGATATTGTGAAAGCGGAGGCCAGCGCGGACTCAACTGTTTCAGCAGTCCTAGAAGGCAAATCCGGCCGCCGACTGAAGATCAAGAAACCGGAGAAGTTCCTGCGCGACGAGGTCATTACTCAGGCTGGCGTGCGAGAATGGATCCGAAATCAAGCTTCCATTTCCTTCAAAGGGCATTTCGGTATGCACAAGTTCAAGGCACCGGAAATTTGGATGGTGACTGGAGTGCAACTTGTCACTGGAGGCGACGTCCAAGTGGGCTCGTCCAGATCTGTCGGTGGATCGATCGGCGCACATATTGATCCTGGGCTCGCGTTCGGTGCTCCCCCAGGACTGGCTTCGGTCGGAGTACACGCCAGCCACAGTCATGACAGCGAAGCCAACCACGGTTATGGCTACGAAAATGAGAGAGTTTGGGCTGCTCAATTCATGGAAGTGAAGATAGAGTACGGGGACGAGGAGGACAAAACTGTTAAAATGAAGGAAAACAAGCTCGTGCCGGCTACGATTTCGACTTTCCAGCTAGAGGACATCGCTGATCTTAAAGCTCGCGGGATCAGAGCTACGCAAAGGCAACGAGCAGACGCGCCAAAACTGATTGGGAGAATTGTTCTCGAAGACGTGGATGATGACGATGCAGATGCAGATTCTGATGATATCCACCTCAGCGACCATCCTTATGTGGAGGTTTTGAAAGATACGGATTGGGATATGTACGATGAGTGCTCGAAATATCTGAGAGACACGGAAACGAGCGGGACGTCTATCAGTCCAGAGCCAATACTGGCTGGATGATGAACACTTGGTATGTGATAATTTTATATTTAAATGTTTATTATTTGGTGGGGGTTTAAATTGAGAATTTCACGCATGGAGCAAAGATGGATGAATTGTAGCCTATGTTTACCATATATGGGTTTTAAATGAAGGGGCGTTAAGAGCGGGAAGTGGAGAAACCAAGATAGCTGAATCAACTGAAACGGAAGTCCAAATAATCTATACGTGCTGGTGCACTTTCAAAATCTAATGATCCAGCCTCAACTGGGAGTGTCAAATATCTTCCCCGGATTCAACAACCAGTGGGGATCTAACGATTGCTTGATGCTCTTCATCACCGCCACAGTATCAGGCCCAACCTCCTGGAGTAGCTCGTGCTTCTTGAATAATCCAATCGAATGCTCGCCCTAGCAATAGACTTAGTCAATAATGATATACAAAAGATGTAATCGGCACCTACTGTTGAGGTCCCATCCATTTCCAGGGCACGCGTTATCATGTTTTTAACATGTTTCTCAACTGCTGCCGTTTCAATAGGATCAGATTTGTGGTACATGATAGCCTCATGGAAGTTGCCATCACCTAGATGGCCAACGATGGATGAGAAAAGCCCGAGATCTTTCAACCCTTTCGTTGAAACCTCTGGGTTCTGTTAGCTACGTGCTCAGCTCCAATCCTGCTGGACTCACCAATCATTGTGGCCAATTTTGAATACGGTACAGCTACATCGGTAGTCCACAACTCTGTGCCCTCTGGTCTACAGGCAAGTAGACTCCACAATGCTTGTTTCCTTGCTGACCATAGAAGCTCTTGCTCTTTCTTATCCCTTGCAAATCGAAATGCAGCACCGTGATTTGCTTTTGAAATTGCTTCAACTTCCTCGATATTGTCTGCAACACTAGCTTTTGTGCCGGAAAACTTGAAGAATAGCGTCGGCTTCTCGTCGAAGACGATCGGAGCTGTGTAACCCCCTCTATTCAGCACCCCCATTTGAACTTCATCAAGAAATTCCAATGCGGCGACTGGTACGCCAGCACGTATCACAGCAGAGGTTGTATTGGCAGCATCACGGATTGTCGGGAACATGGCGGAAGCTACGCTGAACTCCTTTGGTATGACTGCCAATTTCAAGGTAATCTCGGTGATTAGGCCAAGCGTTCCTTCAGAGCCAACAAAAATACCGTTCAAATTATAGCCAGCAGCTGATTTGCGAGGTCGATTTCTCGTTTTTATGACGGTTCCATCGGCCAGTACGACCGTCATGTTTAACACCCAGTCCTTCATTGCGCCGTATCTGACAGCATTTGTCCCAGAGCAGTTTGTGCCCACCATTCCTCCAAATTTGGCACTTGGGCTTGGATCAACGGGAAAGAACAATCCGCTGTCAGCGATTTTGGTATTCAAGTCCACCCATCCGCATGCTGGTTGCACAACAATATCCATATCCTCTTCATGAAATTCCACAATTTTGTCCATGTGCATGAAATCAACACTGATTCCTCCATGGGGGGCGGAATAGTTGCCTTCCAGACTGCTGCCACCGGAGTAACCTATGATGGGAACCTTCCACTTGTGACATATCTTCATGATGCGGGATACTTCTTCCGTGGACTTTGGGTATACAACAGCAATGGGGAGAGTATCGATATTTGCTGGGGACCATTCTGAGTACCCGTGTAATTTAAGATCCTCGTCGTCTGTACTGACACTATCCTTCCCTAGAGCTGAACGAATCTCTTTGGTTGCCTGACGGAATGATTTAGCTAACAAATCACAAAACAAGCTGATAAGCCCTTACTGTTTCCATGTCTTTGACATTACCATACTTTGGAGCTATAAACTTGAAGGCTCGGGAATAGTTAATGTCTTTGCTAGTGGACTTGTTGTATGCGATGCCAGCCGCAAACGCTGTCACTCCAATGGCCACAGCCAGTGACCCGACTCGAATGGATGACCATGGTGATATTGATGTTCTCAGCCATTGTGATGTTGATATGCTCTTTCCCCACCACATGATGTACCCCGATTTCCTAGCACTGAGAAATCTGCTCGTCGGCGCGACAAACCTCGTGATCCGTGAAGCCATTTTGTCGAATTTTAACTCACCGTATCTGTGCTTGCATTGATATGGATTTGAATCCTGGATTGGCAGTGAAGAATGAAGTTCTTCGTTCGTGGCTTCGCTGCCTGCAGGTACAGCACTACTGCATCACTGGAGGCTTGCTGGAGTGGATCAGACCGTGATCAACAGCCCCGGCATGGCAACTCCATCAGGTTACGGATGCTGGCGCGGGAAAGCTCATATCGACTGCCCTACTGTCCTAAGATGTCTACCTATCTTTCTTCTTCACACGACTGGCTAAGAAAGACTAGAGCAGGATGGAAAATGGTTCACTTGAAATCCCTGGGGAAGGGCCTAAAAATGCACCCTGGAGACTCTGGCACGGCGTGAACATGGTCTGTGCAGACCCTTGGACTGCGCTGAAAATGCATTAAAGGATGCGGTACATAATCACGGTCGACGAATCCTGATTCAACTGTAGTACAACAACAACTCGAAATCTATAGGATCACCTTCCTTCTTCAAAATGAGTCAAACGAGTGTTTGCGTTTGTTTGTGAGAATTCTAGACATAGCTACGAATCAAGCGCTGTGCATGCCATCCATTTTCAATTCCATAGCTTCATTAGAAATCCTAAGTTTTGAAACTCAACAATATCTCCCCCAGTCGTTAGCACTCTCAAGCACGTCTCTGATATGCCGTACAAGACAAGCCACGAGGAACTCATTTGACGCCCATATTTCAGGGCGAGCTGGTTCAGAAGTCTGTAGCCGGCTGATGTAGTGATGGTATGCGCCACGATGGTCAGCTCAGCCTCGTCGAGCCTCAGCGCTCTCTCAACCTCAAGAATTCTTCGCGATGGCCTCAACAATCTATAGCCTTTTAACGCCATGCCATACTATATTCTTGCAGGAAAAGAGATACCTCTAGCTCTATTGCTTCTGTTCGGTACAGCTTCGCCCAGCGATGTTCTGAGATGGGACCTCAGTTATATTAGGCCTGGAGGCCATCGATTCCATCGCCTCCGTTACGTAGCTCGCTGGGGTCGTATATTCCATTTCCAAGCAGCTTTAAGAAGTTAGAGGCGCCCTATCCAATGCATACTCAGACATCACAGACTTAGCTAATGCCCTCGAGGTCTTCTCAGAAGAGCTTCTCCTCCACGTAACACTCGTCAATGCCGGAAACAGTCGATACTCCGATCAAGTTAATAAACTTACGGCAAATATTATCGGCCGTTGTGCTATAATAT
>Ga0302325_10015490_pt1 | contig 16209 bp, 17 predicted proteins | sample Palsa_T0_2_FD_201948 | JGI IMG/M metagenome (GOLD analysis project Ga0302325, IMG submission 201948) | Peat permafrost microbial communities from Stordalen Mire near Abisko, Sweden - Palsa_T0_2 | ecosystem: Environmental > Terrestrial > Soil > Palsa > Peat permafrost | place: Sweden: Abisko... | reverse complement strand
GACCGGGTCCAGCATTTTCCCGAGCATGGCTGTGGTGGTGGATTTTCCCTTGGTGCCGGTCACGCCGATGATTCTGGCCGGGCATCGCTCGATGAACAGGCGGATTTCCGTGGTGACGGTTTTCCCCGCCGATCGCGCCGCCTCAAGATAACGGTTTTGCAGCGGAACCGCCGGCGACGCCACGACAATATCCGCCTGGGCAAAATCCTCTTCCCGATGTTCACCCAGCCGGTATGTGACCGGCAATCCCTCCAATTGCCTCAGCGAATCACTCAAATGTTCCGCTGAATCAAGGTCCGTCACGAGCACCTTTGCGTCCTGCGCACACAGCCAGCGCGTGACGGCGATTCCCCCGCCGAACCGGCCCAGTCCGGCGACGGTGATTCGGCTGCCCGCTAATGACCGATGACTAAGCACCAATGACCTGACCAATATCCCGCTTCATATCCACGACTGCCGCCTCGACGCATTTCTCCCAGTTCTTGCCAAATTGCGAAGAGTATTTTTCAACCTGATGGGCATACAGAATGCTGCGGCTGGCGGAGACAATCGCGCCCCGGCCGTCCGTAAAGGCAGCTCGAATCATTTCGGCCGTGGCCCCTTGCGCGCCATAACCGGGAAGCAGAAAGATCGACCGCGGCAGCCGCTCGCGCAGGCTCTGCATGGTATGTGTCTGCGTCGCGCCCACCACCGCGCCGACGCTGCTCCAGCCGCGCAATCCCACCAGGGCCGCATCCGCGGCAATGGGGGCTAGTTTTTCCGCGAGCATCTCCGACCACGTTTGGCCCGATGCCAGCTTCGCATCCTGCAATTCCGCGGAACCGGGATTGCTCGTCCTCACCAGCACAAAAAGCCCCCGCGCAAAATCCTTCGCGGTTTTTATGAACGGCTCAAGCGTATCCAGGCCGAGCATCGGATTCACGGTGATCGCATCCGGCGTGGCGATCTCCGCGTCACCGGTCTGCTCAGCCAAGTGCCCCGCCGCATACGCCGACGCGGTGGAGCCGATATCCCCACGCTTCACATCCCCGATGACCAGCAGGCCCAAATCCTTGGCTTCGTGAATCAGGCTGTAATACGCCTCGACGCCTTCCCCGAGATATTTTTCAAAAAAAGCGGATTGAAATTTCACGATCGGCACATGCGGCGCGACGATTTTCAGAACGCGCGTGGTGAAATCAAAAATGGCATCGATCGCCGTTTCCGGCGCGTCGTCGCGGGATCGAAATTTTTCCCGCACCGAATCGGGGAGCGAGTCGAGCATCGGATCAATTCCGACGCATATCGGTGCGTGCGTGTAATCGATCGCATCCAGCAGGCGGTCGCAAAAAAGCTCCGACATACGCCGACCCTAATGCTCCGCGTTTCCGTTGGGTCGAGACAAAAGTCCGCGCAGCTCATCCATGTCCGCGCCGCCGTTGGTGAGAATATCGCAAACCGCGGAGTCCGATTCCCCCACCAGCGCGAGCAGCAAAAATCTCGTGGAGACGGCGCTCTGCCCCGCCGCCTGGGCCTCGGAGATCGCCGTGTTGACGACGCGCTGGGCTTTGGGCGACAGCGGAAGCCGCCCGGTGATCAGCGGCCGCTTCCCGCCCGCGGGCAATGCGCTGACAAGCTCCGGCAACAATTGCTCGACGTTCGTCTCGGCCTGAAGGGATCGAAAAGCATCTCCCGACTTGCCGGCCAAAATCCCCATCAGCAGATGTTCCGTGCCAACGAAGTCATTTCCAAACTTCCTCGCCTGTTCATCCGCGTGCAGCAGCGCCGCCGCCAGAGTTTCCGTGAATCCCAATCGCATGACTTAATGATAACGACGAATGATGGAAATCCGAAATATCCGGAAGAGGGCTAAATTTAAGAAGCGGGAAATAAAAATCTTCTGTCTTTTGGATATATTCATTCAATAAGCCCCACATCATGGCTTTCTTAAATGAGTTCCAATTCATCGCCCACGCGGACCACCTTGCCGGCCTGGTCTTCCGGGACTTTCGTGTTCACCGCCAGCCTGTAGAAGTGGTTGAACCGCGATCTTTCGGCCCACCTGGGAAGCTTTTCTTCGCGCTTCCGCGCGAAAACCTTTGCAAACTCGGGAATGCCGGTTCCCGTGAACGGATCGCGCGGCGGGACCACGCAGCGCTGGCAGGGGTTGTTCCCATCGAACAGACATTCCCCGATCCGAAACCGCACCAGCGATCCCTTGACCCCGTACAACCGGTCCTCCCAGAACGGCGGAACTCCGCCAATCTCCAGGTTGGCCCTGATCCGCAATCGAATCTGCGCCGTATCCAGCGGCCTAAACCACGAAGCGACTTCGGTCAGGGTTGCCGTCGAAATGACCGTCGGGCCGGGACAATCCAGGTCATCGGGAAATCCCACTTCGCCGTCGCGCCGCAAGAATACGGGAATCCCGAAATATTCCGACAGCCATGCCTCGATTTCTTCCCGCTGGCGATCCACATGGAATTTAGCGCTAAGCCCCGTCTCGGCTCGGCCAAGGGAGAGTTCGCCGGTGAAGCAATCGTATTTCGATCGCAGCAGATGGATTTTCGCGTTGCGTTTCCCGTTGATGAATTTTCCCTCCGAATCAAAAAACGCGAAGCCGCGGTCTCCCTCCAGAGCGCCGCTGCGCAGGACGCGCACCTCGGGCAGCAACACCGGCTCCATGGATTTGACTGGATAGACCGAAATACTCGAAATGGAGGGCAATTGTGGTCTCCCGCCGCGCCCAGACAGTTTGACCGATGCCATTATATTATGATACCCCGCCCAAACCCATCAAGCGGTCAGGGGCATCATCGAACCATCTCTGCCGCGCCGACGGCGCTCCACCCCTCACCGATGGAACGCCGTCGGCAATGGCAACAGATTTTGCATCATGCGATCGCCGGCGTGGCATCGGGCGGCAAGCCAAGCATTGACGATTCGACCGGCGACGCCATCGCATTTTCTTCGAGGTATTGGCGGACGCTGTCGAATTCCGCCTTGGTTCGACGCCGGAAGAAAACAATTATGCCGCCGACAAGCAGGTACGCGCCATACGCCCACGGTGTGACGTTCATCGGCGGGGTAAGCGGCACCGGCCAGACCAGACCGACGATCGGGACGATTAGCAGAAGCAGCGCGATCACCGACAGGGCGATGTGATGCGGCTTCAACTGGCCGATCTTCTTCAAATAGAAAGGCGCGGCCAGCGAAATAAGCACATAGCCGCCGCAGAATCCCATAGCACCCATGGTTCCCGCGTCGTTGAACTCATCCAGCGGAACGGCGATCGCCAATCCATTGGACGCCCCATGATAAACAGCAAACATAAAGCCCGCGGGGATCAAAAACTGCACGAGGGCGAACAGAGTGATGGCCACATGCGGCGTAAGATTGTGCTTATGCGAGCTGCCGATCGAAATCGGAAAGATGCCATATCGGCCCATCGAGAAAACAATGCGCGCGCCCGAATTCAGGCACGAAAGGGCCAGCGCGAAGAAGCTTATCATGGCGCCGAATTCGATCACGATGCCCATCCAGCCCATGGAAAGGTTCTGGCTGAGGGTGGTGAGCGGAGCAGGAAGCTGGTCAAGCGTGGGGTTGTTGTTCGCCAGCGCATGCGTTTCGACGTAGGTGACGAAGATGAAGAACGCGCCGGTAAGCAGCAGACTGGCGATCACGGCTCGTGGAATCGTAATCAGCGGCTTTTTAGCCTCTTCGCCAAAAGCGGTGGCACATTCAAAGCCCACGCCACTGAACACGGCCACCACCACGCCAAGTCCCAGCGGCTTCATGATGTCGCGGATTCCCATGTCCTTGAAGGGATGGAATTGTGCCGAGTCAACCACGCCGGTCTTGAAGCAGGCGATCAACGCCAGAATCATAATGACCAGGACGGACGCGCCTTCCATCCCCAGCATCATCAACGTCGAAAGGGTGATGTCCTTATACGCCAGGAACCACGCGCTGAAGACGCAAATGGCAAAGAGCGTGATATACGGATGCGAAAGCCATCCGGTGGCCCCGGCCTGGGTGAGAAGGAGCGATGCGAAGTGCGTGAAGCCCGTGACGCCGGCGATCCCGATGAAAAGATACGCCCAGATGAGGGACCAGCCGGAGATGCCGCCCAGCGTGGGTCCGACGCCTTTGACGGTGTATTCATACATGCTGCCGGCCGAAGTGTATCGTTTGGCGAATTGATTCAGGTTGAGCGCCACGAACAGCAGCATGATCGTGCCGAAGAGATAGCATAGCCATCCCGCGTTAGCGGCAGTGCCGAACATGAGCGGCACGATTAGTGCCGCCGTCATGCTGGGTGAGATCAGTGCAACAGCCTGGGCCAGCACCTCCCAGAAATTCAGCGCGTTTTTCTTCAGCTTGGTGTGCGTATCCTTGACGGAAAGGGCAAAATCGCTCATGGCGGACTCCTGCAAAAAACCTCACCTGCCCACGTGAGCGATCGAGCGCGGCAGCACATTGCCGCCAAGCGCCGATACGCAGGCTATCCTCGCCGCCGGTTGTTTCTCGTTCGTTTCCGTTGTCCGCCCTGCGGGAAATATCCAGTCGGGAAAAGTTCCGGGCTAACCCAATAGCCCGGCGGTCATCGGTTGACCCGTTTCCCGACGGGATATGAGCGTGGTTGGAATTGGACAAGCGACTAAAATCACTTCGGCCTGTTGCCCGTCCAAGGCATCAAGCCGATGCGGTTGACGTGAATCAAAATGGGCCGCATCACCCGTTTCGAGCTGATATTTCCGTTCTCCCACCGTGAGCCGTAGTCGGCCCGAGAGCACGCACAGCCATTCTTCCCCATCATGCTGATATCGCTCCGAACCTTGTCGCAACGGAGAGATCATTGCCCGCATCGGTTGCAGGTTGAACCTCGAAGCCCCGGATAGCGGATGGTACGAAATCCCATTGCCATGCTGGATCGCGGCCTCACGGGCGCGAATCACCAGACAGTTGTCATCGTCCTGCCTGATCTCAAACAGGCTCCCCATCGGCACCCCATATACCCTGGCCAAAGTCAGAACGGCCGCGATGGAAGGCTGCCGGTCACCGCTCTCCAGCCGCGATAAAAACGGCTTGGAAAGCCCGCTGCGTTCCGCCAATTCCTCAAGGGTCCAGTCTCGCGCTGAACGCAACGCCCGCAACCGCGTCCCCAGCATTTCCAATTCCGGAGCGGCTGGATGTTCGCTCTGATCTTCCATGGGGCGACAATCTACCGGCCTTGTTGCCTGCAAAGCAACAAAAAAATCATTAAACGGTTAGTAACGCCGCAAATTGATGGATTTAGATATGGGAATACGAATAAGGTTGCCATTGTGGCAACTTGCCACGACGCGATGTTCGTGAAGGCCCGCGCCGGCCGACTATCCCGCTTTAGCAGATGGCTGAGGTAAATCCTCAATGGCTGCCACATGCAGAAACGAAACCAATGTCTCACGCACTGGGATCTCTTCCGGCGATGGCCGTTGGTCTCGGTCGTAGATTGCGATCGTCAGACCAGATTTGGAGACGAACAGCATTTCTGGATGCAAGATATCATAGGTTGTGCCGCTACTCAGAATGAGCCGAAACGGCACAAATGGACGACGCCGAATGCGAACAAAGACGGTATCAGCAGTCATTAGAGCAATTATAACCGCAACAAACTGGACAGACCAGAAAGTTCCGGGCCCCGGCAGGCTTCATCGCCCCAATTCACGCCCTCAGCCGACTCTGAATATTGTCCAAAACATTCATGAAATTAATGTAGCTGTCATACGGGCTTTCATACGGGCTGAAATATTTGTGCACATCCCCATCCGACCAGTATTTCGTGCACATGTAATAGAAATGGTCGCTGGTCGTCAGCCGTCGCCAATCGGTCAATAGCTGCTCATCCCCCTTTTCTTTCAGCGGGCCCTCCAGCTTGTAAAGCTCGTGCAGCGCGTTGGACTGCATTGCATTTCCCAGCCACGCCGACAGGTCGCGCTCCATATCCGCCCAGGAAATCATGTTCGGCACGTCGATTTCTCCAACCGAGTCGAATTTGTCGATCACCTGGCTCGGCGTGAGGAATGAATTGTCCGTATTCTCCATGATTTTTCCGGGCAGATGCTTCATGAAATCGAAGATGCCGGTGTCAGCCCACTGATGCTCGCCGAAGGTTTCGTAATCCATGAACAGGTTGCAGATGAACCCATTGCCGTTGATCTGGTTGACCCACCCGGCGAATTTCTCGGCCGTGAGCGGCCATTGTTCCCAGCCGCGGTTGGAAAATCGGAACGCGATGTCATCGCTGAGCCGGTAATTCTTCAGCAGCAGCTTCAATCGCGGCGAATGCGGCGGGCGGTAAACGAAATTCGGGCTGCGATATCCCAGAATATGGTCCACCCCTTCGGCGAGGATGGCTTCATATCCCATGTGGCTGACGAAATGCGCCAGGTCGTTGTTATAAATCAGCTCGGTATTGCGAAAAACCCGCGGCTCCTGTCCGAACAGGTGCTTGATATAGTGCCGATGCAGCTCCACCTGCGCCCGGAATTCCTCCCGCGAATACAGGAACGACAGGGAGTGGTAATACGTCTCGTTGAGAAACTCCACGCATCCCGTCTTGTTCAATTCGTGAAATGTATCCATCGCCTCCGGAACATATTGCTGAATCTGCTCCAGCGCTACTCCTGTGATGGAATAAGCGATCCGGAATCGCCCCTCATGCATGCGGATGGTCTCCAGCAACGTCCGGTTCGCCGGGATGTAGCATTTGTGGGCCACCTTCCGGCAGATTTCCGCGTTCTTGTAATCGTCGAAATAATGCCGGTCCGTGTCGAAAACGCTGTAACGGCGAAGCCGAAACGGCTGATGAACCTGAAAATAAAAACAGACCGAAGCCATACCGCCTCACCTGGTTGTGGAATTGGGAAGTATACGCGACGCTCGAAATGAATCTACTGATGAACCGCTATTTGCGCCGCCGCGTGAAATATCGCACGCTCAGGTTCACGGCAAAGATCAGGGCGATCAGCACGAGAATCCCCGACCAGGCCTGCGAGCGCGATTCGGGCGAAGGCTCGTTGGACAATTCGTAAATCCGCAGAGTCAGCGATGGAAACGGCCTGCCCGGATCGTGAACAAGACGCGCGCTTCCCACGGCCGTGAACAGCAGCGGCGCCGTTTCGCCCGCCACGCGGGCGATCGCCAGCATCGCGCCGGTCACCAAGCTCCCGGTGGCCGACGGGATCACCACCCGCATGATTGTCCCCGCCTTGGTCGCCCCCAGCGCGATCGATGCCTCGCGATAACTTCCCGGCACGAGCCGGAGCATTTCTTCCGTCGTGCGGGCGACGAGGGGGATCATGATAAACGCCAGCGCCGCCGCCCCGGCCCACCCGCTGTACGTTCCCATCGGCACGACCATCAGCTCATATCCCAGGATTCCGACGACGATGCTCGGCACCCCCGCCAAAACGTCCGCCACGAACCGCACGGGCGCCGCCAGGACCGAATTGGCTTCATATTCCGAAAGATAGATGCCCGCCAGCATCCCGATCGGAATGCCTCCCGCCGCCGCCAGCGCGACAAGGATGATCGTTCCCTCGATGCTGTTGCGCATTCCGGGCGGATTGTCCTGGGGAAGATTGAAGAAAAACCGCCAGTTCAGCGAATGCAGCCCGATGATTAGCAGATATCCCGTGATCAGGATCAGGGTCGCGATGATCACAACCGCGCACGCGGTGCACACGCCGTGCATGATCTGGCTGCTGAACCTGGCCCGGGAATTTTGCAGCGACGGCATATAATGCTTTCCGTATCAATACCCCGCCGACGGGCGGACCGCATTGCCGACGACCAGATACCGGGCCACGATGTTGAATGCCAACGACATCAGCAGGAGGATCAGGGCGAGTTCCATCAGCGCCCCGCGATACAAATCGTTGGTCGCCGCCTCGGGGAATTCCCCCGCCAGCGTGGAAGCCATGGTAGCGCCCGCGTTCAGCGGAGATGCGGTGAGCGTGGGAGTGCTCCCCATCACCATCAGCACCGCCATCGTTTCGCCCGCCGCTCGCGCCAGACCCAGAATGACCGCGCCGAACAATCCGCTCCGGCTGAATTTCAGCATTTCATAACAGCTCTGCCACCACGTCGCGCCCAGTGCAATCGTTCCCTCGATTTGCGCGAGCGGGACGTTCCGCAATATATCCCGCGCGATGGCGGTGATAATCGGAACCACCATGATCCCGAGGATCAAACCAGCCGTCAGCACATCCCGCCCCGTGGTGGGAATGTGAACCAGTTTCCCATCGATTCGCCGCTCGACAACCCATTGAAGTCCCGGAACGTGACGGCAAACAGCGCCCAGGCGGCTTTCGATTCCCGCCGGAACCGGGATCATGCCGAAAATCCGCTCCCACCGCGCCGGTCCGCCCATCCACGGACCCAGCACGAACATGCCCCACAGTCCGTAAGCGATGCTCGGGATCGCCGCCAGAAACTCGATCAGAAACGAAATCGGCGGCACCAGCAGCGGGCGCGCGATTCGCACCAGATAAAGTGCCGCGCCCAGGCTCAGCGGAACCGCCAAAACCAGCGCGATCGCCGAAGTCTGCACCGTCCCCGATATTGAGGCGAGCGCTCCAAACTTCGGTGGTTCATTGTGATCCACCACCTTCATCCCCGTTCGGGCATCGCGGATCGGTTTGCCGTGGGAATTCAGCTTCAGCACCGGCAACGGATTGGGCCGCCACTCGGTGCTCACCAGAAATTCCCCCCCAAACCTGCGGATGCTCGGGACGGCCGCCGCGAAAAGCACCGACAGCAGCGCCGCCAGCATCAGCAGGATCATCAGCGCGCTGCCCGTCGCCGCCAGATAAAGCGCCGGCTCCCCGTACGCGCTGCGCCCGCGTCCGATCATCTTCGCGTCGATTTCCGCTGCGGCGGGATTCATTTGCTCAACGGATGAAGCGCCTGCCCATCAAATGTGACGGCGCTGATCGCCTGCTCGGCACGCTGCTGAACGCCCGGGCTCAGCGATGCGTAAGTCATTTCCACGGCTTTCGACTGGCCATCATGGATTGCATACCAGAAAAAGTCCACGATCCCCCGCGCCTTCGCCGGGTCCCTCAGATAGCTCAGGTTCTTGTAGCAAATCAGATAGGTGAACGATGAGATGGGGTAAACATCATCCCCCTCGCGGCTCCAGAGCCGGATCGCCAGCGTCTTCTGGTCATCCATGTCCTTGATCGCCCCTTCACCGGCGGCGGAAACACTCTGTGGCGACGCTTTCACCAGCTTGCCGTTATCGTTTTGCACCACGGCGAATGGAATCTGGTTCTTCAGGGCATAATTCAGCTCGATATAACCGATCGCGCCCGTCGTATTCTGCACCGCCTGGGTCACCCCCGCATTTCCCGAACCGCCCTGGCCGCTGGGCCATTTGACGGTCTTGCCGAAATTCACCTGCGTTTGAAAATCGTCGCTCTGCGTGCAGAGATAGCTGGTGAATACGAAATTCGTGCCGCTGCCGTCGCTGCGATGCACGGTTGTGATGTCCGCGTCCGGCAATGTTGCGCCTGGATTCAGCGCCACGATCGCCGGATCATCCCACTTCGTGATTTTCCCAAGATAAATATCAGCGATGACCGGCCCGCTGAGATTCAAATCACCCACGAAACCCGCCAGGTTGTATGCCAGCACGACTGCCCCGGCCACCGCGGGAATTTCCACCACGTCGCCATTGGCGGCATGCGCCTTTTTCAGCTCCTCCTCGTTCATCGGAGCATCCGAACCGCAAAAATCGAACGTCTTGTCCAGAAGGCCGCCGATCCCCGCTCCCGAACCTTTGGACGCGTAAGCGACCTTCACATCTCCATGCAGTTGCCCAAAGTCCTTGATCCACTGCTGATAAATTGGATTGGGAAATGTCGCCCCCCCCGCCTGAATTTCCACATCCGCTAGCGCCGTCCCCGCCCCCAGCGCCAAGAGGACAGCCATTGCTTTTAGCCATTTCATCATCAGGCGATGCTAAAAACCAAACATTAGCAATGGATTAAGAACGCGGGGAAACCTCGCTCATTGACGTGATTCAACCTCTTTGGCGGATTCCATGGCCAGTTTTAATTGCGTCTCGTCTTCCTCGTCCCATGTTCTGCCGCGGCGGGAGTACATCTGCTTCATCATTTCCCGCGCTTTGTCCAATTTGTAAGGCTGCGGCCCCGCATCCGTCCAGAAGGTGAAACTGGGAACAAACCGCGGCGGCAAATTGCTCCCCGCCAGCAGGCTGCAATAGCCGATATAGCTTCCGGTCATCAGTCGGGTTCCGATCGCCAGCTTGGAGTGGTCGCCGATCATCGCTCCCAGAAACCGCCGATCGGTTTCGATCTCTTTGGCCCCGATGTGCATCTTGATCGGGCCGTATGTGTTCTTCAGATTGCTTGTCGTGGTCCCGGCCCCGAGGTTCACCCATTGCCCGATATAGCTGTGGCCGACAAACCCATCGTGAGGCTTGTTGCTGTATCCAAGAAAAATGCTCGCCGCGACCTCGCCCCCGATTTTGCACATGGGACCGATGCTCGTGCCCGAGTGAATATACGACAGCGGCGTCACGCTCGAATAACGGCCCACATACACGGGCCCCTGCAAAACGCTGTTGGCGCCGATCGAAGCCCCGGCATCGATCACGATCGGACCCTTGCTCGCATCCAACACCACCCCCGGCGATATTTTCGCCGTTGCGTTCACGATCACATCCTGCTCGGCGATGATGTGGCATTTACAATCCGCCGGCGGACGCGGGCGATCCTTCATCTGAATCGCATCCGCCACGATCGCTTCTTCGTTCCAGTGCACCAGGTCCCAAAGATATTCCGGCAATCGCGTCTGATCACTGGTTCGGGGCAGCTTCAGCAGTTCCAGCCATCGATCGCTTCGATGCATCGCATCTTCCCAAGTCAGCCCCGGCTTTTTCACATAAGCCTGTCGAATCAGATTGCCCTCATCGACACTGACCATCGGCTCCGTCGGCCGGGAAAACTGGCTGAAATGCAGCGTCCGTCCGCCGGTCAACAATGCAGGCTCATCATCCAATGGAGTATTAATCGAGACGGGTAGGGAGAGCGATGGAACCACATGCTTGCGGCAAAACTCGACCATCCCCGGCCTCACCCAGAGGGTTACGCGAAGCGGTTGTATATGCTGAATCTGCTTCTCCAGCAGCGAACTGGTCCCGCTGAGCATCGTGAACACCGGACGGTTCAGAGACAGCGGCGCCATCGACCCCCAGCGCGAAGCCTCAAAGACCACCAAGTGCATGACAGAATAATATCCGGAAATCCCCGAAGATGAACGAATTGTGCAAATTCAAAACGCGAAGACTGATTTAGTGAAGACTGATTCAGTGATGCACGACGACCGTCGTGTCCGAATCCGCCGCAGCCGAAAGAGTCATGGGCGCGTTTTGATTGTGTTGCGAACTCGCGCTGACCGCTTGTTGCCCAGCGGAAGTTTGAGAATTGTCCCCACCCTGTGAAATCAAAATCCCAAAGCTCGTCACCAAAACCGCGACCGCCGCCAAAAGACCAACCTGGGCAGTTCGTCGTTGAGAGATCATTGCTCCACTCTCCGTAAGGCCCTGCGATTCAAATCTTTATCCGAGAACTGCGCCGAAAAGATTTGTTACGCCTATCACTCGCCTCTTATCCAATTTCTATATAACTCAAATTGCGCAAAACGCAATTAAAATCCGGTCAATTCAGGGTGCGATGCTCTTCGATAAAAGTCGGCCATCCAATATCGACAACATTCCATAAAGCATTTCCAAATAAGGAGTTTCAATCGAGTTCATTCCGGCGGCACGCAACGGCCGGCCAATGATCGCCTCGATCTCCATCCGGTGGCCCAGTTGTCGGTCGATCTGCATGCTTGTTCTATAAGCTCCCATTGTTTGCGTATGACGAATCTTCTCTTCAATTACGTTCAAATCGAACATGATGTTCAGCGGTTGGCAGGCGGCAATCACTTCTTCGCAGAGCTTCCGCACCAGACTCTGCCCTTCGTTGGAGGCAATCAATTGGTCCGTTGTCATATCCAGCGCCGCTCCCAGCCCATTGAAAGGCACATTCCAAATCAGTTTGTCCCATCTACCGTGCGCCAGGTTCTCCAAAACGTCGCAGGGAACTCCGCTGGCGCTGAAAAGCCCCGCGATCCTTTCGGCCCGCTTCGTAATGCCGCCCCGCGGTTCGCCAACGCGAATCATCCCGTGATCGGTGTGCCAAATCTCTCCCGGACCAACCCGATTGATGCACACGAATGCCATGCCTCCAATGACCCGTTCATCCCCGAAGAGGCTTCCCAGCAGTTCCTCATTGCCCAGCCCGTTTTGCAATGTGAGGATGATTGACTCATCCTTGACAACCGGCCCCACCAGCTCGCCCAGCCGATCATTCGCTGTTGTTTTCAAAGTAACGACCACCAAGTCCGCTTTGGGCATCTCGCGCGGATCGTCATAAACATTGATCTGTTTTCCGGACAGTGAAAAATCCCCGTCCCGGCTATGGATTTGCATCCCCTTGCGACGAATGGAATCGCAATCACTTCGCGTCAGCAGGTGCACCTGATGCCCGTGTTGGATCAGACGCGCCCCGTAATATCCGCCCACGGCCCCCGCGCCGATGATCGCGATGACCGGATCATCCAGATTCACGGCAATCCTCCTTTGATTGCTTTGATCAGCCCAGCGACGTTAAACGTCTTCGCCTCCGCCGCGGGCGTCAGTCCGGTTTCGCGCAGGGTAGATGTCGTGATTGGGCCGATGCTCGCAAGCTTTGCGCGCTTGAGAAACCGCAGATAGTCGGGCCCAATCAGCTTTACGAAATTCCTCACAGTGCTGCTGCTGCTGAAAGTAATCCAGTTAATCCGGCCGTCCTCAATCGCCTCGATCAGCCCCGCCGGCAATTCTTTCGCCGGACGCGTTTCATACAAAGCCACATCGCGGACCTCCGCGGCGCCGCCGGCCATCAGCCGCTCGCGCAGCAGCGGCCGCGCGATGTCGGCCCGCAACAGCAGAAACCGCCGGCCCGCCACTTCGTTCCTCTTCAAGAACTCATCAGCCATCGCCTCCGCGACAAAAGACGGCGGGCACAATTCGACTTTAAGGCACAATTCCCGCTCGATCGCCGCCGCCGTCGCCGAACCGATCGCCGCCAGTTTCGCATTGCCGAAAACGCGGGCGTCTTTCCCCAGCTCCGCCAATCGTTTCCGAGCCGCCGTCACGCCGCTCGCGCTGGTGAAGCACACCCAGTCAAAATCCCCGGCCCGCGTTAGCGCCGCATCCACCTCGGTCAAATCCTCCGGCTCATGCAGCTCGATCGTCGGAGCCTCGATCACCGCCGCGCCCAGTTCCTCCAGCTTTTGAGAAAGCTCGCTCGCCTGTTCCCGCGTCCGGGTCACGACGATGGTCTGACCAAACAGCGGCCTCCGTTCGACCCAGGCCAGTGTTTTTCTAAGTTCCACCACTTTGCCGATGATCGTCATCGCCGGCGCTCCGAGCCCCGCCGCGGCGACGTCCTCGGCCAGCCGGGCCAGCGTGGAAACGACCGTTCGCTGCGCCGGCATCGTTCCCCACTGAATCGTCGCCGCCGGTGTTTCGGACGCCATGCCATTTTCCATCAATTTCCGGCATATCCCCGGCAGCGATTTGGCGCCCATGTAAAACGCGAGGCATGGAAGTTTGGCGATCGCATCCCACGCAATGTCCGTTGCGGCCTCTTCAGTATCCTCTCGTTCGTGCCCGGTTACGAAGGTGAAACTGGAATTGAAATCCCGATGCGTGACCGGAATCCCCGCGTACGCCGGCGCCGCGATCGCCGCCGTCATCCCCGGCACCACCTCAAACGCCACGCCGGCATCCGCCAGTGCCTGACATTCCTCGCCGCCGCGCCCGAAGACAAACGGGTCGCCCCCTTTCAGTCTCACCACGCGCTTCCCCGCCCGAGCCTTCTCGATCAGCAGCGCGTTAATCTGTTCCTGTGGCATCGAATGTGCCGCGGCCTTCTTCCCCACATAGATCATTTCCGCACGGGGGCAATAACTCAGCAGATGCGGATTGGACAAATAGTCATACACAACCACCTCCGCCTGTTCCAATAATCTCGCCCCGCGCACGGTGATCAGACCGGGATCCCCCGGCCCGGCACCCACCAGGTACACAATTCCAGCCAATTCGACCGAATTCACGGCACCGCCAATTCCTTATCAAAGTGGATAACCTTTTCCGGCTTTCTGGTCGATGAGCCTACAGGATTTTGAGCGCCGACGCAGCAGCCAGCAATGCACGGCCAACCAGAATCCCGCCGGAAGGAGCGTCTCCCATGGTCGCATTGATGATGATGCCCGCCGCCATGCCCACCGATGACTGGGCCGAGCGGCGCATGTTTCCCCGCAGAGAGTTTCATGCCACGGTCCAGGGAAACCGGGTCGACCACACCCTCGAGGCCCGGCAAACGCCCCGGCTGAATCTCACGCTGCGCGACTTGTCTCTCGGCGGACTTTCCGCCATCAGCGACCACCCGGTGAGCAAAGGGGAGCATCTCGCCGTCTTCTTCCCCAAACATGGAATGATGCGCGGATGGGACGCCGTCGGCCGGGTCCTGCGTTGCGATCCCAGCGGCCTGGGCTACCGCGTCGCCGTCGAATTCGATCCGCTTCCCGCCGCATAGACAAGCCACTGGCGATCGACTCTTTTTCCTCCGTTTCCTCTACAATCCCCGAATGGCTTCGAGTCAGCAGGATTTCAATCCACACGACTTTCAGATGTCCATCGGAGACCATCTGGAGGAACTTCGCCGAAGGATTCTGCTCGGAATCATCGGGCTTATCCCCGCCGGTCTCTTATGCCTTCTATTCGGACGTCGAATCCTCGAATTTCTCTGCCGGCCACTTCTCAGGGCCGAGCAGCGCTATGACATCAATCCCCAACTGTCGTCTCTGCAAATTTCCGATGCCTTCATGGTCTACATGAAGGTAAGCCTGATCGCCGCCATGGCGCTCGCCGGGCCATGGCTTGTTTACCAGCTCTGGAAGTTTGTCAGCGCCGGCCTATATCCCGCCGAGCGGCGATATGTCACAAAATACATTCCGCTCAGCGTCTTTCTGCTATTTTGCGGAATGATTTTCGTTTACTACGTCGTGCTGCCGTTTTCCCTGCAATTTTTCATCGGTTTCACAACGGAGTTTCCCCTGCGGCTTCCCGCCATCGTCGATCCCGCCCACGCGGCCGCCACCACACAGCCGACCTTCATTCAAGCCGTGCCGGGCAATCCGATTCATCCCGCGGAGTTCCAAATGTGGTTCGACACCCTGCAGCGCCGGCTCAAGATATTCGTCGGCGGAAACGTCCGCGTCGTCCCCTTCGGGCCGGACAACCTGCTGGCAACTTCATTCACGCTTCCGGATTATCTCGATCTGGTCCTGCAACTCCTGCTCACATTCGGGCTGGCGTTTCAGTTGCCGATTGTGGTGATGGTCCTGGCGAGAATCGGCCTGGTCGAAATCTCCACCCTCCAGCAGTGGCGTCGCTACGTCTATCTGGGCCTCTCCATGGTCGCCGCCGGTCTTGCGCCCGGAGATGTGATCACCGCCACCATCGCTCTGCTCGGGCCGCTGATTCTCCTGTATGAACTGGGGATTTTCCTGGCGAAGATGGGGGCCAGACCCCGCGCGGAAACATGAGGCAGCACCGAGCGACAAGTCACTGAAGGCGATGATGCGCTTTGAGGCGCAATGATGCGCTTTTTCGGGTTTGAATCGCTGGCCGCTCAATTCGTTTGTTGAAGAATGAACAATTGCGAAACACGATCGGAAAAAATACGTCCAAAACTTTCACTCGCTGGACCCATAGATAGAGGGGAGTGTTCTAACCTTTCGGAGGTTCTTATGGGAGAACGGGATCAACTGCCGGTGAGGGTAGATAACGGTAATCGAGAAGAGGAGGTCAATGGCGTCGGAATCGAACTGAGACTGCCGGCGCAGCAGCAGGCGGCGCTTGAGATGCTGATGGGCGGGAAATCGGTGGCGGAGACGGCGCGGCTGGTGGGGGCGGGGCGAGCGACCGTGTTTCGCTGGTTAAAGAATGATCCGGTTTTCCAAGCGGCTCACAATCAATGGCACGATCAGATAAGGTCGAGTTGCCAATCGCGGCTGCTGTCGCTGACGGGCAAGGCGGCCGATGCGCTTGAGAAGGCGCTGGAT
>Ga0302325_10015489_pt1 | contig 16210 bp, 4 predicted proteins | sample Palsa_T0_2_FD_201948 | JGI IMG/M metagenome (GOLD analysis project Ga0302325, IMG submission 201948) | Peat permafrost microbial communities from Stordalen Mire near Abisko, Sweden - Palsa_T0_2 | ecosystem: Environmental > Terrestrial > Soil > Palsa > Peat permafrost | place: Sweden: Abisko... | reverse complement strand
CCCGGGCTCGTTCATGATCGTCATGCCCTTAATCCCGCACCTAATCCCGCACATCGGCGGTCAGCGTCTTGACTTTGGATCTCTCGCGCTGTTTGAACGGGGAGAACCGCACGTCGAAACCGCGGCGGCTGGCGAACAGCTGAAGCAGCGGCGGCTGGCGAACAGCTGAAGCAGCGGCGGCTGGCGAACAGCTGAAGCAGCGGTCCGTTCACCCAGTTGACGACGGAGCCATCGTACTTGCCTGGCCCGTGGAAGCCGGCTCGGTACTCGGCGGCCGAGGTGGTGAACAGGTCGTGGCAGACCAGCCGACCGAACGGGTGCAGCAGCGGGAGGGTGTCGGCGAATGACGACAGCGCGCCGTTGGATACGTGCATCCGCAGGTCGCCCTCGGCGGACAGCAGCGGCCGCAGGATCTCCCCGGTCAGCGACGGTGTGCCCTGCGACGACTGTGTGATCGGGTAGGTATCCAGGCCCTCGAGCGGCACGTACCGCTCGGCCTGGCGGAGCGCGTCCCACACCGCCTGCCAGAACCGCACCGCCTGCCCGGTGTCACAGAACCGCCCGGGCAGCGACTCCGCGAGCAACTCGGGGCCGATCCGCAGCAGCCGCTCGGTGAGCTGTGCGAGCTCGGCCCGCCGCAGCCCGAACCGCGCGGCGATCTCGTCGGCGGCCGCCCCTGGCAGGAAGGGCCTGGCCTGCACCAGGTAGACCCGGCCGCGGATGGCGGCCACCTCGTCGGCCGGCAGGTTGTCGTAGACGTTGGAGATATAGACGAGGAACGCCTTGCCCGCGAGGAACCCGACGGAACCCGACAGCCTGGTCGCCTCGAGCACGAGCCCCGACACGTGGTCGCCGTGGCCGCGGACCTCGGCGCGGGCCCGCTCGAGCACGTGCGACGAGTAGTCGCCCATCAGGTAGTGCAGTCGCCGGTAGTAGTCACGGCCGTGTCTTCTGTCAAGCTCGACGAACTCATCGAGCCAGGTACGCGCCTGGCCGCCGTTGCCGACGCCGAGCTCGAGCACGTACAGCTGCTCGGGAAGGGCGCGCCCGCTCGCCAGCTCATCCCAGATCTTGAACAGGTCGAGGATAGTGTCGCGGGCCGCGCCCGCGTTGCGCGCGTCGGACTCACCGCCTGGCAGCGTCTGCTCGTACGCCCGGCCCGTCACCTTCTCCCAGTCGGCCAATGCCTGCCAGTACAGGGCGTTGAACCGCCAGACGCAGCTCGCGGAGCCTGGCACCCACGGCTCGAGCCAGACGCGGTCCGGATTGGTATCGAGGAGCGCGGCGGCCACCTCGGCGGCGACGTCCGTGCCAGGCCGCGCGCAACGGCGCAGGTCGACGGCGAGCTCGTGGCCCTCGGACGCGGCGACGCCATCGGCGCCGAGCACCGGGCGGACCATCGCGATGTCCCTGAAGTTGGCCTTGTACTGAATCCAGTCGCAGACCACGCGCGTGGTGGCCAGGTCCGCGTCCGACCGGCAGACCGCCTCGACAAGCGGCAGCACCGCCGCCTGGGCGGCGGCCGACTCACGGAGCCTGCCCGCCGCCCTTATGTCGATCTCCACCGTCAGCCCCCGGTCGGCGGCTGGCGTGCCCGCGCTCCTGACCTTCTCTCACGCTCTCATGCTGCCCCAGCGGATGCGCGCCGGCATCGGCCTGCCGCACGAGCTTGACAGCAAAGGGCTTGTGCGAATGAACAAATCTGGACGCCGGCGGGGGATAAGAAGCGGCTGACCACCTGTTCGCCGAGAAGCTCGATGTGCGCGACGTCGCTTGGTCCGTAGACGTGCGGGTAGACCGTGTCGGCGCCCTGGCTGGCCAGGTCCTCGATGACCCGGATCAGGTCATCGGCATAGCCGGTGACTCCGGCGGCGAGGCCGGCGGGTATAGATGAGCACAGGAGACTGGAGGGGATAGCGTGGCGAGCACGCAGGCGGGCAAGGACGTCGCCCTGGAGCATGGCTTCCTCAGGTCGCTGGTCGCCGACCCCGCGTTCGGGCCACTGCGCGGGCTGCTGCTCCTGCTGACCGTGGTCACCGGCGTCGTGGACGCGGTATCGATCCTGGCGCTCGGCCGGGTCTTCGTCGCGAACATGACGGGAAACGTGGTATTCGCCGCCTTCGCGGTCGTGGGCGCGCCGGGGTTCTCGCTCGGCGCGTCGCTTTTCGCCCTGGCCGGCTTCCTCGTCGGCGCCGCGCTTAGCGGCCCCCCGATCGCGAGGATGGGCCGCGACCGCGGCGCGCTGCTGCGCGCCGGCGTGCTCGCCGAACTCCTGCTCGCGGTCGCCGCGCTGCTCGCGGCCGCTCTCTCCGGCGAGCCCGGTGTCAGCCACGGGACCATCGTGCTCACCGGGCGAGGCACGCTCTCGCCGTTCGGCCCCGGCCTCGCCGACGGCCTCGCCGCACTGCTGGCCATGGCGATGGGCATCCAGAACGCGGTCGCCCGCAAGCTGGCCGTCCCCGACCTGACCACCACGGTCCTCACCATGACGCTGACAGGACTCGGCGCCGACCTGCGCGGCGTCCTGCGCGGCGCCGAGCCGGGCGGCGCCGGCCGCAGGCCGGCCAGGGCGGCGCTAGGCCGCCGCCTGCTCGCGATCGCCGCCATGGTCGCCGGCGCGGTCGCCGGCGCCCTCCTCGCCCTGCACGTCAGCGTCCTCGCCGGGCTCGCACTTGCGGCCGCCCTGCTAGCGCTGGCCGCCGTCGGCGCCGCAACCGCGGCGAGCCGCCCCGCGCCATGGCGCACTCCCCCGGTCAAGGGCTAACCCGCCGCCCGAGCCTGCCACCCCGTCGGCCGCGGCCCGCATCTTGCTGTTATCTTACGGCAGGGGTGACCGCTTGCACTGCCGTGTCGCGCCATTTTTAAACGAAATTAACCGGAAGACGATATGTTGTGACACCGATAAAGAACGAGAGTGACGGAAATTAAGGAATCTATCTGCATGACAGCCGAACTGCCACAATTTTCTCGTCGAGCACTGGCGTCACGCCGGTCCCTGCTGGCCGGAACCGCCACCGGTCTGATCGCGGGCGCGGGGACGATGGCGGCCGTCGGCCTCGCCCGGCCGCAGTCCGCCGAGGCGGCGACAGGCACCACCCCGGACTGGATCAACATCACCGCGGCGCCTTACAACGCGGACCCGTCCGGCGCCACTGACAGCACGGCTGCCATCCAGGCGGCCCTCAACCAGGTGGCCGCCACCGGCGGCGCGATCTACATTCCGACCGGGAATTACACGATTTCATCGGGACTCACGTACAGCAGCAGCCTTCCCCTGATGATCACGGGTGACGGGCCGCAGGCCTCCAATATCCGCATGGCGAGCGCGTCAGCGGAAATTACGTATCTTTCCATCTCGCAGACATTCGGATTCGGGGACTGGCACGGCAGTAACGGCACGGTGACCATTGAGAACATCGCGTTCTACAACTATCAGGCCGCCGGGGCGTATTCAGACACGAACGTGGCTCTCGAGCTTAGCGCGGTCAACTTCGGCCAGATCAGGAACGTCGGTTTCTATCTGGGGCCGACACCTACCTTTTCTAAACCGGCCCAGGGCATTAATCAGGCTATCGTCCTGAGTTCTTGCAGCCAGGTCGACATCGACAACGCGACCATTGTCGCCGCGGTGAACGGAATCGCGGTCACCGGTAGCCAAGCCCAGTCCTCCCAGGTGACCAACATCAGCAACGTGTCAATCTGGACCCATGCGGGCACTGGGGTCGCGACCGCCGCGGCGGTCTTGTACCAGGGGAATGTGCTAACCGCGAACATGGAAAACGCCATCTTCCACGATGGCGACCGCGGCATCTTGTGGACGCAGGACAGTGGGGCTAACGTTCCGCACCTGCTCTTCTGCTACAACGCCCAGCCGAATAACCACAGCATCGCGGCCATGGAATTCGATTATGGAGCGCAGGTCTACCTGACCGAATGCTTTTTCTCAGGAAACGCGGCCGACTATGACGTCGCGGCGCCTGGCATCCTGTTCGGCTCGAATTTCCAGGGCTCAGCGAAAGTGGAGGGCTGCCAGTTCAATGGGATACCCGGGCACACGATCTCGGTGCAGAACGGCACGGGTTTCTTCATCACCGGCTGCGAATTCGGCTCAAACGGCAAACCTTACAAGTACGCGTCGAACACCTACGACGAGATCAATATCGGGGCCTCCGCCGGGGAGATCACGATCGATTCGTGTCATTTCAACGTTGATGCCCTGGCGGGGATAGGCCAGTCCAACCTGCCGCGCAGCGCGCTGTATGTCGCCTCGAGCGCCACTGACGTCACGATATCGAACTCCAAGGGCCTTGCCGCCGGTACTAACTACGGCACCGCGCCGATCGTAGACCTCGGCTACGTGGTCATGCGCCGCGGGAACATCGGGCTCGGCCTAGCCGACCAGAGAACGTCCGGCGGGCTCACGCTAACGGGCGAGTCTGTGGCGAACCTTTCGGGGACGCTCACGATTCCCGCCTACGACATGACGGTCGGCACGGTTTACCGCTTTACCGCATTCGGCCACGGCACTCAGCCGTCTGCACCGGTCACCCTCTATCCGAAGCTCAACATCGGCGGAGCCTCGCTCGGGACGTTCGCCACCGCCAGCATGCCGCCAGCAGGCCAGGATTTCTACTGGACCTACACTTGCAACCTGTTTGTCACGGGGTGGGGTTCCACCGGGACGATCGTCAGCAACGAGACATTCACCTGGGGAGGAATCACCTCAACATCCACTACTGCGCCCAGCCCGTGGAACGGACTGACCTCCGCGCACGGTAACAGCTCCTTCACGGTCAACACTCTGCAGGCAAACGCCGTCTACATGAGCGCCTCGTGGGCGTCGACGGGCGCGACGATCACGTGCGACTGCACCATGCTCGAGCGCGTGCAGAACTACCCGGCCAGCTAGCTCAGCACCCGCGAATCACTGTCCCCGTCGGGCGCTCGTCGATTCGGACCGGGAGCTGCCCTCGGCGAGCTAAACGTTAACCTCCACTAGTCATGAGCATTCCCGATGCGGCTATTCATAGATGGTCGCTGCCTGTACGGCTGCCGTTAGGATCTCCCAGGGATCGGTTGGAACCACCCTGTCTGTGTTGATATAAGCATTCTCGTATGCTCCGAGCCACGCGGCAAGTGCCTCCAGGTATGCCGGGAGCGTTTTATTTTCCCAGTCATCGGTGCGCCCAGCACGGGCTTCACCCGCCAGTTCTTCGAGTATTGCAACGAGTTCTTCTCGTCCTGAACTCATTGATCGCACCATGAGAAGTAGCCGACGCCGCGCATTTCGATTCCCGTCCCCTCATTAGCAGTAGTGAATTTACTTTTAGGGCCGTTCAGCTCTTTATTTATTTCACTTTGCGTCGCCATTCGATACGACAGGTCCACGTTCGCCATTTGACCAGTGAAAAGCCGCCGGTTATCGAGAGAAAACAGGTTGCCGTCGCGCTCAAAGAGCCTAATCGGCGGAAGATCATCCGGCGGTTCACCATTCCTTGCCCATTCCGCTGCTTGCTGCAAGACCGATCCCTGCCCGTTCTGGAATTCCTGGGCAATACTATTTTGCGAAAAACGGACTGACCGCGCAGAGATAGTGCCGCTTTCCGCAATTGGCTGGTTACCGTCTGGCTCTTCGCAGGCGCCGTTGCTTGTGGGCGGTGGTGTACCTCCGCCGCCGTCCTTGAAGTTACCACCGGACGCCGTCTCGTGGACATCGCCGCCGTTGACGGGTGTGACGGAGCCCGATGGCAACGGCACGTTCGGGTCGGTTGGCTCGTTGATCTGGCCGTTCGTCTGGATGTACTGGCTGAGGTCAACGGTAATGGTGTCGTTGAGGTTGGGGTTGATCTTCGCGTTGGGCGTGGTCCCCTTGATTTTGATCGGCTTGGGCTTGGGGAGTTTCTCGATATAGCAGCCGGAGGTCTTGCACGCCTTGCGAAAGTTCGTGGTGTCGTGCACCTGCGCGGTGATGTGCTCGGCCGTGCGCAGCGATTCCGGTGCGTCCGGCGGGGCGCAGGTCGCGTGCGGGCCCGCGTAGCAGTCCTGCGGCGGAGGAGGAGGCGGCGGCGGGTAGCAGCCCGTCGCGCAGAGGCCGGTCGACCCGCCGACACTGGGGGGCAACAGGGTGGCCGTGTCCTGCCACGGGTACAGCAGGTTCCCGCCGGACTCCGCCGGGGCGGAAGAAGACCCTGATGCGGGATTGTAAGCCGGGCCGTCGGAGTCGTAGCCCTGAAGCTCGAGCTGATCGACGAAGTCGTTCATGCCCCGCGCCAGGTAGGACCCCACCGCGATCATCTCCGGGGCAAAGCCGCCGGTGTCTTCGAGCAGGCCAAGCTCGGGATAATCTTCGACCGCGCCGAGCATATCGGGCAGCATCGGTTCCGCGACAGAGTTGTAGGCCGCATCGGCGAACTGCCCGATTTGGTCGGCGTCCTCATCAACGTCGTTCTCAACGTCGTTCCAGACCGAGTGCCCGGTGGGGTCGGTCTCGGTGAGGGGGTCGCCAGCGGTGTAGGCATACGGGTTGCCGTCGACGGTGCTGGACAGCGGGCTGCCGGCGATGGTGTCGTTGGTGATGAACGAGCCGGTGCCAGGGGAGTACCAGCGGGCGTTCATGTCGACCAGGCCGGTGGACGGGTCGGTGTCACCGCCCTGGTAGCCGATGGTCGGCTCGAATCCGGACGTCGCGGTCACCGAGCCGTAGGGGCTGTAGGCCGCTGACCCGGCCAGGGCGCTGGCCGCTGACGTGGGGCTGAACGTGCCGGTCAGGTCACCGTGCACGTCGCTCATCGTCGCGTACCCGGTGCCGCCTGATGCCTGCGCGGCGGTCACCGTGCCCGACGGCGTGTAGCTGTAGGCGTCGGTGCCGTCGGAGGCGATCGAGTCGCCGGTCCCCAGGTAGGAGATCGAGGACGTGGACGACCCGGAGGCCCGGGTGACCAGCCGGCCCAGGGCGTCGTAGGCGTAGCTCACGCCGGCCGGGGCCGAGATGAGCTCGCCAAGCGCGTCGTACGTGAACGTCTCGGCGGAGCCAGTCGGCGGGGTGATCGAGGACAGCGCGCCGGACTGCGTGTAGGAGTAGGCCGTCGTGCCCGCGGCCGTGGTGGAGGAGGTGACCTGGTCCTGCGCGTTGTAGGCGTAGGACGTGCCGCCGTCCTGCGTCAGGTTCCCGTCAGCGTCGTACGCGTACGGGGTCGTGGTGCCGCCCGAGGTCTGTGACGTCAGCCGGTTGTCCTTGTCGTAGGCATACGTGGCCGTCCCCGCGCCCGCCAGGCCGGTCGTGGTCTGCGAGGTCAGGTTGTCGTTGTTGTCGTAGCCGTAGGCCTCCGACGCCAGGACTGAGCCGGAGGCGGAGGTCAGCGTGTCGGACGCGAGCCGGTCCAGGCTGTCGTAGGTGAAGGCCTGCTGCGGGCCGGACGCGCCGCCGACCGAGTAACTAGTCGAGGTGGGCTGGCTGTCGGCGTTGTACGCCCACGTCAGCGTCGATCCGGTCAGCGGCTCGGCCTCGGTCGACAGCCGGTCGGCCGAGTCATAGGTGTAGGAGGTCGTCCCGGCCGGGCTCGTCTCCGAGGAAACCAGACCGTCGCCGTTGTAGGTGTACCCCGACGTGCCCGACGGGCCGGAGGTCCCGGTCAGCTCGCTGTCGGCATTGTAGGTAAACGCGTCCGTACCGCCGGGCGCGCTGGCCGAGGTCAGCCGACCGTCCAGGTCGTAGCCGAGTGTCTGCGCGGTGGTCGGCGCCGAGGCGCCTGCGCCGGACTTCGACGTCAGGTCGCCCAGCGGGTCGTAAGCGTAGGCCTGGGTGATCCCGCCGGGCTGGGATACCGACACCGGCCGCCCGTCCGCGTCGTAGCCCGTGGTCCACGTGGTGTCCGCCGCCGAGGTCTGTGTCGCGGTGGTCGGCTCGATCACCGACTCCGGCAGGTTCCACGCGTTGTAGCTGGTCCACGTGGTGTTGCCGTTGCCGCTTGTCACCGACGTCTGGTTGCCCGCGGGGTCATACCCGTAGCCGGTGGTGCTCGAGGACGAGGACGTGACCGGCACCACCTGGCTGGTCAGCTCGCCGGCCGCGTTGTACCCGTCACTGGTGGTGTTACCGTTCCAGTCGGTCACCGAGGTCTGGTTGCCGCTGGGGTCGTAGCCGAGCGACTCGGACCGGAGCTTGGGCGCGGTGCCGGACACCGGGACGCCGTAATCGGTGATCGAGGTCAGGTTCCCTGCCTCGTCATAGCCGTCCTGGGTGTAGCTGCCATCCGGGTTGGTCGAGACGGTGGGCAGGCCCGCGTAGTTGTAGGAGAAGCTGGAGGTATCCCCGTACGCGTCCGCCGTCGCGGTCAATTCCCCCAGGTGATCGTAGGTGCTCGTGGTAACCGAGCCATCCGGCGTGGTCACCTTCGTCGGGTCGCCCAGGTAGTTATAGGCGTAGCTGGTGGTGTTGCCCATCGCGTCGGTCGCGGTGGCCGTCTCCCCGAAGTAGTTGTACGTCGCGTGAGACGTGTTGCCGAGCGGGTCCTGGGCCGACGTCTGCTCCCCGTTGGCGTCGTAGGTGTAGTTCCACACCCCCGGCGCGGACTGGCCAGGCAACTGCGGCTCGGTGACCGACGTGACGTCACCCAGTGGGTCGTGCGTGTAGGATGTGACGTTGCCCGCCGGGTCGGTCACCTGGGCGAGGTTGCCGTCCTCGTCATAGGCGTAGGACGTGGTGCCGTTGACCGGGGAGGACGCCCCCGGCGGGGTGTAGGACGGCTGCTGCACCGAGGCGACGCGGCCGTCACCGTCATACCCGGTGGTCGTGACGTTCCCGTCCGGGTCCTTGACCTGGGTCTGCTCATCGTAGGAGTCGTAGCCGTAGGTCGTGACGGGCCGCGTGCTTGTGGGTGCCTGGGCGCTGTAGGCCTGCGTCTGGACGGGCGGACCGGTGACGGTGCTGAGGTTGCCGTCCGGGTCGTAGGCGTAGTTCGTGGTGTAGTTCCCGGCCGTCGCACCGGAGGCGTTGCCGTCCGGGGTGGTCATCGACAGCGGCAGGCCGTTCTGGTCATACGTCCACGAGGTCGTCAGGTTGGTGCTGCCATCCACGACGGTCTGGCTGAGCTGGTCGCCCGCGGTGTCGTAGGTTTGGTCGGTGACCGACGGGCCGCCCTGCGCCGTTGTCCCCACGGTCTGCGATGTCACGTGGCGGTCAAGGTCGTAGGTGTAGGCGACGGTCCGGTTCAGGTCCCCGCTGGCGGACCCGGCGTCGGAGACCTCGCTCGTCCGGAGGTTGTCCGCGTCGTAGGTGTAGTCCGTGACCGTGCTGGCCCCCGTCGTGCTGCCGCTCAGCGCGGTGACGGAGGTGCCGGTCATGTTCCCGGCTGCGTCGTAGGAGTACCCGGTCAGCCGGCTGGTCGTGGGCGATGTCGTCGGGTCGGTCGTCTCGGCGCTGGTCAGTTCCTGGTCAGGATTGTAGGTGTAGCTGGTGGTGCGGCCCATCGCGTCCGTCGTGGACGCGAGCCGTCCTGCCGCGTCATAGGCGGAGGAGTCAAGTACCAGGTCACACCCGCCGTCGCCATCCTGGATAGCCGGCGCGGTGCAGGACGCCGTCTGGGACGAGGCGCTCGTCGAGCTGGTGTAGAGCTCGACCAGGGTGGCCTCCTGGTACTCGTTGTAGGAGTACCGGTAGACGTTGCCGTTCGGGTCCGTCTTGGCGCTGACGTTGCCGAACTCGTCGTAGTCGTACGCGGTCGTGGCGCCCCCGGGGTTGGCGCTTGACGCACCGCCAGTCTGGCCGGTACCCCCGCTGGTCGCGCCGGCCGGCTCGGTCTGGGTGGCGACCTGGTCGTGGTTGTCATAGGTGTAGCTAACCGTCCGTGACGAGTCACCGCCGGTCAGGTCGGACGTGGTCAGCGACAGGAGGTTGTCGTCGCTGTCATAGGCGTAGGTGTCCTGCAGCTTGTGGGTAGCCTCGGTCACCGGGTTCACGATCCCGGGGTAGGTGACCGTGGCCAGCTGGTTCGACGGGGTGTAGGTGTAGGAGGTGGTCTCGCCCGAGGGGTAGCTGGTGGTGGTCACCGTGCTGGTCAGCGGGCGGCCCAGCGTGTCATAGGTGTAGACCGTGCCCCGGCCCGACGGCTCGGTCACCTGGGCCAGGTCGCCGTCCGAGTAGTACTGGTAGCTGGTCGTGGCGCCGCCTGGCGTGGTGGCCGACGCCAGCAGGTCCGGCGGCTCCGTCCCTGACCCGCCGTAGGCCGTCTCGGTCCCGGCCGTGTACGCATAGCTGGTCGTCCGCCCGTTCGGGGCGGCGGTGGTGTCCGGTGTCGTGCTCGAGGTCAGCTGCCCGAGGGAGTTGTACGCGTACGTGGTCCGGTACGTGGTGTCGGTGTCCGACGCCGACCTGGCGTCGGACTCCCAGATCAGCTCGTTGTTGGCGGGGTTCAGGGGCTGCGACTGGTCGTCGGTGGTGTCGTAGCCGTAGAACGTGGTGCATGGCGTGGTGCTGGTGGTGGTGAGGGTGCCAGGGCAGGTGGGGGTGGAGGACGTGGTGCCGCCGCAGGCCGCGGTGGTGCCGATGCCGCCGCCGACCCCGGCGCCTGCCCCTGGGGGGTACCAGGACCGGGTAAGCACGTTGCCGTTGATGTCGTTGGTGAAGCAGACGAGGTTCTTGTTCTGGTCAGACACGGCGTTCAGGAATCCGGCCGCGTCATAGCTGTAGGCGATCGGCGCGTCGGCGCCGTTGCTGTAGTCGATCAGCCGTCCGCCGTCGAGCATGTCGTAGGTGTAGACCTCATGGCGGCCCGCCGGGTCGGTGACCGTGACGTCCCTCGTCACCCAGGAGAGCCCGTCGGAGGAGGACTTGTACCCGGTCGTCAGGGGCTGGCTGATCGACCACAGGCCGCCATACGGGTCGGTGTAGCTGGAGATCCGGTCGGTGGCGGTATCGTAGGCCGCCACCTCGTAGGCGTTGCCGGACGGCAGCGTGACCTGGCTGAGCTGGGTGGAAGCGGTCGTGGCGAGCGAGTAGTGCGCGGCGACGGCCCCCGAGCCGACCGGGTCGTTGTAGACGGCGACCTGCCCGATGTCCCCGCCGAAGTAGCCCCAGACGGTGCTGGTCGTGGAGCCGACCGCGGTGTTCTCCGGCCAGCTCGTCCAGTAGCCGGTGCCGATCGTGTCGACGCCCATGTTCCGCTGGTCGATCTGGCCTGGCAGTGTCCCGACGAGCGAGCCGTCGAGGTGCATCGCCTGGCTGCCGCTGCTCGCCGACAGGACCACGTGGTGCCACTTGCCGTCGTCCACACTGGTGGTGGTGTGGATCGGATCGACGCTGCCATTCCAGAATTCCCCGTACAGCTCACCGTTGCCGCCGATGTACAGGGCTGGCTGGTGCGAGCCGGAGGCGGTGCCTATCGGGTCGGCGTCATAGGAGAACAGCACGCCGCTTGACGTCGAGCTGGCGGCCTTGAACCACAGCTCGATCGACACGTCCGTGCTCTCGTCTATCAGGTTGGCCGGCAGCGATACGTAGGAACTGGTCCCGTTGAAGGAGGCAGCGGTCTCGCTACTGCCGGCCAGCGGTCCGCTCACTCCCAGCGTGACGTTGTGGTAAGTGCCGCTGGTGGTGCCGAGGTTGTCATCGACCTCGTCCGTCGCCGTGGTCGCGCCGGACGACTCACCGAGCTGCCAGTAGTCCCTGGGCGCGGAGTCGAGCACCGACGGCAGGTAATCGGACCCGGATGAATAGCTGTAGGAGGTGCACCCGGACGGGCAGGACGAGCAGGTCTCCCCCGGTCCGCACACGCTGGCCAGGTCGTTGCCGCTGTAGTTGTAGGTCCATGTGTACCCGGCCTGACCGGACGCGGGCGGCTGCGTGGTCACGGTCGCCACGTGCGCCGGCGACGTCGCTGTCCAGGCCAGCGCCAGGGTGCGCCCCGAGACCGTGCTGGTGATGGTGGTTACCTGGCCGGCGGAGTTGGCCGCGAAGCGCAGCGCCTGACCGTTCGGGTCGGTGATCTTCGAGATGACGCCCGCCGCGTTGAACATGTAGTTGGTATCGGCGGAATCCCGCAGCGTCCAGATGCCGTCGATGTTATGGACGAGGATGTCGGAGCTGCCGAAGGGCGGCGAGTAGGTGGCCGCGCCGGTCGAGCTGGCGGTTGACGTGGGGGCGGCGATGGCGAGAGAGGGGCTGGTGCCCGCCGCCATGCCCAGCGTGGTGGTCCTGCTGAAGCCGCCGGTGTACAGGAGGCTGAGGAAGTCGCCGCTGTTCTCGAACGCCACCTCAAACGAGCCGCCGGCCTCCGGGGCGATGGACGGGCTGGTGCCCGCCTGCATCGCGTCCGGGGTCACGTCAATGTCGCCGTTGGGGGTGTAGACCGACACGTAGTTGTTGTTGGACTGGAACGCCACCGCCCAGAGGCCATCGCCCTGAATCGCGATCGACGGGCTGGTGCCGGCCTCCATCCCGAACGTCGTGTTGTCGGTGGTGCCGCCGGTGTGGAAGGTGCTGAGGAAGTCGTTGTTCGCCTCGAAGGCGATCTCGTAGGACCCGCCGGACAGCGCGATGATGGACGGGCTTGCCGTCGTGTCCATCCCGTCCGTGGTGGCCGAGGTGCTGCCGTCGAACGCGTAGGTGTGCAGCGTGCCGGTGTTGGCCTGGAATGCCACCGTCCACTCGCCGCCGGGCTGCACCGCGATCGACGGGCTGGTGCCCGGCTGCATCCCCAGGCCCGTGTTGGTCTCCGTCCCGGCGGACGTGTAGATGTACAGGTCGTGGTTGTTCGCCTGGAACGCCGCCACCCAGGCTGCCCCGCTCGGCAGCGCCCCCAGCGCCGGGTCGGTGCCTGGGTCCATCCCCAGCGTCGTGCTTATGTCCGTCCCGGCGGCCCACTTGTAGAGGTACAGCACGTTGTCGTTCGCCTGGAACGCCGACATGAACGTCGCGTCCGACAGTGCCACCGACGACGGGCTGGTGCCGGCCTCCATCCCCAGCGTCGTCGACAACTTTGTGCCGACGTCCGTAAAGCCGTACAGGTCATTGGTGTTCGCCTGGAATGCCACCTGGTAGGCGTCGGACGGGTCGTTCTGCTCGAAGCGGAGTTGCTTCCCGCTCGGTACCGTGACGATGACGCCGCCGGCGCCGTCGGTGGCGGGCCGCACCGCCGAGTCGACGGCCGATGACCAGCCGGCGCCGAACGCGCCGGTCGTCCGCGGGTCCATGCTGTTGTACGTCCGGTCGATCTCCAGCGGTATCCCGGCCCCGCCCACCGCCGCGTCGGTCGCCGAGGTGGTGTAGTCGCCGGTGAGCGGGTCGTAGGCCTGCCCGCTGCTCTCCCCCAGGTTCGACGTCAAGGGCGGCTGGAGCGGCTCCATGATGATGGAGACATCGCTGACCGTCGTGATGGACCCGTCACTGGCCGTCGCCGACCATACGTATGGCGTGTCCCACTGCAGGTCCACGGCGGGCGGGGTCCAGTACGGCTCGGTCAGGCCCGTCACGGTGACCGGCTGGCTGTCCACACAGGTCTGCCCGGGCAGCGGCTTGCAGGTGAGCGTGAAGCTGTAGGTGACCGTGCCGCTGGAGGAGGATGCCAGCGCCGCGACCGACAACTGCTGCTGCAAGGTCGTGGAGATGAACCCGGTGGGCGGGTACACGCCGGTAATCGTGGGGGGCGGCTTGGGCACGTAAAGGCCCACCGCGTAGGGCGCGATGCCCTCGGAGGAGAACGCGGTGGCTCCTGAGTACATGTCGAAGTCGAGCGTGTACGCCGCCCCGCTCTGCCCGCTCGCCCCGTCCGGCAGTCCGGCGACGGTCGCGTCCACGGTGACCGTCTGCCCCGGTGCGACCGACGACGGCATCGCCGTGAACACCGGCGCGGGGCTGGTGACCAGCGTGCCCGTGGAGTCGTACACCCGGTAGGAGAGCTTGTAACCATTGCTCTGGGTCCACGTGACGGAGCCCGTGTTCTTCACCTTGATCGCGAACACGCCGTTCTGGCCCGGCTCGACCGGGGTGATCGGGGTGCGGGACGCCAGCGAGTAGCTAGCGCCGTCGGCGGTCCAGGTGATCGCCAGGAACGGGTCCCCTGTCCCGGTCTCGTCCGAGGCGAACTTCTTCCAGGCGTAGCTGTCGGACGTGGACGCGCCCACCGCGAGCCCGTCGTCGGCTACGGTGCCGTGCGTCCAGCCGTTGATCAGGTTCGTGGCGGCCTGGTTCAGCGGGAACGGCTTCCACGCGGCCGGGCACGGCGACGTGGTCGACCCCTCGGGCACCCAGCCCGTCGCGAACGACGCGCTGCCGACCGCGGCGCCGGTGGACGGCCCCGAGCCTGACTGGCCGTTATCGACGGACCACGACGAGGTGATCGGATACACGTTGACCGGACGCGCGGAGCAGCTGTAGGACCAGGTGTTGAACAGGTTGAGCCGGGCACCGAGCACCGTGTCGTTCTGCAGCGTCGACGCCACGCTGCCGAACGACAGGTAGGACTCGGCGGTGTCGGTGCCGCCATCCCAGGTACCCACGTGGATCTCGTTGTCCACGGAGTTCTCGCTGCCGTCCTGCACGTACATGGTGGCGTCGGCGTTGATCGCGTCGACGCTCGGGTCCACCGTAACCGGGAAGACCCGGGCGCTGCTGCGCAGCCAGGACGCGTCCAGGGTCATCCGGATGGCCTGCTGGCCGTCGCGGGTGACGAGCGAGTAGGCCACGCCGTAGGAGGTCGCCCCGTCGCCGGAGTGCGGGTCGATCCGGGAGTCGGCCATGAACCCGTGCGGGATGTAGGCCACGATCTTGCCGGCTGGGTCGGTGAACTCGATCAGCCCGCCGGACCCCAGCCGCGCCCTCAGCCCTGTCAGGGTCAGCGGGAATACCCACGTGGTGGGGGCATCCGGCGAGGCCAGGATGATCTGCTCCTTGACCAGCCCCGTTCCGGCGGTGAACTCGATGGTGCTGTCGGGCAGCGCGCTCGCGTAGGAGACGGTGCCGCCCGTGGCCGTCCCGGGGACCGCCGCCGCGCCCGCCACGCCGAACGCCACGGACTCCCCCGCGCCCAGCGGCATCGACACCAGGCCGGCATCGCTCGCGTACGGGGCGAAGGATTCAGGTAGCGCCTCAGAACGCTCGGTCCACCCGGCTTCGGGCGGGGCGGTCGACAGGCTCGGGCCTGCGGACGGGGATGGCACGGCGGTGGCCGAGGCAGACGCCGCGCCCGGGGTGGCATCGGGCGACCCAGGCGACGGCGAGGTGGTCTCGGTCGGTGAGCCAGCCGACGGCTGTCCGTCGGGGATGAGCGCGGTGCTGATGGGCGCCCACGTGCCGCCGGAACGGCGGTAGTTGACCGGCTCGGCGTAGTCGAACGTCGTCCTCGTGCCATCCGCGTTGGCATAGGTGACCTGGTCAGCCCGCGTCAGCCGCAACTGGCGGCTGGTCTTCGCGTCATACCCCGTGACCGCCTTCCGCTTCGGGGCCGCTACCACCCGCGCGGTCTCCGCGGGCTTCCCCTGGACCGGGAAGTGCAGCGGCTTGGGCGGCGTTGCCGGGGGCACCGCCCCCGGCACCCGTGCCAGCCACGCCTTGCTCGCGTGGCCGGTTACCCGCTGGCTCGCGGTGGCGTGGACCAGCTTGCCGTCGACGACACGACCGGAGGTGACGGCCGCCGAGACTCGGTGCGGACTGCCCGCGGCCGTTCCGGTCTGCTGGACAGGCAGCGGTGCGCGCGAAGGCGAGGATGCCACCACCCCCGCGGTGATCAGCCCGGCGGCCAGCGCCACGACGGAGGCGAAGGCGGCAAGCCTCCGGAAGGGCAGCCGGGCAATCCACGGCAAGAGCCTGTTACGCATACATCACTCCAGGTCGCACATCGTCATGCCGGAGCATGCCAGCGCCCCGTGGCGTGCGCCTATCGCCGGAGTATCGTCCCCGGCCCGGTGTCGTCGACCGCGCACGGGGTGCCGGGACCGCGGTATGGTGGCATCTTTTGGCTTTTTATGTGCATAAAGGTGCAAGCCCATATAGTTAGTGGGGTAAACGAGGCAAGAGAAGCCGGGGAGAAGGCTGTCAGCCGCCGGTTGGCCCGGGACGATGGGATGCCAATGTGGCTTTCGCTGCTGGGACCGCTATACGTGGAGAGCCGGGGAACGCCCTGGCAGGTGCCAGCGGCCAAGCAGCGGGCACTGCTCGCCACGCTGGCGATAGGCGCCAACAACGTGGTCCACACTGACGTGCTCGCGGAGGCGATGA
>Ga0302325_10015487_pt1 | contig 16210 bp, 14 predicted proteins | sample Palsa_T0_2_FD_201948 | JGI IMG/M metagenome (GOLD analysis project Ga0302325, IMG submission 201948) | Peat permafrost microbial communities from Stordalen Mire near Abisko, Sweden - Palsa_T0_2 | ecosystem: Environmental > Terrestrial > Soil > Palsa > Peat permafrost | place: Sweden: Abisko... | reverse complement strand
TCGAGATCATCCGCGGCCTGACCACCGGCGACTACTTCGAGTTCCACGGCGAGTTCTACGACATTCCCAAGACCAAGATGACTCCCGCACCGACACAACCGATTCCGATCCTGATCGGCGGCCACGCTGAGGCCGCGCTGCGGCGCGCGGCACGCGCCGACGGGTGGATGCACGGCGGCGGCGACCCGGAAGAACTCGACCGGCTCATCGCCAGGGTCAAGCAACTCCGCGACGAAGAAGGAAAGACCGGCCCGTTCGAGATCCACGTGATCTCCATCGACGGCTTCACCCTTGACGGGGTCAAGCGCCTGGAGGATAAAGGGGTCACCGACGTCATCGTGGGTTTCCGGATCCCTTACATCATGGGAACCGACACCGAACCGCTCGACGCCAAGATCCGCAACCTGGAGATGTTCGCCGAGAACGTGATCGCTAAAGCCTAACGGCTACAGCGGATCCCATACCGCTGACCGCTTCTCCTGAAGAGCCTTGGCGGCTTCCAGCGGATTGTTGGTGAACCCGCTGAGGATCTGAGTGCGGTTCTCGATCTCCTTGGCGTGCCGCAGGCTAGGCGCGTCCAGCGCGGTGTTGAGTCCGATTTTGGTCTGCCACACGCCGTAGGCGTTGTTCTCGACGATCGAGCGGGCCATCGTCAGCGCGGCGCCCATCAGGTCGTCGGGCGCCACCACCTCGTGCACGAGCTTGATGCGGTACGCCTCGTCGGCGTCGATGATGCGGCCGGTCAGCATCAGCTCTCGCGCCACTCCGGCACCGACGATCTTCGGCAGCAGGTAGCTGGTGCCCATGTCCATCGACGAGAACCCCGCCTTGATGAACACCGATCCGAAACGGGCTTGCTGCGACGCGATGCGGATATCGCAGTGCAGCGCGAACGCCAGCCCGCCGCCGACCGCGGCACCGTTGACCGCAGCGATGACCGGTATCGGCAGCTCGTAGAGCCGGGTGTACAGATCGGCCAGCCGAACCTGGGCGTCGTAGCTGACCTTGAACGGTGGAGTCAGCGGCGTTGACTTGGTCCAAGCCTCGCCGGTGCCGCTCAGGTCGGCGCCGGCGCAGAAGCCGCGGCCAGCGCCGGTCAGGATCGCCGCCCGGAACTCGCCGCTGCTCAGCGCATCCATCGCGACATCCATGCCGTCGATCAGCGACCCATCGATGGCGTTCAAGCGGCTGGGCCGGTTCAACGTGACGCAGGCGATGTTGTCCTCGGGCGTTTCCACTTCGACCGCACTCATAGGGCAACCGTAAGCGAACACACAGCGTCGGTACCTAGCTTGGAGTGAGGAGCCAAAAGTAAGGAGCGCACATGGCAAGAACTGAGCACGACAGCTGGGATCTGGCCAGCAGTGTCGGTGCCACCGCCACCATGGTGGCCGCCGCCCGCGCAGCGGCCAGCCGCCGACCCGATCCGGTGATCGACGATCCGTTCGCCGAGCCGCTGGTCCGCGCGGTCGGTCTGGATCTGTTCACCAAAGTTGCCAGCGGCGAGCTGGACTTCGCCAACGTCGACGACGGCGGCGGGTTTCCCCGAATGGTCGACACGTTCGCTGCTCGCGCACGGTTTTACGACGACTACTTCGCGGCGGCCGGCGCGGCGGGCGTGCGCCAGGTGGTGATCGTGGCGTCGGGGCTGGATGCGCGTCCGTACCGGCTGGGCTGGCCGGCGGGCACCACCCTGTACGAGATCGACCAGCCCGAGGTAATCGAGTTCAAGACCAAGACGCTTGCCGACCTTGGCGCCGTAGCGGGCGCCGAGCACCGTCCGGTCGGCATTGACCTGCGTGAAGATTGGCCGGCGGCACTGCGCAGCGCGGGATTCGATGCCGCCCAACCGACGGCGTGGCTGGCCGAAGGCGTGCTCATCGGATTCCTGCCACCTGACGCCGAAGTCCGACTGCTGGACAACGTCAACGCGCTCAGCGCTGCGGGCAGCACCTTCGCCGGGGACTACGGATTCGTGGGTGGCCAAACCCAGACGGAGCAGCAGCAAGCCCGGACCATGACCGACCGCTGGCGCGAACACGGGCTGGACCTTCACATCCCCGACTTGACCTATCCCGGTGAACACACCGACGTCGCGGCCTACCTACGGGAGCACGGTTGGGACACCGACAGATCTGGACTCGCCGACCTGTTTGCGACGGCCGGTCTGGCGGCGCTGGACACCGGTGCTCAGGCCGGCGCAGCGGCATCGATCAGCTTCGTCCGGGCCACTCGGCGATAATTAATGATCGCCCACCGCCGAGCACGCCATTCCGATTCCTTTAAGGCATTGGCTGGCTTCGCCATTGACCACGGTGGGCCACAAGAGGGCAACCCGCAGCCGGTGCACCGGTGGTGACATCGCGTACCTCACCACCGGCAAACTGCAGCATCCAAGCTGGCCGCGTACCGCTGGTGTGGTTGGCACCGCTGCGGTGAACCGTGAGCGAAGAGAATACGAGCACGCTGCCACGCGCTAGCAGAATGGGTTGGCCGGGATGGTTGGGCGGCACCGCGAGTGTGCGCAGATAACCATCGGGCACGTGCGGCATGAAGCCGTCGAGGTGACTAGCCGAAACAATCCAGAGACATCCGTTGTCGACGCTGATGTCATCGAGCGCCAGGAAGCAGGTCAGGAACTCGCCCGCGACACGGGCATAGCCGCTGTCTTGGTGCCACGACACCTCCCCCTGGGAGCGAGGAGCCTTGGTTACAACCTGTTCGCGGATGATTCGAACCTCAGGGCCGAGGTAGGACAGGGTCACGGCACCCCAGCGCGGATCTGCGATCCACTTCGCCAGCTCCGGCGATACCCGGGGCCAGCCGCGGCTCCTCAGCGCCGAGCCGAGCGCGTCGCACTCCGAAGACGTCAGAAAGCTCTCGACGACAACCCAGCCAACGTCGCGGAGGAGGCTGCCGGTAGAGGGTGGCGCGGCGCCAGCGACGGTCACGGTTCCCGGGCTGCGTCGAGCAACTCGTGGCGGGCCGGGTTGTAACCCCAGTGTTCGACCTGGTCACAGTCATCGAGGGTGAACCCGCATCGTAGGCGCAGCTCCACCTCGGTGCGTGACACGTACGGAACCCCATCGGGGTCAGGCGCCTCGAGGATCGCGATTTCGGCAGCCGCTCGCGCGGGATCGGCCTCGAGGTAGGCGGTTCGGACGTCGCGTTGGCGGCCGAAGAACCGTCCGTGGACCCGCTCGCGTTCGAGGATCGGGTTCAGGCCCAGCTGGTCGCAGAGCCGGCGGGTTAGCCGCAACCCGTTCTCTGCGTGAAATAGCTCGTCGGCAGCGATGCAGTCGAGCGCACGGGCGAAGTCGGCTTGCCCCACCCAGTCGCGACCTGCGATCTCGACTGGGAGCTTGTCGATGGCGAGCGCCTCGAGCACCGTACTCAGGATCAGCAATCGCCACACCAGTTCGCGGCCGCTACCCGGCTCGCATTCGGGATATTCGTAGCCGTATTCGTAGTTGGCGCCGTGCTGTGGGAGTTCGCGCTCATCGATGCCATTGTCGGCGAGGAGCCGGCGGAAGATGGCCGCGTGGCGTGCTTCGTCGGTCGCGTGGCGCGCCATGGCGAGATGCGTAGGCCACGGCTGATCGGGGTGCTCATAGGAGCATCGGCACAGAAGCTCGAGGGCGCTTAGCTCGGCCATCACGTTGTCGTTCAGTTCGCCGGCTAGATCCTCAAGGGTGAGGCGTGACCCTTTGCGAAAGTGGGCCCGCGCGCCGGTAGGGGGACGCTGACGGGCAGCCGGGCGAGCTGGAACTTGCACGCGGTCGATCGGTGCCCAAATGAGATCGTCAATCGGTGTTCGGTGTGTGTCGCCTGCAGATCGCGCGATCTCCAGCTGCGTGCGAAGCGAAGTGTCGCGGCCGGGAGGCGGCATCGGTGTACCGATAGGTGTCATCGGGCACGCCAGATCATCGACAGCCCTGTGCACAGTCGCGCGGAGCCGAGCGTCGAGCATCGGATCGAGGCGCTCTGCGAGCTCACGGTAGCGCGACAGAAGGAACTGTCGCACCCCACTGATAGCGGCGACGACGAGCGGGGCGTCGCCTTGGTGGTCGAGCGCGTGCAGCGGCGCGATCCAGCCGCGGTCAGCTGTCAACGCGTCGCTGTCGCGCTCGGAAAGAGTGAGCGCGTGCTGGCGCAGCGCGATCGCGCGTAGCCAGTGACCTTCAAGACCGGCCGCCAGAGCCAGCTTTTCGTCAAGTTCTCCAACCTTGGGTACCCAACCAGCGATCACGTGTGCGGCGGACCGTTCTATCACCGCCAGGTGCAGCAGGTCGTCGATGAGATGCGGTGACGACCACCGCCCGCCGGGGCGGTGGTCGCGTTCCGTCCGATCGGGGACAGTCACATTTACGTAGCGACGCCAAAGTCCCCGATGACCGCGTGGCCCCAGGGGCAACATGCGGCGTTCGAGAGGAACCCAGGGCCATTGAGGGCACCGACCGGCAGACCCGCAGCCTTGTTGAGCGCGGCTCCGAGACGCGACGCCACACCAGGCGAAAGAGTCGGGCCATTGTGGAGCGCCTTCATCACCGGACCCTCGCCGATCACGATCTCTTCAGCCTTCTGTCCGGCCTCCCCGGATAGGGCCTTCTTCTCGTCATCGGTCAACTCGAAATCGCCTAGCACCTCGGGGTGCTCGGCGACGGTGCGGCGAAAGTAGTCGTTCTCCAGAATGTCGGCGTACACGCTCGCCAGCGCATCCCTGCTCACGCCTCATCACCTCCGGCCATGACAGCTCCTCTCGGTCTGCAATTGTGGCTACACCTTAAATGTCTTACCTCGTCCGGCAGCCACGATTCTGCAATTTGTCAATAAAATGCAGCGGGTGCCATGAATGCGGCGCACCGTGCGAATGAACGAAAAGCCACTCGAATCTGGCCGGCAACACCCGGATAATTCGATGACCAGCTTTCGCACAACCCGGCGGTAGCCGCGGCTACCCGTGCTTGGCCAACCAGTCGGCCTGCATCGCCAGCAAACCCATCGCCGGCAATTGCGGTGTGGCCGGGTCTAGTTCGCGATAACGCTGATAGGTGTTGATGACGATGCGCTCGGCGTCCAGCCAGCTCGCGTACTCGGCGAGGTCGATACTGTCGGCCGCCTCGACGAAAGACAGGCCCTTGCGGTAGGCGGCTTCGGCTTGCTCGGCCACGTGGACGAGATACCCACGCACAGCGCGGATTCCGTCCGCGTCGGTGATGGGGCCATGGCCCGGCACCACCGTCGGGGCGTCGAGCGCGATCATCGCGTCACAGGCCGCCACCCAGTTGGCGATCGGTCCGGCCCACACAATCGGCGTGCAGCCGATGAACAACAGATCCCCGGCGAACAGCACCCCGGCGTCGGGTACATGCACGACGGAGTCCGCCGCCGTATGCGCCGGCCCCAGGTTCAGCAGACGCACTTCGCGGCCGCCGACGTCGATGGTGAGCTGATCGTCGAAGATCTGATCGGCATTGCGCAGTGTGATGCCGTTGAAATCGAAGGGCCCGAACCGTTCTCGCAGGTATGGCGTCGCGACCGGACCCAGGTCGGCGGTCTGAGCCATCACCAGCATCTCCGGAGCCATGCCGTGGGCGATCTCCTCGGCGGTGCCCTTGGCGGCGATCACCCGCACCGAGCGATCCAACAGTTGGTTGCCGTGCGTGTGGTCGCCGTTGGAGTGGGTGATCAGCGCGTCGGTGATCGGCGCGCGGTCGGTGACGGGCGCCATCGCGTCCAGCATCTCGCGGGTCAACGGCAAGTCGAACAGCGTGTCGACCAACAGCGACGCCCCAGCCCCGGCGACCAATCCGGCGTTGCTCCAACCGAATCCGCCGTCCGGCAGAATCCAGGCCCACACCCGGTCGGCGACCTCGTGCAACCCGCGGGTGTAGGGGATTTTCGCCGGCGCCGGGTTGACCCGCTTGGCAGCGGGAGCGGCATTCGGGTTGGGTCTGGCCGGCAGTGGTTGCGGGGCTGGGCTTTTACGGACGGTTTGACGCGTCTCACCCAGCCCCTGCACGGTGAGCGTGACGACGTCGCCGTCGTGCAACCACCCTCGGAATGATTCCGGCGCAGCGGCGTCGAGGTGTTCGACCAGTGTGCAGGTCGGCACGGTTCCGGAGCCGACGACGTCGCCGGGGGTCAGCGTCACGCCGCGCGAGACGTAGGCGATCACCTCGGCGAAGCTCCAATCCATCTGCGCGGTCGACCCGGAACCGATCACCTCGTCGTTGACCCGCGCCGTCACCTCCAGGCTCAGCTTGCCTTCGCGGCGGTAGGGCGCGAGTTCGTCGGGCGTGACCAGATACGGGCCAAGCGTGACACCGCTGTCCTTCCCCTTGGCCTGCCCGATCGCGAGTTGACCTTCCAGCATCTGCAGATCGCGTGCGGACCAGTCGTTGAAGATCGTGTAGCCGATAATCGCCTGCTCGGCGTCGGCGACGGAGAGGTCTTTGCCGGCTGTTCCGATTACCGCCGCGATCTCCAATTCGAAGTCCTGCCAAGCGCTTCCGGGTGCCATCGGGACGTCGTCGTACGGGCCCAGGACGGTCGACGGACAGGCAAAATAGAAGGCGGGAATCTGGTACCAGGTGTCCTTCAGTACGCGGCCGCCACCCATCGCCGCCTGGCAGTTGCGCATATGGTCGAGGAAACACAGGCTGTCCCGGATCGAGGGCGGCCGCGGGATCGGCGCCGTCAGCGTCACCTGATCCAGCCGCGTCGTGGGCGCCGAACGCAGAGCGTCCTCCCCCGCTTCCCGCAATCCGGCGGCTCCGCGCCCGATCAATTCCAGCAGGCTGACGCCGGGCGGGAGTGCATGAATCGCGTCGCCGGAGAGCACTCCGGTCCGCTCGCCGCTGTCGTCTCGAAAGGTTAGCCACCGCATCGCGATTCAAGTGTGCAATATTCGGAGGCGACATGTCCATGACCATCACCGTCGACGAGTTCGCGGTCGCCGATCCGGCGGACGCCTGGATGCGAGCCGGGTTCTGTGTGGACTCCGATGCCGTCTGCGGGATCGCCGGCGTTCGCATCCGGCTGGTCGGGCGTGGCCGCGGCACCGGCATCGTCGGCTGGTCGTTGCGCGGCCTGCCGTCGGACGGCCCGCTCCATGACCTCGACGGCATCCCCACGACGAGGTCGAACGCGGTCGCCGCGGCGCCAGCCGAGCACCCGAACGGCGTCACCGCGATCGACCACGTCGTGCTGCTGTCACCTGACCTGGGCCGGACCGTCGAATCGCTGGCCAACGTCGGTGTCGAGCCGCGCCGGGAGCGGGACGGCCAACTCGGTGGGCGACCGATGCGCCAGATCTTCTTCCGGTTCGGGGAGGTGATCATCGAAGTCGTCGGTTCGCCGGAGACTGCGAGCGAAGGTCCGTCCACTCTCTGGGGCATCACGTACGTCGTCGCGGACATCGACGCGACTGGCGCCTACTTCGGTGATCGCACAGCACCGGTCAAGGACGCGGTCCAGCCCGGGCGCCGGATCACCACGCTCCGGCATCACACGCTCGGGATCTCGGTCCGGTCGGCGATGATCTCGCCGCCCGCGCGTCGCTGAGCCGACTGCTCGGTGCTGTGCCTATTCTCGGCGCATGACCGAACCCGCCACCGATGTGGTCGTCATCCATACCGACGGCGGGTGCCGACCCAACCCCGGCCCGGGCGGCTGGGGGGCGGTGCTGCGCCAGCGTGAGCACGTCCGCGAGATGTGCGGTGGCGAATCCGGCGAAACAAGCAACAACCGGATGGAGTTGACCGCGCCGATCAAGGCGCTGGAGGCGCTCTCCAGACCCGTCGTGGTGCACCTCTACACCGACAGCACCTATGTCCGGAACGGCATCACCAAGTGGGTGCTCGGCTGGGAGCGCAACGGGTGGAAGACCGCCGCGAAGCAGCCAGTGAAGAACGTCGACCTCTGGAAGCGGCTTCAGATGGCTTGCTCGCGGCACCAAGTCGAGTGGTTCTGGGTGAAGGGACACTCGGGAGTCGCCGACAACGAGTTGGCCGACGAGCTGGCGACCCGGGGCTTGCAGGAAGCAATCGACGCCTGCTACTCCCGGACTACCTCGCCGGGTTCCTTGTCGGGCCGTAGTCCACGCCAACTGGGTTGACGCAGCCGATCGTCCGATGTCCATTCGCTGTACCGGACCTCGCCGACCAGCGTCGGCTTCACGAACGTCACACCCTTGGCGTCGCGGGCGGGAAGCTTTGCGGCGAAGGGGGATTCGTCGATGTGCAACGGCGCCAACGTCTTCTTCAGGCTGGCCAGGTCCCGTTCGGTGAAGCCGGTGCCCACCCGTCCGGCGAACTGCAGCCCACCATCGCCGGGAATACCCATCAGCAGCGAGCCGATGCCGCTGGTGCGCCCACCCTCACCGGCACGCCAACCACCGATGATCACTTCCTGAGTTTTCCAATACTTGTCCTTGACCCAGGACGCCGACCGGCGACCCGGCTGATAGGTCGAGTCACGTTTCTTGGCAACCACGCCCTCCCACTGGTGCTTTCGCGAGTAGTCGAGCGCTTGCTCGCCGTCGCCGGGCAGCTGCTCCGGAACGATCAGGCTGGTGCCATCGGCCAGTGTTTCCAGCAACTGCCGCCGGTCGCGGTAGCGGGCCCGCAACAGCGACCGCCCATCCAGATACAGCAGATCGAACGCCCAGAACTCGATCCGGCTGGCGCGTGCCCTGTTCTGCATCTCGGAGAAACTCGGCACCCCGGACGCGTCGAGCGCGACGACCTCTCCGTCGAGAACGACGTGGTAATCACCGAGATTAGCTGCCAAAGAACTTAATTGGGGGAATCCTTTGGTGATGTCGCGCCCGCTGCGCGACCGCAGCCGCACCTCGCCGTGGTCGGCGTCGACCAGCAGCCGGTATCCGTCCCACTTGGCCTCGAACGCCCACTGCGATGCTTTCAGGTTCGCCACCGAACCGTGGGTGGCCAGCATCGGGGCCAGCTCGTCGAATTGGAAGACTTTCTGTTCTTTCATCCGGTGCGCCAACCATTGGTCGCCGTTGGTCTGAATCAGCGCGTAGCGCCCCGAGATTCGCTGGCCGTGCAGCGTGACGATCACTTCCCCTTTCTCGCCGCAATCTCGGAATTTCTCGGTCTCATAGGTGCCGGAGTCCCAGATGACCACCTTGCCGCCGCCGTACTCCCCCTTCGGAATCGTGCCTTCGAAGCTGCCGTACTCCAGCGGGTGGTCCTCGGTGTGCACCGCCAGGTGATTGACGGCGGTGGTTTCGGGCAGGTTCTTCGGCACGGCCCACGACACCAGCACGCCGTCGCGTTCTAAACGGAAGTCGTAATGCAACCGCCGGGCGTGGTGTTCTTGAATGACGAAGGTATTGCCCTGGCCGACAGCCGGTTTGGTGTTGGGTACCGGTTCCGGTGTTTTCGATGCGTCGCGCATGCTGCGGTATTTGGTCAGCCGATCGGGAGTCCTCACATCGGCGTCCAACGGCGCCAGCAGGTCTCCGTCACGCTGGACCCGCTTCAGCACTTCGTCGTAACGCAGTTGGCGGAGCTTCTTGTCGTCCAGCTCCTCCCAGCTGCGCGGTGCGGCGACGGTCGGATACTCGCGGCCGCGAAGCGAATACGGCGCGATGGTGGTCTTCGACCCGCTGTTCTGACTCCAGTCCACGAACACCTTGCCCGCCCGCAGGCTCTTAGTCATCGTCGAGGTGACCAGTTTGGGCATCGACGTTTCCAATTGCTGCGCAACGTGTTTGGCCAGCACCACCGCGCCCCGGCTGCTCACCGGCTTGTCCAGCGGGCTGTACAGGTGCAGCCCCTTGCTGCCGCTGGTGAGCGGAAAAGTGGTCAACCCGATATCGGCCATCAGATCCCGAACGGCGCGTGCCACCTTGGCGAGCTGCACCATCGTCACACCCTCGCCGGGGTCGAGGTCGAACACCAGACGAGTGGCCGGGCCGGGTTTGAGTTCTTCGCCTTTCCGCGTCCACTCGGCGACGAAGCGCCACTGCGGTACGTGTACCTCGAGGGCGGCTTGCTGGGCGATCCACGCCAGCGCGTCGGCGCTGTCGATGATCGGATACGTAGTCGTTCCGGACCGGTGAGCAACGCCGGCCCGGGGCAACCAATCGGGAGCCGAAGAGGCCAACTGCTTTTCGAAAAACGACGGCTGCTCAACGCCGTTGGGCCAACGCTTGCGGGTGGCCGCACGCCCGGCGATGTGCGGCACCATCACCTCCGCGATATCGGTGTAGTAATCGAAGATGTCGGACTTGGTGGTGCCGGTGGCGGGGTAGAGGACCTTGTCGGGGTTGGTCAGTTTCACCCGTGGTGCCATGTTGTCAACCTACGCATTTCGGTCGTGTTAACCGCTCTGACCACCCATTATCGTCCTCGCAGTCGGTTGAGTTTGTGACATGAGACACGAACCGTTAGGCCGACCATCACCTCGGGCACAGACAGGTATGCATCACGTAATGACCTCCCCCTGGCGCCCCGATTGCGGCGTCCCACTGAGCGACGCGACATTACGACTGCATTCCCACCGAATTGACGTCCCAACCTATGACCGGTCCACCCTTAGCCGGGGTGTCGTCCACATCGGCGCCGGCAACTTTCACCGCGCACACCAGGCCGTCTACTTCGACGACCTTGCCCGCTCGGGCATTTCCAAGAGATGGGGTGTGACCGGCGTCAGCCTTCACTCCCCCGACACCAAAAACCTGCTGTCACCACAGGACGGGCTTTACACCGTGGTGCAGCGCGGCCACGACCGCCAAACCGCCCGCGTGGTCGGCTCGATCGGCTCCATCCACTACGCACCCACCGACGGCGCCGCGGTCCGCGCCGCCCTGGGCGATCCCCAAACCCGCATCGTCAGCCTGACGATCACCGGCAACGGGTACTTCCTGAATCCGGCCACCGACGAGTTCGACGCCGACAACCCCGACGTGCGTGCCGACCTCATCGCATCCGATGGTCGTTATGCGACCGCGTGGGGTTATCTCGCCGAAGCCCTCGACCATCGTCGCCGCGCTGGCATCGCGCCGTTCACCGTGCTTTGCTGCGACAACATTCCCGGTGACACCCAGGCGGCGCGCACCGCGCTGGTGTCGTTCGCCGCCTTGAAGGATCCCGGGCTCGCCCGCTGGATCGACACGTACGTCGCATTCCCGTCGACCATGGTCGACCGCATCACCCCTCAGACGTCGAAGTCAGATCGCCAGTTCGTTGAAAAGACATTCGGCATCGCCGACAAGTGGCCGGTGGTGACCGAGCCGTATTGCCAGTGGATCATCGAAGACAGCTTCAGCAATGGACGGCCACCGCTCGATGAGGTCGGCGTCGAATTCGTCACCGACGTCAGCGACCACAAGCTGATCAAGACGCGTCTTCTCAACGGAACCCATATCGCGCTCGCGTGTCTGGCCACGTTGGCCGGCTACCAGCGCACCGACGAGGCGATGAGGGACCGCGTCATCTTCGATTACGTCGAGCAGCTCATGCGCGACGAGGTTCAGCCGCTGCTGCCGGCGGTGCCGGGGATGAACACACCCGACTACCGGGACATCCTGCTCGACCGGCTCAGCAATCCCTGGATGAGCGACCAATTGTCGCGGCTGGCACGCCGAGGATCAGAGAAGATCTCGTCGTTTGTGCTGCCGTCCCTGCAGGAGGCGATCGCACAGGGCCGACCGCACACCCTGCTGATGTTGGCGGTTGCCGGGTGGGCCCGTTATGTGCGCGGCCACGACCTCAAGGGGCGTAAATTCAGCATCGAGGACTCCCAGGCAATACCTCTGACTAGGTTGGCGACCATGGCAGGCAACGATCCCGACCCGTTGCTGGGGCATGAAATGTTCGGCGAGTTAAGCACGGTTCCGGGCTTCGCGGATCGCCTCGGCGACATGATCGCCGATATCGATCAGCGCGGCGTGATCCGCACACTGCGCCGTGTGTTGCGGGCCGATGCAAGGGAGTTGGCGTCGTGACCAACCGCGAGGGACTAACGGTTGTGCGCGAATTCGATCCCACGCCGATCACGACGTTGCTCTGTGACGCCGATGACAACCTCTTTCCTTCGGAGCGGCCGGCGTTCGCAGCCTCGACCGAGGTGACCAATCGTTTCCTGGCCAGGTTCGGCGTCACGGCTCCGCTGAGCGCCGAGGAGCTGCGCAAGCGGGCCGTCGGGAAAAACTTCCGCACCACCGCTCTCGACCTGGCGGTGCAGTGCGAAATGCCTCTCGATCAGACGTTGGCGCAGGGCCGTCCCGCCGCCGTCGTCGCCTCAGACAGCGACGTGGCGGCCGGGCACGCGCTGTGCGCCGACGAACTCGAGCAATGGGTGCGCGAAGAACGCGAACACGTCACCGCTTATCTGGCCGTCACTCTGACACCGGATCCGCAGATGCTGGAACCACTGCGAGACCTCGCCTCGCAGTACGCGCTGGCCGCGGTCAGTTCCAGCGCCATCCAGCGCCTGGCTGCCTGCTTCACCGCCACCGGCCTCGATACGCTCATACCGCCGGCTGTGCGGTTCAGCGCGGAGGATTCTCTTCCCGTGCCGACAAGCAAACCCGACCCCGCGGTGTATCTGCATGCCGGCCAGGTACTGGGTGTAGAAGCAGAGCAAGGGCTGGCCATCGAAGACTCCGTGGCCGGCGTGACCTCTGCGGTCGCCGCCGGCTACGCCACCATCGGTAACGTGATGTTCGTGTCGCTTGACGAACGGGATTGCCGCCGTGCGGAATTGATCGATGCCGGTGCCGTCGCGATCACCGATTCGTGGCGTGCGCTTGCAGACGTCCTCATGTTGTCGACCGCGACGCTGCGAGCCCGATGACGATCCGGGCTGTGGCCCGGAGAGGAGTTGGAGAATCATGACTAGCGTGATGGATCTGAACAACGCCGCGCTGGCACGACTGCCAATCGAAACGCCGAACTACGACCGCAGCAGCGTCACCGTCGGTATCGCGCACATCGGCACGGGGCACTTCCACCGAGCGCATCAGGCCATGTACATCGACCGGTTACTGCAGCAGGGTCTGGCGCGCGAGTGGGGCATCTGCGGAGTGGGCGTCATGCCCGGCGACTGGACGATGCGCGACGTGCTCACGGATCAAGACGGGCTCTACACGCTGGTTCTGGAGAACCCGGACGGCACCCGCGACGCCCACGTGATCGGCTCGATCATCGACTACCGCTATGCCCCCGACGATCCCGAGGCGGCGATCGAATTGCTGGCCGCGGCATCCACCCGGATCATTTCGCTGACCATCACCGAGGGCGGTTACCGCGACGCCGACGGGCCCGCGTTCACGTTGATCACCGAGGCACTGGCCAGGCGTCGCAGCCGAGGGATCGCCGCGCCGACGGTCGTGTCGTGCGACAACATCGAGAGCAACGGCGAGATCGCAGGCCGGGCCGTCCTGGCTAATGCTGAAAGCCGAGACCCCGAACTCGCCGCGTGGGTGGGGGAACACGTTGAGTTCCCAAGCTCGATGGTCGACCGGATCACCCCGGCCACGACCCTGGAGATGGCCAAAGAAGTGCGGCGCGACTTGCACGTCAATGACCGGTGGCCGGTGGTGGCCGAGCCCTTCACCGCCTGGGTGCTCGAAGACAAGTTCGCCGATGGCAGGCCGCCGCTGGAACAGGCGGGCGTGCTGCTGGTCGACGATGTCGCCCCGTACGAGTTGATGAAGCTGCGCCTGCTCAATGCGGGGCATCAGTGCCTGGCCTACTTCGCCCATCTGTGCGGGTTCGAGTATGTCCACGAGGCGGCGAGTGACCCAGTGTTCGCCGAGTTGCTGCTTGCCTACTTTGAATCCGAGGCCATCCCGACGCTGCCACCGGTACCCGGGATCGATCTGCATGAATTCAGCCGCACGCTGGTCGAGCGGTTCTCCAACCCGGGCGTGCGCGACACCGTGGCGCGGTTGTGCGCCTATTCGTCGGATCGTATCCCGAAATGGCTGCTCCCGGTGATCTGCGACAACCTGGCCAGCGACGGCTCGGTCCGGGTGGCGGCGGCCGTGGTGGCAAGTTGGGCCCGTTACGCCGAGGGCACCGACGAATGGGGTGAGCCGTACGAGGTGGTGGATCAGCTCGCGGATTCGCTCATCCCGATCGCCCGCTCGCAGCATGAGAATCCCACTGCGTTCATCGAAATCGGCTCGGTGTTCGGGGATCTGGGCCATCAGCCACGCTTCGTCCAGGCATACAGCTGGGCGCTCGATTCGTTGCACCGCAAGGGGGCTCGGGCGACGTTGGAGGCGTTGCTGCAATGACCCGTGGGCTGGTGATCGGCGAATCGCTGATCGACATCGTCGAGCGGAGCGATGGCACCTCGGACGAGCATGTTGGTGGCAGCCCGCTCAACGTCGCCGTCGGTCTGGGCCGGCTTGGTCGCGACGTCGACTTCCTGACCCGCATCGGTGCCGACCCGCACGGCAGGTGTATCGCCGAGTACGTCAATGCCGCAGGCGTGCAGCTCGTTTCGGGGAGCCAGACCGCCGCCCACACCGCGACTGCGCGGGCAATCATCGGTGCCGACGGGTCGGCCGAGTATGTGTTCGACCTGGACTGGCAACTTTCCGGGACGCCGCCGGTCGCACCGCCGCTCTTTGTCCACACCGGATCGATTGCCGCCGTGCAGGATCCGGGCTGCCTGGCGGTCGCGGCTTTGGTCGACGCCTATCGCGTCTCGGCCACGGTCACTTTCGACCCCAACGTGCGGCCGTCGCTGATCGGTGAACGGGTTTTGGCGCGCGGACGCATCGAGCATCTCGTCGAGCGCAGCGACATCGTGAAAGTCAGCGAGGAAGACCTGCTCTGGCTCGACCCCGACCGCCCGCCCGAGCGCATTGCGCAGACCTGGCTGGGGTTGGGTCCCGCTATCGTGGCGGTGACGATGGCTGACCGGGGCGCGTTGGCGTTCTGCGCGGCCGGGGTGGCGCGAGTGCCTACGCGAGCGGTGCGCGTGGTCGACACCGTCGGCGCCGGCGACTCCTTCATGGTCGGTCTGCTCGACGCGCTATGGGGATCGGGTTTGTTGGGCGGCGACCGGCGCCCCGGGTTGCGCGGGATCGGGGTGGATGCGCTGACGGCGGCGCTGGAAGCGGCGAGCCTGTCGTCGGCGGTGACGGTGGCTCGTGCGGGCGCCGACCTGCCGGATCGGGCCGCACTGGAGGCCGCGCGTCGATAGACGCTTACCCCGATAGCAGTGCGGGCATACTGACTCTATGCGTTCCATCTGGAAGGGCTCGATCTCCTTCGGGCTGGTCAACGTCCCGGTCAAGGTCTACAGCGCGACCGAGGACCACGACATCAAGTTCCACCAGGTGCACGCCAAGGACCATGGCCGGATCCGCTACAAGCGCGTGTGCGAGGTGTGCGGCGAAGTTGTGGAATACCGTGACATCTCGCGGGCATACGAGTCCGACGACGGCCAGACGGTCATCATCACCGACGACGACATTGCGACACTGCCCGAGGAGCGCAGCCGCGAAATCGACGTGCTGGAATTCGTGCCGGCGAGCGAGCTCGATCCATTGATGTACGACCGCAGCTACTTCCTCGAGCCCGACAGCAAGTCCACGAAATCCTATGTCCTGCTGGCTAAGACGTTAGCCGACACCGATCGGGTAGCGATTGTGCATTTCGCGTTGCGCAATAAGACCCGGCTTGCGGCGTTGCGGGTCAAGGATTTCAGCAAGCGCGAGGTCATGGTCATCCACACGTTGTTGTGGCCCGACGAGATCCGCGACCCCGACTTCCCGGCGCTGGACAAAAAGGTCGACATCAAACCCGCAGAGCTCAAAATGGCCGGGCAGGTAGTTGAGTCGATGGCCGACGACTTCAACCCCGATCGCTATCACGACGACTACCAGGAGCAGCTGCACGAGTTGGTACAGGCCAAACTCGAAGGCGGAGAAGCCTTTACCGCCGAAGATCAGCCCCAAAAACTGGACGAGACCGAAGACGTGTCGGACCTGTTGGCCAAGTTGGAGGCCAGTGTGAAGGCGCGCTCCGGCGACGCTGCTAAGGCGCCGGTTAAGAAGGCGCCTGCGAAAAAAGCTCCGGCCAAGAAGGCGGCTGCGAAGAAAGCTCCGGCCAAGGCCAGCTCCAAATCCTGACTGCGCTGGGCCGCGTGCCGTTGCTCGCCGAGCGAAGTGGCTCGATCTCGGCTAGCGTTATGTCAGTCAATCTTGGAGACCATGCTC
>Ga0302325_10015486_pt1 | contig 16210 bp, 12 predicted proteins | sample Palsa_T0_2_FD_201948 | JGI IMG/M metagenome (GOLD analysis project Ga0302325, IMG submission 201948) | Peat permafrost microbial communities from Stordalen Mire near Abisko, Sweden - Palsa_T0_2 | ecosystem: Environmental > Terrestrial > Soil > Palsa > Peat permafrost | place: Sweden: Abisko... | reverse complement strand
GCGAGGCGCCGCCAAAAGGAGACCGCGTGACCACAATGGGCCCCCGTTCGATCGCCAACATGGTCTTCATCGTGCTGCTGGCCGTCGCGCTGGTCGGCGGCGTCATCGCTAGCGTCGACATGATTCAAGCGGCGATGAGCGGCCCCGGCCCGCGCTGACCCACCGCCGGCTTCAGGCTCGGATGATGGCGCCCGCGTAGGGGCCCAGTTCGAGCCGCGCGCCGTCCAGCGCCGCGCCCTCGCCCATCCAGATCGGCTCGCCCGCTGCGAGGCCCGCAACCTCGAGCGTGGTCGCGGCGCCGCCCAGTTCGAAATAGCAATAGACGCGCTCGCCGTCGGTCACCCGCTCGAACGCCAGCACGTTGTCGGGCGCGCTCAGCGGCACCGCCGCGCCGGTCTTCAGCGCCTCGGACGACTTGCGCGCGGCGATCACGCCGCGGGTGAAGTTGAGCATCGAGCCCTCCGCGCCGTCCTGGCGCTCGATGGAGAGCAGCAGGTGCGCCGGGTCCATCGGCAGCCAGGCGTCGTCCAGGGTGGTGAAGCCGCCCATCGGCGCGGCGCTGGTCCACGGCATCGGCGTGCGGGCGCCGTCGCGGCCCGGACCGCCGGCGTAGGCCGCGATGGCGAACGGGTCGCGCAGCCGCTCATACGGCACATGGGCGTCGGGCAGGCCAAGCTCGTCGCCCTGGTAGAGGAAGATCGTGCCGCGCAGGGCGATCAGGGCCGCGAGCAGCGCCCGCGTCATCGCCGGATCGTCGTGCGCCATCCGGGTCGGGAAGCGGGCGACGTCGTGGTTGCCGAGCGACCAGGACGGCCAGCCCGCGGCGCCCGCCCAGGCCTGCAGCGCCGAGCGGAACAGCGCCGGCGTCGCGGGCAGGCCCGACAGCAGATAGAAGCTGTAGGCCGTGTGCAGGCGGCCGGGCTCGGTATACTCCTGCTGGCGCGGCAGCGGCGGGTCGTCGCCGATCTCGCCCACCGTCATCCGCTCGCCATAGCCGTCCATCAACGTCCGCAGCCGGGCGATGAAGGCGAGGTTTTCCGGCCGCGAGCGGTCCATGACGTGGCGCTGCATGTCGGTGGCCATCAGCGGGATGCGGTTGCGCTCGGTGGGCGGATTGTCGCGCAGTTCGCGGTCGTGGACGTAGTAGTTGACCACGTCGAGCCGGAAGCCGTCGACGCCGCGGTCGAGCCAGAACCGGGCCACGTCCAGCACCGCGTCCTGCACCGCCGGGTTCCAGAAGTTCAGGTCCGGCTGCTCGGGCAGGAAGTTGTGCAGGTAGTACTGGCGGCGCTTGGCGTTCCAGGTCCAGGCCGGACCGCCGAACGAAGCCAGCCAGTTGTTGGGCGGCGTGCCGTCGGGCTTGGGATCGGCCCAGACGTACCAGTCGGCGCGGGGATTGCCCCGCGAGGCGCTGCTCTCGACGAACCAGGGATGCGCGTCGGAGCTGTGCGACCACACCTGGTCGATGATTACCCTGAGGCCGCGCGCATGCGCCTCGACCAGCAGCGAGTCGAAGTCGGCCAGCGAGCCGAACATCGGGTCGACGTCGCGGTAGTCGCTGACGTCGTAGCCGAAGTCCTTCATCGGCGACTTGTAGAACGGCGACAGCCACAGCGCGTCGACGCCCAGCGAGGCGATGTAGTCGAGCCCCCGCCGCACGCCCTCGAGGTCGCCGACGCCGTCGGCGTTGGTGTCGAGAAAGCTGCGCGGATAGATCTGATAAACGACGGCGCCGCGCCACCAATCCGCCATGCCATGTCCTCGAGCTCGGCCCGCACCGGCGGGGCCCTGAGGGCGACTACAGCGTCAGGGCCGGCCGCGATACCCCCCTCGCCGCAGCGCTGTTTTTCTCCTAGACGCCAGCGCTGAACTGATCTCGCCGATCGCACCGGCCAGGTTTCAGGCTGCGTCGCTGAAGATCGACGCCGGCGACACCGTCACGGAGTTTGCCCGTCCGGATACCTCGTCTCGGTCACGGTTCGTAAACGGCAATGCGAACATCGCGTAGCGTTCGTCGACAGGCATCACACGATGGCGCCGACGGGCAGGTGGTTGCCCAACGCTGCAGGGTACCGAAGCGGTTCGCCGGACCTAGGGCTTTGACAGGAGATCGCCGTTGTCGGTGCCGAGATCGACCGGCGCCGATACGTGTTCCTGGACGATCCGCCACCGGCCCGCCGTCTTACGGTAGACGTCGGTGACCCGCACCGTCAGCTCGGTTGGCGCGCCGCCGGCGCCGGTCCAACGCATATCCTGAATGCTATGGCTGTAGGCGACGGCGCCGACCACGGTCACGTCGAGGTCGCTGAGCTCGAACGTCACTGGGCCAGGGGTCCCGGAAAACAGCCCCTCCCAGTCCTTCCGATAGTCCTCCCAACGCTTTGACGTGGTCACCCTCCCCCGATTGGACACCATGAGGAAACGCCTCGAGCGAAGCCAACTCAAGCTCAAACGTCTGCTTTCCGGCGCGCGTGCCTCGACTAGGGACGCCCGACCGTCGCCGACGCGGCGGTGTGCGCGAATAGGGTTTGGCCAGCGGAAGACGCACTGGAAACCAGGGCCGCGGCGGCGGCGGCGGACGGGGCGAAGGCCGCGGCGGCGTGGGCGAAGGCGAGCACCTTCGGATCGAGCGCTTTCGGCGCGGCGGCCGGGATCGGGTCGATCAGCGTGCCGCCGTGGCCGTCGCTGAGCACCGGATAGGCCGCGGCGATGCCGCCGATGATGTTGAAGGTATAGGTCGCTCCGCCATCGGTCAGCACCAGGGTCGATCCCACCACCGAGGCCGAGGCGCCGGAAACGAAGGCGATGCTGCGCAGGTCGATGTCTTCGCGGAAACCGTTGAAGTCGCCGATCGTGGTGGCGAAGGTTCCACCCGGCGCCGGCGCGGCCCCCGAATCGATCTGCAGCACCGCCGACCCGGTCGTCAGCTCGATGAACTGCACATAGCCGCTGCCGAGCGCCTCCGCCGTCGCCACCTCGACGACGCCCCCGCTCATCACCACGCCGCCGGTGAACGATCGGCCGTCGCCGCTCAGAACGAAATCGCCGCCGCCGCTGGCGAAGATCAGGCCCGACCCCTGTAGGATTCCGTTCAGCTCTCCGCCGCCGGAGATCACGATCTGGCCGTCGTCGACCACCCGTCCGCCGGACCGGATGGCGATATTGCTCGCCGTCGCGCCGGAGGAGATCACCACCTCGCCGCCGCTCGAGACGACCGTGGCGACGGTTTCGCCACCCGATTCCACATAGGCCGCGCCGCCGCTCAACACCGTTGCGGAGGCGATCCCCGAGGCGAACACATATTCGGCGCCGCCACTGAGCACCGTCGCGTCGCTGCCGACGCCGCCCGCTTCGACATCCTCGCGGCCGCCGCTCGACAGCAGGGTCGCCTTGGTGGTCCCGCCCGACTGGATCGCGTCGACGCCGCCGCCCAGCACCGTGGTCCCGCTCGCGGCGCCATAGACGTACGCCGCGCCGCCGTCGGACACCGTCGTCACGTCGGCGGCGGCCCCCACGGCGACGATTTCCTCGCCGCCGCTGGCGATCGTCGCCGCGTCCGTGGTTCCGGCGTCCTGCTCGAGCCCGCCGCTCAGCACCGTGGTCCCACTCGCGACGCCGCCCACTTCGACGACCTCCAACCCGCCGCTCAGCACCGCGGTGGCGCTCGCCACGCCGCCGTGTTGGACGGCCTGCTTGCCGCCGGCCGACACCGCGGCGCCGTGCGCCAGGCCGTAGACGTTCGCCAGCCCGCCGCTGAGAATCGTCGACCCGCTCGCCGCGCCGCCCGCCTCGATATCCTCCTCGCCGCTCGACAAGCGGGTCCCAGAGGCGGCGGCGCCCGACGAGACGACCTGCAAGCCGCCCGGGGCCAGCACGGCGGCGATGGCCGTCCCGGAGAAGAGGACGTCTTGGGTTGCGCCGCCGGAGACCATCGTCGCGCTGGCGACGCCGCCGGCCGAGACGAGCTCCGAGCCCGCGCTCAGCAATGTGGTCCCGCTGGCGACACCGCCCGATTTCACCGCCTCGACGCCTTGGCTCGAGACCGTGGTCGCCTCCGTGAGGCCGTAGACGAGCATCGAGCCGCCCCCGGCAACCTCGGCGCCACTGGCGACACCGCCCGCCTCGACGGTCTCGGCGCCGGCGGCGGAAATCGTGGTCTGGCTGGCGACGCCGCCCGATCCGACGGTCTGGGCGCCGTTGCTGTCGACCGTCGTCGCGCTGGCGACACCGCCCGCCTCGACGGTCTGGACGCCGCCGCTGGAAACGCTCGCGCCGCTGGCGACGCCGCCGGCGTCGACATCCTGCCTGCCGCCCGACAGCGCGGCCCGGTTCGCGACGCCGCCCGAGGCGACGACCTCGGCGCCGCCGCCGGAGACGATCGTGCCGCTCGCCGCGCCGCCGGAGGAAACGATCTCGAGTCCGCCGCTGCGCACCACGGTTCCATCGCCGGCGCCGTCGACGAACGCCACACCGCCGCTGGAGACGACGGTCCCGCTCTGGACGCCGCCCGCAAGCACGGTGGCGCGGCCGTCGGCGCGCACCGTGGTGGCATCGGCGGAACCGCCCGCCTCGACCGTCTCGGCGCCGCCGCTCGACACGACGAGAGCCGCTGCGGCGCCGAAGACGAACGCCGCACCGCCGCCCACGAGCGTGGTCCCGCTGGCGACGCCGCCGGCGTAGACATCCTGCCGGCCGCCCGACACCGTGGCCCCGCTCGCATCGCCGCCCGACGAAACGAGCTCGACGCCGCCGGTGAGGACGCTGGCGGCGCTGGCGACGGCGCCAGCTTCGACGTCTTCCCGGCCGCCCGCGCTCACGATGGTCCCCGACGTCCCTCCCGAGGCGAGGATCACGGCGGCGCCGCCGCTCAGCACCGTGGTCCGGTCAGCGACGCCGCCCGAGGAAAGATAGGCGACGCCGCCGCTCGCGACGTCGCCGCCGCTGGCCACGCCGCCGGCCCTGACGATCGCCTGACCGCCGTCCGAGACGACCGTCCCGCTCGCGATCCCGCCGGTCAGAACGTACGCCAGCCCGCCGCTCGACACCGTGGCGCCGTCGGCGACGCCGCGGGATTCGACATCCGCCTTGCCGCCCGACAGCGTGATCCCGCTGGCGACGCCGGCCGCCAGGATCACCGCGCCGCCGCTCAGGATGGTTTCGGCGCGGACAGTCCCGCTCGACAAGACCACCAGCAGCGCGCCGCTCTCGATCGTGTCTCCGGTGGCGACGCCCCCGGAGGAGACGTTTTCCTGCCCGCCCTGGCTCACCACCGTCGACACGAGCGCGCCGAAGCGCGCGACGTCCGCGAAGCCGCCGCTCAGGATCGTGGTGCCGCTCGCGGCGCCGGCTCCGCCGTAATACTCGTAAGGGAGCGGCTCGCCGACGATCTCCTTCGCGCCGCCCGACACGACGGCGCCGATCGTGGCGCCGTCGTTCTCGACGTAGGCGAACGCGCCGCTCGAAAGCGTGATCCCGCTGCCGACGCCGCCATACACGTCATCCTGGCCGCCGCTGAGGACAATGGTTCCGCTGGCGACGCCTTGCTCGAGATACTCCGAGCCGCCGCTCGACACCGTGGTGTTGCTCGCCACGCCGACGACATAGGCGATGCCGCTGCTGGAGACGCTGGTCCCGCTGGCGACACCGTAGATATAAGCCTCGCCTTGCGCGACGCCGAGCCCGCTCGCGACGGCGCCGCTGTCGATTTGGGCGAAGGCGTAGGCGGACAGACCGCCGCTGACTTCGACGCCGCTGAGCGTCGCGCCGGACAGGGCGTAGAGTTCACCCGCCTCCGTCACCCCGCTCACGGAGCCGCCGGCGTCGACGTAGGTGGCGAATTCGTCGCCGGGCGCGGACAGGTCTCCCGCCCCCTGCACCACGCCACCCGACGTGACGGCGGAAACGAACGCGCTCGCCCCGGCGGTCAGGCTGAGGGTCACGCCGCTCGACACCGTGACGCCATACAGAACAATCTGCGCGCCGCTCAGCAACGCCACCCCATCCAGCGAGGCCGTGCTTGTCACCACATCCGCGCTCTGCAGCGTCAAGCTGCTGGACAGCGGGGCCTCGAAGGTCAGCGTCCCGCCGCTCTGCACCGTCGCGCCGCTCGCCACGCCGCCGCCAACAAAGATCAGTTGGCCGCCACTCTCGATGGTTCCTCCGCTGTCCACGCCGCCCGAATTGATGATTTCGCTTCCAGCGGACTTCACGGTCGTGTCGGTCGCTAGCCCCTCGACGTCGAGTTGCGTGTCGCTGCCCAGCACCATGCCCGACGCCGTCGCGCCGGCGTAGAGCGTAACCGACGTCGGGGGTTCGCCCGCGCTGGTGACGAGCGTGACGTCGCTGGCGACGCCGCCGGACTCGACCACCAGCGGACCGTCGAGGGTCACGCCGCTGATCAAGCCGGCGTCGGAGTTTCCATAATAGTAATAGTCATAGTTGTCGCCGTAGGTCAGGTCTCCCGGCCCGACCAGCACGCCGCCCGAGGACACGCTTACAGCGCCCCCGACCGCCCCGGCCGACAGCGTCGCCGAACCGCCGCTGAGGATGGCGGCGAACTCGAGCGATCCGCCGGAGAGCGCGTAGACCTGGCCGCCGCGCGACACGGCGATCGCGTCCGCGGTCCCGCCCGACTCGACGGTCTCGTTGCCGCCGCTGGCCACCGTGTCCGAATCGGTCAGGCCGTAGACGTAAGCGACGCCTCCGTCCGCGAGGGTGGTCGAGGCGGCGACGCCGCCGGCATAGACGTCCTGCTTGCCCGACAGCGTGGTGACGACCGCCGAGCCGCCGGACGAGATCACCTCGAGGCCGCCGCTGAGGATGGTGGTGGATACGATCAAACCGCCCGCCAGCACGCTCACGGTCTGGCCGCTGCTGATCGTCAGGCCGCTACTGACGACGCCGGCGGAGACGGTGATGGTCATCGGGCGGTCCTCTGGCGGATTGGGCTTCCGCCTTGTCGGCGTCCTCGACCCCGCGTGCAAGCGCGCCGAGCCGCCGCTGGCCGCTGGCTGGCGTCATTCTGCGCCTCGCGCAACCAGCGATGTGTGGCGCCGGGAAGGCCGAGGACGGCGACCTTCCCGCCCGGCTTGGCCGGCTACACCCGCGACCCGCGCGTCCGGACGTTGAGTTCGGCGCCGGCGTTGGCGGGCAGGACGATGAAGAAGGCGCCCGAGACCAGCGCCACGGCGCCGATGATCAGGAACGTCGGGGTGATCGCGCCGACGGTGAGGCGGGCGGCGTGGGCGTGGGTTTGGAACACCCGCAGCAGCGTCGCCGCAAAGCCGATGCCGATGCTCTGCGCCAGCCGCTGGCCCATGGTCGACATGGTCGAGGCGCGGCTCATCTGCGGCTGGTCGATGTCGGCGAAGGCCAGGCCGTTCAGCGCGGTGAACTGCAGCGAGCGGAAGAAGCCGCCGGTGAGCAGGATCATGTAGATGATCCAGTGCGGCGTCGATTTGGTCAGGATGGCGTAGGCCATGAACGAGACGCCGACGATCACCGCGTTGACGCTCAAGGTGTTGCGAAAGCCGAACCGGGCGAGGATCGGCGGCGCGGTGGTCTTCATCACCAGGGCCGCGGCGGCGCTGGCGAAGGTCATCAGCCCGGCCTGCAGCGCCGACATGCCGAACACCACCTGCAGCAGGATCGCCATCAGGAACGGCGTCGCCCCCACCCCCATGCGCATGAAGGCGCCCCCGACCACGGAGGCGAAGAAGGTCGGAATGCGGAACAGCTTCAGGTCGAGGATCGCGTGCGGGGTGCGCCGGGCGTAGAGGGCGTAGACGCCCAGCATCGCCAGCCCGCCGGCCAACAGGCTGGGCGCCAGCAGCGGCGGCAGGCTGTTCTTGCCCAGGTTCTCGAAGGCGAACACCACCGCGGCCATGCCGATTCCGGTCAGCACCATGCCGGTCCAGTCGAGCGGGCCGGCGTCCTCCTCCTTGATGTCGTGGATGTAGCGGGTGACCAGGAACAGGCCGAGCGCGGCGATCGGCAGGTTGAGGAAGAAGATCCAGCGCCAGGACATGTAGGTGACGATGAAGCCGCCGATCGCCGGCCCGATCACCGGCCCCAGCAGCGACGGCATGGTCAGCACCGACATGGCGCGGACGAGGTCGTGCTTGGGCGTCGTGCGCAGCAGCACCAGGCGCCCGACCGGACCCATCAGCGCCCCGGCCGCGCCCTCGGCGGCTCTCGCCAGCAAGAGCTCGGGCAGGTTGGTGGCGAAGCCGCAGGCGGCGCAGGAGGCGGCGTAGAGCGCGATGGCGATCAGGAAGACGCGCTTGGCGCCGAACCGGTCCGCCGCCCAGCCGCTCACCGGCAGGAACACCGCCAGCGCCAGCAGATAGACGGTGATGGTGGTGTTGAGCTGCACCGGATCGACGTGCAGCGTCACCGCCATCGACGGCAGCGCGTTGGCGATCACCGTCGCGCTCAGCGTCTGCATCAGGTTGGCGGCGCCGATGATCGCCGGCACCAGGCTGGAGAACGGCTTGTCGCCCTGTCCCGCCGCCAGCGGCTCGGCGATCGGCTCGCCCTCCAGCGACGCGGTCAGCTCGGCTTCCGCCTCGCGGCTTGCTTCGAGATCGTTCGCGCGGGCGATAACGTCGGCCATCAGCGATCCTCCGCCAGCCGCGCCAGCGGCGCGGCCGCGGCGGCCAGCAGGGCGCGCTCCTCGCGGCTGAGCCCGGCGAGGCGCGCGGCCAGCCAGTCGTTGCGGCGCCGGCGGATCGCATCGAGCGCCTTGCCGCCCTTGGCGGTCAGGGTGAGGCCGACGCGGCGGCGGTCGTCCAGGTCGGCGGCGGCGCGCGCGATCCAGGCCGCCGCCTCCATCCGCTTCACATGGCTGCTCATCGAGGCGCGGGTCATCTGCTCGCGGTCGGCCAGCTCGGAGACGCCGATGCCGGGGTTCTTCTTCACCGCGCCGAGCAGCTGGGCGTCGAGCGCCGACACCCCGGCCCGCTGCGCCTCGCGCCGCAGGGCGCGCGCCAGCCGCAGCAGCGGCGAGCGCAGCGCGTCGACGAGCGGCAGGATGTCCTTCTCGGACGGGATCGGGGCGTTCATCGGCGTGCGGACGGCTCCGGCGACTTAGTTAGGCTACCTAACTAAATACGCGGCGCCGAGGATGCAAGCGTCCGCATGCCGCGGCCCGGGTTCGGACGCGCGATCCGGAGCGGTCAGGCGTCCGGCGTAGCCGTGGCGGCGATGCAGAGTTCGCGGATCTGGCGAATCAGCGCCGGCCCGGTGAGCTGATCGCGCGCGTAGCCCTCGGCCTTCAGCTGCTGACGGACCTGGGCGACGTCGGCGCACTTGCCGGAGCGGGCCAGTTCGAACGCGCGTTCAAGCGCTGTGGGGCGATGATCCATGCCGCATGATATGGGAAGCCCGGGCTCGGCGCCATGCCGGACGGCGCGGGCCCGGACCCGGAGCGCGCCATGCAAGCCACTTTCGCCTACGCCATCAAGTTCGTTGCCGACATGGACAAGGCCGTCGCCTTCTATCGCGACACCTTCGGCCTGACGGTGAAGTTCGCGACGCCGCAGTGGAGTGAATTCAACACCGGTGCGGTGACGCTGGCGCTGCACCCCGCCTCCGAGAAAAACCCGGCCGGCTCGGTCCAGCTCGGCTTCCGGGCGCTCGACGTGGCGGCGATCCATGCCGGGCGCGAGGCCGCCGGCCTCAGCTTCACCGCGGCGCCGTACGAGGAACACGGGACCCTGCTCTCGCGCCTCCTCGACTGCGAGGGCGTGGAGGTCAGCCTGTCGGGCTCCGGCGCCTGAGACAAAAACGCCCGGCGGGGGGAGCCGCCGGGCGAAGTTGCAGGCGCCGGGGGACGGCGCCCGTTGGGGTGGCGTGTCAGAACGGGTAGTAGCGGAAGCTGGTGAACACCATGTCGTCCGAGGTGGTCGGCCGCACCGTCGCGGTCGGCGCGAAGCCGGCCGTATTGGACCCCGCGAGGCCCGCGAAGGCCTTCAGGTCGGTGTGCGAGTACTGCACGCCGACGCGCACCTGACCGAAGCTGCCGGTCCAGAGCTTGTCCCAGAAGCCGACGGTGACCTGGTCGATCGACTTGGTGTCAGGCGAGCAGCTCGCCAGCTCGGTGAAGCACCCGCCCAGGGTGGCGTTCGGGTTGCCGTAGCCGAGGTGCAGCAGGGTGGTTCCGACGGTCGGATTGTAGGCCTCGCGGCCTTGGAACTCGCCGCCGCCGAAGACGTAGACATCGAGGTCCGGCGTGGCGTGCAGGGTGACGCCGCCCATGGCCATGGTTTCCGGGATCGCCACCAGCGAACCGGTGGGTCCGACGATCACGTCCGGAAGCTGGCCGGCGCCGTAGCGGCCGATGCCCTTGCCGGTCATGGCCGAGGCTTCGACGTCGATCAGGTGGGGCCACACATTGACCGTGACGCCACCGCCGACGCCGCCGCCGCTGGTGGTCTCGGTCTGGTTGCCGGGGGTCAGGCCAAGGGTGGCGGCCTGTCCCGACGTGCCGATGGAGACGCGATCCTGGTACTGGCTGTAGATGCCGAACACTTCGGCGTGGACCGGCGTGGCGCCGCCGATCACCGGCTCGAAGGCGACCTTGCCGATCACGTCCGGAATCTGGTTGTACGACGGCGAGTTGGCGCTGTCGCACTGGCTGATGCAGGCGGACGCGTCGGTGGCGGTGATGCCCGAGTAGAGCGTCGAGGTGCCCGTCGCGGCCGAGGCGAAGGTGGTCTGCGGATCTTCCACCGAGACCGCGAGCCAGACCTGCTTGTCGTCGAAGTCCTTGACCAGGCGGACCTGCGGTTGGCGGGCCCAGACGAAGCCCGGCACGTACTGCGCTTCGATGGTCGGCGGGATGATCTCGTTGCGCGGGCTGATGCCCTTGCCGTTCATCGTCGCCAGCGACCAGCTGTCGCCGGCGAGCAGGTGCCACCCGGAGTCGTTCCAGTCGAGCGCGCCGTAGAGGTTGCGGATCCGCGGGCTGAACGAGTTGCTCTCGTTGTAGTTCGCGGTCTGCGGGCCGGCGAGGAAGTCGAACTCGCCGTAGAACGAGGCCACGAGGTCGGGGTTGATGGCGCCTTGGGCCAGGAACGAGACGCGGCTCTGACGGGCGGTGAGGCGGGTCTCGCCCTGGTGCGCCAGGACGTTGTTGCCATACGGGATCTTGGAATAGTTCGAGCCGATGTCGGCGACGTTGTCCTTGGTGCGGTAGACACTTTCGGCCGCCGCGAACCCGCCGAGCGTCAAGGTGATGCCCTTGTAGTAGATCTTGTCGGTCTTCGGCGCGTGCTTCTTCACCTCGGCGTCGACGTCGCCCGGAATGGTCTGGATCTGGGCTTCGACCTGGGCCTCGGCCTGAGCCAGGCGGTTGTTCGATTCGGCGAGCTGGCCTTGCAGCTGCTGCACCTGTTGCTGGGTCTGGGCGTGGTCGGCGGCTTCCTGGTCCTTCCAGGCTTCCAGCGACTGCACCTCGGCCTTCAGCTGGGCGACTTCGTCCTTCACGCCTGTATCGGCGACCACGACGCGGGTCTTGGCGTGCTTGTGATGCGTGGCGGCTTGCGCGGTCGGGGCGAGCGCGAGGCAGACCAGCGCGCCAAGCGCGGCCCCGCCCAGCAGCGAGGTTCGTATCGTCATTATAGGGTCCCCCAAATGGTTCGACCGCCAGCCGCGAAATTCAGCGGGGTCCGGCGAGTCCGATGGGGCAGGCCATAGCGCCGCCGTGTAACGGTCGGCCGACATTTGCGTGACAGTTCAATGACGAGGATTCGGCGCCACGGTCCTTGGCCGACTGTCACAAAACCGATAACGGGCCGGACTAAGGACGCGTTGCAGGAGCGACACGGAACGCGGCGCTCCGTCCAGGAGAACACCATGTTGAAGAAACTCGCCGCTGGGATCGCCGGGCTGGCGATCGCGGCTGTCGGCGTTGGCGCGATCGCCGCCAACATTTCTGGCGCGGGCGCGACGTTCCCGGCGCCGGTCTACCAGAAGTGGGCCGAGGCCTATAAGGCCGCCACCGGCAATCAGCTGAACTATCAGGCAATCGGCTCCGGCGGCGGGATCAAGCAGATCGAGGCCAGCACCGTCGACTTCGGCGCCTCGGACAAGCCGCTGACCCCGGACGTCCTGGCCGCCAACGGCCTGCAGCAATTCCCCACCGTGGTCGGCGGCGTCGTGCCCGTCGTCAACCTGAAGGGCATCGCGCCCGGCAACTTCCGGTTGACCGGCGGGCTGCTGGCCGCGATCTTCGGCGGCGGCATTCCTTACTGGGACGATCCGCACATCAAGGCGCTGAACCCGACCCTGCCGCTGCCGCACGAGAAGATCACGGTCGTGCACCGCTCCGACGGCTCGGGCACCAGCTTCCTGTTCACCAGCTACCTGACGATGATGGGCCCGGCCTGGGCCAAGGACGTCGGCGCGAGCGACTCGCCGAACTGGCCCACCGGCATCGGCGGCAAGGGCAACGACGGCGTCGCCGCGGAAGTCCGCCAGACCAACGGCGCCATCGGCTACGTGGAATACGCCTACGCCAAGCAGAACCACATGGTCTACGCGACCATGCAGAACAAGGCGGGCCAGTGGGTCACGCCCGACGCGGCCAACTTCGCCGCCGCGGCGGCGGGCGCGCGCTGGGCCTCGGCACCGGGCTTCTACCTGCTGCTGCTGAACCAGCCCGGGGCCAAGTCGTGGCCGATCACCGGCGCGACTTTCATCCTGATGCACAAGAAGCAGACCAACGCGCAGGCCGGCCACGACGTGCTCGCCTTCTACGACTGGGCCTACAAGAACGGCAACGCCCAGGCCGAGGGGCTCGACTACGTGCCGCTGCCGGACCCGGTGAAGGGCCTGATCCGCAAGTCCTGGTCCGGGATCGTGAGTCCGAGCGGCAAGCCCGTCTATCCCTAGGGCGCATCCAGCGGGGCGCGTCCGGCCCCCGACCGACCGGACGCGCCGCCGCCAGCCTGATTGGTAAGATGACCGAAACAACCCTCATCGCCGCCGCCCCCCGGACCGGCGTCGCTGTCCGCGTCCGACCCAGGGGCGAGGGCTTCGAACTGTGGTTCGAGTACATCTGCTGCGCGGCGGCGACCATGCTGCTGGTGACGCTGGGCGGCCTCCTGGTGTCGCTGCTGATCGGCGGCCTGCCCGCCTTCACCAAGTTCGGCTTTTCGTTCTTCGTCACCTCGAACTGGGACCCGGTGCAGGGCGTGTTCGGGATCGCCGCGCTGATGCTCGACACGGTGCTGGTGGCGGTGCTGGCGCTCTTGATGGCGGTGCCGATCGCCTTCGGCGTCGCCTTCTTCCTGGTCGAACTCTGCCCGCCGCTGCTACGCCGCCCGATCGGCACCGCGGTGGAGCTGCTGGCCGGCATCCCCTCGATCGTCTTCGGCATGTGGGGGCTGTTCGTCTTCGGCCCGCTGTTCGCCCAGTACATCGAATCGCCGCTGATGAACGCGGCGCCGCCGGGCTCGATCTGGGACACGCTGACCTCCGGCGTGCCCAACGGCACCGGCATCCTGTCCGCCTCGATTATCGTGGCGATGATGGTGCTGCCGTTCATCGCCGCGACCCTGCGCGAGCTCTTGCTGACGGTGCCGGCGCAGGTGCGCGAGAGCGCCTATGGCCTGGGCGCCACCACCGGCGAGGTGGTGATGAAGGTGACCCTGCCCTACGTGCGCCGCGGCGCGATCGGCGCGGTGATGCTGGGCCTGGGCCGCGCCCTCGGCGAGACCATGGCGGTGACCTTCATCATCGGCAATTCGCACAACTTCCCCAAGAGCCTGTTCGACGCCGGCGCGACCATCGCGTCCACCATCGCCAACGAGTTCGCCGAGGCGACCTCGCCGATGCACACCGCCGCCCTGCTGGCCTCCGGCTTCATCCTGTTCGTCATCACCTTCGCGGTGCTGGCGATGGCGCGGATGATGCTGGGCCAGGCGAGGGAGGGCTGAGCGATGGCCGTCTCCGCCGCCCGCGTCGCCGCCCGCCGCGTTTCCAACGGCGCCTTCGTGGTCTTCTGCTACCTGGTCACCGCGATCGCCCTGCTGTTCCTGGCGGCGGTGCTGTGGACGCTGATCAGCAAGGGCGTCGGCGGCTTCTCGGCCGACACCTTCACCATGGACACGCCGCCGGCCGGCTCGCGCGGCGGGCTGCGCAACGCGATCACCGGCTCGATCATGCTGTGCGGCCTGGCCATGCTGATCGCGCTGGTGTTCGGCATCCTGGCCGGCACCTGGCTGGCGGAATACGCTGGCAACAGCCGCTATGGCAGCGCCGTGCGGTTCATCAACGACATGCTGCTCTCCGCGCCCTCGATCCTGATCGGGCTCTTCGTCTGGTACCTGCTGGTCGCCAACATCATCGGCCACTTCTCCGGCATCGCCGGCAGCGTCGCCCTGGCGCTGCTGGCGGTGCCGGTGATCGCGCGCACCACCGAGGACGTGCTGCGGCTGCAGCCGACCTCACTGCGCGAGTCCGGCATCGCGCTCGGCACGCCGTTCTGGACGGTGGTGCGCAAGATCCTCTGGCGCTCCGCCGGCAGCGGCATCCTGACCGGCGTGCTGCTGGCCTTCGCGCGGATCAGCGGCGAGACCGCGCCGCTGCTGTTCACCGCGCTCAGCAACCAGTTTCAGAGCTTCGACATGGGCCATGAAATCGCCAGCCTCCCGGTGGTGATGTTCAACGACGCCCTATCCGCCTACGACGACCTGCAGCGGCTGGCCTGGGCCGCCGCCTTGCTGGTCTCGGCCGCGGTGCTGGGCGTGACCATCTTCGCCCGCTTCATGTCTCGGGAACGGAAAAGCACATGAACACCTTGGCCCCTGAGACCTTCGACGTTTCCGTCGCCCGCGTTTCAACCCGGCCGGTCAAGCTCGACGTGCAGGAGCTCGACTTCTTCTACGGCAAGACCCACGCGTTGAAAGGCGTCTCGATGCCGTTCGCCGAGAAAGGCGTCACCGCCCTGATCGGGCCGTCCGGCTGCGGCAAGTCGACTCTGCTGCGCGTGCTGAACCGCATGTACGCCCTCTATCCGGGCCAGCGGGCGACCGGCAGGATCATGCTCGACGGCGAGGACATCCTGCGGCCCGGCGTGAACCTCTCGATGCTGCGCGCCCGCATCGGCATGGTGTTCCAGAAGCCGACGCCGTTCCCGATGTCGATCTACGACAACGTCGCCTTCGGCGTGCGGCTCTACGAGACCCTGCCCAAGGCCGAGATGGACGCGCGGGTCGAGGATTCGCTGCGCAGGGCCGCGCTCTGGGACGAGGTGAAGGACCAGCTCGCCGCCTCCGGCCTCGGCCTCTCTGGCGGCCAGCAGCAGCGCCTGTGCGTGGCGCGCGGCATCGCGGTGAAGCCGGAGATCCTGCTGCTCGACGAGCCCACCTCGGCGCTCGATCCGATCTCCAGCGCCAAGCTGGAGGAGACGGTCACCCAGCTGAAGGCCGACTACACGATCATCATCGTCACCCACAACCTGGGCCAGGCGGCGCGGGTCTCCGACTACACCGGCTTCATGTACCTGGGCGAGCTGGTCGAGTTCGGCGAGACCGGCGACATCTTCACCAAGCCGGCGACCAAGCGCGCCAGCGACTACATCACCGGCCGGTTCGGCTAGGGAGACTTCGGCATGGTCGAGCACACGGTCCGGGCCTACGAAGAAGAGCTGGAGGCGCTGACGGCGGAGCTGTCGCGCATGGGGGGCCTGGCCGAGGTCGAGGTCGGCGACGCCATCCGCGCCATCGCCCGGCGCGACGTCGCCCTGGCCCAGGCGGTGATCGGCCGCGACGCGCGCCTGGACGAGATCGAGGTCGACATCGAGCGCCGCGCGATCCGGCTCATCGCCCTGCGCCAGCCGGTCGCCGACGACCTGCGCCGCACCGTCGCGGCGCTGAAGATCAGCATGAACCTGGAGCGCTGCGGGGACCTGGCCAAGAACATCGCCAAGCGCGCGCTGGTGATCGCCGAAGCCGACCCGATCACCCCGCTCACCCGCTCCATCGAGCGGATGGGCGAGCTGGTGGCCGGGCGGCTGAAGGACGTGCTCGACGCCTTCGCCGCCCGCGACATCGACCGCGCCAAGGCCGTCTGGCAGCGCGACCAGGAGGTCGACGAGCACTACGACAGCATCTTCCGCGAGCTCCTGACCTACATGATGGCCGATCCGCGCACGATCACCTCCTGCGCGCATCTGCTGTTCGTCGCCAAGAACCTCGAGCGGATC
>Ga0302325_10015483_pt1 | contig 16211 bp, 18 predicted proteins | sample Palsa_T0_2_FD_201948 | JGI IMG/M metagenome (GOLD analysis project Ga0302325, IMG submission 201948) | Peat permafrost microbial communities from Stordalen Mire near Abisko, Sweden - Palsa_T0_2 | ecosystem: Environmental > Terrestrial > Soil > Palsa > Peat permafrost | place: Sweden: Abisko... | reverse complement strand
AAATAAATTCCCCAACATCCTGACTCACAGTACTTTTCCTTTCAATCTTTCAAACTGGTCACGAAAAATCATGGCTGCTCAAGCACAGGATATCGTTGGGTCCACTAATCGACTTGCGAGAGCTGTTTCACACAGCCTCAGCATATCTCCCACAGCAACTTTTCATTCCCCGCCATCCAGCTTTGGCGGGGCACAACTTACGCGCACCACCACGGCACCGAAGCACTTGAAGCCCTTCGACACACAAGACATCAAGATACTGCTCTTGGAAAACGTCAATCAGAGCGGCCGTGATATATTGGCCGCACAGGGCTATCAGGTTGAGGCCTTGAAGACCTCACTGCCGGAGGATCAATTAATTGAGAAGATTCGGTGGGGCAATCTGGCGTCAAAATAATTTTGGATGCATGACTAATTCTGGTCCCATAGCCAAGTTCATGTCATTGGAATCAGATCAAAAACGAAGCTTAGCGAGAAAGTGCTCCGTGAAGCAAAGAATTTGATCGTTGTCGGCTGTTTCTGCATTGGTACGAACCAAGTTGATCTTGAGTATGCTGCGAGGCACGGAATTGCGGTCTTCAACTCGCCATTTGCCAACTCAAGAAGTGTGGCAGAGCTGGTCATTGCCGAGATCATTGTTCTTGCTCGTCAACTTGGAGATCGTTCAAATGAGCTGCACAGTGGAACATGGAACAAAGTCAGTAACAAATGCTGGGAGATTCGAGGAAAGACTCTTGGTAGGTTACTTCAGATGGATGCAAGGGTGTGGAGACTGATAATACTTGAAAGGTATAATTGGTTATGGTCACATTGGCTCCCAGTTGTCAGTGCTCGCAGAGGCAATGGGCATGTCAGTAATCTACTACGATGTTCTCAATCTGATGGCCTTGGGAACTGCAAAGCAAATGCCAACACTCTCGGCCCTCCTCAACGATGCTGATTTCGTCACATGCCACGTCCCCGAGCTTCCCGAAACGAAAAACATGATTGGAGCAGCCCAATTTGAGCAGATGAAGCAGGGAAGCTATCTGATTAACGCTTCTCGTGGTACAGTAGTCGACATTCCAGCTCTGATAAACGCTTCACGCAGCGGCAAGATTGCAGGAGCGGCGCTGGACGTCTATCCCAGTGAGCCTGGTGGAAATGGCGATTACTTCACGAACGAATTGAACCCATGGGCTGAGGATCTTCGCAGTCTCAAGAATATCATTCTCACGCCTCACATTGGTGGTAGTACAGAGGAGGCTCAACGCGCTATCGGGGTAGAGGGTAAGTCATATCGCTATAATCTGGAAACCAAGATACTAAAGTTGGTCCAGTTGGGGAGGCCTTGGTCAGATACGTCAATTCTGGAGTCACTCTCGGTTCTGTCAACTTGCCCGAGATCAACCTTCGTTCTCTCACAATGGATGAGCCTAACCACGCCAGAGTAAGTTACCTTCGACTCGCCGCTAGACGAAAGCTCAATATTCTAGGTCATCTACATTCATCGCAATGTCCCGGGTGTGCTGAGAAAAGGTAATGCAGCCCACAACTACCTCTCACTATGATGCTAACTCTCACAGTCAACGAAATTCTCGGAGACCACAACGTCGACAAACAAATTACTGATAATAAAGGCGATGTAAGAAAATTTCCTGAAGTTGCTAAATATGGATACTCATTAAATATAGGTTGCCTACCTCATGGCCGACATTAGCAACGTCCACACGGGACAGATCAAGGAGATCTCGGATAGCTTGGAAGCTTTGAGCTGTAAGTTTGGTGCCCTGTGCTAAATATTCAAAATCTAAACGTAGCGTAGCTCGCATCATGACACGCATTCTGTATTGATTTGATAGATTCTTTCTTTTCAGAAAATGAGAGAGGGGCATTTTAGGGTTGGATTCAACAGGAGTGGGAGGCGTCTCGGGATTAGACTTATCCCTTCAACACACAAAAGTCATCATGAATAATCCCCCATAATGCATGAGCAAACATCGCACCTAGAAGTATATGGAAAATCTTGACCAAAATTTGCATGAATGACATCTTCTGTTTGTCCGGCGGCACCCCGCAAGGAAGTGGATCAGTGTGGATCAAAACCCCTTGCCCATCAAATGGCTCTACCCAAATACTGAGATTCAAGCAATGAAAGCTCTGTGTCTTTTATTATACTCCGCCATTGGGATGGGGTGTAGTAAGCACACGCTGGGTTTAGCTTGCGAGACTCAATCGCAAAACATGCACTTCCGGTTGAGGGCTGCTGCTCGGACTTTAGACTTTGGCGTGAAACATAAAGTCGGGGCTGGAGGATGATAACCTGCAGAGAGCCAGAAATTGTGCGATATAACATTTGTAGACGCGTCCATTTACATTTAGGTGACTGTGCGAATCCGAAAGGCTAGAATTAGACCGTGTTCTTCCGTGACACGAATTTCAACCCCAGCAACGCTTTGCACGTGAAATATCCACAAAAGTCCTAATGGCGTTCAGCACAGAGCTTGCAGAGCACTAAAAAATAGGGGTTGGATAGCTCGCTAACCTTACAGTAGCCGCTCATTCTGGCTGAGATCCTTGCACGTCGCGACCCGTACCTCACAATTCTCACATACCATACCGCTCTCCTGTTTTAACAGATGAAATTCGTCCTTGAGGACTACCAACTACCGCGAGCCTCCCGAAGCGGCCATTTCTCAACTCACTAATCGCTCCTCTTCTGCCTCATTACTTCAGTCGCGTTTTGTTCATGCAGGCTGATTCTGCAGCTGTCGCGATCGGAGTATTCTGCTATTCGAAGGACGTTGGGTCCAGAGCAAGCTTCAACCATCGAGACAGCCTAGATGGCGCACAGTTATGATGTTGGCACAAAAGCATGGCAGCCAGATGCCACTAAGGGTTGGGTGGCCTCTGAGGTCACGTCAAAGAAGGTTGATGGGGACAAGATCTTCTTGGTCTTTGCCCTCGCAAATGGCGAAGTCTGTCCATTCCCCTAAACTTTCCTAACCTTGACTTCTTTGGGTTCTGAGGTCTTCAGTTACTAACACGTATTTCCATGATAGACCAAGACTGTCGAGACCAATGCTGAAGCTCTTGCTGAAGCCAATAACCCGAAACTGCCTCCCCTGATGAACCCGACCATGCTCGAAGCAAGTGACGACTTGACTAATCTATCACATCTCAATGAACCTGCGGGTATGTCCAAATTGAAGCCCTATATCTACTGATGCTGATGAACCTGTGCAGTTCTTCAAGCAATTCGATTGCGGTACTCGCAAAAAGAAATATACACATACAGTGGAATCGTTCTGATCGCTACAAATCCGTTCGCACGGGTAGACTCCCTATATGTGCCGGGAATGGTACAAGTATACGCCGGGAAACAAAGGGCGACACAGGCGCCTCATCTATTTGCTATTGCTGAGGAAGCTTTTGCGTATGTAGCTCGCCTGCTCCTATGGGGCAGTTGCTAATGGTGGGTAGGGACATGCTGCGGAGTGGTAACAACCAAACGATCGTTGTATCCGGAGAATCCGGGGCTGGAAAGACTGTCAGTGCCAAGTATATAATGCGATATTTTGCTACAAGAGAATCCCCAGACCAGCCAGGGACTCGGAAACGGGGAGTGGTGGCAATGAGCGAGACCGAAGAACAAATCCTTGCTACCAATCCTATCATGGAAGCTTTTGGTAATGCGAAGACAACGCGAAACGATAACTCATCTCGATTTGGAAAATACATCGAAATCATGTTTGACGACAAAACGAACATTATTGGGGCGAAAATACGGACCTACTTGCTAGAACGCTCGAGGCTGGTCTTTCAGCCCTTGAAGGAACGGAATTACCATATTTTCTACCAATTGGTTGCGGGAGCAAGTGAACAGGAACGCCACGAGCTTGGGTTGCTGCCAGTAGACGACTTCAATTATCTCAATCAGGGAAGCTCTCCTACGATCGAGGGGGTTGATGACAAGGCAGAATTTGAGTCATTGAAAAAGTCCTTGACGACCATTGGGGTAACTAGCAGTCAACAATCCGAAATATTCAAGTTGCTTGCGGCGTTGCTTCATCTGGGTAACGTCAACATCACGGCCTCGCGAACCGATTCTGTTTTGGCGTCAACGGAGCCTTCTCTAGTGAAAGCTACTGCAATTCTTGGGGTTGATCCTGTTGAATTTGCAAAATGGACTGTGAAGAAACAGTTGATCACCAGAGGGGAGAAAATAACCTCAAATTTGACTCAACAACAAGCAATTGTTGTCAGAGACTCTGTTGCGAAATTCGTCTACTCGAGCCTTTTTGACTGGCTGGTAGAGAACATTAACCACGCTCTTGCTACGGAAGAAGTCATCAGTCGGGTGAAGAGTTTCATTGGCGTTCTCGATATCTACGGATTCGAGCATTTTGCCAAGAATTCGTTCGAACAATTTTGCATCAACTACGCCAATGAGAAACTTCAACAGGAGTTCAATGCACATGTCTTCAAATTGGAGCAAGAGGAGTATTTGAAAGAGCAAATCGATTGGACCTTCATCGACTTCTCGGACAATCAACCATGTATAGATCTTATCGAGGGAAAGCTGGGTATATTGTCATTATTGGACGAGGAATCACGACTTCCCATGGGGTCCGACGAGCAATTTGTTACCAAACTACATCATAACTATGCAGCGGACAAGAACAAGTTCTACAAGAAGCCTCGTTTTGGGAAATCGGCTTTTACTGTTTGCCACTACGCTATCGATGTTACTTACGAGTCGGACGGTTTCATTGACAAGAATCGTGATACGGTTCCCGATGAGCACATGGCTGTGCTGAGAGCGTCTTCTAACAAGTTTTTGGGTCAAGTATTAGACGCAGCGTCTGCGGTCCGGGAGAAAGATACTGCTTCTGCTGCCTCGGCCGCAGTAAAACCTGTTCCTGGGCGAAGGATAGGGGTTGCTGTCAATCGGAAACCTACATTGGGTGGTATCTTCAAATCGTCGTTGATCGAGCTCATGCACACAATCAACAATACAGATGTTCACTACATTCGATGTATCAAACCAAATGAAAGCAAGGAGTCATGGGTCTTCGAGGGACCCATGGTATTGAGCCAGTTGCGAGCCTGTGGTGTTCTTGAGACTGTCCGAATCTCTTGCGCTGGATATCCAACAAGATGGACCTATGAAGAATTCGCGCTGAGGTATTACATGCTCGTACCTTCGTCAGCATGGACTTCGGAGATCCGGGCCATGGCCAATAAAATACTTACGAAGGCACTTGGTACCAGCAACGGTGGAGGCCTCGAGAAGTATCAGCTTGGTCTGACGAAGATCTTCTTTCGTGCGGGCATGTTGGCTTTTCTTGAGAACCTTCGAACGAATCGGCTTAACGATTGTGCGATCATGATACAGAAGAACTTGAAGGCCAAATACTACCGACGCAAATACCTCGAGGCAAGAAATGCAGTTCTGCTCTTCCAGTCAGTCACAAGAGCTCATCTTGCCCGGAAACATGCACAAGAAATTCGGAAGATCAAAGCCGCTACAACAATCCAGAGAGTCTGGCGTGGCCAGAAAGAGCGCAAAAAGTTCAACACTATTCGAAACAACGTTATTCTCGCACAAGCTGCTGCGAAGGGCTTCTTGCGTAGAAGGGAGATTATGGAGACTCGCGTTGGCAACGCTGCTGTTTTGATTCAGAGGGTCTGGCGCTCAAGGCAGCAAAAGAAGGATTGGAGACAATATCGACGCAAGGTCGTCATTATTCAAAGTTTGTGGCGAGGTAAGAAGGCTCGTCGCGGCTATAAAAAGATCCGTGAAGAAGCACGTGATCTTAAACAAATCTCATACAAGCTGGAGAACAAGGTGGTGGAGCTTACGCAATCTCTTGGTACTATGAAGAGGGAAAACAAGACCCTTCTCAACCAGGTCGAGAACTACCAGAACCAGATCAAATCGTGGCAAGCAAGGCACAACGCCCTCGAAACACGATCGAAGGAATTGCAAGGCGAGGCGAATCAGGCTGGCATAACCGCCGCTCGCCTTTCTGCCATGGAGGACGACATGAAGAAACTTCAGTTAAACTTTGACGAGTCTGTCTCTAATATCAAACGCCTGCAGGAAGAGGAGAAGGAATTGAGGGAGTCTCTGAGAGTTTCCAAACTTGAAGCCGAAGAAAGCAAGAGGATCAGCCAGATCCATGAGACAGAAAAGGTGACTCTTCGACAACAGCTTACAGAGCTGCAAGATCAACTCGAGCTTGCGAAGCGAGCTGTGCCGATCATGCCAACAAATGGTGAACTCACAAACGGAGCCGCTGTTCAGCAACCATCCAACGGACTCATAAACTTGGTGTCATCAAAGAAGCCAAAGAGACGCAGCGCTGGTGCCGAGACTCGAGACATCGACCGATTCAGTGGAGCTTACAACCCCCGGCCTGTATCAATGGCTGTCACTGGAAGTAACCTCCATCGCCAAGGCCTTCCCGGGTCTACCTTCCTTCCAGGGGTTGACAATGTGGAATTCGAGCTGGAAAATCTGCTTGCAGATGAGGAAGGTCTCAACGATGAAGTTACCATGGGCCTGATTCGGAACCTCAAGATCCCGGCTCCATCCACGACCCCTCCACCGACCGACAAAGAAGTCCTCTTCCCTTCATACTTGATCAACCTTGTTACATCTGAGATGTGGAATAATGGATTCGTGAAGGAGTCTGAGAGGTTCCTCGCGAATGTTATGCAGTCGATTCAACAAGAGGTCATGCAACATGATGGAGAGGAAGCGATCAATCCTGGTGCATTCTGGTTATCGAATGTCCACGAAATGCTCTCTTTTGTGTTCCTCGCGGAAGATTGGTACGAGGCTCAGAAGACAGACAACTACGAATACGATCGTCTTCTTGAGATTGTCAAGCATGATCTTGAGAGCTTGGAGTTTAACATCTACCATACCTGGATGAAAGTGCTCAAGAAAAAGCTACAGAAAATGATCATCCCCGCCATCATTGAATCTCAATCGCTTCCCGGGTTCGTCACAAACGAGAGCAATAGATTCCTGGGCAAACTTCTCCAGAGCAACTCGACGCCAGCGTTCAGTATGGATAACCTGTTGAGCTTGCTCAATAACGTCTTCAAGGCGATGAAAGCGTACTATCTTGAGGATTCCATCATCACTCAGACAATCACAGAATTGCTTAGACTGGTTGGAGTTACTGCCTTCAACGATCTTCTCATGCGCAGGAACTTCCTATCCTGGAAACGAGGGCTGCAGATCAATTACAACATAACACGGATAGAAGAGTGGTGCAAGAGTCACGACATGCCCGAAGGAACTCTGCAGCTTGAGCATCTCATGGTAAGCAAACGCTGGACACCTCTTTTTTATATTTCTACTGATAATTGCCCAGCAAGCAACCAAGCTCTTGCAATTGAAGAAAGCTACTTTGAATGATATTGAGATCATTCAGGATATCTGCTGGATGTAAGCATTGGCGTTTCTCCGTTAGGCTCCAGAATTCTGACTTGTGTTTACAGGCTATCGCCAAACCAGATCCAGAAGTTGTTGAATCAATACCTCGTAGCTGACTATGAACAACCTATCAACGGCGAGATCATGAAAGCAGTTGCCTCTCGAGTCACAGAGAAGAGCGACGTTCTCCTTCTTACTGCTGTGGATATGGATGACAGTGGGCCATACGAGATCGCTGAGCCTCGGGTCATCACCGCTTTGGAAACATACACTCCATCTTGTAAGGAAACCCCCGCCACAACCTCTTCTCCCCTGACTAATTTTTCTTAGGGCTTCAAACTCCACGCCTGAAGCGTCTTGCAGAAATTGTGTCCGCACAAGCCATAGCTCAACAAGAGAAGCTCGAATACGCGCAAGACGACGTCAACGATCTGTCCGACAGCGAGCCGAACGGCGCTTAAATCAAAATTTTCTCTCACCATAAAACCACACGACTCACACATTCTTCGCTTCTCGTGTACCATTTTCTCTTCAAACGTCTTAGAAGATCTTCTACTATTGGCTTCACATGCCTTTTGTATATGGAAGACTCTTCCCTGTTAGCGTATATCTGATGTCTTATGTAGAACCTGGTACTCATTGAATTATTGCTCATGGGATATCTAGCGCATTGTAGAAATCATCTGGTTCTTGGCGTTGAACTTTTAAGGATAGGGACTCGAGAAAGGCACAACGTCTTTCACTCGATCCTGAGGCGAAAGGGATAGGGGCACGCATGGAAGAGGCATTAATACTCCAATGAGACTATGAAACATAGACTTCATTGAACCGCTCGATCTGCTCCTACACCAATATTACAGAATACATGTATGAAGTCGGTGATGGAAGGCCGCAATGGACAACCACGACACTGACTCTCATTATCCCAAGTCGGAACTGACGTTTTCTTTGCCTTGCAATTAACTAAACTTTCGAGGGATTTCAAGGATCAATTGAGCTTTAGTATATGATTGAAGAAAATGATTTCCAATTGCCAATACTAGAAGACCTCTTAGACATTGAGAAACTAGCGCTACTTTTCTTCTCTTTCGCGGAAGAAAAATGGAGCTTCTTATCGATAACGAAATGAGCTTCCAATTTTATTTTCTGCCTTTCAAAAACCACAGGCAATACACGATGAGGACACGGACACAACCAAACATCATTGTGACTGGCACGCCAGGCGTTGGCAAGACCACTCACTGCGAGACTCTCGCTCAAAATACAGGACTGAAGCACCTGTCCATCAACGACGTTGTCAAGCAGCGAGGCTGTCACGATGGCTTCGACGAGGAGTACAAAAGCTGGATGGTGGACGAGGACAAGGTCAGCGCACTCCTTCTCTTGGAGAATTGTGCTGATAAGCAATTAGTTGTTGGACTCAATAGAAGATGAGGTGAAGCAGGGAGGTTATATCATTGACTGGCATGCATGCGATCTGTTCCCGAAGAGTTGGATTGATCTTGTTGTGGTCTTGCGGGTTGATTCAACTCTCTTGTATGATCGGCTGAAGGCAAGGTAAGTCATTCTCTCGGAGAAGTTGTTACCATTTATCAATATATGGACTGATTGATGTGCAGAGACTACCCGGAAGCAAAGCTACAAGAGAATCTTGACTCTGAGATTATGGAGGTTCTGCTTCAAGAGGCGCGGGATTCTTACGATGAGGAGATTATCGTCGAACTTACGAGCAATACTTCGGATGATATGGAGAGTAATATCGAGAGGATCGAAACATGGATTGGCCTATGGAAGACGAACAATGCTGAGGTGGCCCAATAAGTTGTCTATGGTTCTATCTATGGAATATCAGGACTCTTGCAGCCAGTTCTTGAGTTTCTGCAGGGCTAGGAAGCGATGAGAGATCTTGTTCTTCTCAATTTTGTCCATCTCGGCATAGCTAGAGTGGTCAGTGACGGATCGGAAGGAATGGTCAGCGAAGCTTACGTCTGGCCCTCATACTCGAATATAGGATCCCATCCTGTGGAATGTCAGTTTGTGGAGAGCACTGAAGGCCTTGGAACATACCGAAATTTGATGGCCCTCTTGCTGGTACTATCTTGCCCTTGGTAATGTGAGAAGAGGTGCCCAAGAATGGTTCCAAAACACTTACGTTTGTTCTGCCTTGGAAGATGATTGGCTCGTGACCCGGGCCTTCGCAGTATGCAAATGTGCATATAGCCTGGGCAGACTTGTCTGGGAATCCGGCGAGGAGATCATTAAGCCCTTGAAGACCAAGTGCTTCTAGAAACCATTTACTAGAAGATGTCAATTCAACCCGTACTTTCTCCCCAGTGAAAAATTGGACCCACATGTACGGGCCAGGGAGTTCTCTAAGTGCATTGAAGCAAAGACATGTATCTTCAACAAGAACCGGACCATTGACCTGAAAAGAGTAAACTATGTGAAGGGGTGAGAACGGAAATGCTTACGACTTCTGCGGCTCTCCGACATTTGTCTACTGAGATCTCTTCGATTGTGCCTTGAATCTCAACCAGATCTAGTGACTGGCTTTGCAAGTCAACAGTATCACCTAGGATAGCTTTGACTTCTATGAGCTTGTTCTTGTTCCCGGTGATGAAATTGAGCTTCTTAGGTGCCATCCTAACTAGCTTTTGCTCTAAGGGGGCTGAGCGAGAATGGGGAAACCAAAGGAAAGGCTACAAGAATTATTCAGTAGACTCTCGAACTCATGGAGTGACGGCAAGCAAGGTGTGAGAACGCAAGGCTGAATTTTCGGAGAACTTTCGGCAGCGAGTCTGGCGTGTTGGTTGGTGTGGGTTAGCTTCTCGTTTCTGACCACCAATGAAATTGCTCCAGGCTTCGCTCAGGTGGCGTCCTATGGGGTATGTTTCAGCGTGGTCGAATGTCAACCCCATTTGCTACAACATCAAAGCATCATATCACCTTTTCCTGGGGTTCATTCATGCATGGGACTGCAAAGTCTTCTTATCTAGGATGGATGACTTCTATGAATCATCGCCAAGCTCCAGAGGCTCCCTGCTCTCTAGCATTCATCCCCTCTCCTCGCATCTCAGCCTTGTCTTTGCAATTCTGCTTCCGCCCTGTGCCATCGTCCTTGCTACTCGATTTCTGAGTGAACGGGTGTCCGAGAAGCTTAATGGCAAACAGGAGAGAACTGTTTGGCTGCTGCCCTACTGGATTCCTGTCATCGGTCATGCATTCTCATTGTGATTGGCTTCTCTGGAATATTGATCATTATTGCTAACAATAGCCAGCCTCTATGATCCACTCAAGTTGATGACCCAAGCGAGGCAAGGTTGGTGTTCCACATGAAATACCTGAAGCTAATTACCAGCTTAGGAATGAGAGTCCTGATGGTGTTTTTGCCCTGTACCTTGGCTCAACAATGCATAACGTGGTGACTGATCCTGCCCTGGTTACCTCGTAAGGAGTATACTACTGTGAAATTGTTGTACCAAATACTTAATTGGTGCAGTGTCTTGACTCAAAGGGAATCGGTACTTGAATTCTCACCTATTGCTTGGAATATAATGAAGAAAGTAAGTATTCCAAAATGCGTCAGGGAGAAATTTTCTGATTCCTTCAGTGGTTTGGTGTTCCTCAGAGTAGCAAGAGGAAATATGAAGCCTGTGCTAAGGTATTCGATCTCCCAATCCCGTAACATTAATACTGATAGTCGCCAGGAGCTTGACATGACTCTTCACAAATTGATGAAACAGCCGTATTTAAACCAGATGCTCAAACCAACAATCCGCAACCTTGAAGATAACATTTCTCAAATGATATCATTCATAGATACGGAGCTTGACTTACAACCTTGGGAGCGTTGGGCCATGACATCGTACAACTCTGATTCTGAAGCAGAGGTTAACTTAATGTCACTTATGAGAGATATGCTAGGCCATGCTTCCGTGCCAGCGATTTTTGGGAGTGCAATCATGGAGAAGTATCCTAGTCTATTACACGATGTCTATGATCTGGATGGTGGATTTTATTTCTTCTTGATGAGTTTACCAGCATGGACTCCTTGGCCGGGGGTAATGAAGGCTCATGTCGGACGTTACAAAGCTTGGGAAGCTCTTGATGATCTTCAGCGAGCTCTAGACGCACTGGCTGATGGAAATCCAATTGATCCATCCTGGGGAGAATTAGATGATGTCAGTGATTTCATAATGGAAAGGCACGCGATATTCAAAAGTTAGTCTTGCGACCTCCTCAGCGATGACACAAGCTTACCCTAAGCTGCAGAGAACGGATTTGAGATTAACGAAAGAGGCGATATTTCTGTAGTCTTCCTCTTCAGGATCTTTGGTTTATCATTGGCTTACTTCGCTAGGTCTTATGGGCATCTGTTGCCAATGCAAACCTCCTCGTCTACTGGCTACTTCTGTACATTCTTGCCACACCCAAATTAGTAGACCGCATCCGCGAAGAGGTAGCTCCCTTCGTGACGGTATCCAAACCCTTTTCGATTGGCAGCATTTCCGAAACTCCCCAGCTGAGAATCTCACATGAGGATCTTTCTAAGAAATGCCCGGTGCTAAAGTCGACCTATCTCGAGTCCCTGAGAATGTCCAATCAGCCGTGGTCTGTACGAAAAGTAGCCCAAGATGTTGTAATCAGCAGTGGTAACAAAATCCCGACTTCGCCTTCGTTTCTTATTCAAAAAGGCGAGTTCATGACCATTCCCCACGATCTGCATATGCAAGATCCAAAATACTTCAAGGGCCCTGAAAAGTTCGATCCCGAGCGTTTCCTTGTGCGAGATAGAGATGGCAGACTTTCCACGGATACGAGGACGATGAGGCCCTTCGGTGGAGGACCATCAATGTGTACCGGGCGAGCTTTAGCGGAAGCCGAATGTTTGGCCCTCGTTGCTGGTGTGCTCGTGGTATGGGACATCGAACCAGCAGATAAAACCGCTGGGTGGGTCATACCGAAGCAGCACAAGACGAGCGCCGTGTCAAAGCCTGTGCATGATACCAGGGTTAGAATCAAACGGAGGAAGTTTGAGTGGGAAGCATAAGACACAAAGCTGTTTTGAGAACTTACAGCCTCTCACACTTCAGTTTCTTGAGAGGATATTATAAAGTTGTACAGATATCAATCCATGGCATCTGGCAGCAACTTTTTGGAGCTCTTTGCAAATCTCGTGGTATTCTATATTGGAAATCATCATACTGAAAGTAGACCGTGGAATTCTTTAGGATGTAGATGTCTCCATCTCGGTATTTTAAGTTTTAGCTTTGTCCTGCTCCAATCGCAATTCCTCATCGAGCAGCAGCTGTTTGATCCAGGCTCCCTAGAAGTCCAAAATTGATGCTTGTTGCAGTTGTGGACAGTTGTTGGGGGATGAACCAGCCCGGCGAGCCGGCCCCTGAGATTTTAGCGAGGGCAAGCGGATGAAAAACCTCCTCGGAAAGCAACAACGAACCTTCCCCAATGACAACAACTTCAGACCCAGAGATGTAACAATCTTCTACCATCTCATCAAATTATCTGCACCCCTGCACAGAAATTCTCCTAGACTCAGACAGAACCATGGCAGACCAGCCTCGTGCGAAGCGGAAACACGACAAGCAAGCCAAAGGTCACGAGATTACCACGAAAACCATCAAAACACCGCCCTTCTCATACGCGCACCTTCAACTCATTTCAGATTCAGAGAATCTCAAAGATCTTGATTCACTCACTGTACGCTCTCACATTACGGCTGCTCTAACACAATTCCTCGGTGTGACTGGATCGGCTATTTCCGCCGATATTCTAAAGGTTGAGGGGACGGAGTGTTGGATTAGAGTGCCTAGGGAGGACCTCAGCTCGGTTGTTGCAGCACTTGGGGGCTGGGTTGGAGGCAAAGAAAATGAAGAGAAAGTTGGATGGAGGGTCAAGGGGAATGGGAATTGGCTGAGTATTTTAGTTGGGGAGAGGGGTAGAGAGGGCATCTGGACGGAGTGAAAATTACGAGGGTTAAGAGAAGACGTAGGAAGTCGAAGCCATGACTAAAGTCTCTATATCTGGGTGTATTAGGCGCCGGGCTATGTTTTGTATCTACTTTTACAAATGGTTGCTACCCAATCATGGGTTCCAATGTATCCGCAACGCCCGCAAACTTGCTCTTTTGTAGCGCCGAATATGCTTTACATTCATCCACGAGCATTACATCATGTCACAGCAACGCTCTTCTTTTGCGTAAGCCGGCTTTAAGTCATTGACATTAAGCTGCTTTGCGCGTACGCCTTTTTAAGGTTAGTGGAAGCTCAACATTGATGGTATTCTGTGAGAGACACGAACCATTGGCTTAATATTCGGGTGCGGCACAGCGTCAAATTTGTGGAATTTCAGTTTGTAATCAGGACCGATGTTAATGTAAGCACCTTTGTTTTCCGTGCTGTCACAGTACTTAGGGGCAGAAAAAACTGGAAGATTATTAGCCAGGTTCTGTGAAGTATTTCGGAAGCAACCGTACCTGTGATGCACTTGCCGTCATGCTCTTCCTCGTAACCCTCCATTCTCACTTCATGACTTCTGATGATGGCATCTAAACCGTTGTTCTCACAAAATCTCTTCGTGACGTCTGGCCCAAATTGCATTCCCACCCCTCTCTTACTTGGTCCCCGACCAGGTTCCGTTTGTGGATCTGTCCATAACATCTCCATCATCAATCCTGCTTGGCCTGGTTGGCGTTGATTGTGTCTGTTGAGTTTTCGAATATCGTCCAGCGTGATCTTATCATCCGAGAACAAACCACCATGAAGCACAAGATATTTCTTGCCTACTAAAGTGGCTAGAGGGAGTGCTGAAAAGCTCTCGGAGAACAGCTTGAAAGTGCGATCTGTGTGCTGTTTAGTAAAGTCCCGACCCTCATGCGACGGCAAAATAATAGAAGGAACCTGGGATTTAAACATACCATTGTACTTTGCCTTGCATTCGCCTTCAAATCCATACACCCGGTTCATGTCATCAGTTTCGTGATTGCCTCTGTTGATGAAGAAGGACGCTGGCCTCAACCATTTGTAGGCGTATAACAGAAGAGCGATTTCAGTTGACCAAGACCCCCTATCTACAAAGTCGCCATTGAAGAGATAATAGTGCTTCTCGGTAGGAAAACCATTCAATCTAAAGAGTTCCATCAAATCGAAGAATTGGCCTCCACTATATTAGCACTTCTGAACCATTGTTGACCGAAAATCAACTGACCGTGAGTATCTCCACAGACCGTAAGCTGTGCATCATCTGGTATTTCCATTTCCACCATAGTGGCCTCGTCGTACACAATCTTCTGGACTGCCAGGATTATTTGGTAGACGTACTTCTTGTGCAGCTTCTTTCCATTCTTGAATCGCTCCAACATATCTGTTATGAATTCGGTTGTCATCTCTTTCTCCAATCGAGCTCCATCGTAGTCCTCATCTACGACCATCGAATCCAAGTCCAGACCCTCCGCCGCCGAGGGTTCATCTCCCACCTCTATAGCTCGAAAGAATTCGACTCTCTTGACAATTTTCTCGCATTCTGCTAATTTAAGTTTAGCATCTTTATCGTTCGGAGCTTTTCTAACAACGGTTTTAAAATCCCTGAGCGCATCTCGGGATTTTAGAATAGCGGTATAGGCTACAGCTCTGCGGTAATAAGCCTATGAAAGTCAGTGCAAAGCCCGCAGACATGATACCCGCAGAATAAATTACCTTCACAAAATTCGGATCGAGCTCGATCGCCTTCGTTGCGTCTGCTATGGCATACCCGTATGCTTCAGATTTGATATTGGCCTCCTCATAATTAGTCACCCGAGCAAGCAAGGCCTATAAATGGAGGGGCATACCTGTGCTCGATTTGAATAATAAGTGGGTTCTTTGTCATTCAATTCGATTGCCTTGGTATAGCAATCAATAGCAGTGACCCAGTCATGGGCAGCAAAAGCCTTGTTCCCATCATCCTTGAAGGCTTGAGCTCGTTCTTTAGCGGAGGCCATTGTGACAGAGCCTGGGAGCGTTTTACACAAGAGATTACGCCGGAAATTGGCAGATGCAACAGGACCAACTGTGATTGGAGGTCAACGAGAGGTTAAAGTCAACCAAGAGTGAATGCGACTTAAGTAGGAAAAAGGTGCTGGAAGTTGTTAGAAGCCAGGCTCACTAAATCCTTGCCGTGCTGCTACCGCATGCCGTACGGATTAAAGCTGTGGCGAATCGCTGCTCGGCACGCCAGGCAAGGCTCAAACGGCGCTTCCCCTTCCCTAATCAGATCCTCAACCTCAAGTCTCTTCCTCTCGTTCCTCCCAACACAAGTTCACCCAACTGATCGCAAACTAATACAGTGCAGCATCTGGATATTCTCCAGAACCGCTGCGCTTTCGATACTATGGAACCTTACAAATCTTCAGCCCTCGTCCGGCGCTCGATGGACACTGAGCTTATGCCACCACCCCCACCACCGAAACGAATCAAACGGCCCAAGAATGTTATTGACGAGGAGACATATACAGATGCGATATCGGAGATTATTGCCCGCGACTTTTTCCCGGGTCTTCTGGAGACGGAGACACAGCAGGAATATCTGGATGCCCTCGAGTCCCAAGATGGTGTGTGGATCAGCAGCGCGGGACGCCGATTACAACAGATCATGACTCCTGGCAGACGGAGAGGAAGGCGAGGAACCTCGATTCAAACTCCATTGCGCACCATGGAGACACCCTGAGGCTTCGCCGGGGACACGCCAATGTCCGTTGCATCCGATATGACAACCTCAACCCATG
>Ga0302325_10015482_pt1 | contig 16211 bp, 12 predicted proteins | sample Palsa_T0_2_FD_201948 | JGI IMG/M metagenome (GOLD analysis project Ga0302325, IMG submission 201948) | Peat permafrost microbial communities from Stordalen Mire near Abisko, Sweden - Palsa_T0_2 | ecosystem: Environmental > Terrestrial > Soil > Palsa > Peat permafrost | place: Sweden: Abisko... | reverse complement strand
AGATTTTTGACGCCGGGGCGGAGCGAGCAGATGCCGCGGACAATGAGATCGATTTCCACTCCGGCATGAGCTGCTGCGTAGAGGGCTTCGACGATGCTCTGCTCGAGGAGCGAGTTCATCTTGGCGATGATGCGCGCGGGCCTGCCTGCCGCGGCGTGCTCCATTTCGCGATGGATGAGCCGGATGAAGCTCTCGGCGAGGGTGAGGGGCGCGACGAGAAGGGGGCGGTAGTCGTCGGACTCGGAGTGGGCGGTGAGGTAGTTGAAGACGCTGTGGACGGCGGCGGTAATTTCGGGATCGGCGGTGAGGAGGCTGAGGTCGGTATAGAAGCGGGCGGTGTCGGGATTGTAGTTGCCGGTGGCGAGATGGGCGTAGCGGCGGACCGCACCATCGGGATCGCGGCGGACCTGGAGAGACAGCTTGCAATGGGTCTTGAGGCCGACGATGCCGTGGAAGACCTGGACGCCGGCGTCTTCGAGGTTGCGGGCCCAGCGGATGTTCGAGGCTTCGTCGAAGCGGGCGGTGAGCTCGACGACGGCGGTGACTTCTTTGGTCTGTGCGGCTTCGGTGAGGGCCTGGAAGATGGGCGAGTCGGCGCTGGTGCGGTAGAGGGTCTGCTTCATGGAGACGACGTTGGGGTCGCGCGCGCCTGCTTCGATGAAGCCGACGACGCCGTCGTAGGAATCGTAGGGGTGATGGAGGAGGATGTCGCGGTGGCGAATTTCGTCGAAGAGGTCGGCGGATTTGCGGTTGAGACGGAGTTCACGAGGAACGAAGGGTTTGAATTTCAGCTCGGAGTGGGATGAGGAGCCGTAGAGGGTCATGACGCGGGAGAGATTCACCGGGCCGTCGGTGTGGTAGACGAGGGACTCGTCGAGTTCGAAGTTGACGCGGAGGCGGTCGACGATTTCGGGATCGGCCTGGCTGTCGATTTCGAGACGGACGGCGTCGCCTTTGCGGCGGTTGTGGAGTTCGGCGCGGACGGTTTCGAGGAGGGAGCGGGATTCTTCTTCCTGGAAATAGAGGTTGCTGTTGCGGGTGACGCGGAAGGCGGCTCGGGAGAGGATTTCGTAGCCGCGATACATGCCTCCGGCGTTGCGCTCGATGAGGTCGGCGAGGAAGATGTAGTCCTCGGAGCCTTTGCTGGACGGGATGCGGACGAAGCGCGGCAGAGCGCGGGGGACGGTGAGGACGCCGAGGACGGGGCCCGCAGTGCCGCGGCGTTTGCGGCGGAGGAGCAGCGCCAGACACATGGCCTTGTTGAGGACGCGAGGAAAGGGGTGGGCGGGGTCGATGGTGATGGGGGTGAGGAGGGGGTCGACTTCGCGCTGGTAGTAGTCGGCGGCAAACTGGCGGGCGTCCTGGTCCATCTCGTCCCAGGCGAGGACGCGGATGTTTGCGGCGCGCATGGCGGGGAGAAGTTCCTGGTTCCAGCAGCGGTACTGGTCGGCGACGAAGCGCTGGGTATCGTCCTTGAGGGCGTCGAGGGACTGGCGAAGGGTGGCGCCGTCGGGCGTGGCTTCGTTGTAGCCGTCTTCAATGCGCTGGAGGACGCCGGCGATGCGGATCTCGAAGAACTCGTCGAGATTGCTCGCGGTGATGGCGAGGAATTTGACGCGCTCGAGCAGGGGGTTGGAGGCGTCCTCGGCTTCTTCGAGCACGCGCCGGTTGAAGCTGAGCCAGGATTCGTCGCGACTGAGGAACAGGCTCTGTGCGCGCTGTGTTTCTTTCCGCATAAGTGCCGGTGAGGATCGGTGTGTCTTCTGGGGCAGTTTACCTGATTGGCTGTATATCAGGTGGATGCTGAAGGGAGGTGAATGTTTGTGAAAAGTCTTTGGCGTGTGGGGGGAATGGGCTATGCGGCCAAACTTTTGGCTGATCTTTTGGCGGACTTTCGACAGCTTGCGAAAAACTTCAGCGCGCGGAAAAAGTCCCGAGAGGAAGAAGCCCCGGTCCCTCGGCGGCCAAAGCCGGATGAATTTTGCAGTTCTAATGGCACAGCTGAAACTGTGCTCTTTCAAGACTGTTGAGTCTTTCCGGAAGCTGTTCAGCCGTGCCCAAAATGGGACAAGAAGAGTACCTTCGGGTGAATCGAGGGCCGAATCGTATGGACTGGTGGGTGGCGGGGGAGCTAGCTTCTTGCTCTGGGGTGAACCTGGCCGCCGCTGGGTCGGGGGTTCGGGGGTCGGTTTTGGCTTTTTCCGCAGGCTGTGAAGCTGCGCTCCCTTCAAAGCTGATTCGGTTTTCCGAAAGCTGCCTTTTACCGGGTTTTTCAGCCCGACCAGGAAGGGATGGCGATGCCCAGGGCCTGGAGTTGGGAAAAGTCGGGGGCGGGGTCCTGGTAGACAAAGCTGATGACGCTGTCGCTGCGGAAGGGGAGTTTGCGGCCGAGGCGTTCTCCGATGCGGAGCCCGGCATGGAGAAGCCGCCAGGGGACGGGGATGAAGGTGACGCCGCGGCCTTCGGCGCGGGCGATGCCGCGAACGAGATCGCGAAAGGGCCAGGGGTGGGGATTGGCGAGGGTGATGGGCTGACCGGCGAGGTGGTCGAAACGGCCGAAGGCGGCGTCGGCGACGAGGTCGGCCAGGGTTTCTTCGGGGATGAGATATTGGGGGGCGGCGCCGTTGCCGATGAGCGGGATGAAGCGGGAGCCGCGGGCGGAGGCGCGAATCTGGCGGCGGATGGACCCGAAGACTCCGCCGGGAGAGGAGCCGTAGACGAGGCCTGGGCGGAGGATGATGCCGTTCATGTTTGCGACGTTCAGGGCGGCGACGGCGGATTCCACTTCGAGTTTGGATTTGCCGTAGAGGGAGCGGGCTCGAGGAAAGGCGCTGATGGTAGAGATGAAGACGGTGCGGCGAATACCCGCCTCCTGTGCAGAGGCGAGGAGGCGCTTCGAGCCTTCGACGTTGATGCGGTGGATTTCTCCGGGAGTGACCGCGGTGAAGTCCCAGGCAGCGTGGATGAGTACGGAGACCTGGTGGTGACGGAGCTGGGTGGCGATTTCGTGTTGCGAAGAGAGGGACCAGGGGATGTCTTTGTCGCCGCGCGGGTTTCGGGTGAGGGAGATGACGCGCGCATTCTGGCGGAGGCAGTCGGCGATTCTCGATCCGACATAGCCGGATGCCCCGGTAACCGCGCAGACAGGTGTGGGATCCATCAACTGCATCGTACTGCCTCGGAATCGTACCGCTTCATGAGTAACGGTCGACCGCGGAGCCGATGCGATACGCATTGGCCATGGCGGTGAGGGTGATGGTGGTGGCTGCGACGGATGGGAAGATGGTGGAGTCAACGGCGTGGACGCGCGCGAGGCCGGCGGGGCGGCCGTAGATGTCGGTTTCACCTGCGCTGGGGCTGATGCGCATGGGGAATGTGCCGCCGGAGTGATAGCCTCGGCCGGGTTTGCCGGTCTGGAGGAGCGGGACGAGGGGGACTGCTCGCATTGCGGGGGCCAGCGCGAGGAGTTTGCGGATGAGCTTTTTTAAGGTGGGGCGGGTTTCTGGGTTGGTGAGGCCTCGGACCTGGAGGACGTCGTCGGAGCCGCATTGGACGGACCCGCGATGAATCAGGGTCGCTACGAGCTGGGCGGAGTGGGTGGAGTGCAGGTATCCCTGAAAGAGGATGAGGCGGCTGAGAAATTGCTGGAGCGGGAAGAGCGGACGGAGAGGGCCGAGCTTCTGTTCGATGGGAGCTACAAAGAGGTCATTATAGGTGTAGGTCTGGAGGTGGATGGTGTGCGGACTGATGGCCGGGTCCATGACTTCGAGGAAGAGCTGGGCGAGGGTATGGAGGTTTTCCTGGGTGACTTTGCCTGCGCTGGCGAAACGCAGTGCGGGAAGAAGAAAATACTGCGAGTCGAAGAGGCGGACGGGGCGGTTGTAGAGGTTCAAAGAGCGGAGGAGGATGGCGGAAGTGTTGTAGACGCCGGCAGCGAGGTAGACGCGGTCGGCTTCGAATTTCACTTCGTGGTTCGCGGTGTCGAGGGCGGTGATGGTGACGGCGCTTCCCTTCTCTGTTACGGAGCGGACGACGACGCCGGGGATGTAGATGAAATGCGGATCGGCGCGCATTTCTTCGACGGTGCGGCCGGTGGAGTAGATGAGACGGTAGGGACAGCCGTACATGCAGAGGCCGCAGGTGACGCAGCGATTGGCAGCGACGGCGATCCTGGCGGTCCCGAAGCTGATGCCTTTTTGGTTGAGCTGGCGTTTGTGCGCGTCGAGGTCGCTGAGCATGCCGGAGGCCTGGTGGCTGAGGGGCATGGGGTCGGGGTCATCGCAGAAGAGGGGGAAGTCCGTGGCGAGGTCGTCGGTTCTGGCGGAGAGGGGCATCCAGCGGCCGACGGCACGGTAGCCCTCTTCGAGCTCGGCGGCGTTGATGGGCCAGCCGGTCATGTCACGTTGTTGCCAGGGCATGACCGCGGAGCCCCAGACGGTGCTGAGTCCTCCGAGGGCGTAGGAGGGACTGGAGTCGGCGGAGTCGAATTCGACTTTGGGGGCGGCGGGCGGAACGCGGTAGGGGTAGTCGGAGCCGTAGGCGAGCTTGAGCGGGATGCCGGAGGCGCCGCTGGTCATTCCATCTTTCAGGAATTTTCCGGTGTCGCCTGACCAAGTCTCGGGAGGCTGCGATCGCATCGACTGGAGGCGGAATTCACGTTCAGGCTCGAGTTGGAGGCCTCCATCGAGCATGGTGACGTCGAGGCCGTGGGCGAGCAGAGCTTTGGCGCAGGAGACGCCAGCCGGGCCCGAACCTACGACGTAATGCATGGTTTGCTTTCGGACATCGTGTCCTTTCTCTGAAGTTCTTTGAGTATTTCAGCGAAGCGATCCGTCGAAGATAACCCCTGGGGGCTCACGCCCGGTTGATTTTGCGCCATTCGCGGCACCACTGAACAACTTGCGAAAAAATACTGAGGAGAACAAAACCATCCCACAGCGGCTAAAGCCGGACTCGTTCCGCAGTTCTTACGGCACAGCCGAAGCTGTGCCCTTTCAAAGCTGTCGAGTTTTTTCCGGAAGCACTGAAGTTGTGCCCAAAATGGAACAAGGGGAGTACTTTCGGAATGAATCGAGGGCCGAGTTGTCTGGATGGCCGGGTAGTCAGAGAGCACGCTTCTTGCTGTGGGGTGAACCTGGTCTGCACTGGGCCGCGGGTTTGGTTTTTTTCGCAAGCTGTGAATTCGCAAGCTGCGAGGCCCTGCCTCTTCCACGATGGCGTGTTTTTCCCTCATGCTGTGAAGTCGTGCCCCGATACGAAAACAAAAACAGTTGCTTACCGAACTTCCGGTGCTTAACGAACTTCCGGGACACAAAACAAGCCCCCCAGTCATCCTCTGTGGAGGGCGACCGCTTCTTCCGCGACATATTCGGCGGGAGACTCGGTGGAGTGTTGGCGCACGTTCATGCCGAGCGTGCTCAGGAAAAAGCTGAAGAGGAGAGTTTCGAGTCCCAGGGCGATGGTGAGGCCGGAGGGAATGGAAATGCGGGCGATGTGCTCGAAATCGAGCATGCCGAAGTGGTGGCGGCGCCAGTCGAGGAGGGCGTAGAGCGTGGTGGCGAAGCCGAGCAGGACCAGCAACCCGCCGATGACAATGCCGCGTTCGAGACGGATGTGGCGGAAGAGGTAGTTATAGGCGCGGCTGGGAGGATAGAGGCGCTCCTGGACCGCGTAAACCTTGGAGAGGACGGCAAAGAGGACGGACTGGTAACCGGCGAGCAGAAGAAATGCACAGTAGATGAGGGTGTCGATGCCCAGGCGGACATTGTGAATTTGAATGGGAGTGAGCCAGAGCCACAGGGCTGCGACGAAGCTGACGAGCATGAGGGTCAGGCCGGGATAGAGGAAGAGCCAGTTGGGACTGAAGAGCAGCATGAAGCGCAGGTGGCGCCAGCCGTCGCGATAGGGGCGCAGATGGGGCGGGCGGGAGCGCTCGTCGGGGCTGAGGGTGGCGGGGACCTCGGCGATTTTCATCCGCATCATGGTGGCCTTGATCACCATTTCGGAGGCAAATTCCATGCCTGTGGTGCGGAGGTCCATGCGGGTGAAGGCGTCTTTGGAGTAGCCGCGAATGCCGCAGTGGAAATCGCTGGCGGGGCAGCGGAAGAAGATTTTGCCGACGGTGGAAAGGACGGGGTTGCCGATGTAGCGGTTTTTCCAGGGCATGGCTCCGGGTTTGATTCCGCCCTGGAAGCGGTTGCCCATGACGAGGTCGTATCCCTGGCGCAGTTTGGTAAGGAAGGGGTCGAGGTTGGAGAAGTCGTAGCTGTCGTCAGAATCGGCCATGATGATGTACCGGCCGCGGGCGGCGAGCGATGCGCCATAGAGCGCCGCGCCATAACCTCGGAGAGGGATGTTGACCACACGGGCGCCGCCGTGAAGTGCGATGTCCTGCGACCGGTCGGTGGAACCGTTGTCGCCGATGATGACTTCTCCGGCAACATTGGCCCGGTCGAGGTAGGCGAGGGCTTTGCGGATGCAGGACACCAGAGTCTCGGCCTCGTTCAGGCAGGGCATGACGATGCTGAGCTCGATAGGCACGGAGGTTTGGAATCCGATGCTTAGACTGTCTTTCATCCAGAGGGCGGGATCAAGGTTAATCGGGGCTCGGGGTGCTGGAAATGATACCTGGGTGGGAGCCGGACGGGCTGTCTTGTTTCGAATCGCGGTTGTGGACGGGAGATTTGACGGGTCGCGATCCCTCGGCGAGGATAGGAGCAGGAGCTATCTCCGGAGGTAGACTCGTGGCGGACTCTCCATGTACGGGCAGCGAGGCGTTGGTTAAGGCCGAAAGTGCGGCGATAGAAATGTATCGTTTTGCCGCGCTGATGCTGGGAAACGAAGCGGAAGCCCTGAGTCTGGTGGAGAGTACGGTGGCTGGCGTGGAGATCGATCCCTGCGCCGATCCGTGCGGGGCGAAAGGGCTGGTGCAGGCGCGGGTTCTAGACGGTGCTTTGGCCATCATGCATCGGCACGATCCAGGTTCGTTCGCCGATTTGCCGGCTACGAATCGGGGCGGCTCGTGCATCGAGGACGACACGACGATTCCGCTATCGGGCGAGGAGATTTCGGATTTGGTAGCCGGAGCGGGACGCGGGCCGCTCCGCGAGTGGCTGGCTCGGCTGCCGCAGGCGCAGCGGGCTGTATTTGTGCAGAGGGCTGTATTGAGAAGCAGCAACGCGGACACTGCGCGGGCGATTAACCGGTATTCCCGGCCGTCTGTCTGGACAGCGGAGGCCGTGAGCAGTTTGTTCCGTCAGGCCCTGTGCTCGCTGGCCTCGTCGCTGCTGCATTCCATGAACACAGCGCACGTTTAACGTCTGGAAATCGGACGACGACCGCGCTCCGTAGGGCGGACACTTAGGTGATGGACTTTCGCCGATTCTGCGAGACGCGGCCCCGGCGCTTCGACTACTCTTATCTCTGAGATTTCTTCTGAACTGTTTGCTTAGCGTGCTGCATCCAAAGCACATAATCTGACCTGGGACCCGTTTCCCGGCAGTTCCAAAGTGAGGCTATTGTTGGAGCCGGAGGCCGTAGTCATCCATCCACGATTTCTGTGCCTGAAGCGGAAGGCCGCGTTGCTGGCCTTTGTGGCCGCGATGGCTGGACCTGTCATTGCTCAGGGTCCGGCGGGAGGCGGGTCTGTCTCTGTGCCCGCAGGGCCGATTCTGATCCCGCAGCCGGCGGTGGACAGCACGACGTATCAGGACAGCGTCAGCGATGGGAGAGTCACACCAGGGGTTCTGCCGCTCACGCTCGACGAGGCGATCCAGCGTGGGCTGAAGTTTAATCTTGGATTGATTTTGACGACGCAAAACACGCTGTCGGCGCGGGGGTCGCGCCTGGAACAGTTGCAGTCTCTGCTGCCGACGGCGAGCGGGTCGATCAAGGAAGCGGTGCAGGAGACAGACCTGCAGGCTCAGGGTCTGCGGATTCCGGGATTCCCGACGATTATCGGTCCTTATGGATACACCGATATTCGCGGATCGCTGAGCTGGTCGCTGGTGAACTTGTCGTCGTTGCAGAATTACCTGGCGCAGCGGCACAGCTTCAAGGCGGCAAGCCTGTCTGCGCAGGACGCGCGGGATCTGGTGGTGCTGACGGTTGGGAATGCGTATCTGACGGTGATTGCGGATGCGGCGCTGGTCGAGTCGGGGCAGGCGCAGGTGGATACTTCGAAGGTTTCGCTGGATCAGGCGGTGGGCAATCATCAGGCGGGAACGGCTCCGCTGCTGGATGAGCTGCGGGCGCGGGTGGACTATCAGACGCAGGAGCAGACCCTGATTGCGGAGCGGAATTCGTACGAGAAAGACAAGATTGCGCTGGCGCGGGCGATCGGGCTGCCGCTGGAACAGAAGTTTGAGCTGGCGGACCAGGCGCCGTATGCGGCGTTCGACCATATCGATCCGGATAAGGCGGTGCAGCAGGCACTGGCAACGCGCCGCGATCTGAAGGCGCTGGAGGAGCAGGTGGCGGCGGCCGATAGTGCGCGCAAGGCTGCGACGGCGGAGCGGCTGCCGACGATTAGTTTTACGGGGGACTATGGGGATATTGGGATCAATCCGAATCACTCGCATGGAACCGGAGACGCGGTTGGATCACTGGACGTGCCGATTTTTGAGGAAGCGAAGTTGCGCGGCGACGCTAAGCAGGCACAATCGAGTCTGGAACAGGCGCGGGCGCGGCTGAGCGATATTCGAGGGCAGATTGGCGCGGATGTTCGCGACAGCATCCTTGATATTGAAGCCGCGGAGAAGCTGGTGGAAGTGGCGAAGAGCAATGTGGATCTGGCCAGTGAGGCGCTGAGGGAGTCGCAGCAGCGGTACAAGGCGGGCGTTTCGGATAATCTTGCTGTTTCCCAGGCGCAGCAGGCGGTTGCGCAAGCCAATCAGCAATATGTTGCGAGTTTGTATCGGCACAACGTTGCAAAGTTGTCGCTGGCGCGAGCCCTTGGGGTGGCGCAGAGCAATTACAAGGATTACGTGGGAGGAAAGTAAGCGTGGCGGAGCAGACCGAGCAGTCGAAACCAACTGAAGAGCGGCCGGAGCCTACACCGCAGCGCTCGCGCCGGCGTTTCATCATCATCGGACTCGTGGCGGTGCTAGTGGTGGGGGCGCTGCTGTTCTGGTGGCACTCGACGTACTACGAAGACACGGACGATGCGTCGGTGGACGGCCATCTTGTGCAGATCAGCGCGCGGATCAATGGGCACGTCGAGAAAGTGAATGTGGACGAGAACCAGTACGTGGAAGCGGGCACGCTGCTGCTGGAGATCGATCCGAAGGATTACGAGACGGCCGAAGCGCAGGCGGCGGCGAACCTTGAAGCGGCGGTGGCGAACTACGAGGCGTCGCGCGTGAACGTGCCGGTGATCAACATTAATGCGGGGAGCAATCTGAACAGCGCCAACGCAGATGTGTCCAGCGCGACGGCTACAGTGGCTCAGAGTGAGAAGCAGTTGCAGGCAGCGCAGGCGCGCGTGACGCAGGCGCAGGCGAACTCGACGAAGGCGAAGCTGGATCTGGAGCGCTACACGCCACTGGTGCAGAAGGACATCATTTCGAAACAGCAGTACGATGCGGCGGTGGCAGCGGCCGCGGCGGATGAGGCCGGGGTCGCGGAGGCGGAAGCAAATCTGGTGGCGGCGCAGGATGCGGTGCGGATTGCGCGGGATCGGGTGTTGCAGGCGCAGTCGTCACAGAAGTACGCGCAGACGGGACCGCAACAGGTGGCAATCCAGAAGGCCAAGGCTGACCAGGCGGCGGGCCAGGTGAACCAGGCGCGCGCAGCGCTGGCGCAGGCGAAGCTGAACCTGAGCTATTGCGAGATTCACGCACCGGTGTCGGGGATTATCACGACCAAGAGTGTGGAGCCGGGGCAGAATATTGCAATCGGCCAGGCGCTGATGACGCTGGTCTCGCTGGACGATGTGTGGATCACGGCGGACTTTAAGGAGACGCAGCTGCGGCACATGCAGGTCGGGCAGGCGGTGACGATTCATGTGGACGCATTTGGCCGCGACTTCGACGGCAAAGTGACACAGGTTGGCGGCGCGACTGGATCGATGCTGAGCTTATTCCCGCCGGAAAATGCGACGGGCAACTATGTCAAGGTGGTACAGAGGATTCCGGTGCGCATCGATCTGACGCAGCCGGATCAGAACAAGGATCACTTGCTGCGGCCTGGTATGTCGGTCGAGCCTAAGGTGCGGGTGAAGTAAGAACAGGCTACAGGTTAGAGGTTGCAGGTTAGAGGGCGTCCGGTTGACTGGACGCCCTTTTGATTGCTGGGCTCGCTGACTCTACTCAGTAAGGGACGGCTACTCGGTAAGCGTAGCCGTTGCGGTAGACGATTACGGTTCTGGGCACCATTGCGATGACTGGTGGGGGTGGGGCGAGGTAGACGACGCGCGGTGGAGGCGGCGGCTCGACGTAGGTTATTTGTTGGGGCGGTGGTGGCGGTGCGGGGGCCGGTTCGTCCCAGGCGCTGGGACGTTTGTAGAGGCCGGAGGGTTCCTGCTGATAGGGCTGCTGGTTGATCATCGGGACGCCGAGGTCGTCCATGACTTTGAGGGTGAGGCGGGTTTCTTCTTTGAGGGTCGGGCGCGGGCCGCGGCGCGGGAGGTTGATGAGGTCGATGGGCCAGAGAATGGGAATCATCCAGGTGACGGTGTCCTTGACCGCGTGGCCTTTGCCGAGGATGCGACCGTAGCGGTCGACGTTATAGCCGGGGACGTCGACGACTTTGGCGTCGATGGGGATGACAGTGTCGGGCTCGATGACCATGCGGTCGAAGCGGAGCTCCATCCAGCCTTTGCCGACGAAGTGGCCGGGATCTTTGAAGTCTTCGAAGCGGCCGACGAGGTAACTGTCGTAGGGAAGGACGGAGCGGCCATAGCGCTCGGAGTGGCCGAGCTGGCAGAGGACCGGGTCACCGATGGCGGTGTTTTTGGAGTTGAGTTTGGGTTCGGAGAGGGTGCAGGAGATGAGAGAACCGGCTGGGACGAGCTGCTCGGCGGCGAAGCTCGAGAGCGGCGCGGCGAGCAGGGTGGCGAGAGCAAGGGCTTTGCCCGAACGGATGGTTAACTTCAAGGACGGCCTCCTGGGTGGGTCAGGTTCACGGCAAGAACACGGCGGACTTGCCGGTAGTTGCGCGGAATCGAGCCGGCGCCGATGCGCGGAGGTAACTGGGAGTCCTCGGAAGGAACAGCAGGGCCAGCCTGGGTGTCGGGGCTGGGTGAACCATGATGGGGGCGATGGGTTGGGGATGTCAAGGGCGGGTGGGGATTGGGGCGATTTGCACCTTTTCTGTGGCTTTGGATTGAGAAATTGTGGTTTTTTGCCTGGGCTGTTTTTCGTATCTGATTGCAATCATTGGAGTTGACTCCTGTTGACAGGGTTGACAACAGGGACTCGGTCGGATCCATTTGATTCGGCTGGGGTTGCGGGTTTGCATTGGATTCGAAAGAACATAGGATTGCAGGGATCAATGGGAGCAGGCTCTCCCTGGGGCGCGTTGCGTTGTTTAGGGAGATCAAACGCGAGGTCCGTTCGCTCCGCTTAGGATGACAGTTGTCTCGTTCTGGATTTGCACCTTTTTTGAGGCATCGGGTGGGGAAATTGTGTTTTTTTGCCTGGGTCGTGTTTCGCATCCATTTGAAATCATTGGAGTTGGGTGGTGTTGACAGGATCGACAACAGGGCTGGGGCGGATCCATTTGATTCGGGTGGGGTTGCGGGTACGCATTGGATTCGATGGAACATAGTGATCAGTGGCCAGTGATCCGTGATCGGGAGCTTCTCCAAAGGAAAAAGGCCGCGGTTGGCGGCCTTCTTCTCTCTCGAACTGCGAGGGATTTTTTCTTTACCCTCTATCTTTAGGATACCAAACTGAGCTATAAAACCTGCCAAATATGTTGGGTGGTTTTGGCGTGGAAGTTATTTGGAATCACGGGGCGTTACTTCGGTTTTTGGGCTCACCTCTTGACAGTTTTTGGGGATTTCGGGGTTTTCGGGAGCTGCGGGCAACTGCTGACTCGAGGTGCCCGAATCCAGGATAGCATCGAGCTCAACTTTGTATTCAGGCACGCCGAGCAGGAGTCTCAGCTCGTCATCGGAACCCTCCTGTAGCGCTTCTTTCAGGTCAATCCAATACTCTTTGTTTTGGCCCTGAAAGACCTTGCGGAGATAGGTCATCGATTCGGGGAATTTCTCCAGGCCCGCCAAGGCGCAAGCGTAGTTGTAATAGATACGCTGATCACGAGCCGGATCGTCCCGATGGTCCCCGCTCTCCCAGCTTGTGCGTTTCAACGCCTCCTCCAGGACGCGAACGGCGTCGGCATATCTTTTTTGGAGGGTGTAGATGAAGGCCAGGTTATTACGGGCTCGCTGCTGGTTATCGACGAGGTCGATGCTGCGGAGGAGAATAGGCTCGGCTCGGACTAGTGAAGGCGGATCTGTTTTGTCCATTATGAAGTAAGCCTTTTCGTTCAGTGTCTGCACAGTTTCGGAGTCCACCGCGTTGGAGCGGTCCAGGTAGAATATCGCTCTGTCCAGATCCTCAGAATGCACAGACTTCCCGTAGCTGTATGCCTTGCTTCCGAAGAAGATTCCCAAGCCGCGGTAGATCTTCGCCATCTCGCGCGAGTACAGACTTAGATCGAGCAGCGATAGAGCGGCAACTGTTTTTTCGCAGAAGAAGATGCGCTCCCTCTTGTCCTTCGAGAGCTTGCTGAAAACGGAATCCCGATCCTGGTCCAGGAAATCGGGGTCGAGGAGCGCTCCCAACTCTTTTAGAATCTTCATGATGTTTCGATTCATGTCGCCGATCATGGGAAATTCCTTGCGAATTTCGGTGACTGCAGACGCGGCCTTAGTCAGGTTCTCTTGCGCCTCGTCAACCAACCGGTCACTTTTACTAACGCTCAGGTAGGTCGTTATGCCGGCAACGGTGGCAAACAGAACTGACAGGGCCAGCATCCCGGAACTGAGCTGCTGCAGATCGCCGGCGCGTTTCTCGTAGTAATCGAGTTTGGTCTTCAAAATCACATCTTCATCGGTGCTGGAATTGAGGGGAGGAGCTGGTGTCTTCGGGAGGGTCACCGAGACATGGAGCGGGAAAAACATATAGCCGAGCGCCGTACCAAAAGTCAGGAGGCCGACGGCCGACACGACGTAGAGGAGCGACAATCTTGCGATTCGACCGCCCGAAGTGGCCGCGGCTGATGGCTGGGCTTGAGAGGACTGCACGGTGCCCTCTGGTTTCACAGTTTCATTTGTCATGGTTTTCCCTCAGCGGATTGGTTCTCCACGAGCGAATACAGGGCGAATCTGAGGCCCGAGCTGCGGACACTGATACACTATGGTTTGGGGGGTTTGACGAGGCCGGAAAGCCGGTAAGCCACCCATTTCTGTGAAGACGACAATGAATTCTAATCAACGAGCGCACCGCGCCCGCTTTCGGGAGTTGGTGCCTGTTGAGCTGCATCCCCTCGCTCTCGCCCCTTCTGATGCAGATCCCCAGATGCTGCGACATCTGATCAATGCGATTGATCAGGTTGACCAGATTTTCTGGAGCCAAGCACTCTCAGAGCTTGACCGAAGTTCAGTATTGAAGGCGGCCGGAAACGACGAAGAACTACGAGATATGGTCCGCTTTCACTACGGCCCCTACGACCGTTTTTCCGACTTTGAGCCTTTTCTATCGGTTCCCCCCAGACCGCCGGGAGCCGGGTTCTACCCTCCCGCTCTTACGCGGGAGGAATTTCGGGCATTTATAGCTAGTCATCCTGAACAAGCAAAGGACTTAATATCTCCGTTTACGGTCATTCGGCAGGAGGGCACGAGCCTCGTGTCGATACCATATCACCAGTTTTATGCCGAGAATATTAGCACAATAAGTCAAGAGTTGCGTGAGGCATCCAGGATTGCCCGTCACAGGCAGTTCGGTCAATACCTTCAGCAAAGGTCGCTCGACGTGCTCACGGACGATTTCTACCAAGGTGACACATTGTGGGTTGGACTGTCGGGAAACCCAATAGACGCCGTCATCGGTCCGTACGAGGTCTATGAGGACTCGCTCATGGGCATTAAGGCATCGTATGAGGGTATTCTCTTCGCTATAAATTTAGAAGCCACTGACCAGATTCAGTCGCTAACGGGCGATATTGACCGAATCAAGATATCACTGCAAAGAACCCTGGGGCAGGAACTGGGGGTCACCGATTCCAGGATCAGATTGTCGATAGCGAACCTTCTGTATTCGGGTGGGGAAGCTCGAAGTGCAAACCCCGCGATAGCTTTTAATCTGCCGAATGACGCACGTGTAATTGAAGATGTGGGCTCCAGGCAAGTAATTCTGGAAAATGTTTTGGAATCAAAGTTCAGGTTCACCGTTTTTCCCATAATATTGCGCTTTATTGCCGACAGCTCATTGGATGTTGCAGGTGCGGCGCGTATCTTCCTTCGCCAGACGATCTACCACGAGATTTCGCATTCTTTGGGACCGCATCGAATTACCGTTGATGGCGAGGCCACATCGGTAAACAACCGATTGGGCGAATTTCACTCGGTTCTTGAGGAAGTCAAGGCTGATGCTTTCGGCACCTGGATTAACCTGATGCTGTCAGATCCGGAGCTCGGTGGGCACATCGCAGAAGTGTATTTCGCTGATCTGTTGCGCTCGGCCAGATTTGGATTGGATCATTCTCATGGGGGGGCGAGCGCGATTCAATTCAATTATCTGCTTGATCATGGTGCTTTCCGCATTGACGGGAGTGGGAAGACAGTTTTCACCGACAAAGGGCGTGTCTATTTGGCGCTGGTTCAGCTCGCTTCGGACGTAATTCAGATTCAGAGTGCCGGAAATCGTAAACGAGCGGAGGACTTCACCGCCAAATACAAGGTTCTCAGCCCTGAGTTGAGAATATTGCTCGAACGGATAGCAGACGTCCCGGTCGATGTTCGGTTAAGTTACTCCGAAAGCACTATTCAGTCGTTAGTCACTAGTGGACTGTGACAGAGCAGGCACGAAGGAAAACGCCGGAGCTTTTTGCTCCGGCGCTTTTTGGTGGTTTCTGCTTAAAGACTCTTATACCAGGGCTGGGACGTTTACTTTGTCGTACCAGCTGTGGGCTGCCTTTAGAGCCTTGTTGACGTTCTCGATGTTCTCGACGCCTTTGGTGTTGAGCCAGTGCTCGAAGGCTTTGGCTCCTTCTTTGGCGTAGACGGCGATGCCGTCTTTCCAGGTGGCTCGACCGCAGAGGACTCCGTTGAAGGTGGCGCCGGATTCTCCGGCTAACTCGAGGGTCTCGATGAAGACCGGGTTCGAGACGCCTGCCGACAGATAGATGAACGGCTTGTGGGTGGAGGAGGCCGCGATGCGGAAGTGCTCGAGGGCTTCCTTGCGGGTATAGGCTTCCTCTCCTTTGAAGGATTTCGTGCCGGAGACGAATTCCATCTGGATGGGGACTTCGACTTTCAGGACGTCAACGCCGTAGCGCTCTTTGCCGAATTCTTCCATCGACCCAGTCACGATGTCGGGCTTGCGTTTGGCGTAGGCGACGGACTTCTCGTCTTCTCCGTTGACGCCGTAGCCGACCAGCTCGAGGAAGAAGGGGATGTCGTGGGCGCGGCACTCGTCGGCGATGCGCTCGGTCCAGGCCTGCTTGAGGTCGTTGACGGGCGATTTTTCGTAGGGCGTGTAGTAGAGGAGGATCTTGATGCAATCGGCGCCGGCTTCTTTGAGGCGGCGGACGCTCCACAGGTCGAGGAGGTCGGGGAGGCGGCCGGGGGTGGTGGCGTCGTAGCCGGTCTTCTCATAGGCGAGGAGCAGGCCTTTGCCGTTGCGATGTTTGGAGGCGGGAAGGCCGAACTCGGGATCGAGCAGGATGGCGGAGGCGTGTTGGGTGAGGACTTTGGTGACGAGGGTTTTGAACTCTTCGAGGGCGGAGTCGGGTACGTCGGCGACTCCCTTTTCTTTTGCCAGGGATTTCTTCAGCGAACCGCGCTGATCCATGGCGGCGGCAGCGATCACGCCGCGCTTATCGGATACGGCTTTGAGTCCGGCGAGTTTGCCGGGGGTCATGGTGATGGACATGCGAATTTTCTCCTGCGCTTCAAAATAGGGCGTCTGCCTCTCAAGTTTACTCGGGAGGGGCGGGGCTTGGGCAGGTGGCTAAAGTAACGTGTGTGAAATTTAGGGTACAGGGTA
>Ga0302325_10015479_pt1 | contig 16215 bp, 12 predicted proteins | sample Palsa_T0_2_FD_201948 | JGI IMG/M metagenome (GOLD analysis project Ga0302325, IMG submission 201948) | Peat permafrost microbial communities from Stordalen Mire near Abisko, Sweden - Palsa_T0_2 | ecosystem: Environmental > Terrestrial > Soil > Palsa > Peat permafrost | place: Sweden: Abisko... | reverse complement strand
CCGCATCACGAATTGATGGTCAAGGTCGCAAAAGGCAGCTTTATCGTTACCATCGCGCTAGCGATCTTTGCCGTGACCGTGCGCCTTTCCGGGGAAGTCTTCGCAAACGTCACTGAAAAGACGATTGGTTCGCTCTCATTCCGACTAGGCAAAGCAGTAGCCGACAAGATCCGGGCCTTCCGCGACGGCCTCAACACCATCGCCTCGCTCCCGGACTTCCTCCTCGCCTTCACCGTCTCGCTCGCGATGTGGGCCATGATCGTCTTCGCCTACCTCGAGACCACCCGAGCCTTCATCAACTCGCCCGAACTTTCGCAGATGACTCTCGCTCGCTGCCTGGTGCTCATGGCCGCCAGCATGGGAGGTTCGATATTCCAGCTCCCCATAATAGGCTGGTTCACCACCATCCTCGCAACCTCGGCAACCATGCACGCATGGCTCGGCGTCGCCCCAGAACCCGCACTCGGCGCAGGCGCTATGCTGCTCGTCATTACCTTCCTCTCGATCGTTCCAGTTGGCCTCATCTGGTCACGCTTCGAGCATGTCTCTCTGAAACAAGTTGCCGCCGAAAGCGAACAGGCGGAAGAAACCATTCTGCTCGAAGAAACTCACGAAACGGTCGCCGCCGTCCCACACGATGCTTGATGCGATCATCGGTTTGGCGCGCTCCATCTTGCGTATGCCGACGAAGCCACACATACTGGAATCAATCCGAATCTTCGCTTGAAAAGGCCTCCGTTTGCAGAGACAGCTCTTTACCGCGACCCTCAATCTCAAGCTTTGCCTCTCCGAGCCGGCCCAGTGTTTTCACCTCGAATTCAGCGTCCCGGAAATGTCCGGGTTCAACTTTGAAGCTGGCCAATTTGTCTCGTTCGTCGCCGACGACCCTATCGGCAAATCGCAGACACGCGCCTATTCCATCGCCTCCGCCCCGCGACGCAATGAGTTCGATATTTGTGTCAACCGCGTTGAGGGAGGATTCTTCTCCAACTTCCTGTGCGACCTGGAAGAAGGAGATTCCATTCAGTTCCACGGCCCCCACGGACTCTTCCTGCTCCGCCGGCCACTCACCGACGCGATCTTCATCGCTACCGGAACCGGAATCGCCCCTATGCGCGGTTTCACCCAGGCGCTCTTTCCAGACAAAGGCCTACGCGCCGGAGAAGACCTGACTGGCGGCCGCGAAATCTGGCTCGTCTATGGCACTCGCTACACGACTGAGCTTTACTACCATCATTACTTCGAAAAGCTGTCGGCCGAGCACCACAACTTCCACTACATCTCGACCCTAAGCCGACCCGAGGAAGACTGGCAGGGCGCTCGCGGATACGTACAGGAGTTCGTCGCCATCATCGCCGAAGCGCATGCCAAAAGAAATCACGCAGCGGCGGAAGCAACGGTCAGCGAAGCAGCAGGGTTCAACATTCACGCCTATATTTGCGGCCTGAACGAGATGGTATCGGCGAACCGGGACAAACTCAAGGAACTGGGCTGGCAGCGAAAGCAGATTGTATTCGAGCGCTACGATTGAGGTCTATTGCAGAAGTACAGTTGGTGTAATGTACGGCAGATTGGCTATGTAGGCTTTTCTTAAGGAAAAAGCCAGCTTACTGGGTGCTTCACCTTACAGTAACTGTACTTCTGCTCTAGCTTGCATAGACGACAAAGGGAAAACACCGAAGGTCCTCGCCAGCTTACAGCTTGAACAATTCCCGCAACCGTCTGGTCTGCGCCCGGCTCACCGGAATTTCAGTCTGCTTCTTGTCCGCCATGCGTAGCTGATAACTGGACTTGAACCATGGCACGACTTCCTTGATATGGTTGATATTGACCACATAGGATCGATGCGCACGCCAGAAAATCGCAGGATCCAGCAGATCGAGCAGCTCTTCCAGGGTCCGGCACTTGGAGTGGCCTTCCAAGGTTGGAGTCGCCACCGTGATTGTGCCGTCGTCTATTGCGGCGTAGCAGATGTCTTTTTGGTCGATCAGCAACAGTCGGCTTTGCGCCTGGACGACAATCCGTCCCGACTGCAGATTCGCACCCGAAGGCCGCGCGCTTGCCTGCTGCTGCTCCATCAATTTGAGCAGCGCCTCGATGCGCGTTCCAGTGCTATCGGAATGAAAGCGAGGTAACGACTCTCCGTCAGAGACCGCTTGAATGTCCTGAACGCCAGAATCCTGGACCCGTTGACGGACCCGGTCGAGCGCCTGCAGAACCCTTGCGTGGTCGAAGGGCTTCAGTAAATAATCGATCGCGTTCACGTCGAAGGCGCGCACCGCATACTGGTCGAATGCCGTGGCAAACACAATCTGGGGCAGAGGCTTACCGTCACCATGCTTACCTTTGCGCAACTCCATCAACCGCTTCAGCACCGCGAAACCATCCAGTCCGGGCATCTGGACATCCAGAAAAACCACGTCCGGATGGTGCGACTCTATCAGTTCGACGGCCTCGATCCCATTGCGCCCCTTGGCCAGAACATCGATATCGCTCTCATCGCGAAGGAGGTACTCGAGCTCTTCGCGAGCAAGCTGTTCATCATCGATAATGAGCGCGGTAATGGACATAAATTGCCGATTCCTGAGTATAGAAGATTTGACAGGCGATCATATCGTTCAGAGAAGGGAAACCTCCCGCAGGTTCGTCAAAAGAGAAAAATTCAATAGTATCCAAATCAGGATGGTGACGCCGATCAACGCTTCCGCAACTCGGTCTTTGAGCGTGAGAGTGAACACGATCATGGTGAAAAATAGCCCCCATTTGATCGCCTCCAGTCGAAACGCGTTTGCCCATTCGGGTTTGAGTTCGTGCGTCGAAACCGCTGCCACGGGCGTGGCTTGCCGCGCACGGGCTAGCGCAATATCATCCCCGGAGGTAACCCCCGGACTCGCTTGATCGTCCCGGCAAACGAGGCGAAAGAGGCGAACGGCTTCACCGATCACCAGGACGAAGAAGCCCGAAAGCGGGAGGAGAAATGCCAGCGCCAGCGCGTACAGAAACTCTCCCAGATACCGTAGATGAAGGGTAGGTCGAAGCGGCCAAATCGACGCGCTGCCCTGCGACTGGCCTGTCCTGTCAAGGCGCGGATAGGCCCTGGCGAGAGTGCAAATTCCAGCGGAAATGCCGAAGAGAAGGGTAGCAGCCGCAAACAATGATCGCTCAAGGAATCTGACATCGAACGAGTTTCCCTTGATAAAGCGCCACACGACGTCGTCGCGGTCAATTAAGTATGTGAAAAACGCCGCGCCAACTATCAGCTCGTGCAGCACCAGCTGGTGACGGTATTCAAAGCTGGTGGCCTTCATCATGGGGTTCCGTTCCCTCTTATTGGCTAAGACTGAAAAGCCTTCAACCGCGCCGGCGTATTGTCCGCGGCCAGATCATGTCCGCAATGCACGCAATAAAGATCGGACATACTGACGCTCCTGTAGCATTGTCCGCAGCTCGCCGAAACCTGGCAGGCGCACTGCGGACAGAAGTGGAAGTCGGCCTGCGTATGTGTGCCGCAGGCGGGGCAACGCGAAGTGATGGGCTGGCGAAGCAGGAAGTAAAGCACTGAACCGATACCACCGGGCATGATCACACAAATTGCGATCCAGAAGCGCAGACTCATCGAGCGCCGAGGCGCATCCCTGCTGACGTAGCCGACCATCAGGACGTACAGCGACGCCAAAGCGCTCCACGACAAAGCAAAGTACAGGCGAAAACCCAGGGGCGGCGGCTCATGATGCCGATTGGCGGGCAGAACCACCCAGAAAAAATATTGCACAGTTACGAATGCCACTAGAGCCAGAGCTACCGACCAACGAGGGATCAATCGCATTTCATCGGCGAAGCCGGTGCCGGTGTCTGGATCGCGAAAATCGGTGTGGTCGTTCATTGATTAGGCAGTGCGCACCGATGAAAAAGGTGCTCGACAAATTAAACCACGGTTTTTGATGGTTTCAGCACAGGAGACGAGCGGGAAAGACTAAAAGTTCCGTCGTCCGTCGCGCACCGGCTGATGATTTTTCCAGCTTGCGATGAGCGCCGCGACGATGGTGGAGAACAGGGTGAGACCGCCAAGCGTAACCATCGTCGGCAGATCGGAAAGATGCTCTCCAGCAAAGATTTCGTCCACTCCACTCCAAAGAGCCGGGGTGAGCAGGGTCAACAAACCCAACCCTGCCAGCAAGGCAAGACCGTTATGGCGGCGCCGACGCTTGCGCGCCTCGCGAAGATTCTCCGCCTCGTCCCTAATGGCGCGCCGGGTGCGCTGTGCCAAGGCTAGATCCTCGTCCGCCTGGAATCCAGCAAGCGCCTGAAGCAGTTCCCTGCTACGCTCATACTCATACTCGTCGGGAACGGTTCCGGGGCGCTCCGGAGTTGCCTCTGGGCTCATACTGCTGCCCTTCCTTGCTGAATGAACCTGTCCCCCTTCGCGACCACTTGGGAACGTCCAACCATCGGTCCTTCGGATGCGATCACCCGCGGTTTCAATGCGGCCAGCCCACGATACAGACGCGACTTCACCGTCGAAAGCGGCGCCCGCGTCATAGCCGCAATTTCATCCAGCGCCAAGTCCTCATGAAACCGCAAGACCAGGACTTCCCGGTGCAAAGGATCGAGAGTCAACAGCGCCTCGGCCACCCGCTCCGCATCTTCCTGCGATTTGTAATGATCGAAGGGATTTGGAGCATCACTCGCTACCTCAAAAGGCCGCTCATCTTCCGCAGCCTCGCACATCTCGTCCAGCGATACCATCGTACGCTTGCGGCGCAGGTCGATCAACAAATTGCGGGCGATCGTAAATAGCCACGTGTCGAATCGCGCATTCCCGTTATACTGGGAGCCGCGCAGCAGCACCCGCATCCAGGTCTCCTGGAACAGGTCTTCAGCGACCTCCCGATTTCCTGTCAGGTAAAGCAGATACCTCAGTAACCGGTGCTGGTATCGAACAATCAGTTCGTCGATCAAGTCGGCATCCTGCCGCTTAAGACCTTGGGCGATTACGGCGTTTTCGGCTTTGGACTGCTCAACCAGACTGAAGGGAATTGCGCTCATACCGTTTCCGGAGACGTTTGCCATGCCCCTTAAGACGCGACTGACCAGGGTTTGGATTACTTTTCTTTCGAATTTAGGCGGCGAACTTGGGTCTATAGAGATACCCGGCCGGCTGCGACCATGGAGTGGAGGATCAACGATAAACTGGAAGGATGGACATTTTGTACGGGCTGCATCCCGTCGAGGAGGCGCTTCGCGCGGGTTTGCGCCGCTTCGACCATGTCTGCGTCGCCAAAGAACGCCATGACGCGCGCCTGCAGAAACTCATCGACGCCTGCCGCGATGCCGGAGTAAGGCTCCGTTTTGAGCCGCGTGAGCAACTGACTCGCCTCGCGCAAACCTCCGCTCATCAAGGAGTCGTTGCCGTCGTCCGGGAAAAGTCTGTACTAGACATCGAAGACCTGCTGGAGCCTCCATCGGGGGACACGGCGCGTCTCTTGCTTGCGCTCGACGGCGTCGAAGATCCCCAAAATCTCGGGGCTCTCCTGCGTACCGCCGATGGCGCCGGAGTCGACGGCGTCGTGCTCACAGAACGCCGCTCGGCACCGCTCAGTCCGGTCGCCATCAAAGCGTCCGCCGGAGCCTCCGAGCACGTCCGCATCGCCCGCGTCGTCAACCTCGTCCGCGCACTGGAACAATTGCAGGCAGCGAACATCTGGTCCGTGGGCCTCGATGAGCGCGGAACGATCAACTATGACGAATTCGACTTCACCAGCAACTGCGTCCTCGTCCTCGGTCGCGAAGGAGCCGGCCTGCACGATCTCGTGAAGAAGACATGCGACCACCTGCTAAGAATTCCCATGGCCGGCGGTGTTTCGTCGCTGAACGTATCGGCGGCAGGTGCGGTAGTTCTCTACGAAGCCGCCCGCCAACGCCGCCGCGCGGCGCGGAATCCGGTCAGCGAGAGTCCAAAGAAAAGTCTCTCGGAAAAGAAACAGAAGGGTTTGGGTTCATGAGTAGTTGGAAGTTTGTAACCGCCGCAGCCATCTGCGGATGCCTGGGCCCATGGAATATACTCGGCCAGGATGCGCAGCCATCGCAAAATCCATCGCCGCAGCCGACCACGCAAAACAATAAACCCGCTGACAGCCAATCCCCCCCTCAGGGAACCGGCAAGGTGCTATTTTCCCGGTCATTGGATGACGGGGCGGACGACGCAACGACCGACCAAGCGGCGACTCCAACGACCGCTAAGCGGGATGCGGCCGCCACGCAGACTCCCGCCAATCCAGCACTCCAGGCAACGGTCGAAGAACGCAATTCCCTGACATTCGTCGCCTACAACCTCGACGTCCGGCTTATTCCCAAACAGGAATCGCTGGCCGTGCGAGCGCAAGTCACTGTTCGCAACGATGGTGAAAAACCACTCAAACGAATCGTGCTGCAGGTTTCGTCGGCTCTCCGCTGGGAACAAATCAAAGCCAATGGCCTCAATCTCCCCTTCACCCAGGAACAAGTCGACAGCGACGCCGACCATACCGGAGCAGTGAGCGAAGCCTTGGCAGCGCTTCCGCGAGAACTGGCTCCGAAGGGCGAATTGAAGCTTGATGTTCTCTACAGCGGGAAAATAGCGCTAAATGCCGATCGGCTCCAACGAATTGGCGCTCCCAAATCGGTCGCGGAAAAGTCGGATTGGGACCAAATTTCCCCCGACTTCACCGGACTCCGCGGCTTCGGCAACGTCCTCTGGTATCCCGTAAATGCCGCGCCAGCCATGCTCGGCGACGGCGCGAAACTTTTCACTGAAATCGGCCGGCAGAAACTCCGTCAACAGCAGGCACATGTCGCCATCTCGGTCACCGCCGAATATAGCGCCGATACCCTCGCCCCCAATCTCGCCGTCCTCGACGGACATGTCGTTCCCATCCAGCAGACCGCCACCCCTGAAAATTCCTATCCCGGAGTTGTTACGGCTTCGCTTCCCGAGACTCCGCTCGGTTTCTCGGTCCCCAGCCTGTTCCTGACCTGGCGGCAATCCGGCGACGGCGAGGGAATCCACGTCTTCGCCTCGACCGACGACGTCATCAACGCCCAAGCGGTGCTCACCGCCGCCAATGTAGTGAGACCTCTCGTCGAGCAGTGGCTCGGGACCAAGCCGAAATCCGACCTGACCATCGTCGGTCTGCCTGACCCCGATGACGCCTCCGCCGAAGAGGGCGGAGTCTTCTTCACCGGCATCAAAGGCACACCCGATCCCAAGGCCCTCGAAGACGCGATGGTCCATTCACTCGCCCACAGCTATTTCCAATCGCATTGGGAGTGGCTGAACGAAGGTGTCCCACAGTTCCTTGGAACGCTGTGGATCGAACAAGTGCAGGGTCGTCAGGCGGCGTTGGAGGCGCTTGGATCTTCACGCGGCGCGCTCGCCCTGGCCGAGCCCGGAACGCCAGGACAAGCCGGCGGCCAGGAGCTTTCCCAGGCAGCCGACACCGTCTACTACCGCGGCAAGTCGGCCTATGTCCTGTGGATGCTCCGCGATCTCGCCGGTGACCCCGCGCTCGCTTCGACCCTACAGGCTTATTCTTCAGCGGTCGACGCCTCACCGGAATATTTCGAGAAGCTGCTCCAGAAAAATAGCGGCATAGACCTTCATTGGTTCTTCGACGCCTGGGTCTACCATGATCGTGGCCTGCCCGATCTCTCGATTACCGGAGTCTTCCCCACCAAAGCCTCCGTCGAAGGGCAATGGCTCGTGGCGCTCGACATCGCCAACGACGGCTATGCCGAGGCTGAAGTCCCAATAACCCTTAGATCCCTGAAAACATCGATCACCCAACGCCTCCGCGTCCCGGCAAAGGGGAAGGTCTCGCACCGAATCCTGATTGAGGGATTTCCCACCGAAGTCCAACTCAACGATGGCACAGTTCCGGAGGTCGCCGAAAGCATTCATATCCGGAAACTCAAGGTGGCGACCGAGTAAGTTTTAGAGCATTTCTCCTTCGGCTGTGCACTTTCAGACGATTGCGATGAGTGGCTTTTCTTGACGGAAAGCCACTCCACTATCGACTCACCGGTGTAAACCAGAAGGAGAAATGCTCTAGGGTTTTGACGCTTTCGCTACGGCGACATCGGGAGTTCCTATAGCGGGATGCTGCAAGGTTCCGGATAATTTGCTCCCACCGGCAGTACCCGAAGCGATGAGGCTAAGCGTACGGTCGAAACCGACCGTCCCCGACAGCGAAGTGGACGCCACACCCCGAGTCAGCAACGATTTCTCCACTGTCAGAGTATTCCTGGCGATCGTCCCATCTCCCGTCCAGTTATCGAAATGCGCCAACGTCGAAGCCAAAGTTGGCGGGGGGTATTTATCGGTATCCACGGGCTGGCTGACGTTTGCCGCAGGCGGCAGTCCGCCTTTCGCCCAAATCCAATGAAACTTCCCGGCGGCCGAGGAAGCCAACTGATTTGTATCGAACCCCGAAAGCTTCATCCTGGCGTCAGCGGTAATTGTTCCAGGCCCCCAATCTTCCTGAAATATGCCGGCGACCGCGGATACCGCGGCACGATCAAGCCGCGCTTCGATTTCATACCGGGGAGTCCCATCCACTACCCTCATCTCTCCGGAAAGCTGCAAGGACCCATCGAGGGTCCGCCCAGACAGGGACTTAATCTGCACGCCCACTTCATTCACGCTCAACGAAGCTACCAGATCGCGGATCGCGACGCCGCGCATCGTCAGCATGCCGACCTGCGCCGTACCTTCAAGAGAAGGCCACGCATGGCCGCCGGGACCAATCCGATCCAGAAGCTCCTGAAGCAGCTCGCCATGCCGCGTGGCCCCCAGCAATGCACTCTGCGCGGTCGCAGAGTCGAGGGTCGCGATATGCAGCGTGAAATGCCTCTGGCACGCCAGCGGTTGCGGGCAAAAAACCGGGTAGCTCAACGCACCATCGCCATGGATCGGACCATAGTTCATCGACGTGACGCTCCAGTCGGCACGGTTTTCCGTAAACACAGCCTGCGCGATGGCAATTTGCAAAGGCTGCGCTAGAAAGTCTCCTGAAAGCTCTGCATTGCGAACCCGGAGTGATCCGTCCACCGCCAACAGAGCGGCCGGGTGCCCCGTATCGGCCACTGGCCTTATCCAGGGTCCGCGCACCGTCAAATCGACGTCGGCAATTCCCTGTGGTCTAAAGGTCACGCTACGGGGCCGCATTAAACCGAATTCCCCGACCAGCGAAAGGAAACTCCGAAGATGCGACTCGCCTCCAAGGTGGACGCTGAAACCAGACCGGCTAAAGCCACCACTTACCGTCAGAGAATCGGAGCTTGCCGCGACAGCCGCCGCAGGCTGGACGATCAAGACTGGCTCAAGGTGAATGGAATAAGCGTCCGTCGCCGCTGAGCGAACTCGCCCTAAGACGCGGATCGAGCGTGCCCCGGATTTTGTCCCTGTGGTCAACCGCAGCACTGGCAGAACCAGCGGTTTCTCCAATCCCGGAGCGGCAATGGTCACTGCATTTATCGTGGCCTGACCATTCAATTCCGATTGTGATGGCTTGACCCGCTCATAGCTGAAATTGCCGTCGATCGCTCCTGTCGCCTGCACATCGGAGGCGAACCCCGGACCCATCAGGCGCAGCCCATCCAGCGCCGCCGCCACCGGCACGCTATTTATCTCGAGCGACAAGGCGGGATCGGTATCGCGGCCCACATCGTGAATGGACCCCGTAAGCAGTAAATGGCCCGTCCCCACGGGCGTCAGGCAGGTCAAACCGTCGAACGCACGCGCCGCCCGAGTAAACCTCGCCTTGCAAGTCGCATCAAGGTTCAACGGCTCGCGAGGCTCAAACTCGACGCGATGAATTCCTCGCCCTTGCGCCACTATTTTCAAATCGGCTTGATCGACGTTGCCGACCACGGTGGCGGCCAAATCCAGGTCGCCGCGCCAACCGGCATCGGTTCCAGAAAAAAATCGGCTTAACTGTCCCAATGGCGCGCTTGACCACTCGGCCTGCAAATCGGCCGGCATTTGGCGGAGCGTCGGCGCCCGCCGGAGTGAACCCTCCAGCCGCAAAGTGCCGGTGTTCGCCAGGTCCAAACTAAGATCGGTACGAGCGGGCTGGGCGGCAAACTTTACCCGCCACTCGTCCGGGTTTTCCAGCCACACCGCAAGATCGGCATTGAGAAAGGAAAATGGCATCTTCTCATCGCCATACTTGAAGTTCACCCGCGCATCGCTCGCGCTGATGTAGGGAAAGCGCGGAACGCCGCGCGTATGGCGCTCGCCGGTAGGTGCAGTCTGCACTTGGGCGGCCTGCGACAGCACCGAATCGAAATTCCATCGACCCTCGCGATTGCGGACGAGGTTTACACTCGGCTCGTCGAAGCTGATACGGGCAATCTCCAAACGGCCCCGCCACAATGGCAGCAGCCGCACATAAGCGGTGACCTGTTCGCAGCGGAGGATTGGCTCAATGCCGAAGGAGGGGTCTTCTTCGACAACAAAATCGGCAATTTCAAATCCGGGTCGAGGCAACAATCGAATTCGCGCGGAAGACATCCGCACGGGCCGGCCGATCGCTCGCCCAACGCTATCGGATATCCGCCGCTCGAAGCGGTTCAGACCAATCAGAGGCGGCAACACGATGGCCGCTACCAGCGCGACAACCACCGACGCGACGATCCAGTGCCTCGCGCGGACTGCCGCCATCACTGCACCAGATGCAGGGTACGCTTCCAGCGGGTTTCGTCGAAGAAGTGGACGATCGTATGCAGGAGGAAGCTTGCCCGGTCGGCCAGCGAGGTCTTCTCATATTGATCGCCCGACTGCTCGAACGACCAATAGACGAACAGCGGCCGGCCCACAATGTTCTCGCGGGGCACGAAACCCCAGTAGCGGCTATCGAGGCTAACCGTTCGGTTGTCGCCCATCGCAAAGTAGCGGCCCGGCGGCACAACCAGGTCCTCGCCTTGAATAAAAGTGGGCAACGCCACCGACCAGCTTGCGGTCACATCGTTCGCCACCGACGGCGCAATCGCCGGAAAATCGTCGCGGTAAGGAAAGTAATTTGCTTCGGTAGGCTTATCGGCCAGCGGCTCGTTCTGGGCCTGCCCGTTCAAATAGACAATGCCATTGCGCAGGTGGATGTGGTCGCCGGGAATCCCGACTACCCGTTTTACCAGGTAGAGGTCCGGCTCGCCCGGCTTGAAAAACACAATTATGTCGCCACGCTTCACGTTGCGATAAGGAATGAACGGCGCCCAATCGGTCTTCGGGGCCAGCGTGATTCGGTCGACCAGGACATGATCGCCAATGAGCAGCGTCTTTTCCATCGACGACGACGGTATTTCAAAATTCTGAAAGATAAATGTCAGGGCAAACAGCCCAATAACCAGCACTCCGCAAATGGATGCGAATGCTTCCAGGGGTGTTTCGTGTTCCTGCACAGTAGTCGCGACTGGGGCTTCCAGAGTTTGTTCCGTCATAATTCGATTCTTACGGTCGTTTGCTCGCTTGAGTTCGTGGCGATCCCTTGCTTCATCCCTCGCGCTTCCTATTACGATACGCGAAATCGTCACTGGACTACCTTCCAGCCCAGGCCAAGTCGTCCCAAGAGAAGTCGACGTCACATCCCAGCCGGATCGTTGCCCTCCGTATTCACACCCAACTCCACCAGCGCTGCCTGTGCCTGATCCGTATCGAACTTACCGTCCCGCGCCAGTTTCGAGAGCGTCGCGGCCACGATCGACTCGGCATTCACTTCAAAGTGCCGGCGAAGATGCTCGCGGTTGTCGCTGCGGCCGAATCCATCCGTTCCCAGCGTCACGAGACGTGCAGAAAGCCACGGAGCAAGCAGGTCCGGCACCGACTTCATATAGTCGGTGGCCGCAATAATCGGCCCTTTTGCGCCCTGCAACGCTATCACAATATGAGGCGCCTTTTCCGCCTCAGCGGGATGCAGCCGGTTCCATCGCTCAATTGCCAAAGCATCGCGCCGAAGCTCCGTATAGCTGGTTACGCTCCAAACGTCGGTGTGGACGCCATACTTCTCGGCCAGTATCTCCTGCGCCCGCAGCGTCTCGTTCAGTATCGGTCCGCTGCCGAACAACTGCGCGACAGCCTTCCCTTTCTTCGCGCTCTTGAACTTGTAAATCCCGCGCAGAATACCTTCCCGGCTCCCCTCGGGGTCATTTTCAGGCATGGGTGGCATCGCATAGTCTTCGTTGTACATCGTGATGTAGTAGAAGACGCTCTCGCCATCCTGATACATCCGCCGAATGCCGTCTTGCAATACGACCGCGAGTTCGTAAACGTAAGCTGGATCATAGCTTACGCAAGTCGGAACGGTGCTCGCCAGCACATGGCTGTGACCATCCTGATGCTGCAATCCTTCACCCAGCATTGTCGTCCGGCCTGCCGTGCCGCCCATCAGGAAACCTCTACCTCGCGAATCGGCAAAGGCCCAAATCATATCGCCAACGCGCTGGAATCCGAACATCGAGTAATACATATAGAAAGGAATCGCCGGCACGCGGTAGTTCGAATAAGCGGTGCCCGCGGCGGTGAAGGACGCCATCGACCCAGCCTCGGTAATCCCTTCTTCCAGAATCTGCCCGTCCTTCTCTTCGCGATAGAAGAGCAGCATATCCACGTCATGCGGCTTGTACTTCTGCCCCTCGGGAGCATAAATGCCGACCTGGCGAATCGCCGATTCCAAACCGAAGGTTCGACCCTCATCCGGAACAATGGGAACAATCAACTTACCGATCGCCGGATCCTTCAGCAGATGACGAAGAATGCTGACAAAACCCATCGTGGTCGAGACTTCACGGCCTTTCGATCCCCCTGTCCACTCGGCAAAGTAGTCCAGCTTCGGGGCCTTGAATTCCGACGCAACCACTTCCCGACGAGGTATATATCCCCCCAGCACTTTCCGGCGCTCCTGAAGATAAACGATCTCAGGGCTATCGGTCGCGGGTTTGTAGAACTCACCATGTTTCGCCGCTTCGTTCGAGATTGGCAATCCAAAACGCTTCGCAAACGCGAGCAGCGCCCCATCGGTCAATTTTTTTTCCTGATGTGAAGCGTTCCTCGCCTGCGTACTCGCCAGACCAAAGCCCTTTACCGTCTTCGCTAGAATGACCGTCGGTCGTCCGGTATGCTCAACCGCCCGCTTGTACGCGTTATAGACCTTGACCGGGTCGTGGCCGCCGCGGTGTAGGTCCGCCAACTGATTGTCGGTCATATCGCTGACCATTTCCAGAAGTTCAGGATACTTGCCAAAAAATTCTTGTCGGAGATAGGCCCCGCCCTTGGCCTTGAACGCCTGGTATTCTCCGTCGACGCATTCCTCCATGCGTTTTAGCAGCAACCCTTTGTGGTCACGCTCAAAAAGCTTGTCCCAGCCCGACCCCCAAATCACCTTGACAACATTCCAGCCCGCGCCCAGAAAAACCTCTTCCAACTCATCGATGATCCGCTTATTTCCCCGTACCGGCCCATCCAATCGCTGCAGGTTGCAATTGATCACAAAAATCAGATTGTCGAGCTTTTCTCGCGAAGCCACTCCCAGCGCGCCGAGTGTATCGACTTCATCGGTCTCGCCATCGCCAACAAATGCCCAAACTTTGCGCGGTGTTTTCTCAATCAGCCCACGATTCTCCAAATAGCGCATGAACCGCGCCTGGTAAATCGCGTTCAAAGGACCAATACCCATCGAAACCGTCGGAAAACGCCAAAAGTCCGGCATCAGCCACGGGTGAGGATATGACGATAGCCCCGGCTTGTCCCGCAATTCATGGCGAAAGTGGTGAAGACGCTCTTCATCGAAACGCCCCTCCAGAAACGCCCGCGCATAGACCCCGGGAGAAGCATGCCCCTGAAAGTAAATGAAATCGCCTGGCTGATCTACGCCCTTATCCCCGGGATAGGTTGCATGAAAAAAGTGGTTGAAACCGACCTCCAAGAGCGTCGCCAGCGAAGAATAAGTTGCGATGTGGCCGCCAATCCCTGCGTCCTTCTTGTTCTGACTATGCACCATCGCCATCGCGTTCCAGCGGATCAAGCTCTCTACCCGGCCCTCAAGTTCCCGGTCGCCCGGGTAGGGCAGTTCTTCATGCTTAGGAATGCTGTTGGTATATGGCGTCGTCAGTTCGCCCCTGGTCGCGATTCCCGCGCTCCGGGCGCGATGCCGCAGCGCTGCCAGGAGTTCCCCGCCGTGCTCTGGCCCTTCTGCGACGATCACATCGTCGAACGCTTCAATCCACTCGGCGATCTCATTCTTCAGGTCACTCGGATTGGTTACATCAATTTGCGTCGTCATATTTGTAAATCAGCCTTCATCGTCGGTAATCTTAGTGGCAGCATGTCCGCCAGTCTTCCCGCTCCCGTATCGTGAAAAAAGTCAGGCGATACGGCAAGATATCGTGTTGTCTCTAGTGGATTGTAAATCCCTCGGCGTTCCGACTGCGCCACGGTACGATATGCGAGTGCACTAAACCTGACGGTCGCGCCTGAAAATAAACAGATCCGGGCCATCAACGCCAAAAAATGCAAGTAGGAACGTCGTCCCTTCGCGTTATCATGCACGGAGGGCGTTCGCCCCTGGAGGGCAAAGACCCGTCCCCGCGACCTCACCATATCCCTTAGGAGTAAAGGCCACCGGCTTATGAAATTGTCAGCCACAACCACGATGTCCAGCTACCGGCGCATTCCGTCTGCGACCCTGCTGCTTCTGCTCATTTCCTTCGCGGCAGTCCCGATGTTCGCCGCCGATCCGCCGTCTACGGACGTGCTCATCTTCACAAACGGCGATCAGTTGACCGGGAAGTTGCTCAGTTCCGCCGGGGCCAACGTCACCTTCAAAAGCGACATGGCAGGCAACATTACCGTTCCATGGGAGAAGATCAAGGAAATTCGTACCCCGCAGAAGTTCGCCATTCTCGAAAAAGGCGTGAAACCCAGCCGCAAAACACCTGAAGCTCTAGTGCCCCAAGGGACTCTCAGCATCGCCGACCAGAGCGTTCAGGTCCACACCGAATCCGGCGGTACGACTCCGACCATTCCGGTGAAGGACATCGACTTCCTGGTGGACGATGCAACTTTCCAGAGCAAATTGCACACCGAACCGGGCTTCTTCCACGGATGGAACGGGGCGGCGACTGGCGGCGTCACGATCGTCAACGCTACCCAGGACACTTACACTTTCAATGGCGCAGTCACTCTCGCGCGCGTTATCCCTAACGTCCCGTGGCTCGAGCCGCGTAATCGTACAACTGCCGACTACAGCACGTCTTACGGCAAGATCAGCACTCCTGGGTACCTGCAGCCCGCCGAGCCTGCGAATCCGGTCACGGGCGCTCCCGCCACGCCCGCAACGTATATCCCGGCGGATATCGTAAAGACGTATATCTATCATGGCGACTTCGAGCGGGATGAGTACATCAGCGACCGTGTCTACTATCTTGGCGCGCTAGCGTACGACCACAACTACTCTCAGAGCCTCGACTTGCAGCAGATTTACGGCGGTGGTATCGGCTGGACGGTCGTCAAAGAGGCAAAACAGACGCTCGACCTCAAGGCACTGATTCAATATGAGCGCCAGACTTTCATTGACGCCACGCCCGGAGAAAATCAGAACCTGATCGCGTCCACTTTCGCCGCCAATTACCTGCGTAAGCTGCCAAAAGGGATGCTGTTCAATCAGCAGGTCGCTTACATCCCTGCGTGGAACAATCTGCACGCCTACTCGTTCAACGAACTCAACGCATTCACCATTCCCGCCTATAAGCGCCTCAGTTTGACGCTGGGAACGCTCGATTCCTACCTCAACAATCCGGCAACTGCGCTGCCGCCGACTAAGCGCAATTCGTTCCAATTCACCGCAGGGTTTACTTACGCCTTCAAGTAGTCTTAGAGACGATTTGAGATCGACTGGGCGCGAGCTGTTCTCGCGCCCAGTCGGTCAACTCAATCGTGTCTTTTCGCTATGCCGCATGAGATAGGTGACGGTGGTGGAGAATTACCTGGCGCTATCTGGAGTTGGAACAGACGAGGCCCCAACGCTCGGCGGCGTCGGCTCAACATATAAGGGCTGCTGAAGTAGATAGATCACATCCGCGGGTAGAGGCTTGTCTGCATTCGCCAGCAATAGCGATACCTGCCACTCCTGGGTCTGATTCAGCACCTTGCTGAAAGCCGGCATCCCAGACAACCGGATCCCGTTA
>Ga0302325_10015478_pt1 | contig 16215 bp, 7 predicted proteins | sample Palsa_T0_2_FD_201948 | JGI IMG/M metagenome (GOLD analysis project Ga0302325, IMG submission 201948) | Peat permafrost microbial communities from Stordalen Mire near Abisko, Sweden - Palsa_T0_2 | ecosystem: Environmental > Terrestrial > Soil > Palsa > Peat permafrost | place: Sweden: Abisko... | reverse complement strand
CAAAGCTGGCTGACGATCGCCGATAGCGCTGAAGAGGCCGCCAGCATCGCTGGCGTCATCGAGCGCGTGAGACCAGGTATAAGTGGCCAGGAACGTCAGCCCATGCGAATAGCGCTTTTCCAGCTTTGTTTGAAGCGAGTTATAGGTGCTCACGCCGCCAAAATGTTCTTCGCCAATGCCCCCCAGATCGGGGAAAGGGTTGAACGGATTGGTGTTGGTGCCTGGCCGCCAGAGACCGGGCGCAGTATTTGGAGCCGCATAGAGTTCCATGTGCCGAGTCAGGTTGCCTACGTAGGTAATCGTAGCGGAGAGGTTAGGCTCAATCTGCTGCTGCACGCCGAAACTGAAGGTCATGGTGTACGGAGGCTTGATCTCCGGATCGGTGGAGTGGAAGCCGGGCTGTGAGATGAAGGTTTGCAGTTGGCCGTTGTCCGTGGCCGGCAGCAAACCGGCCTTGAGCGAAACGCCCTGCGCGGCAATCGAAGGGCAATTGCCTGTTACGCAAGTTGGCGCATAGAAATTTGCCTGGTTGGAATACGGAAAGTTTGCGCCCAGGTTACCGTTGCCATTCGACTGCAGGCCGCCGTAGAAGATGCCAAAGCCGGCGCGAACGACGGTGTTGTCATGCGGAGAGTAAGCGAAACCGATGCGCGGGGCGAAATTCGTTTTCTGAGCCGTCACAAGGCGATCATTATCGACAAACTGCACCGTGACATTATCCTTGGCCAACGCGTCGAGGAAGGGCGAACCCAGGACGATGTTCTGCTGGCTCCTGGGAAACTGAACGACGCCGGAACCGGTCCCTATGCCCAATGGGCCAGTCACGACAAAGTTCGCCTGCTGGCCGCCGTTTTCCTTGTATGGCTGGAAGTAGTCATACCGCACGCCCAGATTCAAGGTCAGTCTTCGCGTGATCTTCCAGTCATCCTGCACGTATCCGGCGTCGTACCACTGCGCGTCGTTCACGTTCGGTGAGACGGAAAGAGCGGCATAATTTTCCTGATCCACCATCATGTCCGCCACAGCGTTGCCGGTTTGCGCTTTGACTCCGTTATACACAGGTATTGTTCCGACCAATCCCGTGAACTGACCATCCCAGTGATATTGGCCGAGATCGGCTGGCGCGTAAATGTAGTAGAAGCGGACCGCCTGGAAGGACGCCCCAAATTTCAGAGAATGGTTCCCCCAGATTTTCGTCACGTTGTCGAGAATCTGATAGACGTTCTGCGATTCGCGGCTGATGCCAGAGGAACCCCACTGCTGGATGGTCCCGTTGACATAGCCCGAGGGAAGGCCATACTGGCCGGGCTTCAGATTCGAGGGTTGAGGCCCGAGTCCAAGTGAACCATTAAGCGTAGGATTGTAGGCGTTGGGCTGCTGGAAGTTGAAGACGCCCCAGTTGTAGCCGAAGCGAAATTCATTGGTCAGAGTCGGCGTGAAGATGTGAGTCTCGCTGCCCATGAAGTTCATAGCCAGGTTGGTGTCGTATTGACCGCCATAGCCGCTGCCGTCCAGTGTGGGCCCGAGGGGCAGGCCGTTGGTCTTAACCTCATGCAGGTAGCTGTACCGGACATAGCTCTGGTCCTTGGAGCTGAGGTTCCAATCCAAACGCTGGTCCCATTGGATTATGTCGTCGCTGTTGCCCACGTTGACAAGATAGTTGTTGTACAGCTTGCCGTTGTTGGCATTGGGGGTTGGATAAAGATTGAGAATATTCTGGGCAACGGAATTGATCTGACTCGCGCAAAAAACATTCTGCTGGCCATTACAAATCAGGGGCTTGGTGGGATCAGCCGTGTTTGGCTCATACAACAGGGTGGGCGCTCCAACACCTGTCAGATCGCCATTCAGCAGTTCCGAGAAGTTTCCCTGGCGCTCAAGAGCTGAAGGAACATTGATCGGAGTCGGGTTACTGATCGAGATACGGTTGAGTTCCATATCGCCGAAGTAGAAAAGCTTGTTCTTCCATATAGGGAGACCGAGCGTCGCACCGAACTGATTCTGATGATAGGGAGGGGCCACCGCGCCGGGGCCTGCATTCCAGTTGATTGCATCGAGATTCGTATTACGAAAATATTCCCAGACATCCCCGTGGATTTGATTCGTGCCGGACTTGATGCTCGCCTGCAGAACCGCGCCGGCAGAGTGGCCAAACTCTGCGCTGAAATTGCTGGTTTGCAGACTGAACTCAGAGAGAGCGTCCGGCGGAGGTCGCATGATGTAGCTTGCACCGTTGAGGAAGTCGACCAGATTTGTGTTGTTATCGACTCCGTCGAGGATGAAGTTGTTCTGCTCAGCGCGCTGTCCATTGGCAACGAAATCCCCGCTACCCGATCCGCGGGTATTGCCGAAGGGTGGAGCTACACCGTCGGTCAACTGCGCGATGTACACCCAGTTTCGTCCATTGAGGGGTGTGTCGTTGATTTCCTTGGTACTGATCACCTGTTCGACTGCCGCGTCCTGGGTCTGGAGAATAGGAGCGTCAGTGTCGACCTTCACTGTCTGCGTAACCGAGCCTGCCGGCAGCGTGAAGTTCAGATTGAGCCGCTGCTGGGCATCGAGATGGATGTTCTCGCGGCTTACGGTCTGAAATCCGCTCGAAGTGGCGGAAACGGTATAGTTTCCGATCTTGAGCGGGGAAAAAACAAAGACGCCGCTGCTGTTGGATCGGGACTCCAAAACCAAGCCGGTATCGGTGTCGGTGGCAGTGACATGGGCGTTGGGAATGACCGCGCCGGAGGAGTCCTGCACAACGCCGGTAATCGCGCCCTGATCGGTTTGAGCTGAGGAATTCCCGGCCGTCAGCAGTAGCAACGCAGCTCCTGCGAACACTAGAAAAATTGGTCTCGTCAAAATGATTGGCCTCAAGAATCGATTCATCATGGGGTCTACCTTTCCTGTTGGCGGGATTTCGCCTGACCTTGCCTCTATAGCTGAGGCCTGCTTTCTGTGTACGTACACGGGCACAGAAAAAGCACTGTGTACGTTACCGCAAAAAAGTAACCCCAGAACGAAAGACTTGTCAAGAAAACATATTGAGAGGCGCGCCAACGGGCAAATTACATACCGCATTGCGAGATGAAGCGCTCTAAGACTTAGCCTGTCCTGGTCGCAAGGAGGGCGCAATCTCTCGAACCCATTGAAACCCCGGGCCGGAAAATAACACTATGAGCACCTGCGTATCGAGCGATTCCGTTGTGGATGCTCATGGGGGTTCTTCTCAAGACAGGCGACTGGGAAGGCCGCTGGAAACCACGGACTGCGTATACACTTTGCTGTCTCGATGGAGATCCGCATCCTGTACGTTTCTTCTCAAATTTTGTATCCAAACGATTATTCAGACGCCGTCAGCCATTACTTGACAATTTGCGAGCGATCCTCCTAGAGTGGCATGAACGGTAACGTTCACGGTCGATAGCCTCGCGCCCGGCTCATTCGGGGCGCCTCCAAACTCCACCTCGGCTGTGAAAGGGATCCCATGTGGCAGGATGTATTGGACGCGATGAAACCAGGCAATGAGCAGCCGGCCGATGTACCGAAACTGGAGCTGCCGCCCGCTCCCGCGGCGGAACAGGGGCCTGTGAAGACCTGGCGCGAGCCCGTCTCAATGCTCACCTACATGCCCGCGGACCCCGACCCCAATCCCCTGTTCCTTGAAAGACGCGTCTACCAGGGCAGCAGCGGGCGTGTGTATCCATTGCCGGTCATCGATTTCGTCGAACGAACCCCGCATCCTCACTCCTGGGACGCCGTACATATTGAGAACGAATTTCTGCGCCTGATGATCCTGCCGGCGGTCGGCGGACGCATCCATGTCGGCGTGGATAAGCGCAACGGCTACGACTTTTTCTATCGTCAGAACGTGATCAAGCCGGCGTTGGTCGGTCTGGCCGGGCCGTGGATTTCCGGAGGCGTCGAGTTCAACTGGCCTCAGCATCATCGCCCCGCTACCTACATGCCGGTGGAAACCGCCATTGAGCGCGATCCCGACGGCTCGGTTACGATCTGGTGCAGCGACCATGACCCCATGGCCCGCATGAAAGGGATGCACGGCCTCTGCCTGCATCCCGGCAAGGCCTACGTCGAACTCAAAGTCCGTCTTTACAACCGCACTCTGCAAACCCAGACGTTTCTATGGTGGGCCAACGTGGCCACGCACGTTCACGAGCAATACCAATCGTTTTTCCCGAAAGACGTGCGCTACGCTGCCGATCACGCCAAGCGCGCCGTCACCGAATACCCGCTCAGCCAGGGCCCCTATTACGGCATCGACTACGGCGAACGCGCCCGCACTGGCGTACCCCCCGAAGAAATGCCCAGCCAGTTTGTCCCCGACGGCTCCTACGCTCCAAATGACCTGGGTTTGTACGCCAACATTCCGGTTCCCACCAGCTACATGATCGTCGGGTCGCACGGAGACTTCTTCGGCGGCTACGACCATCGACGGCGCGCCGGCACTGTCGCCTATGCCAATCACCACATCGCTCCCGGCAAGAAGCAGTGGACGTGGGGCAACCACGACTTTGGCTATGCCTGGGACCGAAGCCTCACCGACAACGACGGTCCCTACGTCGAGCTGATGTCCGGCGTCTACACGGACAATCAGCCAGACTTCTCCTTCCTGGCGCCGGGGGAAACGAAGACGTTCAGCCAATACTGGTACCCCATCGGCGATATTGGCGTTCCGGACCTGGCAAATTTGCACGCCGCTCTCCACGTCGAGAACTCCGATGAGTTCGTCACCCTTCACCTTCAGGTGACCGAAGATCTTCCTGGCGCGAGTCTTACGGTTCGCATGGGTGAAACGGAAATTGGGCGCTGGACGGGCGATCTCACCGCTACAGCTCCGTTGCATCTGCGGTTCCCTGCCGCTGGGGCCGCTGGTCCTCTTGAGATGACTCTCACCGATGGCGACTGGCGTGTGCTCCGCTATGCGCCGGACGAAATTGTGCCCGTCCCATCTCCGAGTGTCGCCACCGAGCCTCCTTTGCCTGAAAAAGTTGCCAGCAACGACGAGCTCTTTCTGAACGGTCTCCATCTTGAGCAGTATCGTCACCCGACCCGGCCGCCCGAGGTCTACTGGCTTGAGGCCATCAAGCGAGACCCCGGCGACAGCCGCTGCAATCTTGCGCTTGGCCGCTGGCACCTGAATCGATGTGAATTCCATCTCGCCGAGAAACCCCTGCGCGATTCAATCGCACGCCTCACTCTGCGTAACCCCAATCCGCCGGACGGGGAGCCGCATTACACTCTCGGCCTGGTGCTCTCATATTTAGATCGTCCAGACGAAGCCTACCGGGCCTTCTACAAGAGCACGTGGAACGCCGCCTGGCGCGCTCCGGCCTATCATCGCCTTGGGGAAATTGACTGCGCTCGCGGCGACTGGGCAAACGCGCTTGAGCATCTCGACAGATCCCTGCGAGCCGAGACCGATAACCTGAACGCGCGCAATCTGCGCACTCTCGTACTACGGCGCCTCGGCCGCGATGCGGAGGCCGCTGCCTCTCTTGAAGAGACGCGCGCCCTCGATCCACTGGACATCTTCAGCCGCTGGCTGGCGACGGATGTGCCTCCCGAGGACGGCCAGCTTCTGCTCGACCTCGCGTTCGATCTTGTACGTGCAGGTTTCCTGGATGAGGCTCTCGCGATTCTGAGTGCAGCGACTTCGGACACGGCTTCCGGGGCTGGGCCTGTGCTGCTGTATTTGCGGGCCGATGTCCTCAACCGCCTCGGCCGCTCCCAGGAAAGCGCTGCTGTCCGTGAGCGCGCTCGCGATGCCGATCCCGCGTACGTCTTTCCTCGCCGCGTAGAGGAATTTGTCCTGCTCGGCAAAGCGGTGCAGGCCGATTTCAGAGACGCGCATGCACCGTACTATCTCGGCAACCTGCTGTATGACCGCCGGCGTTACTCGGAAGCTATCAAGATGTGGGAGCGCTCCGTTGCGCTTGCCCCCTCCTTCGCTACGCCATGGCGCAATCTCGGCATCGGGTACTTCAATGTGCTCCAGGATCCCGCTCGCGCCCTCCAGGCCTTCGCCAATGTCCGCGCCGCCGCGCCTTGGGATGCGCGCATTCTGTACGAATACGACCAGCTTCTGAAGCGCACCGGTCAAGCTCTTCCAGAACGGCTTGCCGGCCTCGAAGCCAATCCGGAACTCGTTGAAAAGCGTGACGACCTCTCCGTCGAACTCGCTACGCTCTACAACAACCTTGAACAGCCGCAGTGTGCTCTCGACCTGCTCCTCGGTCACGAGTTTCAGCCGTGGGAAGGCGGCGAGGGGCTTGTGCTCTCGCAATACGTCCGTGCCAACGTTCTGCTGGCTCATCGTTCTCTCATAGGCGGAGAGCCTGCGCCTGCCATTGCCAGCCTGATTGCCGCGTCCAACCCTCCACGGAATCTCAGTGAAGCCAAGCACCTGCTGATGAATCTCAGCATGATCGACTACTGGCTCGGCGTGGCGCACCACGATGCCGGCAATCGCGCCAAAGCCGAACGGCACTGGACACGCGCCGCCTGCCAGAAGGGCGATTTCCAGCAGATGCAGACTCAGAGCGTCTCCGAAAACACCTACTGGAGCGCCTGTGCCCTGCGCCGTCTTGGCCGGAAACAGGACGCTCTTCACGCCTTCCGGACTATTCTGGATTACTCTGCCCGACTCCAACGTCAAACGCCTAAGATCGACTACTTCGCGACTTCCCTACCCGCTATGCTTCTCTTCGACGAAGACCTTGCCCGGCGTCAGACTATTACGGCTCGCTTCCTTGAGGCGCAGGCAAGGTTTGGGCTCAACGACGAAGCCGAGGGGTTCCGCTTGCTCGAAGAAGTTCTTGCCATGGACAACGCCCATTCAGGCGCCATCGATCTGCTCGGGTTCCACAAGAGGTAGCGATGCACGGTCCTGCACTTCCCGCCGATTCTCCGACCTCCGCGGTCGCGCCCCAGCAGAGCCTCTACATCTGGGGCATCGCGCTGGTCGCGGCTTTGGGGGGTCTGCTCTTCGGCTACGATTGGGTGGTTATCGGAGGCGCGCGCCAGTTCTACGAGGTTTATTTCCACCTCACCTCCGCAGCAACGGTCGGCTGGGCCAACAGTTGCGCGCTCATCGGATGCCTGTTCGGTTCTCTTGCAGCGGGAACTCTCGCCGACCGCTATGGCCGCCGCCGCATTCTCATGGCTTCCGCAGTGTTGTTCGCCATCTCCTCGGTGCTCACGGGCTGGGCCTGGTCTTTTTCCGCATTCATCTTCTTTCGCATCCTGGGCGGCGCCGCGATCGGTCTCAGCTCCAATGTTTCGCCGCTCTACATTGCCGAAATCAGCCCTGCAGCGCATCGTGGACGACTCGTCAGCCTCAACCAGTTTGCGATTGTCGTCGGCATCCTGCTCGCTCAGGTGGTCAACTGGCGTCTGGCGCGTCCTGTGCCTGCTGGTTTGTCTGTCGATTTGCTGCTCCAAACCTGGAACGTGCAGTACGGATGGCGCTGGATGTTTACCGCCGTCACTGCGCCTGCTCTTGTCTTTACCTTTGCTTCTTTCTTCATTCCCGAGAGCCCTCGCTGGCTTTGCGGCGTGGGCCGCGCGCGTGAAGCCCAGGCGATTCTCGAACGCATAGGCGGCACCGGCTACGCCGACGCTGAATTGGCCGGCATCGAGTCCGCGCAGCGCGATGACGCAGCCTTGGCCAAATCTTCATGGCGCGAGCTTCTTCTCCCGACATATCGCAAGATCCTGCTGGTGGGCATCGCTCTCGCCGCGCTCCAGCAGTGGACCGGCATCAACATCCTCTTCAACTACGCCGCAGAGGTGTATCGCAGCGCCGGCTACGGAGCCAACGATATCTTCCTCAACATCGTAATCACCGGCGCAATCAACCTGGTCTTCACCGTGCTCGCCATGGTGCTGGTCGACCGTCTCGGCCGCCGGCTTATGATGCTCGCCGGCTGCATCGGCATTGGAGTGTCTCATCTCCTTTGCGCCTGGGCCTACCACGCGCAATTGCGCGGCACAGCGGTTCTCGTCCTCACCCTGAGCGCAATTGCCTGCTATGCTTTGACCCTCGCGCCGGTCACCTGGGTTCTGATCGCCGAGATATTCCCCCGCCGCATACGCTCTCAAGGCGTCTCCACGGCGGTCAGTGCGCTGTGGATCGCATCCTTCATTCTCACTTACACCTTTCCCCTGCTTGCGAAATTTGAAGGCACCGGAGGCGTTTTCCTGACCTATGGCGTCATCTGCCTGATTGGGTTTGTTTTCGTGGCGGCCTTTGTGCCTGAGACCAAAGGCCGCACGCTTGAGCAGATCGGCGCGGGCGTCACCGGGGCCTGACCGGCTGCTTGCCGCTGCCGCCCTGTAAATCGACGCTGCTTCGGGATTTGTACGTGTACGTACACCTTCGCTGTAAATCCATCTATTTTTCAGTTCAACATCATTCTTATATTGACAAACCGTGTTCGTACACGTTCACATGTTGGAGCACTGGATTTTGCTCCCGCCAGTGCTGAAAACGGTGGCCTCTCGCCCTGCTTTCACTTTGATCCTGCGCCTGCGCGGCGTGGTTTCGTCGATAGTCCCCAACAGCGAGCCCGCCTCCTTTCCGCGGAGCCCCGGCTCTCGAGGTCACACCATGCGAACCTTTCTATCCATCGCAACTGCCGGTCTGCTCCTCAGCTCACTCCACATGCCCGCAGACGCCCAGGTCAACGGCGCCGGCCACAAGCCATACCTTGGCTGGAGCACCTTCAGCGAGCAGACCATCAACGGAAACTTTCTCACGCAGGCCAATGTCCAGACCCAGTCGGACGCTATCAAGGCTTCGGGGATTGAAGAACATGGCTTCCGCTACATCAACATCGACTCCGGATGGCAAGGCAGCTTCGACGGCAATGGCCGGCCCATCCCGAATACCACTACATTTCCGAATATCAAGGCGCTCGTCGAGCACATTCACGCCAACGGTCAGAAGGCTGGCATCTACTGGATTCCCGGCATCGAACAGCCTGCGGTTGACGGCAACTATCCCATCCTCGGCACTACCTACCATACGCAGGACATCGTGGTGATGCCATTGGCTCAGGGCAACGCGTTCGCTGGCGCGCTGCCCAATCCCTACCACGACAAAATCGATTTCACCAAGCCCGGTGCGCAGGAATACATCAACTCGGTTGTCGATCTCTTTGCCTCGTGGGGCATCGACTTCATCAAGCTGGATGGCGTCACGCCCGGCTCGTATGTCGATAACCTCTCGATCGACAATCGTCCCGATGTACAGGCCTGGTCGCAGGCGATTGCGCATAGCGGGCGGCCCATCTGGCTTACGGTCTCATGGCAGCTCGATCAGGACTACCTCGACACATGGCAGCAATACGCCAACGCTCGCCGCATTGACGACGACGTAGAGTGCGAAGGCGGCTGCGGAGGCTATCTCACCAACTGGCCACGCATTATCCTGCGCGAATACGACGACGTGGGCTGGGAGAGCGCCGTCGGCCCGACCATTGGCTGGAACGATATGGATTCGCTGGATGTAGGCAACGGAAGCGCCGACGGCCTCAGCGACACTGAGAAACGGACTGCCATCACCATCTGGTCCATGGCCAACGCGCCGCTCTACCTCGGCGGCGATCTCACCCAACTCGATACGTTGGCTAAATCCGCTTTCACCAACGATGAACTGCTCGCGGTCGATCAGTCGGGACATCCCGCCACGCAAAGGGTCGGCGGTTTCCATCCTGTTTGGATCGCCGATGCAGGCGACGGCGACTACTACGTTGCGCTCTACAACTTCACCGCGTTTACCGACCGCGTGGATGTGCGTTGGAGCGACCTTGGCTTCCAGAACGCAATCGCTGTGCGCGATGTCTGGAGTCACACCGAGTTGGGCGCATCTCCGGGCGAATTCAGCACGATGATTCTCGGCCATGGCGCGCGGCTTCTCAAGGTCACTCCCCAGGGCCAGATTGAGCATCCGCCCGCGGGTGTTTCCTATGAGGCCGAAGCCGCTACGCTTACCGGCTCTGCCGCACCCGCATCCTGCCCCGCTTGCTCGGGAGGCGTCAAAGTCGGCAATATCGGCGGCTCGAGCGAGGTTATCTTCAACAACATCTCCGTGACCAAGAGCGGCATTTATCGGATGCAGATCGATGCCATGACGCAGGGCCCGCGCACCATGGAATACTCGGTCAACGGCGCCGCTGCGCAATCGCTGAACATGGGCGGGGGAAGCTATCTCTTGCCGCAGAGTTCCACGGTTCCGGTCGCGCTCCATGCCGGGAATAACGCCATCGCGTTCCAGAATCCTTCGGGCTATGGATCCGACCTCGACCGCATTGTCATCTCCGGCGATGGCAAGGAGCCCGCGCCGACCTTCACCACCTATGAGGCCGAAGGCGCGCAGCTCGCGGGTACCGCTGGCTTCGACTACAGCACCCGCGCCTCCGGTGGCGCGTATGTCGGCAACTTCGGAGCGGGATCCGCCAACACCATCACCTTCAACAACGTCACCGCACCATCGACAGGCAACTATCAACTCGAAATCGACTATGTTACGGATGGTCCGCGCGTCGTCTATGTATCGATCAACGGCGCGACTCCGGTGCAGCTCACCCTCAATGGCAACAACTGGTACGATCCGGTTCCCTATGTGATGCCCGTGCAACTGCTCGGAGGCACGAACAGCATTGTCTTCTCCAACCCCAATTCCACTGGCTATGCTCCGGGCATCGACGTAATCATTGTCTCTGCCGGGGCCAACACCGCTCCGCAGATCGCAACAGAGTCCGCAGGCTGCCGCCGCACGGCGACGCTCTCCGATACAACATCGGGCGCCGTCCTCTACTACACCACCGACGGAAGCACGCCAACCCAGAACTCAAAGCTCTACACCGATCCAGTCCTGGTGCCGAAAGGAGCTACTCTGCGGGCTATCGCTATCGCTCCGGGCTATCCGCCGAGCGATGTTGCGGTAGCTGCCTTCCCCTCCACTGACGATCGCATTCTCGGCAAGTGCGAATGAATCGTGACGGACCTGTTCAAAAAGAGCGCTCCCTTCGGGGAGCGTTCTTGGTTTTGGCGAATTGCATTCGTCAATGGCTGTGTTCCAGTTCCTCGCGTTGCAACAAGTGCAGGATGTATTCCCCCGCGCCATATCCCACCATGGGCAAGGCTCCAGTGGCGTCACCGATCTTTCCCGGAAAAAGAGCACATGGCACTGCAACATACATCTCAGGGATGATGTTGTTATCCGCGGATGACCTATCGACGATGCGTTGAAGGATGAAAGCGGCCTCCGCGTCCCTTCCCTGACGGCGATACACTTCCGCCAGGCTGAAATCGACGAAGAGGAACTCCTCTTTCTCATACCAGTACTCGAATATGGCCGGATCGGTGTAATTGCCGCGGACACGCTTGTATCCGCCCGAAGCCACCTTCAGCAATGCCATCCTTTCCACCGTATCGCGCACAATGGCCGGGTCTGTGACCACGCCAAGATCGATGATTGCCAACAGGGCGCCGTCTATATCGTTCTTAGCTCCTTCTTCCAGCGTTCCGTACAGTTTTCCGCCACGAATGAAGGCCGCGTTGAAACCTTTCTGGAGTTGCGATGCCTGCTTCAGAGCATCGCTTCGAGCGGCTTCATCACCGGCTTGCCTCGCAGCCTCGGCAAATGCATTGAGCCCTACGATAGCCATGGCTGTAGACCACGCGAAGTGCCTTTTGTCCTTCTGGTGCTCCTCCCAGATGGAGGTGTCGGCGGCCACTATCAGGCCACCATCGTATGCTTCCAGATTCTCGATTAGCGGCCGCACCACGTAGTCCCTGGCGCTCTCATAGAGCGGGCCGCGATAGGTCGCGACCTTCAGCAAGGCAGCATCGTCGAATTTGCGCTCATACTCCCCCAATACCCACAGCGCGAGACCCCAGTCGTCGAACTCGATATTGGTAGCGCCCTCCTGAGTAAAGAACGGTTCTTCCGACCCGTCGCCGAAGTAACGCACCACCGAAATCTGGTAGTCGGCGCCGGCTGTCTCCGCGCGCATTTTTCCCGTGGGCTGCGCGTTGAAGTATGCCAGCAGCCCGGCGCGCGCTTCGTCCTTGTGGCCCATGCGGACGAAGGCCACCAGCGCGCAGGCCATGTCGCGCACCCAGGGCGTGAAATAGACGCCGTCCGGCAATGCCGCTACGATCAGGCCATTGTTGTTGCGTCCCGGCCGATTGGGTTCGCGGCTCTGCGCCATGCGGAGCATCACTTCACTCTGCCGCCACAATTGCCGCTCCTTTTCATTGGCGAAGATTACCGCGGGCTTGACCCGCCACCGCTCCATCTCGGCAATCTCACGCTTGACAAGCTCTCGCGGAGCCAGTCCCCCGCGCCACGCGTTGAACTCGCTTGCCGCCTGACTTAGTTGGCTTTCGTTTTCGATAGAAACCAGAGCCCACGCCAGGCTGCCGGAGAGAGCTTGCCGCGGCTGCGAAGATCCACCGCGCTTGGCACTGAGAGGAATGAGCAGCAAGCATTCTTCTATACCGTCGAACTTCAACAGATGAACTTCCGTGCCGGACACTCGCACATCCCTTTGTGAAGTGACCGGCCGGTTCCATTCCACAGATAGCCCGCCTGCGCGCGCATCTGCGGAAGCCGGGTCCCAACTGACGATGAGAGCTGTCTGCCGAAGACCGAAGGGCATGAAGACGAACCCCTCGCCATCGCCGCTGCGGGCATGGATGACCTGCGAATCTTCTTCGTACGCCGCCGATGCACTATGCGCCGGCGAAGTTTGCCCGAGTTTGCCGCTCCACACGATCGACTGAATGAAGTTGGCGGTTTCGATTCCTTCGCTCAGAGGATTCTGCGTGTCCGGTCGACCGAAACTGTAAGGATGCGCGTAGAACTTAGTAACCTTGGCCTCCTCAGGAGACACGACAGCGAATCCGAAGCCATTGCCAGTAACCAGATGAGAGGCATGGGCAGACAAGCATTTCAGCAGAACTGCACAGATGAGAGAGGTAAGAAGATGTTTGAAACGCATGGCGCATCCAGTGTCGACTCTGCGCCTGGATTCTGCAACTCCGCTGACAGTTGGCAGTGACAAATTGCAAGTGGCTACAATGACCTATAGGTTGCCAATGACGAAAGCCCCAAAGCGCAGCGCAGGCCTGCTGATGTACCGAAGACGCGAAAGTGGGACCGAGGTCTTTCTCGTTCATCCCGGCGGACCATTCTGGGCCAAGAAGGATCGAGGCGCCTGGACCCTCCCGAAAGGCGAGTATGAGGCGGACGAAGATCCGCTGGAGGCGGCTCAACGTGAGTTTCAGGAGGAGACGGGATTCCTCGCGTCCGGCGACTTTTTCGAGCTTGGATCGGTGCGGCAAGAGAGTGGAAAGATCGTCGTTGCATGGGCCTTTGAAGGAGATTGCGACCCAGCGCAGTTGGTGAGCAATACATGCGAGATTGAATGGTCGCCCCATTCCGGCAAGCGGATCGAGATCCCTGAAATCGACCGAGGCCGCTGGTTCGGATTCGCGGAAGCTCACGACTACATTCGCGCGGAACAGGGCGAACTCCTGGATAGGCTCGAACGGCATTTGACGAGTCAACGCAGTTGAGCCGGATTCGACGGACGCAATGTCTCATTTGCTTGCCTTGATTCACCTGCGAAAAGAGAGCAAGACCCATCTTCCTCTGTTTGAAAGTTACTTAGGCCGACGCCTACTAAGCGAAACAGTTGTTTCGGTCCCGCTACGACCCGTTCGCGCAGCGCGAGCGCAATGCTTGCCAGCTCTTCGCACGACGAGGGCGGCGAGTAAGAAGTATGGCTTCGCGTCAGGCTATGGAACTCTTTCGTCTTGAGCTTCAGCACGACAGTCTTGGCCGCTCGCGCATTGCCGCGCGACGATTTCCAGACCTTCTCGGCCAGGACTCGAATCTGCGCCTCGGTGTTAGTGAGCGGAATGTCTTCGGAAAAAGTATCCTCGGCAGAGATAGACTTGCTGACCCGGTTCGGCACCACCGGATTATGGTCGATGCCGCGTGCGAGTTGGTACAGGCGCAAGCCGTAGCTTCCGAAGTGCTCTTCGAGGGTTGAAAGCTCCGTTGCATAAAGATCGCCGACGGTTGCGATTCCGATAGCCTTCATGCGGCTCTCTGTGACCTGGCCGACTCCAGGAATGCGGCCCACAGGCAGCGGAAGAAGAAAGCTTTGCACCTCATGCGGTTGAATCACAAACAGGCCATCCGGCTTCTTCCAATCGGATGCGATCTTGGCCAGGAATTTGTTCGGCGCCACGCCGGCCGAAGCTGTCAAGTTAAGCTCTTCCCGGATTTGTTCGCGAATCATTTTCGCGACACGCGTTGCGGTTGGAAGCTGCATCTTGTTTTCCGTCACATCGAGGTACGCTTCGTCGAGAGACAGGGGTTCAATGAGGTCTGTATGGCGCTGAAAGATTTCACGCACGGCTGTGGAAACGGCTTTGTAGCGGACGAAATCGGGAGGAATGAAGACCGCCTCCGGGCACAACCGTTCGGCGCGCACGGCGGGCATCGCAGACCGTACGCCGTAACGCCCGCGCTTCATAGGAGGCGGCGCAAACCACGGATCGATTGCCGCGCCACGCGACGACCACAAGCCGGCCGCGCAGCTCCGGATTGTCTCTCTGTTCGACCGAAGCGTAGAACGCGTCCATGTCGACGTGAACAATCTTTCGAGCTGTGGTTGATTCGTTCATGGCGTTCGAATGAAACCTCGTGCGATTCGCCAAATATTCGCCTATTATAGAAGCCGTGAAGGCTTGCGAGCAATGCGAAACCAGAATCCCGAACGGAATCAGTCTGCGTAGTGAGCTCAGCCTTCGCGCCTTGCATCTGGCATCGGTGCGCGGCTATCGGCATGAGCGCACCGATGGAGGCGTTCCCGGCGTTATCTTCGGACGGGATGATGGCGGCCGGCATGGAAATTTTCACCCCGAATCTTATCGGAGAATTTGCGCGAATCGGAAATGGTCAAGGCGTCTCGAAAAAGTCCATACCGCATCCAGAAGAATGCGGCCTCGTTCGGATTGGCAGTGGAAAGAGCTGGATTGCGCCAACAGTTCCGACGCTCTGCTCATGAATGTCTTCTGTTATCCGGAGATGATGGCCGGACTGGGCATCCGAAGCATGTTCGACGCTGAACCGGATGCGGAGCCGGAGTTTGGATTCAAGCCGCGCGTTCCGCTTCAGAAGGGCAAGCATGACGCGACCGAAGTCGACATGAAGATTGGTGGGCTCCTGGTTGAGGCGAAGCTTACGGAGTCGGATTTTCAGTGGGCGCGACCAGAGCTGATTTGGCGCTATCGCGATCTCGATACGGTCTTCGATCTCTCGGCGCTGCCCATTCGGAATGGAAAATTTGGCGGCTATCAACTGATCCGAGGCACACTGGCCGCATACGCTTTGGAATCCTCATTCTGCGTTGTATGCGATGCGCGCCGTCCCGATCTTGTAGAGGTTTGGTTCCAAGTCCTGGGGGCAGTTCGCCTTGTGGAGCTTCGCTGCCGGCTGAAGCTACTGACCTGGCAAGAGCTGGCTTCCACGTTGCCGGCGGACCTCCAGGACTACCTGGCGCGGAAGTACGGCATCTTTCCAGCGTCTTAAGGAACCTCTGATTAAGTCGACGCTTTGAAAGGGCGTGGCTTCAGCCACGCCGTAAAGCCAAGCAAATCAACGCGGCTTTAGCCGCTGAAGGAATGTTGGCGACTTGTTCAGAGCTTCCTTAGACCATGCTGCCGAGCAAGCGATGCGAGCGATCGGGCAGATGGCAGCGTCTCTTCCACGATCCGGCGCTTCTCGCTCACAGTCCAGCGCCGACGAGTCCTGGAAGAGCCTTCTGCAACCTCAAAACTGGTCTCCATCCAACCTCCCCGATGGCCATGTGACAACCACCAATCGAGCTTGACACTTCAGAACGTCCCAGACAAGGCGGCCAGAAAACCACGCTTACGGCGTACGCTTACCATAGGACACCTATTGATACCGGCGGGTTGAGGCTTGTCATTGAGTGCGGTTTGATCAACTGCGGCTCCGCTTACATACCAGTGCTGGTAGAGTCCAGGTTGGGCATTTGTCTGCACTAGCCTGCATTATTCGTGAAGACACGCTAGAAGGTGTTTTTCGCGATATTGGATGACCGAAAGCTTTGCGGGTGGCGTGATTTTGTTGGGCGGGGCGAGTCGGCGAACTTTGCA
>Ga0302325_10015475_pt1 | contig 16215 bp, 15 predicted proteins | sample Palsa_T0_2_FD_201948 | JGI IMG/M metagenome (GOLD analysis project Ga0302325, IMG submission 201948) | Peat permafrost microbial communities from Stordalen Mire near Abisko, Sweden - Palsa_T0_2 | ecosystem: Environmental > Terrestrial > Soil > Palsa > Peat permafrost | place: Sweden: Abisko... | reverse complement strand
GCTCGATAGCACGGATGCCGTTTGGCACAAGAGCGATGGGCCGATCCACTCCAAAGCAGCGATAATCGCCCACTTCCCGTTCGCTGAGAGCCCGGAGGCAGAGCGACCGGGCCAGCGAGGGTCTTTCAAGGAGCCAGGAGTACACGGACTTTTTGAGCCGTTTGTTTTCCATTTCCCGGCGTTCCAGCATGCCATGGACAGATGAGACCAGCGGTTTCCCCAGTTGATTTGCGAGCCGGCGAATGGCGAGCGAATGCGGCACCCAGAGTCCATGGACATGGCAAACGTCAGCGCCGGCGACGGCGTGCCGGAGAATCTTTGACAGCTTGAAATCGGCCCAGCCTCTGACCGCAGGATTGGCAAGTTGTTCCACGCGCGGGTCGATGCCATCCGCGCGTCTCACTTCGAATTGATCGCAAATCGCGATTTGATGCGCCCGGATTCCGTTACAGAGTCCGACGGCGCTGGCCAGCGCCGAGGCGGCCGGCCCAACTCCACCGAAGCGGGGTTCAATGTGACTCCAGACGTCGAGTACGACCATGTTCGATCTACCTTCCACCAGCGGACTCAACCAGCAAACTCAATCTGGGAATTTGAGCCGATTCGGCTGGATCTCCCTTTCAGCCGCCCCAGCGATTCCAAAATCGCGAAAGCGCAATTGTCTGGAGAATAATCGCATGCCAGGTCATGCGCCGCTTCACCCATGCGTTCGATCTGTTCGGTACGCAAGGAGGGAAGCGCCTGGATGAGCGTGCAGAGCTCGCTCTGGTTCCAAGGCGAAAAACTCCAGCCTGTTGCTGGGGTCACGACATCGGCGGCGCAACCGCACTGAGTGGAAATGAGGACCGGCAAACGGCACAGCATGGCTTCTAGCGACACCAGGCCCCACGGCTCTCTGAGGCTCGGCAACACGAAGAAGTCGCTCTGGCGATAGAGAGCGGGAAGATCCTTTTGCCCAATGTAGCCGGTAAAGTTCACCAGGCCTTCCATTCCCAACTCGGCAACCTCGGCTCGAAGCGCTGCCTCGCACGGCCCGATTCCTGTAATCGTCAACCGAAGCTGACTTTCCGAGCGCGCGGCTTGGCCGAAGGCGCCGATGAGAGTGCTCACGTTCTTTTCCGGCGACAGCCTTCCCACATAAATCAATCGGGTAAGGCCGCCGGTGCGATAGCGCTTCTGCATTGAACCGGTTGCGAACTTGGCGATGTCAACCACTGCTCGTTTAATAATGACGTCCTGGCTCGGCAAGCCCAGCTTGACGATGTAAGCTTTATTGGACAACCCGTAAACCTGGGCACCGGCGCAGCCTGCCAAGAAGATCCGTTTCAGGAGCTCTTTCGGCCATTGACGGGGATAGTCGAACTCATTGCCGGTGTACCACATGACAATCGGAACGCGGTGAACGAAAGCCCAGAGCCAGGCGCTCCAGCATTCAGCGGCATTGTAGGAACCCACCACGATTACGCTCGGGCGAATGTCCTGCAGGGCGGACCAAACCCATCGGGCGCTGTGCCCAGGGGGTGCTTCTTCGTAGGGACCTTCAAATCCAATCCGGTAGCGATAAGTGTCCTCGGACAGAGGTATTTTTTCGTGGCGGATGGAGGAGCCGGAGGCGATAAAAAGAACCTCGAAATCAAGCCCCTGTTTTCGTAATGCATCGAAGAGCAGGTGCTTGTAATGAATCGGAATGTTATGGACGATGGCGGCCTTCATTGTGGTCACCTTACACAGGAAACTTTTGGTCGACTGCGCAGAGGACGGCATGGTGCGCATACCATACCTGTTTCCAGATCGGTCCCAACAGCCTGGGCAGGTTGCAGGCCGTACAGAGCTTATACGCAGTCCGCAATTTGGAACATTTATCGTTCTCGCAGGCAAACCGGATTGATTCGCGCGACATCCTCGGAACAAACCTTCTCCGATCCACTATTTTGAATCCGGCCGAGCGGAGAAGCTTGTGGATCGCGGTTCCGGTAAAAAACTGCACGTGCCCGGCGGCATGCTGGTTCCGATCGACAAACAAGCTCTTCACGCGCGCTATCAAGAGGTCTTCGAGCGGAACCTCCACGATCAGATACTGGAAGCGGAATCGCTCCCGGATGGCCCTGAGAAATGGTAGCGGCTCTTCCAGGTGCTCCAGAACATGGGAAAGAACGATGACATCAAAACGATCTTTCAGGACGAAGCCAGCATCTGTAATATCCGCCGTCAAACAGTTGATTGTTGGAGCACGGGATTTCAAGTACTCTATAGCCTCCGCCGAGTAATCCACCGCTGTAAATTTCAGCGCCAATCCGCGCCGCTCACACTCCAGGATCACCGCGCCTGTCCCGCAGCCTAGCTCGAGCAGACTGCTTGGCGCGATGTTGTTTCTCTGGATGAATTGGCTGATGCTATTGGTCTTCTCGATCGCACCGTATTCCAGCCATTTGGCTTGCCGTTCCAGATGGTGCTGATAGTGGCCGGCATAAAAATCTCTCCCGGAAACCTCTGCTGCTTTGATAGAAGTCATGTCCTTTCCTGACACAAGCTATATTTCAGAATTAGCGGCCATAAAGCGACCGAGGTCTGGCCTTATTGGTCTGTTAAGAGGTTCAGATGTACCAAATGATCAGCCAGCCTCCGCAACCCTGTTGCACATTGTTATTTGCCTCCAGAATAATCGTCCTTGACTCCATGCCGGCGCCAGCGGCGTAAGGACTTGACGGTTTATACTCAGTCGTTCCTCCGTCCTTCAGATGATCGACCCTGTGAGTGAAGAACGTGTGTGGGTCCAGGCCGTCTGTTCGGACCGTGTATGCCCCGGGAGCGTTCTGGCTGCACCCTTCGGGCAGCACGACTAATTGCATTCTCGTTATCCACGCAAATTGAGGAAGGATGATACGTGCAAACCCTTTTCCCGTTGCATCGCTGCTGCGAGGCAGTCCATTGCGTTCCGTAGCGCTGCTGACGACAACGGACCGCTCCGCCGCTGATCCGTTCGTAACATACTGCGAGGGGCGAAGCAGAGCGTCCCCGGCATAATCCGATCCCCAGTAAGCGTCTACGGTCGACCAATCGACGTTACCGTCGTGGAACGTTCTCGTGCGGCCCACCGGGGCGGTTGACCCGCTAGCTCCGTTGCTCTCGGCACGATAGACGTAGCCATTGGAGAAGACCTGATCACCTATGCGATATGAGTTACCAGCTTGCCAATGTTTCATGGCGGCGATGTTAGCATTAGCGCCCCTACACCGGACGCACTCCACAATCGGAATAGCGCCATAATTTGACCCCGGTGGGAGCGGATTTGTGAATCGAACACCCAACGAATAATCGTCAAATGACAAGAACTGCACGTCCTGAAAAGTCACGTTACGCCGGTAGCCCCAATCGGTATTGGCGAAGTCAATCTGGACGAATCCCATGAGTTGGCAACGCACAAAAGTATATTGGGTAGCGCCGGCGGCACCGGCCATGTTGATCTCAAATTCTTGGATCGGTGCATATCTGCCGTTCTGGGAACTGAAGTCGTCATCCTCGAATGAAACTTGCCCAAAGTTCCCCCATTCCGAATATAAGACTTTGACGGAATCGGTTTTGAGCTCGAACCTGCTATTGCGGCATTCGAAGTGCGTAACTCCACGAGCGTGAGCCTTTCCGTACAGCCCGAAGAGTACATTTGGGCTGGATGAGTTCCCACTTCCGTTTAGGCCGGAAAAGTCGCAATCGTCGATCTTAAAGTGGCCGCCCTTATGAGCCTCTATAAAATTACCACTGGCTAACCAAATCTTGGAGTTTCGAAACCAATAGTTCAGGAACTGATCGGACCCGCCCGTCTCTGGAACGTAAAGCGCGCTTCGCATGCGTCCCGAGATAGTTACGTGATCCCAATCAAACTCGCTATTGTTATTGGTTCCCGTAAGCGTAAAGAGGCTTGCCCACAATCCGTTCCAATTGACCTCCGAGAAACGGCACCCTTGTGCACCTCCGGTTGAATAAGAGTCCCAAAAGCCAGATTCGGGATCGTTGGAAGTGAACGAGATGTTGTGGATCGTGACATCGAGCCAAGCGTCATTGTTAAGAAAAAGGGGACCATGAGTTTTCGGCCGGTAGTCGATCAGCGTCACGCCTTGGCCACCGCCCGCGAGGTGATATCCATCCGTCCGGGTTCTATACAAGTGCGACATCATGGCTTCCGGCTGAGTCACGAGATACGTGCCGGCCGGAACGTATAACGTCACTCCTCCTAGCCTGTTCCCATTAGACGACGGCGTGGTATTTACGCGCGTATGGCCTTGAAGGTAGTCTCGTGCCGCAATAAAGCACGGTGTGTCGTCGTGTTGGTCATCGCCGAAACACCCAAAGGCCTTCACGCTAACGAAGGCCTGTAAGGCATTTGAGCCTAGAGGGCTACCTGACGCGTCCTGGGCCCATCCCGAGTTGTCGCCGCTTGATCCGACAGCAATCACGGTCATTAATGTAAACCAAAGCCGCACTTAGTCTTTTCCTAACAGCAGGCGAGGCTGCAATCCTGTCATTTTCGAGCGTGCTACCTGCGTCGAAGTTGCGGCTGCTGACTGAGACCAGGCGGGCTGGCCGACAAACATGAGTAGCAGGAGTGCTCCTGGCGCAAAATACGCAACCGAGTTTAATAAATCTCCTCGTAGAAGGAACATTTGCATTCCTGCAGCGTAAGCAACGAAAAGCGGCTTAGTACTGAACCTAAAGGCCTGGCGCTCCGAACGGCGCGTCGCGTATCCGTAAACCCAAAATCCCACGATGACTAGCATGATGCCGCCGCCGTAGTAAAACTCGGCCCACAACGGCGAACTGAGATTGAGCATCAAATATCCTACTTGTTGACCGACGGCCCAGCCGGTGCCGTGAGGCTTCTCAGGCCAGACCGCCCTTGGAACAAAAAAGAGCATTGCTCCAAGGAAATTGTATCCGCGAGCAACGCCCCGCTCGTTAACCACCTTAACCGTGTTACTAATCATCTGAAATACATCGTAATCCGGCTTATCGATTAGCTTCTGGGTAGGCGCTTCCAGATCGTGGGCGCCGTATCCCGCTCTGGTGCGAAAGTAATCGGTATAGGGAAAAAGAACCGTTAATCCCACTATCATTCCCAATACAAAAAGCGGAACGAGCTTTGCGCGGCTCCGAAGAATCAAACTTGCAATCGAGAACAAAATGAAGCCCAAGTACAATCTCGGTAAAGAGGGCGGATAATTGGCGACTAAGTTGAACAGAATCAACCCAGTTAGAATAAGGGTTAGGTACCGTCGGTGTCGTCTGAAAGCTCGCTTCTGAGTAAATAAATAGATAGAAACGAGCAGAGACACAACTGGCGGTACTCGTTGAAGAGAGGTGTAGGTCAGGAGGTCGGACTGCGCCATTCCGGACCGCTTGGATATACCCTTAAGTTCATACCTGGTCCGGACAACTTCGGATGCCCCACCTTTCTTATAAATAGCCCAGGACGATATAGCGAGGCAGGCGAACGTCAGTAGAGTGAACCGTCCGAGTGACGGAAGTCCCAAGGTGAAGAAGGCGGGACGAGCATGGGTTGGTTTTCGGCTGAAGCGCACGCCCGTTTCATATGCGGCGAGACCTAAGATGACCACTACCTCTGCACGTACGAAGTCATCACTGTCGGTTGCCGTCGGCCACGGAAAGCGCCCGGCCTTGAGCTGGACCATCGCGGCGAGCCCGAGCCAGCAATAAACGAAGATCCAGAATGTAAGTTGAAGGATCGAACCCGCCGAGTAGAACGCCAGGTAGCTCAAGCGAAATCCGGCATAAACTGTGACGCACGTTGCTATTGCGAGGAGGAAGCTCGGACGACCGTCGGTCATTACGATGGCAAGGACGGGGAGTATGACTCCAAGGACGCTCACGCAAGAGAGGAACCGAATGGGAATGTTTTCCGAGGAAGTGCGTACATGCATGATAAGTCAGGTACAGATCACTGAAGATTCTTGTTGACGAGTCTGTCGCTTCGTTCGAGATCGTATGCATGCAAGCTGCCTTGTGTAAGAAGCGGGTTCACTTGTTTAGAGCCCTTAGTAAGGTCCATCTTCGTAATCTCGCGGCAGAGAGGGCGGACGAAATATGGTGCGGAACCGAACACATCTCGTAGAAGGTCGCCCTGGTTGTCCTGGGCCGCCGAGACTGTAAATGAGGAGATACACGATGATCAGGCCGAAGATGGGAGATCGTAAGGAAAACGGCATAGCACCAACAGCAGCGTTTGTTGGTACAACTGCACTAGTAGCAATTTGCATCTGGAATAGGTCATTCGGTTGCACGTTTGGTCGAAAATGTTTCACGGCGGTTCCCATGCGCTTGGAGGCGCGACGGAAAGGGCTCCTACCGTCTACCTTCCATCGCGACTGCATTCTCAAACCGGCTATGGTCCTCGACAAGCGAGAACATGGAGTCTTCGCAATCGCCGAAACGACATCGACGGATTTGGTGAAAACCGTGGTCCCTAAGGGCCTGCGTCAACGAAGTCTGGTCCCACATCCAAAGATGCGCTGATTTGTTGAATATTTTCCTGGCGAGCCCGGTAAGACCGCGTTCCCTGATTTCGCTGCCGAGGTGCGTTGCACGGAGGAGGAATTCATTGGCGTTTGGCTCACCGCGATCCAGGCGCGCGATATATTCGCGTGTGGACGATTCCAGGTCCGGAACGACTAATCGGAATACTCCTCTCTTCCGAAGAATACGGTAGGTGTTCCGGAGAGCTTTGTGAAAGTCTTCAAGCGCGAGATGCTCAAGTACGTGGCTGGCGTAGACGCCCTGACAACTCTCTTCAGGCATAGGCAAGCCCTTAACGATGTCGCCGGGCTTAACGTTCGGAGGGAAGCGTCGGGCGTTCTTAGTGTAGCTGCGGCCGAGGACTGGAAGTCGCTCCCACTTCAGCGTAAGGGAAGCATCGAAGTTGGTCCATTCTTGGGGAGCGGACCAGCCGCAGCCGTATTGAACGTAGTTGCACGCGGTTGCCCTGCGAATTGATTGTGTGCTGGAAGGAGGTGTAACTGTGGTCATTTTGGTTTATCCCCTCAAGAAGCGGCTGGCCATCAGAGGCCGGACAAAATATGGCGCCGAACCAAACACAGCGCGTAAGAACTCCCTCGGTGTATCCTGCATTTGTTTCAGTGAAGTCCGCAGAACAAAGCAGCACATCGCAATTTCGATCAGGAGCAGAGCCAACGCGGAACCGACTAATCCCAGTCTTTCGGTCAGTCCGTAACCCAGTACGCAGGAGGCTGCCGCTGCGGCCAGATACACCAATGCCAAGCGAGAATGTCTATTCGCGCTCATCTGCACAATTGCGCTCACAAACCAGAGCGAATTCGCAATCGTAACCAGCAACAAGACATGGAAGCAGGAAAGGTCCAAGGCAACTGACCTCCTCACCCACACATGGTAAAACGGTGGTCCGAAGACCCAAAGAAAAGCCGCGCAACAGACTGCGAGGATCAGGCTCGCCTGGTAGGCGTGGCGATGCAGCTTCCTAGCGAGCGACAGATTTCCGGCACCGAACGCCGACGAGAACTCCGGCCAAATGCCACCCGCGAGGGAGTTAATCATCAGAACACCGACTCTTGTCAAAGTCCGGGCGGTCGAAAAGGCCGTAACTGCAATCGGGCCAAGGACCATCCCGATAACCAGCATGAAACCCTGGATACTCACTGCAGTTCCGAGCGGCATCGCAATGAAACCGAAGCTAGGCTTGAGTATCCTACGAATGGTGGCAACGCTTGCCTTGTCAAACCCTAGAGTTAGCCAGGGGCTCATCCGTTTCAAAAGAAACCGGTAGCAAACTAGTCCCAGCAACCGGAAACCCAAGTAAGACAACGAGACCAACAAGAGACTTCCTGTTGCGACACCGATAACAGTGGTTGCCACAGCCTCGACTAATCGCTGCATGGTAGAGCAGAAGTTCCCGAGTGCGAAGTTCCCATCACACCTGAACCCACTCTCGATGATGCTCCATTGCTGCACCGCCAAAATGAAACCTGCGAGCGCGAGAACGATCCACGCAGCCTGACAGCTGGTAATGCCGGCTAAGTGGAGCATCTGCTGCCAAGGGAGCCACCAAACAATACTGGCCGCTGCAGCCAAAACCGCCAATGACATGCCGGAGAGGAGCGCCCACGAGCTTTGGAAGGTCCCGAGCGCGCCATCGCGATCCCCGCCAGCTACACGCATTGTCATATCACTGCCGGACGAGTCTCCGAATCCAAGGCCGCTGAACGTTAGATAGCTGGGAACCGCTGAGAGTAACAGCCAATCACCGTATTTTGAGGCGCCCCAGGCATGTAGAAGCAGGGGCACGGACCCAAGCTGAATTGTGGTAGTTACGATCGGTCCCAGCGCTGCAGCGCCGAGTCCACGAATCAACCTCGAAGTTACCGCCGCGACCTCAGTCATTGGTGTGCGTAACAGGATCAGGGGCTGGGGATCTCGGCAGCTGCTCTTCAGACCGCAGCGGATTAGATCGGTATCCCCTGGACTATTGTGGTCTCGCTGGCATGCAGCGTACCCGGCACCCAGCCTTGAAAAGAAAGGATCGTGCTATCTTTGAACAGATTCTTTACAGTCTCGGAGAGGCCGTTATATGCGTCGGTATTGTCCACAATAGCTATGCCGTTCGGATTTAGATAGGTCCGCGCCAGTGCAACGCAATCCTTTCTGTATAACCCATCAATGAGGATAAGGTCGAATTTGCCGCCTGCCTGGGCAATCGCTGCCAAATAGCTCGCTTTTGTGTTCGCGTAAATCACGCGAACGTTCTTGCAGTGTTGAGCGTGCGCATGGCCCACGACCGAGAAGTACCATTCAAGATTGCTCTCTACAGAAACCACTTCCAGAGATCGTTTGGCAAACCAGAGAGTTGACATTCCGCTGCCGAACTCGAATATCCGTTTCCCCGAAACAAACGGAACAATATGAGCCGTGGCCGAGTATACCAACCATGGAGAGGAGGAATATTTCTTCATGCTTATTCTGACTACCGTTGTCGCAAACGCCCTTATGAATTCGGAAGGGTATAGGCAGAAGTGTCCGTTGCTGGTATGAAATCTCGTTTTGCGAGAATCGTCTGCTCGAATCAGTTTGGTAATGGCGTTCATCGGATGTTTTCGGAGGCCAACTCTTACGAGTTGACAGATTCCCCATAATGGTTCTGGTAACTTCCATAACCCGATCCGCGGTAGTATCCGTAATAGCCCGAGGGCGATTGCTTTGGATCCCAGTCGTTCAAAATCGTCCCCAAGACCCGAATTCGGTCCTCTGAGAATCGCTGATACGCAGCCAGGATTGCATCGCGCGTGGTCTGCCCGGCCCTAGCCACTAACACCACGGCATCCGCGACGCGGCCGACCAGACGAGCATCCGCCATCTGGAGCATGGGCGGCGTATCGATCAGAACCATGTCGAATTGGGTTTTCAATTTAGCGAACAGTTCGTTGAGATTCGGCGAGTGCAGCAGATTGGCTGCGCTTAGACTTGGCGCGCCGCTGGTCAGCACGCTCAGGCCTGGCACGCGAGTCGGTTGGATCGATTTCGCAATCGCATCTTCCGACAATCCCGGCTCCTTCAGCAGGTCGGCCAGACCGCGATCGTTGCCAACGCCGAAAAGGTCATGCAGCCTGGGTCGCCGCAAGTCGGCGTCAATCACCAGGACGTTGCCGCGAACTTCCGCCATCGCAATGGCCAGGTTGGTGGTAATGGTGGTCTTGCCATCCGATGCGTTCGCGCTGGTGAGAACCACCACACGCGGCCGGCTGCCGTTTTCGCCGACGAACAGAATGGAAGTCAGTGTCGCACGGAAGGCTTCCGCCATGAGGCTTGGCTTTCGATTCCAGGTAACCATCTCGATGGCGCGATCGAACTTCTTATCGGCGGCAAGAAGTTCGGTGAGCTTGGGCGCACCGCTCACCAGTTTGACGCGAACCTTTTTTCCGGCACCGACCGAAGCGTTCGGAATGGTGCCGAGCTCCGGCACATTCGCCCAAAGCTGGATCTCACCCGGGTGACGAAGCCTGCGGTCCATGCGTTCAATTACCATGACCGCGCCCAGCCCGGACAGAAGACCGAATATCAACCCCAACGGAGCAAGTATCTTGTAGTTTGGCCAGACTGGTCTTTGAGGGAGCGTGGCGGGATCCACGATGCGAACATTGCTGGCATGCAGCGCGGACGCGATGGAGGACTGCTTCAACTGCTGCAACATCGTATCGTACAACTGGCGATTGCTATCCACGTCGCGCTTCAGAATGTTATATTGAATCGCTTTTTCGTCCTGGCCCATCACTTCGCGGGCTTGCGAATTGTAGCTGGCCTCGAGCAGTCTTTCTTTACGGACCGCCTCGGCGAAGTCATTCTTGACGCGTACGACGATCGCGGACCGCTGTTCTTCGTAAGCAGCTTGCAAAGCCACCAACTCCGCCGCCGCACGCTTGACCTTCGAGAAATCCGGGGTAAAGATGGCTGTGAGGTCGGCCACTTTGCGGCGAGCGTCCACCACGCTTGCCTGGGAAGTTCGTAATGCGTCGTCTCCCAGTACGTCCGGAAGCGATTCTGGAGGACTATGTTCCGCCAGCTCATAGCGCGCCTCTTTAGCGACGCGATCCGCGATCAATGCGGTAAGTTGCTGCTGGAGTTGCTGCAGTTTTTCGGTTGCGATATTTGTATCCTGATTGTCCGTAAAGATCAGACCCGATTTTCCGGCGTAAGTTTGGAGCGCCGATTCGGAGTGCTCGAGCTTGGAACGGGCGTCATCCAACTCGTGGCCCAGCCAGCTCCCGATTGTTTCGGTAGTTTTCAAACGAGATTCAATAGCCTGCTCGATGAACTCGTTCGCCAGACTGTTGGCGAAATCTGTCGCGAGTTGTGGATTGGTGGATTTGGCTGTCAGCTCGAGTACTCTTGTACGAGGCGTGGATCGAACCTTCAGACTGTCCGCAAGGCTGACTAGAAGTTCCTGCCGATCGGACAGCGTCGAATGCTCGGATAAGTGCAGAATGCCCCTCCAGCCGGCGGCTGCTATGCGCGGATTATGACGAATGTACACCAAGCCCGGATCGAACCGGGTCAAAACCCGGTCAAGCAGCGCGTCACTCTGAATAAGCTGAACTTGAGTTTCCTCTTCCGACGTTTCGAAGGATTCGTCGTTGGTGCCAACCGGGCTGGTCTGCTTTATGTTCATGAAGTCCCGGTTCAGGCTAAGAACTTCAAGGGCCGTGCGGACCTTATAGGTGGGCGTTTGAGGAATACCGACCAGAATTCCCAGAATGATTCCGCCCAGTGCAAAGAGGCAAAGCTTTCCCTTGTGGCGCAGCAGCATCCTGGCATAGTCAATGCCGGTATCGGAGCCGGCGGAAGCGTCGTAAGGATAGTAGGGGCCGGGCGCATCCAGATATCGAGTCTGAGGCTTGCCTTCGGCGTGTGCTTGCACGACGGCAAGGTTCTGTGAGGGATCGAATTGTCTGTTGAAGCGGTCCATGTGGCTAATACCTTCCGTAGACAGCCATGCCCGATACCGTGTTTAAGATCGCCTGGATCGAATGATACGTCACAGTCTTGGCCTTGCTATTTGGCACGAATAAGATATCTCCCGGCTGCAGGTTCACGTCGGCGGCATTTCCTTCCAAAAGTTGTTTGAGGTCGACGGGTAACATAGTGCGCGTTTTGGTTCCGGGGACAAAGCGAATAATCTTGGCATTTCGAGAGGCGGCCGTCGGAGTGAGTCCCTCGGCGAGCGAAACCACCTGCAGCGCGGATAGTGTCTCGTCCTGACCCATCGGAAATCCGCCCGGCTTGGTGACGGATCCGACCGCATAAACGATTTCCGCTTTCGACACGGAGATGACGTCCCCCCCTGTCACCTGAATGTTCTGCTCAGGGCTAGTGGAGTGAAGAATGCTTTTGACGCTAACGGTGGCAATGCTGAACTGGCCGGTAGCGTCGTCATGGGCATTGGGGAGGGGCAACCGTCCCCATTGAAGGTTGCGAGTGATGGTGACGGTGTTCCCGACATCTTCGGCGAATCCGCCCGCCATGGAAATGGCTTGCAACAATTTCTTTTGCCCTTGCACTTGATACTCTCCGGCGTTGGTGACTTCGCCGAGAACGGAGACGGGTTGGCTATGAAACTCAACCACACCGACTACTGCGTCCGGCGCCCTGATTATCTTCGTCAGACGCTCGTTCACTTGTTGCCCCAGACCGTCGGCGGTTAATCCGGCGGCGTGTATCCGGCCGGCGTAGGGCAGTGTGACATCGCCGCTCACGTCGATTCGAAAGGATTTGTCGGTGAAATCCTCTTCCAGCTCGGCTACGAAGACGGAGATTAGATCACTCGGACCCAGCATGTAATCGGAAGTAGACGCAGGCGCGGAAGCGCTATCGGCGGGCGGGGATGTTGGATTCCCATCCGGGCCGCCGCTCACGGTTGGGCGAGGCGGCGTAACAGCTCGCTGCGCGGAACCAACACAGGTTACCGCGGCGAAGAAAACGATTAGCAGAAACGATCGTCTCATGGATGAATCTCCTCAACCTGCCGGACTTGACCCCGAGTCATCATTTGGCTCCGAATGAGAAACACTTAAGCATGCGCTTGGGCCGGGATGCGCGGACTAGAGGCGCGTCATGGATTACGGCTGCGGGATTATCCATAAACAGCGCGCGGGCTCGCGCGTCGCCCCAGCGGGCGCGAACATATTCGTGCGCTTCCGCAAGATTCGGCGGGCGGTGCACACAATCGTGCGCATCGCTGGCTACAAAATGCACTAGGTCGCCGTTCATAAACGTGTCCGCAGAATCCTTGGCGGCCGAGCCGAAGCGGCCGAGAAAAGACTGGCCGGTCACCTGGGCTAGACACCCGTCGGCAACCCACTTCTTGATCTGGTCCGTGTTCGCTTGCAACGTGAAGTTGCGCTCCGGGTGTGTGATGATTGGGACGGTTCGGGCGTTCAGCAGGGCTTGCAACTGCGCTCGAACAGCGGTAACGCTGAGCAAATCCGGTAGTTCCACCAGCAGGTAGCGGCTACCGTTGATGGAGTACTTGGCCGGATAAGCCAAGGCGTCTTCCAAATTTTTAAAGTTCAAGTGACAATCGCATCCCCGATGTAGGTTGATTAACCCGCGGCTCAGAGCCGATAATTCGTGAAAGGCTTCCGTGACGCGCGCTTCATCGAAGACAAAGCGGGAGTTCGAATGCGGGGTGGCTACCAGATCGGTGCAACCGTTCGCCACCGCGAGCTTCAGCATCTCAAAACTTTCTTCCATATTGCGGGCTCCGTCGTCTAGTCCAGGAAGAATGTGGCAATGAATATCAACCATATGAACGCCGTTGCATCTTGGGACACGCTGCCAGCAGAGGAACGGCACAACCAAGGATCTCCTAACGACGAGGTAGGACTGACTGGGAGGCTCTCATATGGCGACCAGATGCTCGTGATCGATTTCGACGGAGATGGAACGATGCAGCATGCTGACTGAAATCACCATACGCAGGTGATTCTTTTTCTTGAGCAGGATGCCTTCCACACCCTCCAGCGAACCATGCGTGACACGGATTCGCTGACCTTCGCGCAAATAAGGGCAAGGTTCACTGGTGCAGCCGGATTGAAGAGCGGCGCGAACTGCATCGATTTCATGGTCGGGAATAACCGCCGGTTCACCTCCGAAACCCACGATGGAGACCACCCCAGTGGTTATCAGGATCGGCAATCTGTTTTTGATATCGAAGCAGCAAAAGACATAGCCAGGGAAAAGAGGATGGTCACTTTTGATAACCCGTTCGAAACGCCGGCGATGGACTTGGTAGGTGGGGACGTATGGTTCATAGCCCTTGCCGTGGAGTCCCAGCGCAGTGATTTTCTCGTGATTCGAGCGAGTGCGAATTGCGTACCACGGATATTGGCCACATGGATCCGCAGCCTGGGGCAGAATCCGGGCCCCGTTGAGCTGTTGGGTTGCAGATTGAGATTCCATTTTTCACAAACCGAGGGTGTTTTAGACGCTACCGCCCTTTCCACTGCCACATTTATCTAGTTTTGTTCACGCTCGGCACAGAGCGTCGCGACGTGGAGGGCAAGCTATCGCCCTTTTTGAGGCTTAGTCAAGTCTCACGAATTGGACAAAAACTTGTCGAATTCAGAGTCAGCTTAAGCAACAGAGCCCGCTGGGACGCTCCAACGCTTAGCCGACCGCCGCAGATTTATCAGGCAGATAAACCGCAGATGAAGCATCATACCATACCTCTAAAGGTCCCTGCAAGAGAATTGTTGCACCTGCGGTTTTGTTTACTACTAGTCCTGTCTGATTTATTGCAATCTTCATTCTGAACTCAAGAAGACACTGGGGGCTTGGTATTCTAAAGTTAAAATAGCCGTTCAGCTAATGTCGAGACGGGCTGTTTGTTTTGTGATTACGTGTCAAAGTTCGAGAAGCATGTGTAATACCGGCCACAATCACAATCTGAACCCAGCGCTTTCGTCCGACAATGGTCCGGAGATATGCTTGATAAATGCCAACGCTCCTTCGAAGTTCAGAATTAAAGCCCATTTCGGTCTTCGGGCGGCTCATTCCTTCGCGGCAGGCCCGGTGGTTCGTCCGGTTCTGGGTAGCTGCAGTTATCGCGGGCTCGTTGATGCCAGGCCCCGGAAAGGAAAAACTTGGACTGCGAACCGTGAGGACCGCTCACGCTGTGGGGCATATACCGAGTAGACATCGGCTGGTCCATATGTTTGCGTTCGGCTCCAGTTGGTTTTTAGTCAGCTTATTGACTCGCAACGACCGGGAAGCATTGGAAGCGGTTGGTCAAATAATGGCCGTCGGCTTCCTGGTGGAGCTGGCACAGTGTGTACTGTATTCCCACGGCCGCGTCTTCGAATGGTGGGATATTCGCGACGACGCCATTGGAATCGCGGTGGCGTTTTTGGCCGTTCACCTGGCCCGTTTGGTGCGGCGGCGTTTATTACCGCAGTCGGGTAGTGTTGACCGATAGACACGGTCGCTTGGCCGGACGTCCGCAGCTGCGCACCGAGTCCACACTTCCAAGGTGAAGAAATCCGCGGGTATGATCAGCGCTGCTCCGCTTCCGTGACGCTCCAAATCTCAGTAATCTTGTAGCAATTGAGGTCTTTCTCAGGTCTTCGGCCAATATATCTGCTGCACCACTTGTGTCCCAGACTCGGCATCGAGACCCGTCAGGTAGGCGTCAACATCCGCAAGCTGGATCAGCCTTGAAGTAAAGCAATCGATTAGCCGTCCCCGACGGCAGCTTCGAAGATATTGTCTTTCGGAGAGTCCTGGGCCAACAGCGACTCCACTTGGCGGCGCAGTTCGTCATCACCGGCGCAGACGCGCTCCAGGAACGCAGCACGCTCGCCAGGCGCGAACTCGGTGGCATTATGAAATCGCTCTTCGATTCGCCGCCAACGATCGCCGCTCATGCCGGACTCGCGGGCAGGAGGAATCGCCGTAGCCACGCCTCCGCGAGTCGTAGATCGCGCTTGACCGTGGAGACAGTGAGACCGAGTGCGGTCGCGATTTCTTCTCGATCCATTCCCCCGAAATAGCGCAGCTCAATCACCTTGGCTTTGAGCTCGTCCATCTTCGCCAAATGGTCCAAGGCCTCGCTAACCTCCAGCACATTCGGAGCGCGGCTGGGGGAGAAGATCCCGGCCCCTTCCAGGGTGACGGCCTGGGCTCCGCCGCCACGCTTGGCTGCGCCTCTCGAACGCATCTGATCCACCAGGGCGAGTCGCATCAGCCGGGCTGCAATGCCGAAGAAATGCGCCCGGTTCTCCCACTTAATCGGTTGCGACTGGCCGATCAGACGTACCCAAGCCTCATTAATGAGGGCGGTGGGTAATCGTCGATCTCGTGGTCGAAGCCGGTCAGTTCCAGATCGAAGTCGAGAGACTGTAGCTCTTCCAGCTCAGGCCCGAGCAAGCTGGTGTGCCAATCCGTCTCTTCGTGACTGCGATTATCCATCAGCCGGTACGCTTTGACTTGCGCCGGCGTCAAGTTGTCTCCGATGTGGATAGGGACCTGCTTGAGCCCCAACTTCCTTGCAGCCAGCAATCTGGTGTGACCGCAGATGATGACGCCGTCCTTATCGACGACGACGGTTTGCCGCCAGCCGAATTCCTTAATCAACGCGGCGACCTTGTCGATCGCCCGTTCGGGGATCTTGCGACTGTTTCGGGC
>Ga0302325_10015472_pt1 | contig 16219 bp, 16 predicted proteins | sample Palsa_T0_2_FD_201948 | JGI IMG/M metagenome (GOLD analysis project Ga0302325, IMG submission 201948) | Peat permafrost microbial communities from Stordalen Mire near Abisko, Sweden - Palsa_T0_2 | ecosystem: Environmental > Terrestrial > Soil > Palsa > Peat permafrost | place: Sweden: Abisko... | reverse complement strand
ACGAATTGCGTGTCAACCCGGTCCCGGACCAGCTCCCGGTCAGCATCGTCCCAGATGTGCCGACTCGCCTCGTCGGGCCCGGGAAAGGGGATCGCTCCCTCACCCCGCCTGATGCTGCGCACCCACAGGCCGTAACCGGCGGCCAGCTTCCTGGCGCTGCCTTCGTCGGGCGCCACGACGACGTCGGCAGAGACGGCGAGGTATGGGCGTTCCAGCCGCTCGGAAGGTAGGAATGCCTTTCGATAGGCCTCGGCGGCGCGGAGAGCCGTCGCCGGACTGATGTGGTAGCTGGCGGCGAAGCAGATGCCCATTCGGCCGGCGGCCTCAGCGCTCTCGCCGGCACTGCTCCCGAGCACCCATGGTTCGACGTTCGCCCCTGCGCCGGGGACCGGATGTGGGTCGAGCCCGGTCGCCGATCGGTAGCTGCAGTCCAACAGCCCCAGGATTTCCTCCAGGAACTGCCCGTAATCCGCCGTCTCGGCGTTCTTCTGCTGCAGCATTTCCGTCGTGAGTGCGATCCGGGGCGCCCGAGCCATCCCGCCCAGGGACGGCGGGGCGGGGATCAACACCCCGTTCTCGGTATAGCGAGCCTCGCGGGGGGGTCGGCCGCCGCCCCCCTTGCCCGAGGGGGCCCGCGCCGATCGGTCCAGCAGGAAGTTGCGTCCACCGGAGCGCCCGATGCCGAGGTCGATGCGATCCGGGTGCATCGCATCGAGGAGGCCGAACTCCTCGACAACCGATAGCGCGGTCCGGTGGCCGCTCTGCACCCCTCCTGACCCCAGACGGATGTGGTCCGTCGCGGCTGCCGCCATGGCGATCAGGAGAGCCGGGGTCGATCCAGCAACGCCGGGGTTGAGGTGATGCTCGGCGAACCAATAACGGCGGAAGCCCAGGTTCTCGGCCGATCGGACCAGATCGATCGTATTTCTCAGGGCGCGCGAGGCGGAGGAGCCCGAGCTGACGGGGACCAGATCGAGGATGCCGAGTGGGACGCGGGTCGACGTCATGAGGCCCCGGCGTTGACGCCGGTCGGCGAGAAACTCGTGCGACGCGCGACGGAGAGACCCAGATGGTCACGCAACGTTGGGCCGTCGTACTCGGTGCGGAAGCGACCCCATTCCTGCAGGATCGGCACCACGCTGTCGGCGAACTCGTCGAGCCCTCCCGGCGTGACGTGGGGAATCAGGATGAAGCCGTCTGCCGCCTCGGCCGTTACGGCCTGCTCGATCTGTGTCGCCACCTGCAGGGGAGTGCCGACGAAGGAGGCGGGGTTCGTGACTTCGATCATGAGCTCTCGGATGGAGAGTCCCTGCGCCTCGGAGAGAGCCCGCCATTTGGCCGCGGTCTTCATCCTGTCCTCGAAGACCGCCACGCGACCCTGCACGATGCTCGACTCGCCGAGGTCGGGCTCCACCGCAGGAAGAGGACCGTCGGGGTCGTAACCGGAAAGGTCACGATTCCACACCTGCTCGAGAAAGAGAATCGCCGTTTGCCCACTGACCTGTTGTCGGCGGACGACGGCAGAACGTTCCACGGCGTCCTTTTCGCTCCCTCCCAGCACAAATGTCGCGGCGGGAAGGATTTTCAGGTCGTCCGGCGATCGCCCGTAACGGGCGAGGCGCCCCTTTACGTCTTGGAAGAAACGCTGGCCGGCCGCGATGGATCCGTGTCGGGTGAAGATGCAGTCCGCGTCCGCTGCGGCAAACTCTCGGCCCGTGTCCGAATCTCCGGCCTGGAAGATGACCGGGTGACCCTGGGGTGAGCGCGGGACGCCGAAGTGCCCGGCGATGTCGAATTGCTGCCCCTTGTGGACGAAAGCGCCCTGGTCCGCATCGAGAATGAACCGCCCTGCGCCCTGGTCGGCCACCACGGCGCCGTCATCCCATGTGTCCCAGAGCTCCCGGGCCGTTTGCAGGAATTCCTTAGCCCGGTCGTAGCGATCCTCTCGGGCTAAGAACCCGCCCCGCCGGAAGTTCTCGCCGGTGAAGGCATCCCATGAGGTGACGACGTTCCATGCTGCTCGACCACCCGAAAGATGGTCCAGGGACGCGAATTGCCGCGCCACCTCGAAAGGCTCGTTGAACGTCGAGTTGATGGTGCCGGACAGCCCGATGTGGTCGGTGACCGCAGCCAGGGCGGCGAGCACGGCGAACGTATCGGGTCGCCCGACCACGTCGAGGTCGTGGATCCTCCCCCGCTGTTCGCGTAGGCGGAGCCCCTCCGCCAGGAAGAAGAAGTCGAACTTGGCCCGTTCGGCCGTCCGAGCCAGCTTTGCAAACGAGGAGAATTCGATGTGGCTGCCCGCCCTGGGATCGCTCCACACCGTGGTGTTGTTGACGCCCGGAAAATGCGCAGCCAGATGAATCTGCCTCGGTCGATCGGTCATGGCGTGTCCATCCACGTAGGGACTGGAGTCACGCCAGCGCGTAGCGACTGGCCGGGCGGGCGAGCCCGAGCCGGGCTCGCAGGGTGGCATCTTCGTAGTGGTGACGAAAGGCCGATCGGTCCTGGAGCGCTCCGACGACCTCATGGGTGATCATCTCCAGGTCGTGCGGAATCGCGCCGGGGCGCAGTCGAAAGCCGTCGATGCCGGCCGCCTGCCACGCCACCATCAACTCGGCCAAGTCGGCCGGCGTGCCGACAAAGATGAGGGCGTCGGATCGGAGCGGCTCGCCGTCAAGGTCGTCAAATCGCTGCTTGCGGTCGTGAGCGGTTGCGGTGTCCTCGTCGAGAAAGACGACGATGTCGGCGAATATCCGCAGCGGTGGATCACGGCGGCCTTCCGCTGCCTCGTGGGCACGGATCTCGGCGACGATGGAGCCAGCCGCTTCGGTGTTTTCGGGTGTGATGTACACCAGATCGGCGCTCCGTGCCGCCAGCCGGAAGGCCACGGGTATGTGGGCGAGCACCGAAACTAGTGGCTGACCCTGTGGGGGCCGGGGAGTAATCGACGGTCCTTTGACCGAGAAATACCGTCCCACGAAGTCGATGTAGTGCACTTTGGTCCGATCGATGAAGCGCCCCGTAGCGATGTCACGAATCTCGGCATCGTCTTCCCAACTGTCCCAAAGTCGACGCACCACGTCGACGAAGTCCGCTGCCTCATCGAAAAGGTCATTGACCAGACCTGCATCCAATGAGTCTCTCGCACCGTTCGGGAGTGGATTGGAGATCCGGCGTCGACCGAACTGTCGGGCCTCGAGTTCGGAGGCGGACACCCGCGCTTGGAGCCCGGCCCGCCCGCTACTCACGTAATCGAGTGTGGCGACAGCCTTGGAGACATGAAAGGGCTCGGTGTGGGTGGTGGTAACGACGGGGACGATTCCGATCGCCGAGGTGGTCGGGGCGACCCGCGCCGCGATGAGCAGGGCATCGAGACGGCCGCGTACACGATCCGTTCGGCGCTCAATCACGCCGCGGCGAGTGGATTGGGGGGCCAGCGAATCTTCAAGGGTGACGAAGTCGAGCAATCCCCACTCGGACTCTTGGACGAGGTCTACCCAATAGTCAGGCGAGAAGAGATCTCGAGGTCGCGCATCGGATGCCCTCCACGCAGCCGGGTGCCACCCGGCACCTTCGAGGGCTACCGCAAGGTGGAGGTGTGGTGGATTGGCCATCTGCGACCTCGGTCGTCTTGTCATGGACATGGACAGGTGCCATAGCCCGGCCGACCCCTACTGTTTAGTCGGGTTGGACCAGCTTCTGAGGGTGAAGCGTCACGCCGACGCCAGTAGGAAGGTGTCCCACGTGCGCCATGCCCTCGAGTACTCAGCCAGGTCGACGGGATACGAGGACCACTCGACCACGAGTCCATCTCGCAGGGTGACGACGTTGGCCATTTCCAGGAGATACTCGACGCCATTTCGTCCGAAGGAGTGCCGGAGCAACACCGACGCCGTGTCTTTGGTCAGCCCGGCGATCTCGAACGAAGATCGCAGGGAGGTCGGTGTGAGCGCGCGCCACGATCCGATCCAGTCGGGAAGGTCTCCCTTGGTCAGCCTCGTCGGCACTGGACTGGACCCATGGGCAGTGACGATCAGCCCTTCGTCGCAAGCGGCGAGGAACTCTTCCACTCTGCCGTGGACAAGTGCATCGAATATCCGGCCGATATGGTCCCGTTGCTTCCTCATGCTGTTCCTTCCTCCACCCCGTCCGTGCCCGCGATTTGCATCGGGGCGCTCCGCAACAGCGCCAGCCGATGCGATGGGTCAAAATATGACCTAATCCATCATATTTGTCAAGAATGAGATGGTTGGCAGACTGGGAGCAGGGACACACAGGGGAGAAGAACCGTGAGCGAATCGAATGTGACGGAACGAGCCGGGTTCAGGCGGATGGACGAATCCACCGCCGAAGACTGGGCCGTGATCATGGGGCACGACGACGCCCTGGCCGCCCTGCCGGACCGGATCCTCGGTCAGCTGCGTCTGCTCGATTCCGGGGAGAGCGGGTTTGCCGTGGACCGGCTCACCCACAGCCTGCAGACGGCTCACCTAGCCGAGCTCGATGGACGCGACGAGGCCTATCTCATCTGCGCTCTCGTCCATGACATTGGTGATGTCCTCGGACCGCTCAACCATGCCGACATCGCGGCGGCGGTACTGCGTCCATGGGTTTCCGACCCCTACCACTGGATGGTTCAGCAGCACGGAGTCTTTCAGGGCTACTACTTCTGGCATCACGTCGGTGAGGACCGAAACTCCCGGGACGCATTTCGAGGGCACGAATACTACGACGTCGCCGAAGAGTTCGTCCGGAAATACGACATGCTGGCATTCGACGAGGATTACCCGACGCCGCCACTGGAACACTATGAGCCACTAGTCCGCTCCTTCTTCGGCGGACGAGCTTCATCCGACTGAATGCCTGTGCGGTGTAGCATTGGCTCCGTGACTTCTGTGGGATTTCGATGAGGGTCCGCATCTCCTAGCGATCGCTTCTGGCGATTCGCACGACCCACCGCGCCCATGCAACCCGGGCGTCTCATCCGTACACAGATTCGGAGGAAATCGCATGTCCCCGTTCGTCATCGAGCTGCGGGCCGGCGAGGGCGGCCGCGATGCAGAAGCCTTCTGCATCGAGCTGGTCGCCGCCGTCACCAACTATGCCCGCCTACGAGAAGACCGTTTCCGGATGCTTCCCTCACGTCCGGGATCCCCGACCCAGACCATCGAAGTCGACAGCCGGCCCGAAGCCTACGAGCGACTGGCCGGCGTGCACCGGATTCAGCGCATCCCCAAGAACAGCACCCGACGCCACACCTCGACGGCGACCATTGCAGTGCTGGCCTCGGTACCCCAATCGGTTACCACGATCGCCGAGGCCGACCTGCGTCTCTCGTTCTACCGGGCTTCAGGGCCAGGTGGCCAGCATCGCAACAAGACGGACACGGCAGTCCGCCTGACGCACCTACCTTCCGGTCTCGTCGTGACCTCGGAGGACTCGAGGTCGCAGTGGACGAACATCGTCGCCGCCAAGCGCAAGCTGGCCGAAGCGCTGGACCGTGCAGCCACACGGCAGGCCGTGGGCCGGATGAACGCGGCGCGCCGTCGGCAGATCTCCACGGCAGAGCGGGCGGCGAAGCAGTTCACACACAACGACCAGCGCGGCTTCGTCCTGTGTCACGAGACCGGGGCTACGTGGCGGTGGTCGGACTTCTATCGGGGAAGGTTGAACCGGGCCCGCGGCGTTGCGTGAAGAGAGGTGTAGGTGCCGCACCTCATCAGTGGGCCACCATCCCGCCGTCAGCGATGATGACCTGACCGGTGATGAAGCTCCCGGCGTCCGACGTCAGGAGGAGTGCCGGCCCGATCATTTCGGCCGGGGCGGCGATGCGCCTTTGCAGCGAGGCGTTGGCCATCCCGACTTGGAACTCAGGGGGGTTGGCCCGCGTCATATCGGTGTCGGTCGAGCCGGGAGCGAGGGCGTTGACACGGATGCCATGGGGAGCGAACTCAGCCGCCATCGACCGGGTGAAGGACATCAGTGCAGCTTTGCCGGCGGCGTACATGGCGACGCGCGGCGAGAAAATGAAGGCCCCCACGGAAACGACGTTGAGTACGGCGGCGGACGGGCTGACCTTCAGGTGGGGGAGCGCCTTTTGCACCAGGAAGACGGGACCGCGCAGGTTGACGTCGAAGGACTTGGCCCATGCCTCAGGGGTCTGTTCAGCCAGCGACTGGGCGAGTGCGTTGGCGGCATTATTCACCACGACGTCGATGGCGCCGAAGGCATCCACGGTGCGCTCCACGAGCACATCGAGGTCCTCGAGTGCGCCCATATGCGTGGGCACGCCCAGAGCCTCACCGCCGAGATCCCGCAGATGGTCGGCTGCATCTCTGCAGGCCTCGGGCTTGCGGCTGGCCACGACCACTTTGGCGCCCGCGGCTACATATCCTTCGGCCAGGGCCAGACCGATGCCCCGGGTGCCCCCGGTCACGACGACCACCCGTCCGCTCATGTCGAAGAGCTGCTGCAGCGCTGCACGGTCCACGTATCCCCTCCTCGGTCCTGGTCCGGCAAGTGAAACATGTTTTTGCCAAGACGATCGCTCGCATCATCGAATTCCGGGTTTCGTTAGGGTAAGCGACATGAGCCACATCGATTTGCAGCGGCCCCATCCAGAGATTGCGCTCCTCACGCTGAACCGGCCCGAGAAGCTCAACGCTCTGTCGTTCGATCTGGTCGAAGATCTCCATGGCGCACTCGATGACGTGGGATCGGACAACAGCGCGCGCGTCCTGATCCTCACCGGGGCCGGGCGCGGCTTTTGCTCGGGTCTCGACCTGACCGCTCTTGGTCCGTCTCCCGCTGCGGCCGGCACCAAGGGCCCGCGCTCGGGAATGCGCTCCCAGGAGCGCATCGCCGACTTACCGAGCAAGTTGCGCCGACTACCCCAGCCGGTGATCGCCGCCGTCAACGGTCCGGCCTATGGCGGCGGGTTCGCACTCGCCCTGGCTTGCGACCTTCGGGTGGCATCGACTTCGGCTCGATTCTGCTCGCAGTTCATCAAGGTGGGGGTGGGGGGATGCGACATCGGGATCAGCTACACGCTGCCCCGTTTGATCGGAGCGGCCCGGGCCTTCGAACTGATGTTGACCGCCCGCGAACTCGATGCCGCCGAGGCGAAGGAATACGGCCTTCTCGTCGATGTCGTGGCCGACGGCGCTGCGGTTGAGCGCGCCATGGAGCTGGCGAAGCTGATCTGCGCCTACACGCCATTCGGGGTTGAGATGACCAAGCAGGTGATGTGGGCCAACCTCGACGCGCCCAGTTTCGAAGTAGCCCTGCACCTGGAGAACCGCACGCAGATCTTGGCCGGCACGAGCGGGGAGCTCACGAAGGCCGCGGCCGCCTTTGCCGAGCGCAAGAACTCCGGCCGGTGACACCGTCAGTTGCGCCATGGCGCGGATACCATCGTCAGACCAATAACGTTCCTGACGGGGAGGTGTGCAGATGACGTATGACTTCGATCCAGAACTGAAGGCGGCGATACCAGGTCTTCCCGTATCCGCCGAGCCCGTCGATATCTCGACGATGCGGGAGCTCATGGCGAGCGTCATCGATCTGATGAACGCGAGCGTCGACGTAAGCGATCTTCTGGTAGAGGATCATCACGTCCCCGGGCGAGGACCAACCCGCGAGGTGCTGGTTCGCAGCTACAGGACGAAGGACGGATCTGGTGTGCGCCCGGGTATTTTGGATATACACGGTGGCGGATTCACTACAGGCACCATCGCGCTGCAGCACGGAGCCGCAGCGAAGATGGCTCGGGAAGTCGAAGCCGTCGTGGCGACAGTCGAGTACCGCTTGGCGCCCGAACATCCGTTTCCGGCGGGTCTGGAGGATTGCTACCTTGCGCTGGAATGGTTGGCCGGCGAAAGCAATGAGCTCGGCATTGACGCTCAGCGGATTGCGGTTGTCGGAAGCAGCGCCGGCGGGGGATTGGCGGCCGGCCTGGCCCTTCTGACCAGAGATCGTGGCGGTCCCGCACTGTGCTTCCAGTACCTCGGAATACCGGAACTGGACGATCGACTCGAAACCACAAGTATGCGGACCTTTGTCGATACGCCGGTATTCAGCCGGAATGGCGCCGTACAGAGTTGGCAGGCGTATCTGGGCGACGATCGGGCAGAGGTCTCTCCCTATGCAGCTCCTGCTCGCGCGACAGACCTGCGTGGACTGCCCCCTGCGTACGTATCGACGATGGAGTTCGATCCACTTCGCGACGAGGGCATTCTGTATGCCCTACGTCTTCTGGAGGCCGGGGTTTCCGTCGAACTCCATCAGTATCCCGGCACGTTTCACGGGTCAGCCATGGTTGCCGATGCGGAAGTCTCGAAACGGGAAGCGCGCGAGACCATCGACGTACTCCGTCGCGTTCTGAGAAGCGAACCGTAGCGGGTGAACCTGCGCATGCTGACGTCAGCAAAGTTATGTGCCGTTTCGGCAGATACTCTCCGCGTTGCCCCAACGGAGCCACTTTCCAAATGGACCGCCGGGCCGAGAAGGTACGCGGATTGCGAGTTGCCGATAGGCCAACGGCCCGCCGGCTGAGCAACGGCCGACGCTCCGAGCGCGCAGCTCCACTCGGACGAGGCGCGGGTAGTAACCACCGCCAGGCTTGAAGATGGATCCCTGGCCCACGCCGTAGGCGGCGGTACTTCCCCAGCCGGACCAGGTGATCGAGAGAACGTCACCCGAAGGGTCGCCCCCATTGAACACGTGGCGCGGCTTGTACGTTCCCCAACCGACCCCGCCCCCCGACATGAATGCTCGGGAACCCAGGACGGGAGCGCGCGCCGTGGAGGCCTGACTCTGGGCGGGTCCGGAGACCGCACCGAACACCGCCGCCGTCGCGGCCCAAAATATGCAGACGGCTCTCCTGAACCAGGGTCGACCTACCATGAGCGGGAAATGTAGCGCTGCCAACTGCCGTTACGGCGCGTTCGGGTGGATCGAGCAAGCAGGGCCACCAACGTCCGCCCTCGGCGCGACGGCCGCTCGATGCTCAGAGGTGGCTGAACCCGCCGGCCTCTTGCGGGCTCATCGCCACGGACACCGGGTGGCGAGTGAAGTGTTGAACGGCGTCCTGGAAGTCGTCGAGCAAGATCGAGGCCAGGTCGCGATCGACCCCCTGGCGCACCAGGATCCGCTGCACGGCGATGTCCGAGGCCGAGCCGGTCAAGGTATAGGCCGGCACCTGCCAACCGCGGTTACGCAGGCGGTCGGCCAGGTCGAAGAGCGTGTAGCCGGGCTCTTCACCCTCCCTGATGCGCCATGTGACAGCGGGGATGCCCTCGGCCGGATCGCTGCGACAGAGCAGCTCGAAGGGGCCGAGCTTGGGGATCTCTTCGGCCAGGTACTGGCCAGTCTCGTAGCAGGCGTTGTGAATAGAGGTGTAGCCGGCCCGGCCCAGCCGGATGAAGTCGTAGTACTGGGCGATGATCTGGCCGGCTGGCCTCGAGAAGTTGATCTGGAAGTCCGGCATGTCCCCACCCAGATAGCTGACGTGGAAAATCAGATCTTCGGGGAGCTCGGCGGCGTCGGACCACACCACCCATCCGACGCCCAGCGGGGCAAGTCCGAATTTGTGGCCTGATGTGGAGATGGACTTCACCCGGGGAATGCGAAAGTCGAACTGAATCTCGGGCGCACAGAACGGCGCCAGGAAGCCGCCGCTCGCGCCATCGACATGGATGTCGATATTCAGGCCGGTTCGCTCCTGGAGATCATCAAGGGCCAGCGCCAACTCGGCCACCGGCTCGTACGCGCCCGTGTACGTCACGCCGAATGTCGGCATGACGAAGATCGTGTTCTCATCCACCCGCTCGAGCATCTGCTCGGTTTCCATGCAGTAGTGGCCTGGTGACATCGGTATCTCGCGCAGCTCGACATCCCAGTACCGGGCGAACTTGTGCCAGACCACCTGCACGGGGCCACAGACCATGTTGGGTCTGTCTGCGGAGTTGCCCGCCGCCTCGCGGCGCGCTCGCCACCGTCGCTTGGCCGCCATCCCGGCGAGCATGCACGCCTCGGAGGAGCCGATGGTCGATGTTCCCACTGTGTTGGCGGCATCGTGGGCACGCCAGAGGTCGGCCATCATATGCACACACCGTCGCTCGATCTCCGCCGTCTGAGGGTATTCGTCCTTATCTTCGAGGTTCTTGTCGATCGAGAGGTCCATCAGAGCATGGACCTGGGGCTCCTCCCAGGTTTGACAGAATGTGGCCAGGTTCTGTCGTGCGTTGCCGTCGAGCAGAAGCTCGTCGTGGATTACCTGGTAGGCCAGGTCGGGAAGTGTCTGGTGCGGGGGAAACTTGTACTTGGGCAGGGCCACCGAGAGATCCTTGGAAGCGAATATGCAATCGAGGATTTGGTCGGCGACTACCTTCTTTTGATGCAACGCCATCGTCAAGCTCCTGTGCTCGGAGGTTGCCCGACTTTAGATCGTTCCGAGCGCGACTGTCCGTGGCACGCCCTGCGTCTCCGCGAATCATTTCCGACACATCGACCTGTGTGTCGTTGCCCGGTGTCAATTGTCGGCCGCCCGGTCGGTGGTTCAGGGGCAACGGGGCCAGGGTCAGCACCGCCAGGCCGCGTTGAGCCACGTGGAAACCAGAGGGATCTAGCCGAACTCCCTCCAGCTGTCCGTATGGCCCCTCAGTCGGCTGGTGTCGAAGACGGCTCGCCGGGTGCGGAGCTGCTGGTGTCGATGGCGGATGCCGTGCCCTGAGCCTCTTGCCCGTTCATGGGCGACATCGGCACTCCAGAAGGACCGGCGGAGGCCCCATCTGCCTGTTGAGCAAACGCGACGAGCTTGTCGGCGGTGTCTTTGGAGATCAATGCCGAGCGACCACACAAGGTGCAGGTCGTGGTGTACTTCGTGCCAATCGGAATTACCGGAATGAAGAAGAGCGTAAAGAATTTGCGCAGCCGCGTTACAGCGTGGGCAGCAGGAGTGTGGCAAAAGCTGCACATGGTGAAGATGACGGCCAATCGGGATGCCCTGCGCCTGAACCCAAAAATGATCAACATGCCCATACCCTCCCTAAGTGCGCCGCCAAACTCGACGCGTTGAAACCGCTAGATCGCCCCTTGGGAACAGGCGATTGAGTCGAGTCTGAATTAGGGCCGACAACGACACCGCAATCATGTCCCAACGCTGGCCCAACTAACCATTGGATAGTCGGATCGACATGTCGTCAAAAATGACGATGCTTACGGGTGGACTCCACGTCATTCCCTGCAGCCGTGATTGAATGGACAGGGAATGGACGGACACCGCGATACCGACGAATTCCGATCCCGTTACGCAGTCGTGGAGGCGAAACGGGGGGTTGATTTATTGCAGTTGCGAGAAGCATTGGAAGCCGCGTGGGATCCGGATACGTCGTACCAAGGTGCGTTCCAGGAGGGGAATCCCGCGCTTGGGCAGTGCTATCCAACATCACGCGTGATGCAGAGTTTCTTCCCAACCCTCGACATCGCCAAGGGTACGGTCTGGACTGGTGCGTCCTCGGAATCTCACTTCTGGAACGTTCTTTTCGTGAACGACGTTGCATGCCATATCGATCTGAGCTGGCAACAGTTCCCATCGGGATCCAGCGTGACCTCGTTCGAGATACTCGATCGCGATTGCTTGCTCGACAGTGGAGAGACCGTCGAACGGTGTCATCGTTTGGAGGAGCGCGTGCTTGCTTACCTAATGGGACACTTGCAGGCCTGACCCACCGTGCGCATCCTCAGCGCGCCGTTCTGCTGCGACGAAGGATCTCGATATGAATCTCCCCCAGTACGTCGTCGTCCGCGATCATCTCGATCCTGGTCACCTTGCCCGCGACCACTGTGAAATCGAAGGCGACCTTTGGCGCGCCGCCCTGTGCCCACACCAACCCAGCGAAACCGTCCAGCAGTGCCGTGCGGGCCGCCTTCGCCCCACCGGAGAACCTCGCTGCCACGTCGTTTGGTCCAACCAAGGCCGCGGGAGCACCCATCGCGATTGCAACGGGATCGGCTACGAGCTCGACATCGGGGCTGAGGAACGAGAGCAGCAGCTGGAAGTCTCCGCACCTTGCGGCGGCGAGGAACGCATCGACCACCTTGCGCTGCCGCTGTGGATCAGAGGTTGGATCCTCAGCTATGCGGACCCGCCGACGAGCCCTGCTGGCGAGCTGGCGGCAAGCTTCTGAGGACTTGCCAAGAATCCACGCGATCTCTTCATAGGAGACAGAGAACATGTCGTGTAGCACGAATGAGATCCGCTCGGCCGGGTTGAGTCTGTCGAGCACGATGAGGAGGGCGTGCCCCATCGAGTCGGCGAGGATGGCTTGATCCTCAGGCGTCACTGCGGGTGGCGAGAAGAGTTGTTCGACGGTGGCGGAGTCATCGATCGATGCCGAGGGACGCCGTTGCCGGCTCCGAAGCATATTGAGGCAGATCCGGGACACGACGGTGGTCAACCAGCCAGAGAGGTTCTCGATCTCATCTGCATCCGTCGTCGACAGGCGCAGCCACGCCTCTTGCAAGGCATCGTCGGCGTCTTCCGCGCTGCCGAGTATCCGGAAGGCCACGGCACGAAGATGCGGCTGATTGGCCTCGAATTGGTCCGCCAGCGATCTTGTCTGGTCCACGTGTCACAATCTCCTGAGTTCCGTTGTCTTATACATTGACCCACGAGCGTGCTGAAACGTGACAAGAGGAGAACCCCCATGCCAGTGAAGTGCAATACCGTGCTCTATCCCGTGAAGGACCTCGACAAGGCGAGGTCACTCTTTGCCGCCCTGTTCGGCGTCGATCCCCACGCCGACGCGCCCTACTACGTCGGCTTCTCCGTCGACGGTACTGAGATCGGCCTCGTCCCCAGCGGCCACGACCAGGGCATGACGGGGCCCGTCCCATTCTTCGAAGTCGATGACATTGTTGCCACCCTCGGCGCCCTCCAGGCCGCGGGAGCGCAGGTGGTTCAAGAGCCGACGAACGTGGGCGGCGGGCTTCTCGTGGCGAAGGTCAGCGACGCTGACGGCAACGACATCGGACTGAGGCAGCCGCCAGCCAGTGCCTAGAGGTTCACGCCCTCTGTCGCACCGACTTCGGTTGGGAGTGCCGACTCGAGCGAGCTCAGTTCGAGATGGTTTCTCTCAACAAGAATGAGGCATTGCCACCGAAGAATCCAGCCGAGGCTTCGTCCGGCTTCAATCCGGCTGCCGCGTAGTCCTCTATGGCGGTCATCGTCCCTTCCGTATGCGGATAGTCGCTGCACGCCATGAAGATGTCACCGGCATGCTTGATCAGTTGCTGCGGTAGTTCGTAAGAGAAGGCTGCCACGCGAACTTGACGACGAAAGTATTCACTCGGCATGAGTGGTAGTTCTGCCGACTCCCCGTTGAAACGGGCGGTATGACGGTAGCCCCCATCCATCATTTGCAGATGCTGGGGTACCCACCGTGCCGAGAGCTCCATGATACCGATCCGCAGATCCGGGTAGCGCTCCAGAACGCCATTGAGGATCAGATCGGTCAGGGCGAGCGCGGCCCCTGTCCAAATGAAGACGACGCTCATCGGTGTGATCCCCCCTTCCATGTCCTCGCCGTACCAAGCTTCGTGGAAGGGACGGGCTTGGTTGGCGACGTGGAATACCGGCGTGACGCCATGCTCGACAAATGCAGCCCAGGCGCGATCGAAGTCGGGGTGAGATAAGGGGCGTCCGTTCACCAAGGCAGGGGGAATCAAGCCCAAGCGGATACCACCTTCGGCGAGCGCGACCAGTTGCGTGTCGAGCCAGTCCAAATTCCGGAGACTCAAGTGGCCGACGGGGTAGAGCCGCCCTGAGCCACCAGCAGCTACCTCGACGATCCAACGATTCCACGCGGTCATGTTGGCCAGGGTGGCACGCAGGTTATTCTCGAGCGGACGCTCCCAACCGATCCCATAGTTGGGGAACATGATCGACGCGTTGAAGCCAGCTTGGTCGAGCTGAAGCAGACGTGCCTTCGGATCGGAATAGCTCGCCGTGAACTCGCCCAGATCGAATTGCGCAGGCAGGCCCTCGATCAGGCGTTTGCGAAACACGCCTATTCCATCGACGTCTCCGGGGCGATGCGGGCCCCCCAAACTCAAACGGCGATTGCCGAACATGAGCCACGTATACCCGAGGTCGTCGGTTGCCATGTGCAGTGCAACATCGCGGTCCGCTGGATCTACATATTCCCGCCACATTCCAGCGGGTTCGAAAAGGTGGCTGTCGGCGTCAATCAGCACGTTCATCATGCCCCCTTCCGGTCATCTGGGATGAAGCCTAACCCCGCGTGGGATCCGGCGCATTGCCTGGAACGAAATTGCCAGAGGTCTGAGGTGGTGGTCCCGTTCAAAGCGCACGCGGGGGAGTGGGGGCCCCTCGCGCCGCCTCGAGTAGGAGCTGGTTCCGTTATCTGGGTATTTTCTGTGGATGCGTTCGTCGACGTGCCATCCGATCTGCGCCAGCGATCGATGTGGATCCACGCTGGGCGTAGCGACGCTGATCAAACGCCAGCTCATCGATCCACATCGTGGCGCAAAGTGGCGAGGGTGAGGCGATATGCAGGCATCAGAGGTTCCGCGTGCGGTCGCTGCTGCGATGTCGATCGCCTCAGTGCTTGACCTGGAAGTAGACGACGCGATCGTTCTCCACGACTCGAACAGGCTCGCTCTGCACCTGATGCCTTGTGACGTTCTTGCCCGAGTCGCAAAGGGATTGCATCAGGTCGCACAGTTCGAAGTGGATCTGGCGCAACGGCTCGCCGAGACCGAGTGCCCTGTGGGTGCTCTTGAGCCTCGGGTGGAGCCGCGCCTCTACGAGCGTGACGGCTTCGTGGTCACGCTGTGGACCTACTACGCACCTTTGATACCACGAGAAGTTCCTCCAGCCGACTACGTGGATTCCCTCGAGCGGCTGCATGCGGGCATGCGGGAGCTCGAGGTCAGAGCGCCGCACTTCACGGATCGAGTCGCACAGGCTCAACAACTCGTCGCGAACGGGGACCATACTCCGGCGCTCTGCGACGCGGACCGGGAGCTTCTCGGCAACACGTTACGAAGCCGGACACAAGCGATCGGCGACCGCGGCGCCGCCGAACAGCTGTTGCACGGCGAGCCGCACCCCGGCAACGTGCTCAGCACGAAGAACGGGCCGCTGTTCATAGACCTCGAGACCTGTTGCCGTGGGCCCATCGAGTTCGACCTCGCCCACGTGCCCGAACAGGTCAGCGAACGCTATCCGGATGTCGACCAAGAACTGCTCGGCGAGTGCCGCGTCCTCGTACTGGCGATGGTCGCAGCGTGGCGCTGGGAACCGGGCGACCAACTCCCGAACGGGCAACGAGCAGCGCAAGAACTGGTCGGTGCCCTACGCGATGGTCCACCGTGGCCGGCGCTCGACGTCGTGATGGGCCGAATAGGTGGTCCGTAGGCCTTACTTGCCTTACTTGAGGATGCTCAGCCCGTCCGCAGTCGGAAGGACCACTCGAACTCGTGCGAAGTCGATGGAGCCGCCGAGCCGTGGCGTGATGTAAGCCACGGTGGTGGCCACAAGCTGAAGCTCGAGGCTGGTGCCGGTTGTTGCCGTATAGGCAACCGTCTCGAGGGGGATAGTCAGCGTGTGGGATCGCCCGTCCAGGGTGACCGGGACGGGCGTCACCTGGTTACCCAGGACGATCCCGGTCGCCGGGTCGACCAACTGAGCAAAGACCCGAGTGGGGCGGACCCCCGGCGCGACGCGGCCCGAATAGGTGAGAGTGAGCCTCGGGGCACCGACGATGACGGCGTGGTGGCCGAGGGCCACCTTCACGTCGACGGCGTTCGTGGCCGGCCCCGGTGTGACGGCGTAGGCCACGGCGTCAACGGCGTTGGCGGCTTGGGCGTTGGGAGCGACCGTCGGAGGACCGGAGCCGCCCCCGGCCACGAGCGAGAGTTTGCCCGAACCGGTGGCGGCGAATGGGGTACCTGACGGTGGCGGGTACGAGGTAGCGGCATAGCCGGTGCCGTCCTGGTCTACGAAAGCGAGCCCGTGCAGCACCGGCACCGAGGCGTTCCGCGCCACCCAGTGCTGCATCCAGGCCAGAGCCAGTGCACCGATGTCGACGGTCGTGCCCGGGTTGGTGAGGCACACACCGTGGCCACCGCAGAACCAAGCCATGGCCGTCGTCGTACCCTGCTTCCGCAAGGCTTCATAGTTCGCAATTCC
>Ga0302325_10015471_pt1 | contig 16220 bp, 15 predicted proteins | sample Palsa_T0_2_FD_201948 | JGI IMG/M metagenome (GOLD analysis project Ga0302325, IMG submission 201948) | Peat permafrost microbial communities from Stordalen Mire near Abisko, Sweden - Palsa_T0_2 | ecosystem: Environmental > Terrestrial > Soil > Palsa > Peat permafrost | place: Sweden: Abisko... | reverse complement strand
AACGAGGTGCCAGAAATGTCTCCCGCTCCAAGCCACCGCAAATTCCGCCCGCTGTTGGGCCTTTTTCTGGCCGCTTCGGCCACCGCTTTCGCGCAATCCCCAGCCGTCCTCTCCATCGACCTCGGCAAGCCCCTGCACAGCGTCAGCCCCACCCTTTACGGCCTCATGACCGAGGAAATCAACTACTCCTACGACGGCGGCCTCTACGCGGAACTGGTTCGCAACCGCACCCTGCGCGACCCCAACTGGAACCAGCAGGACTGGCTTGTCGTCCAGAACGCCGCCGCCGGCGCCAAATTCGAAAAAGACAAGACCACCGGCCCCTCCGCCGCTCTCAATGACAGCATCAAGCTAACGGTTACTTCCGCTTCGGCCAAAGAACCCGCCGGCCTGCGCAACATGGGCTACTGGGGCTACCCGCTCAAGCCGGACACCACCTACAAGTTCTCCCTCTACGCCAAAGCCGACGGCGGCGCCAACCTCAGCGTCAACCTGGTCAACAACAAGACCGGCAAGAGCGTAGCTCATGCTGAGATTGCCTCGATCGGCAGCGACTGGAAGCAATACTCCGCCACCCTCAAAACCGACCAGATCGCGCCCTCCGAAGAGAACCACCTCGAACTCACCCTCGCCAAACCCGGCACCCTCTGGATCAACCTCGTCTCCGTCTTCCCGCCCACCTACAAGAACCGCGAGAACGGCAACCGCATCGACATCATGGAAAAGCTCGCCGGCATGCACCCCGCATTCCTGCGCTTCCCCGGCGGCAACTATCTTGAAGGCGACCACATCGGCGAGCGTTACCAGTGGAAGAAGACCATTGGCCCGTTGGTCGACCGCCCGACGCATCCCAGTCCCTGGAATTACCACTCGTCAGACGGACTCGGCCTGCTCGAATTTCTGGAGTGGTGCGAAGACCTGCACATGGAAAACGTTCTCGCCGTTTACGCCGGCTACTCCATGCGCCAGGAACACGTAGAGCCCGGCCCGAAGCTCGATCCCTACGTCCAGGACGCGCTCGACGAGATCGAATACGCCACCGGAGGCCCGGACACCAAGTGGGGCGCCGAACGCGTCAAAGACGGCCATCCCGCGCCCTTCAAACTCGCCTACGTCGAAATCGGCAACGAAGACTGGTTCGATCAATCCAAGAGCTACGATGGGCGCTTCAAGCAGTTCCACGACGCCATCAAAGCCAAATACCCCGACCAGAAGCTGATCGCCACCGCACCCGTTACCAGCGTCAAGCCGGACGTCTTAGACGACCACTTCTACCTGAGCGCCGAAAACTACTTCGACGACATCCACCACTACGACAAATTCGACCGCAACGGCCCCAAAATCTTCATGGGTGAATACGCCACCATGGAAGGCTCCCCAACCGGCGACTTCGGTGCAGCCCTCGGCGACGCCGCCTGGCTCACCGGCGTCGAGCGCAACAGCGACGTCGTCGTCATGTCCAGCTACGCGCCGCTCCTGGTCAACGTCCACAACGGCGGCATGCAGTGGCACCCCGACCTGATCGGCTACGACGGCCTCTCCAGCTATGGCTCGCCCAGCTACTACGTCCTCTCACTCTTCGCCGCCAAAGTCGGAGACACCGTTCCCGACTCCTCGCTCACCGGCGCAGGCAGCCGCGTAGCCTACTCCGTCACCGAAGAGGCGTCCACAGGCAAGGTCTTCCTCAAGATCGTCAACGGTGTTCCCACACCGCAGGAAGTGGAAATCGACCTCAGCGGCGTCAAGGCAATCGCCGGTCCAGCCAAGGTCACCAGCCTCCACGCAAACTCTACCGCCGACACCAACTCGATCACCGACCCCAAACACATCGTCCCGACAGAGAGCACCTTGCCCGTCTCAGGCACCAAGCTGAAATTCAACCTGCCCGGCCAAACCTTTGAAGTGATCGAGCTGGAAACGAAGAAATAGCGCGCTTTTCTTGCCAACCAAAACCACAAAAGCCCGCACCAAAGTCCCTCAAAACCCACAAAAACCAAATGGCCGCCGCGAAAACAATCGCGGGCGGCCATTCAATTTGAAGTCAATCTTCGCTAAGAAAGCTTTGTAACAGGGCACGGCTTAAGCCGTGCCGACAAGTCATCGAAGCAAACAGGGCTTCAGCCCCTGCACATCATTCCAACTCAAAATACAACTCCGCCGCCGCAGATCCATGACCCAAAATCGGCCGCTGAGGATTCCGCACCCCGGCGCCGAGAGCGCCGTCTCCAAACGGTCCGCGGGTATTCGCAACAGGCTCATACCGCTCGAAACGCAGCGGAAATTCCATCCGCCCACGCGCGCTAGCTCGCAGCGTCTCGCTCAAAGGCACAAGGGCCTTGAAAGTCGCCGAATCATCGCGTCGCTCAACAGCTTCAATGCGTCCATGCCGCGCATTGAGATCTTCAATGAAGCTTCTGGCGCGCCCAACTGGAAGAGTTGCCTCGACCGCCATCATTGGCTCCATCAACACGGGATTCGCCTTCTTGGCAGCCTCCTTGAAAGCCATCGAACCCGCAATCTGAAAGGCCATCGGGTTCGAGTCAGCTTCGTGGAAGCTACCGTCATAGAGCGTCACCGTGACATCGAGTACGGGGCAACCTGCCAAAATGCCGCCGTCCATCGCCTCGCGGATTCCCATATCGATAGGCTCGATGAATTCCTCTGGAATCGCGTCGTTCTTGATGTCGTTGATGAACTCGTAACCGCTGCCGGGCTCGGAAGGCGAAAGGCGAATCTTGCAATGCCCGTAGTTTCCCGAGCCGCCTGTCTGCCGGATGTATTTCCCTTCACCCTCTCCGGAGGTTTGCAAAGCCTCCAGGAGGATTACTTTAGGCACGCCGTCAAAGACATCGCCATTGTCTCTACAGATCGCGCCGCAGAACTCCGCAAGTCGCAGCTCGTCCATGCCCCGGGCTTCGATCTCGGTACCGCTGAGGTGAAAGGATACCGTGAGAATTGGACGTTCCAGCTTTCTCGCGTCGCTCATCCCTCACCCCGATTCAACGCTACCCGTTCAACATCTCCTGCAATTTATTAATCGTCCGGTTCAAATCCTTATCCGTCCGCCGCAACTCATCAATCTTCCCAATGGAGTGCATCACCGTTGTATGGTGCTTGCCGCCAAACTGCCGTCCAATTTCCGGCAGGCTAGCCTCGGTCAGGTTCTTCGCCAGATACATCGCAATCTGCCGCGGAACCACCACCGCGCGCGAATTGTTCTTCTGCTTCAGCTCGCTCACTCGCATGGCAAAGTTCTCGGCCACTGCCTTCTGGATCGCGTCGATCGTGATCTTCCTCACCTGCGTGTCGATAAACTGCTTCAGGCACTGCTGCGTGGAACTGAGCGTGATCTCCATGTTGTTGTGGCTGCACCAGGCAATCAGCCGCACCAGCGCGCCTTCAAGCTCACGCACATTGGTCCGCACATTGCTGGCGATGAACATCGCCACATCGGTCGGCAGATTCGCCTGCTCGCTCTCCGCCTTCTTCTGCAGGATCGCGACCTTGGTCTCAAGATCGGGCGGTTGAATATCCGCAATCAATCCCCACTCAAAGCGCGAGCGCAGCCGCTCCTCAATCTCCGCCAGTTCCTTCGGCGGCCGATCCGAAGCAATCACCACCTGCCGCATGCTCTCATGCAGCGCATTGAAGGTGTGGAAGAATTCCTCCTGCACCCGCTCCTTCTGCGCAATGAACTGGATGTCGTCGATCAGCAGTACATCCACGCCGCGGAAGCGATCCCGGAAGCTGGTCATGCGGTCGTTGCGGATCGAGTTGATCATCTCGTTCAAAAACTTTTCCGCCGTCACATAGCAGATGTTGGTCACCGGCTGGCGGCGCTTCACCTCATGCCCAATGGCATGCATCAGATGCGTCTTGCCCAGGCCGACACCGCCATACAGAAACAGCGGATTGTAGGCCTTCCCCGGCCGCTCCGCAGAGGCCAGCGATGCCGCGCGCGCAAACTGGTTGCCGTTGCCGATCACAAAGTTGTCGAAGGTATAGCGCGGGTTCAACTGCGCCGCCGAAGACCAGTCGAAACGCGTCTGCTGCTCGTTGGGATAGGGAGACGGTTGCGAGGCGCGCCGGTTTGCCCCGGAAGCGTGATTGGCAGCGGTTTGGCCTGCATGGCCATTGCCGTGCGCGGGCGGCGCGGAAGGCGCATGAGTCGGCACCGGCGCAAAGCCGCCATCCGGCCGCACCGGAGGCTGCGACGGATCGTCCTGCTGGGTCACAAACGCAACGTCGTCCAGGTTCAGTTGCAGCAGGTCGATCGCCTCCTGCACCAGGTCGCTGTACTTGTCCCCAATGTGCTGGAACTGTTCGGAAGGGATGCGCACATAAAGCGTCCGACCGGCAATGTGGCTGTAGCGCGTCGGCTTCAGCCAGGTTTCAAACGACTGCCGATTGACCTTTTTTTCGAGGGCCGACAGGATCTGTATCCAGGGGTTGATTGCCGCTGCGGGCGTGGGTGCATATGACATCATGAATTCCTTGCGTAAACCTTGAACTAAACTTTCCGCTAAACTTTGTCCGGCTCTTCACTCCGGAGGGTGTTCCACTTCGCTGCACTCCGCAAAAACAATGCTTCGCCCTCGGCGCGCGTGAGGTCACTGCGCGTCGTTGGTTCTTCAAATCTGCCGAGAGACGGTCAGGCTGGACTGCCTGCAATTTCGATCGACTTCGTAGGCAAAAAAACAGTTAAGCAGAGGGTTCGAAATCTTTCAGGAACGGGTCTGATACTAGCACAATTGGAGGCCTCTGCAACGTCTCGTTCATACAACTCCTGCAATTCCTCGCGCCTTGCACCAGCTATGGTGAAAGCTTTACAGATAGCCGTGAAACATGCTTATCGCGGCCATTTTCAGTGGCTGTTTTCAGCGCGCAAACGCCATCCATTCTCGCCGCGTCTCGCCCTTCCGAGGCACATTTTCGGGACCGTTGCGCCGCCGCTTTCAACAACACTTGTAGAGCTACGAAACTGGATTCTACACCCATTCGCGAGGCTGGAAAAGTAACCTTCGGTACGAAATTTTTACGATCCTTTTTGCTCTTTCTCCATTTGGGCCAGCCGCTTCACTTGGCCGATTTCCCGTTTCCGCGTATACTAAAATTTCGGGAGCAGGCCACGGCGATTTGCTCTGTCTGTTGCAGCGAAATCATCTCTGAGCAAACGATCCGGGTGCGCAGGACGCTCCGGCGTCAAAGCGATGGATCAAAGCCGCTCGCACAGCCTCACCCGTTCCGGCGCTGACCGCCCGGATCACACTTTTGAAAAGATTCTGGAGTTGGAACCATGGCACAGGTATGCGACGTTTGCGGCAAAGGTCCGCAGTTTGGCAATAACATCTCTCACGCGCACAACGTAACCCGGCGTCGCTGGAACCCCAACCTGCAGGCCGTCCACGCCTTGGTCAACGGAGCCGCCAAGCGCATCCGCGTCTGCACCAACTGCATCAAGAGCGGCAAAGTCGCCAAGGCTTAACGGGATTCCGAGTCGAAAGACCGATTTTCGAGCCGTAAGACGCTCTGGGACCGCCGGCCGTTTTGAAAGGGCGCGGCTTTAGCCGCGCCAAATGTATTCCGGGGCAGATTGGGCTTTAGCCCCGGAGGGAAAGCCGACTACACCCGTAAGGTCTCGGCCTCGGCTTCCTCTGTCTATTCGCTCCTCAAATCGATCTTCATCAAGGCCCATAGACCCCACGCGATCCAGAGTCGCCAAGGGCTTATGGGCCTTCGCACGTCCATCTCCAATCCCTCCGCCAAGCAAACTCCGTCTCTCAAGCATCGGGAATAATTCAAAAACAATACCTTGACGGTCTACACATCCTTATTGTAGATAAACATAGTATGGGTAAACCAAGCGATCTCGTCCAGGGCACGCTCGACCTGCTGATTCTCAAAACCATCTCCCTTGAACCCAAGCACGGCTGGGCCATCGCCAAACGCATTCAGCAGATCTCGAACGAAGTCCTGCAAGTGCAGCAGGGCTCGCTCTACCCCGCGCTGCACCGGTTGGAGCATCAGGGCTGGATCACCGCCAACTGGGCCGAAAGCGAAACCGGCCGCCAGGCCAAGTTTTATTCCCTCACCGGCGATGGAAAGCAGCAGCTCGACAAAGAAACCGCGCAGTGGAACCGGCTCTCGCAAGCCATCAATATCGTTGTCGCCGGAGCCTGAGACCTGAACGAAAGAGGAGATTGCCATGCCCTCGAAACACAAGCTATGGATGCAACTCCGAATGCTCTTCGGCCGCAAGCGAGCCGGCTGGCAACTCAACGACGAGCTGAGCTTTCACCTCGACCGGCAGATCCGCGAAAACATGGCTTCCGGCATGAACCGCGACGAAGCGCGCAAAGCCGCCATGCGCAGCTTCGGCCATCCGTCTCTCGTGCGCGAGCAAACCCGAGCCACCTGGAACTGGTCGAGCCTCGAAAAACTCGTCCGCGACCTGAAATATGGAGTTCGCACCTTGTTGCGCTCGCCCGGCTTCGCGGCCGTCGCCATTCTTGTGATGGCCCTGGGCATCGGCGCGACCACCTCGCTCTTTACCATGGTCCGCGCAGTCCTGCTGCGGCCATTGCCGTTCAAAGACCCCTCCAGGCTGGTGATGCTCTACGAGCACTTTCGCGAGGGCAGCGGTGGTGACGGCTTCAACTCGGTTGCGCCGGGAGACTATAGCGACTGGCGCAGACAGACGCATGGCTTTCAGGATATGGCCGCCATGCGCGGCTACGGAGGCATCTTCTCCGGCGTCCACTCCGAACTGCCTGAGGTTGTCCAGAGCGCGGGCGGCTCGGCCAATTTCTTTCCGCTGCTCGGCGTAACGCCGGTTTATGGCCGCCCTTTCACCGAAGCCGAAGACCAGCCGAAAGGCGATCCCGTGGTTCTGCTGACTTGGAGCCTCTTCCAGCGCCGCTTTGCCGGCGATCCCTCCATCATCGGCAAGCAGATTCATCTGGATACCAGCCCCGCCACGGTCATCGGCGTCCTGCCCAGCTGGTTTACCTATCCCGATGCGCGGATCCAGTTCTGGATGCCCTACGCCCAAACCTTTACGCCGGAGGACTATGGAATCCACGATGGCCATCAGAGCAAGGTCGTGGCGCGGCTCAAGCCAGACGTGAGTGTAGAAGCGGCAACCCACGAAGCCAGCGCTCTCCAATATCAAATTCACCTGGCCAATGCCTCAAAGCCGGTCGCCGAAGACGTCTGGTCGCGCCCCATGATCGACGATGTGGTCAAGGACGTTCGCACCCCGCTGCTGGTGCTGTTGAGCGCAGTCGGCTGCATGTTGCTCATCGCTTGTCTGAATCTCTCGAATCTGTTGTTCGCGCGCGCCGCAGCCCGCCGCAAAGAGGTCGCCATCCGCGGAGCGCTGGGCGGCAGCCGTCTCGCTCTTATCCGCGAGCAGATGACCGAGAGCCTGCTGATCTGCCTCGCCGGCGGCGCGCTGGGCCTGCTCATCTCGCTCGCTTCCACACGCTGGCTGGCTACGCACTGGCGCAACCTGCCGCGCGCCGACTCCGTGCATGTAGATGGATGGGTCTTCGCCTTCGCTCTCCTGCTGGTAGTGGTGGCCGCGCTCCTCGCAGGGCTGATTCCGGCCATCTCGTCCACCGGCTCAGCATCGCTCGCCGCATTGCAGGAGTCCTCACGCTCCATCGGCGGCAGCGTCTCCCGTGCCCGCTTGCGCAAAGGCATGCTGATCGCCGAAATCGCGCTCACAGTAACGCTTCTCGCCGCCGCAGGCCTGCTCTTCCACAGCTTCGTGCGTCTTCGTACCGCAGATCTTGGCTGCCGCGTCGATCGCGTTATGACCATGAAGTTCGGCTTGCCCGAGATCCAATACGATACGCGCGAGAAGGTTCTACTCTTTCACCAGTCCCTGCTCGAACGCGTGCGGCGCCTGCCCGGCGTGCGCGGCGCGGCGCTGGTCTCCACCGCTCCCGGAACCGGCCCAAACGGCGATCGCGTGTTCACCATCCTGGAAAAGCCGGCTCCCAGCTACAGCCTTCAGTACGATGCCATGACCCTGACCGCGGACCCTCAGTACTTCAGCGTCATGCAGATCCCGCTCTTGCGCGGCCGCGTCTTTACCGAGCACGAGCGCCTCCACAACGATCGCTACATCGTCGTCAGCAAACAATTCGTGGATCAGTTCCTCTCCGGCGACGACCCCATCGGCAAACACGTTCGCAGCGGTTGGGACGATCAAGTGGAAAACTACGAGATCATCGGCGAAGTTGGCGACACGGTCTACGACGTGACCAAGCCCGTGCAGGCCACCATGTATTTCCCAATCCTCTCCGGCATCCCCAACCGCACCAGCGAAGCAACGATCATGGTGTACTCGTCGGTCGATCCGCTATCCATCTCGACGCCGGTTCAGCAACAGATTTCGTCGCTCGAACCGCAGTTACCCGTCTACAACGCGCTCACGATGGACCAGATTCTGGGCAAGATCACGGCCAGCCAGGGCTTCGCAGCCGACCTCCTGTTGGCCTTCGCCGGAGCCTCGCTACTACTCGCGGGCGTAGGACTCTACGGTGTGCTCTCGTATTTAGTGACTCAGCGAATGCCGGAGATGGGTATCCGCATTGCCTTAGGAGCGCAACGGTCGGAAGTCATGCGCGTCGTGCTCGTCGATGGCCTCAAGCCCGTTCTCATCGGCGCCGCGGCCGGTCTCGCCGGAGCAGCCGTGGCCGGATCGCTCATCCGCTCCATGCTCTACGGCGCCAGCCCCTACGACCCACTTGTCATCGCAGCCATGATCGCATCTCTGCTCGCAACCGCCCTCGCGGCGTGCGTCATTCCAGCCTGGCGCGCCTCACGCGTCGACCCCATGCAAGCCCTGCGCAGCGAGTAACGCAGTTTACTTATGCTCAAAGGTAAGCGAACCCGAGTTGATGCAGTAGCGCAGCCCGGTCGGCTTAGGCCCATCCGGAAAGACATGCCCAAGATGCCCGCCGCAGCGCGCACAAGTCACTTCGATGCGCCGCATGCCCCAGCTCGTATCCTCATGCTCGGCAATCGCTTTCGAGTCCTTGGGAATATAAAAACTAGGCCATCCGCACCCGGACTCAAACTTCGCATCGCTGCCAAACAACACCGCCCCGCAGCCCGCGCACATATACTCGCCCGTCGCGTGATTCTCGGTAAGCGCGCCCGTCCACGCCCGTTCCGTACCCTTCTCGCGCAGGATGTGATATTGCTCAGGCGAAAGCAGCTCACGCCACTCCGAATCGGATTTTTGCACCTTCGCAGAAGTTTCAAAACCGGCAGACTTGTCCATGGTTTCCCTCAACATTCCACCCAATTCGATCCAACTCAGCCCAATTTCGATGCAATCCCTATTCCCTAATCCCTATTCCCTCGTCTCACCCCAGCGGCGCCATGTCCTTCGTGTGGACATACGTGTACGTGATCCGGTTGATGACCGTAATCGTAGAGAGCAGCGCCAGCACCCACAACACGGGCGCCATCACGCCCCAGTGGTTAAAGAGCGCGCCCAGAATAATCAGCACAATCCGCTCCGGCCGCTCCATAAAACCAACCTTGCAGGAGCCGATCAGCGCCTCCGCCCGCGCCCGCGTATAGCTCACCATCAGCGACATCGACATCGCAAACGCCGCCAGCCACACATACCAGAAGTGATTCGCCCGCGCATAGTACACAATCAGCCCAAAAAACAGCACCACATCCGAATAGCGGTCGATCACCGAATCGAAAAACGCGCCAAACACCGTCACCTGGTTGGTGCGCCGCGCCACGCGCCCATCCACCATGTCGAAGATGCCGGCGCCGATCACCACCAGGCCGCCATAAAAGAACATCCGCCCGGCGTTGGTCGCATTCGCCCGGCCAAAGAACACCGCCGCGCCAATATTGATCACCAGGCCGATAAACGTCAGCACATTGGGCGAAATTCGCGTCAGAGACAGACCGTACACAATGCGGTCCAGCAGCCATCCGCAGGCCCGGCCAAACGCCCCCGTCCAGGTAGTCGCCACGGCTACGCCCCTACTTCGTCGTGAATCGTCACCAGCTTCAGGATTTCCATCTCGCGCTTGCCATTCGGCGTCACCACCGTGGCCACTTCGCCCAGCTTCTTCCCAATCAGCCCACGCCCGATCGGCGAAGTCGTCGAAATCAGCCCCTTCGACACATCCGACTCTTCGCTGGTCACGAGTTTATAGACGATCTCTTCGTCCTTGGTCGTGTCAAACACCGTCACCGTCGCGCCAAAGGCCACCCGGTCATGCGGAATATTCGCCAGATTCACCAGCGAAAGCTCCGCCATCCGCTTCTTCATCTGCCCCAGCCGCGCATTCACAAAGTCCTGGCGCTGCTTGGCCATGTGGTACTCGGCGTTTTCGCTCAGATCGCCCAGCGCCACGGCCTTCTTGATCTCAGCCGGGAGCTCATGCTGGAGCTCGTGCTCCATCTTCGCAATTTCATCCAGAAGCTGCTTTTTAATGTGTTCCGTCATTCGTTTTCCGTTATGGCAACCATAGGCTCAGCAGTGCGCAAATGCCTCGAAAACAACTCTGCGGCACACGCTGAATTTTCCAGCCCAGGCTCACCCTGTAGAGATAGGGAAACCCCGAAACCTCGATTATACGGTCTTCCGGGGAGCATCTAGAAACGACTGCAAAATCAACACCGCCGCCACCTGATCCACCAGCGGCTTATGCTCCTGCCGGCTCTTCCCGGCGGCATACAAAATCTCATGCGCCGCCCGCGAAGTCAGCCGCTCATCCACAAAATGCAGCGGCAAACCCGCCAGCTCCGCCAACTCCCCGGCAAACGCGCGCACCTTCTCGCCCTGCGCGCTGGCTTCACCCGACAAATGCTTCGGATCCCCCACCACAATCCCCACGCAGGCAAATCGCCGGCAAAGCCGGGCCAGCGAACGCATATCTTCGCGCGGACTGCGCTTGCGCGTCAGAGTCAGCACCGGCTGCGCCGTCAACCCCAGCTCATCCGAAACAGCCACGCCAATCCGCTTCGACCCAACATCCAGCCCCAGATAACGCTCAACCGTCAAACCTGCTGACCTCCGCCCCGTTTCCAGCTTACGCCCCACCCATTAAAATCAACAGATACGGAATCCCCGCGGAACCCTTCCGCGTCTTATCTCGTAGCTAGTTGGAAGAAGGGTTACCCCAGGGAATGGCGCGTACCAGATCGACCCGCGGAAGGACCCGCAAAAAAAGCGGGTCAGGCGCAGCCGTTCTCTTGTTTGGAATCCTTCTATTGGCAGTGGCAGCCGGGGCCGCGTGGCTCATCTTCCTGCCCGCTGGCCCCCCGCCCTCCGGGTCCCTGCCCTTCGGAACTAGGAGCGAGACGTTCGTGGAAATCGCCCAAGGCAGCACCAGCAATCAGATCGCAGCGCAACTGGAGCAGGCCGGCGTCATCCGCAGCCGCTACGGATTCGACTTGATCAAGCTTGCTCGCCTCTGGAAGCGCGGCAGCACTCTCAAAGCCGGCGAATACCGCTTCGACCACCCCGCCCCAGTCACCGAAGTCTACAACCGCATCGCCCGCGGTGACGTCTTCACCCTCCCAGTCACCCTCCCCGAGGGCTCGACGCGCTTCGACATCGCGGCCAAAGTCGCCAAAGCCGGCTTTACCGACATCACAGAGCAAGATTTCCTCGCCGCCACCGTCTCCGAAACCCCGCTCATCGCCGACCTCGACCCCCACGCCACCAGCCTCGAAGGCTATCTCTTCCCCGACACCTACCGCTTTCCGCGCAATGCAACCGCCGTCCAGATCGTCACCGCGATGGAGCACCGCTTTCGCGCCGTCGCCACGCAACTGGGAATCGCAAAATCCACGCTGCCAATTGAAACCGTTGGCACCGTTCACGACCTCGTCACCCTCGCCTCGCTCATCGAGCGCGAAACCGCCGTCGCCTCGGAACGCCCTCTGGTCTCCAGCGTCCTCACCAACCGCCTCAAAAAGAACATGCCGCTCATGACCGACCCCGCCGTCATCTACGGCCTGGAGGTCGCAGGCAAATGGCGCGGCGCCATCTACGAGTCCGACCTCAAAGATCCCAAACACGACACGCCCTACAACACCTATCGCCACAGCGGATTGCCCCCAGGCCCGGTCGGCAACCCCGGAACCGCCTCGCTGCGCGCCGCCCTGCACCCCGCCGCAACCGATTATCTCTACTTCGTAGCCGCCGGCGCCGACCCCCAGGGCAAGTCGCGCTTCGCCGCCACGCTTGAAGAGCACAATAAAAACGTCGCCAGCTACCGTCAGGCCATCCAACACGCAGGGGGACGTTGAACGTGACCGGACATCGCTTTCGGAGCTTGGCGGCTCTTTGCGTTCTAGCCCTCGCGCTTCCTGCTCTCACCGGCTGCGCCAGCCTCTTCATCTCCAAGCGAAAACTCCTCGTGCCCATCGCGCCCGCCAGCGTTCAAACCGCCTCCGCCGACCAGCTCGTGGCAGAGCTCAACCAGTCCTGGGACAAATTTCAGAGCCTCACCGCCACCGTGGACGTCCTTGCCAGCCATCTCAAGACCAAAGAGGGCGTCGCCACCGACTATCCCAACTTCCGCGTCAACCTTCTCCTGCGCAAGCCCAACGCTCTGCGCGTCCTGGGACACGCGCCAATTATCCAGACCACCTTGTTCGATCTGGCCAGCGACGGAACCCGCTTCACCCTCGTCGTCCCTCCCCAGAAAAAGGTCTTTGAGGGATTGAACGCAAGCAAGGGCACTTCGGACAAATGGTATGAGAACCTTCGCCCCGATCCGCTCTTCAACTCCATGGTGATACGCGGGCTGGACTCCGGCGATTTTTATTTCGTTATCTCCGAGTCGGTCACCGAAGATGACCCAGCCAACAAACGCCTGCTCCTGCATCCGGAGTACGTCCTGAATATCGTCCGCAAGAAGCCCGATAGCCAGGAACTCTTCCCCGTTCGCGTCATCCGCTTCCATCGAGAAGATCTATTGCCCTACGAGCAGGACCTTTACGACGAGCAGGGAGTCCTCTCCACTCAGGTCGTCTATGGCGCATACCGAGACTTCGGCGGAACCAAATACCCTGGCACCATCACCCTCAAAGTCCCCCAAAACGAGTACCAGCTCGTCATGACCGTCGAGCGCGTCACCGCCAACCCCAGCCTCACAGACGACCAATTTCAGATAAAAATCCCCGAGGGCTACACCATCCAGCAAATGCCGTAGGAGCGCTCAAACAGCTTTCTTCAAATCCATAAAATGCGGGTGCCCCACCCTCGCCGCGTCTTTGTTTTTGCGGCCAGGGTGGGACACAGCCTGATCTATAAGCCCTTTATCATCTGTAGATTTTTACTGTGCGTCGGCAGAAAGCAGCGTATTTGGAGACAAACGAATGACAAATCGATAACACCCCTCATTTGCCGTCCGGCGATACTCGCAATCAAGATCATTCTTCTCAATGAGAAGAGCCTCCCAGAGAAATCGTATGAACATTACAACATTTCGCAGACATTTTGCTCTCGTTTGTCTGTCGGCACTCGCTGTGAATTTCGCCGCGCAGGGGCAGGCGCCTGGCACTGGAGCCATCTCCGGCGTGGTCAACGCAGCCGCCGGCCACGCGATCGGCAATGCTGACGGGCCGGTCAACCTGAATCCAGCTTTCGGGCAGATCGCCTCGACCATTGCCAACCCGCGCATCATCCAGTTCGCGGCCAGGTTTCAGTTCTAAACGCCACCGCGACGCAACAAAGGAGATGCAAATGGGATGGGTTCTATCCATCGATGAAATTCAGGCCGCTCTGGATCGCGGTCAAAAATTGGATTTTTCAAGGCACGCTCTGGAGGCGCCAAGACTGACGCTTTGCGAGAGGTTCTTCCCGCTTGGCTTCGCCGTGGAGTTGCGCACGAATTCAGAAGCAATTCTGTCGCAGGCGCGCGAGTTGTGGTCCCGATTTGAGCCGCTCTTCAACAACCGGCCGATTCGGTTGGATGTGCATGTGGTGGATGACGGAGACGGAGACGCTTCCGGTGAGTGCCCTCCGGCACCCGCCCAGCACATGATCCTGCCGCGGATCTACAACATTGCGGACGCGCGCAACTACATTGTTGCGGATTTGGATGAGGGCTACACGCGCATTGTGATGGCTCGCGCCACGGAACGGCACCGCAATTATGTGGGCTATTTTTTCCTGGACTCAGCGCCGCTTTGCCACATTGCTTCCAGACTCGCCACTCCAATCCATGGCGGGTGTGTGGCATTCAAGGGGCGCGGGATGTTGCTCACGGGCGACTCCGGAGCCGGCAAGTCCTCACTCTCTTACGCATGCGCCCGCGCCGGCTGGACGTACACCACCGACGACGGCAGCTACCTGCTGCACGACGCAGCCAACATCACGGTAACAGGCAATTGCCATCAAGTGCGCTTCCGTCCATCGGCTGGGCAACTGTTCCCAGAGATTGAGGGGCTGGAGATTACTCCGCGCGCTGTGGGAAAGCCGTCGATCGAGATGCCCACGTCCGCATTGTCCCGGATGAACTGCGCCCCAACCGCGTCCGTAGATTACCTGATCTTTCTCAACCGCCGAGCGGGGGAACAGCAGGAGCTGAGGCCGTTTCGCAAGGACGTGGCTCGCTGGTATCTGCGGCAGCTCCTTTTCGGTTCGGCCGATTGGCTCGCGGAGCATTATCGCTTGATCGAGCGGCTACTGGATCTCGAAGTTCTGGAGTTGCGCTACACAGATCTGAACTGGGCTGTACAGCGTCTTCAAACGCTCGCCGCGGAAGGCCGCTGATGGAATACCTGCTTCCCTTCGAAAATGTGGCGGCAACTGACGCGGCCAATTCTGCCGCTTGGACAAATCCCGCGGCCTGGCTGCAGGAGAAAAGCTGAGCCGCGGTTTCTGGAATTTTTTTGCCGTAGCGTTCTTCTTCGATTTCGGCTTTGCCATCGACAAGATCGGCAGCCTGCATCCCAGTTTATGATTGCCGCGCGAAATGCAAGCCGTTTGGCCGGTGCCGATTCGAGCGAAGCCCGCAACCGCGCCGAAGTCACCGGCCCGTCTGGGGATTGTCAGCAAATTGTTATTTCAATAGACTTCTCTTTGAATGCGATAACAATAGGTGGACAATAGGTATATGTTGCAGAGCGAAAAGACTTTCTCGGACGTCCGTGGGAGCGAGCCGCACCAGGGCGCGTCGCGGACGCAGATTCTGGTCATCGAAGACGACCCGCACATGCAGAAAGTGCTGCACCGTATCTTCCGCGAACAGGGCTATTCGGTAACCGTCTGTGGAGACGGCCAGTCGGGTCTCGATGCCTTCCACTCCAATCGTCCCTCGGCGGTGGTGCTCGACCTGATGCTGCCCAACATCTTCGGCCGCGACCTTTGCAAGATGATGAAGGCCGAGCAGCCCGGCATTCCCGTCATCGTGGTAAGCGCCATCAGCGAAGTAGCCGACAAGGTGCTGCTGCTGGAGCTGGGGGCCGACGACTACGTCACCAAGCCCTTCAGCCCGCGTGAATTGATGGCCAGAGTCCAAGCCGCGCTGCGCCGCCCTCACAAACAAGCGCCGCCCGCGGCCACTTTCAGTTTTGGACAGTGCGAAATCGACTTCGCCAAGATGAGCGCCCGGCGTGCCGGTAAGCCAATCACGCTCACCGCCCATGAATTCAAGCTGTTGCGGTACTTCGTCGAGAATGCCGAGCGCGTTCTGGGCCGTGAAGAGCTATTGAATGAAGTCTGGGGATACAATTCGTACCCAACTACGCGTACTGTGGATAACCAGATATTGAAGCTGCGGCAGAAGCTGGAGCCGGACGCAGCCGACCCGCAGCACTTGCAGACTGTCTATGGAGCGGGATATCGATTTGTCCCTTAGGAGCTTGTTTGTGGAAAGGATTCTGTGTCGATCGTGAAATCCGGGCCCGGAATCCGAACCCGAGTGCTCTTCCTGTTGTGCCTGATGGGGATCATCGCCGGCACCACGGCCACTAGCCTCTATCTGATCCGCAGCCAGTTGCGCCGCCAGGTCTACGCCAACCTGCAGATGGATCTGAATCACTCCGTGGAGACATTTCAGGATCTTGAAGCGCTGCGTCTCTCCGCGTTGGAACGCGAAGACGCGCTGATGGCCGCCGAGCCGCGCCTCAAGGCTCTGATGACCACCAACGACGCGCGCACTATCGCCGACGGCGCGGTCGACTTCTGGAAGACCAGCGGCAACGACCTCTTCGGC
>Ga0302325_10015470_pt1 | contig 16221 bp, 10 predicted proteins | sample Palsa_T0_2_FD_201948 | JGI IMG/M metagenome (GOLD analysis project Ga0302325, IMG submission 201948) | Peat permafrost microbial communities from Stordalen Mire near Abisko, Sweden - Palsa_T0_2 | ecosystem: Environmental > Terrestrial > Soil > Palsa > Peat permafrost | place: Sweden: Abisko... | reverse complement strand
GTACATGTCGAGGATGGAAGCTTGCGAGAAGACGTCGCTGCCGCCCAATCCGGCGGGATGTTCCGGATTGCCCTCGATCTTGGTGGGACGTCCTTCGTGGCTCTCCACCAGCACCGGCGACCCATAAGCGCCGAACGGCATGGCACTGGCGAAAAATAGGGGATTACCTAATACGACTTCGCTGGGCTGCCGGACGTAGGGGACGATCGGCTCCAGCGGTATCTTGACGCAGGCAGAGAGGCCGGCCAGCGCCATGGAAGCGCTCATCAGCTTCAGGAAGTCGCGGCGCGAAGTGCCCTCGGGCCAAACCGAGGCCTGGCGCGGAAATTCGCGGTGCAGCATCTCGAAGAAGCCATCGCTTTGCGCCAGTTCTTCCAGGCTGCGCCAGTACTGCGGGCCGCTCTTGGCACGCGAAAGCTTTTCCTGCACCTCAGCGAGTTCCATCTTGCTGGGACAGACCGCCTCGATTTTTACCAGGCTCTCTTTTTTCATTCCTCTTGAGTTTCCCGTTTCGAGTTTCCAGTTTCGACTTGTTGTCAGCCGCCTTTCTTGAAACTCGAAACTCGAAACCTGAAACTTAGCCACGCCTTAGCGATGGCACGTACTGCAACTAGTGATGTCCTCAACCGTGCGAATGTTGTAGCGGTGCTTCAACTCATTGCCCAGAGCAATCTGGTCGTCATATTCGGCGCCTTCGAATTTCACCTTATTGTCGGAGCCGGGTTGCCGATAGGCCATGTTGAACACCTGATCGCGGGGCCGCAGGAATTTTTCCGGCGCACGATGGCAGTTCAAACACCACTCCATTTGTAGTGAGTTGGCGGCGTAAGTCAGCGGCATTTTGTCCACCGGCCCATGGCAGCTGGCGCAACCCACACCCTTATTGACGTGAATACTGTGGTCGAAATAAACGAAGTCGGGCAGATAGTCCACGCGCGTCCACATCAGCGACTTGCCGGAGCGAAAACTCTCCCGTACCGGCTCCAGCATGGGCGCGTTGGTCCATATCCGCGAATGACAGTTCATGCAGGTCTTGGTGGGAGGAATGCCCGCGAAACTGGAATTTTCGACCGAAGTGTGACAATAACGGCAATCGATGCCATCGCCGGCAACGTGATGCTGATGGCTGAAAGGAACCGGTTGCGCCTGGGCGACGTCCTGATAGGTGGCATAGGGTGAGCGCTGCATCTCCAGGGCCGCCCACAGCAACACCGACACGATCACCACTACGCCAATGATCGAGAGCCGCGCAAGTGTATTCGCACTTCGATGGAAGATCTGAGCCATTTATGTGAAGCTTTCCACTCTGCAGGTTCGGGTTCCGACTCCCCATCGGACCCAGCTTCGTGAGGGTAAGGCGACAACTGCCACAGCCCGGCGTGACGTGCATCACCCAAGCGAGTGATTATAGCAAGTGAAGTTGCCTGTAACGCAAGTGAGGGTTTCGGGTGCTGAAGAAAGTTTCGCTCACAGAGGATTTCGATACCGCTTGGAAGAGCAGGAGCTGGCGCGATGACCAGCTCCTGCGAAGTCCTAAGCTTACTGCAACAAGCCAAACACCGCGACTCCGGTTTGGGTTCCCACAAAAACTTTGCCGTTGGCGATGACTGGCGTGATGAATTTGTTGCCGTCCCCGAACTGATCGCGCGTTCCTGCCTGATTGCTGTTGTACAACTGGTTCGCCAGGTTGGTAGCGTCGTAGGCGTACAAGACAGCGGGATTGTTGTTCGCTATGGCCCAGACAATGGCGTTCGAAGTTTGATTGGCAGAGACGGTGGGAGTGGTCCCGGGATAAATAAACCCGTTCGTCGTCTGCGAAGTTGGCGTGGTGGAAAGCATTGCGTTGGAGATGGTGAAGGCCTTCAGGGTCTCGCCCGTGTCCCCGTAATACACCGTGTTATTGAAGTACGCCGGGCTCGCCCAGACGCCGCCCGGCAGCGCGCCGTCGATTTCCTGGTAGATAGCGCTGTCATTGTTGGGATTGAACTTCCCCATGTTGTCACGATCGACGACGTAGATGTTGGTATCTTTGCCGGCGCCCACGGCGAGATGGTGCACCACACCGTTGTTGTCCATCAGATCGGGCAACACGATTGCTCCACCGGAGCCGAGATCTTCATCTTCGTTCGATTCCTGCACCGTGTCGTACATGTTGAAGTAGTCGGCCACAGTGAGGGTGCCGGTAGAGTTGGAAAGCTTCATGAAGGCGTTGCCGTAGTCGCCGTTGATGGGAAAGCCTTGCGAGTTCAGCGTGGTATCGAAGGTGCCGTTGCCGTCGAGGAAGTAAATGTTCCCCGAACCGTCGGCGGCCAGTCCCTCGCCGGTCATCCAGATGGCGCCTTTATTACCGTTTGGCGTGACATCGATCACCGTGCTTTGCGCCAAGGTGCGCGAGTTGTAAGCCATAATCCATCCGGTGTAGGGACGGGAGTCGCAATGCGATGTGAAGGAAATGTACAGTGTGCGGGCGTATTCCAGAATCGCGGCACGCTCGGCAAACTGTCCCGGAGCGAAGATGACTTCTCCGTTCTGGCTGCCATCACCCGTCCCGGGATACATAGCGCTAATCTCCGTCGGGCCACCGAACAACTCCGCGCCGCTCATCAGGTCGAGAGCATGCAGCCGCTGGTGGTAGTTGCCGGAAGAATCCTTGGTCATAGCTACGAAGTAGATTGCTCCGTTGGGCCCGTTCCCTTTGTCGATCACGGGAGTGTCAGTGATGCCGATTTGCGGTGCAATCTGGCTGCAGCCATGATCGTCACTAGGGGTTTCTCCCTGGCCAAGCGCGGAGACTTGCCAGAATTGCCTGCCTGAATTGGCACTGAATGCGTAAATGCTGTCGTTCTCCGTAACGACGTACACCGTGTCGTTCAAACTTCCGCTAATGAATTGTTTGTTTACGAACAGCGGTTGCGCATCGACTTTGCCGTCCACCGTGAAAAAATTGATTTTGCCGAACGTGTTGAAGTTGACATTGCTGGGCGTCAGAGTGGTTTCCTGGTTGTTCGCTCCCTGGCGGAAGACGTTGTAGTGATACGTGAGCACGTCGGTGGGATACGGAATCGGCAGACCTTGGTTCGCCGGCGGAGCCGGGACTGGTGTTGCGGAACTGGCTGGTGTTGCGGAACTGGAAGCGCTGGCAATGGCTGCTCCACAGCACAACAGTCCAAATCCAATGAAAAGCAGGACGGTCAATTTGACTTGATCTCGCACAGTTCACCCCACGGGGAAAAGATTCACCCGAATGAGGACAGTATATGCTCAATGGTGGCCTGGAATTGTAAAACTTTCGTAGGCGCAGAGTTGGACTGAGTGGCCTTTTAGTGCTGACTGCCGCAGCTGGAGAGATCGCCGGGCGGGAGCGCTGCCATCATCTTTTATGTACATTCCAATGATCCTGCTCCAGTGTTATTCTTGACTGTACGGGCCGACTGATAGTGTACGGCTCAGTATCCAGCACGACCAGGCGCGCAGACGGAGATCCTGTCCGGCGTTTCCTTCGCAACACAACCCTCGAATCTGCCCCAGTAAGGCATTCGATTGAGTGCGAGTGTGCGGTTTGTAGCATAAACTGTAAGCATCGCTTCAAATTAGAAAGAACCAGCACGGAATGTCATCCAACGGCTTTTATAGCAGTAGCTCGTCGCGCTTCGGAAACATGCGCTCGTTGTTCAGCGTGTTCTCCAGCGATCTCGCCATCGACCTGGGAACCGCGAACACTCTGGTCTATGCGCGCGGCAAGGGCATCGTTGTTAATGAGCCTTCCATCGTCGCCATCAACAAGAACACCGGTGAAGTCGAGGCTGTGGGCAAAGAGGCCAAGGAGATGCTTGGTCGCACGCCCGGGAACATCGTCGCCATCAAGCCCATGAAAGACGGCGTCATCGCTGACTTCAAAGTCACTGAAAAGATGCTGAACTATTTCATCCAGAAGGCGCACAACCGCAAGATGCTGGTGCATCCCCGCATCGTCATCGGCGTGCCTTCGGAGATCACGCAGGTGGAAAAGCGTGCGGTCATGGACTCGGCCTATCGCGCCAAGGCCAGCGAGGTCCACCTGGTGGAGCAGGCGATGGTGGCCGCGATCGGCGCGGGCCTGCCCATCACCGAGCCCAGCGGCAACATGGTGGTCGATATCGGCGGCGGCACTACCGACATCGCGGTCATTTCTCTGAGCGGCATCGTGTATTCGCGCTCGGTACGCATGGCGGGTAATCAGATGGACGAAGCCATCATGAATTACCTTAAGCGCAAGTACAACCTGCTGATTGGCGAGCGCACCGCGGAGCAAATCAAGATCGAGATTGGCTCGGGATATCCGCTGGAGAGGCCGCTCACCATGGAGATCAAGGGACGCAATCTGATCGAGGGCGTGCCGAAGACAATCACTATCGAGGACAGCGAGATTCGAGAGTCGTTGACCGAGTGCGTGTCGACAATTATGAACGCTATCCGTGTCGCGCTGGAACGCACGCCGCCTGAGCTGTCGGCCGACATCAGCGACCGCGGCATCGTGCTGACCGGCGGTGGCGCGCTGCTGAAGAACCTGGACAAGCGCATCCGTGAAGAAACCGGCCTGCCGGTCTCGATTGCTGACGACCCGTTGTGCAGCGTGGTTCTGGGCACGGGAAAGATGTTGAGCGATTTCAAGCTGCTGCGCAAGATATCGATTGACTAGTGGGGGAAGAGCCGTGGCACCAGCCAATGTTTGAATTGTCATCACGAGCGTAGCGAGGGATCTGCTTTTCGCTGGTGCCAGCGTTTATTCCTCGGGGAGCACCGATTGGAGCGCGAGTGGCATTTCTGGGTGTATATCGTGGCCAGCAAATCGCGGCGCATCTACACCGGGATAATATTCAAGCTGACTTCCGTGGGGACAATGCAAAGTTGATTTGGCCCGTCAGCCTCGATGGTAAGAAAATGCAATCGGAAACATACAAAATTCTGGGCGTCTTGGGCAAGCCGAAGAATAACTAGGATCGCGGGGCGGGAAATAACGATTTGAGGGCCAAGAAAAGCAGATGCCTGGCTTCGCTCGTGATGACAACCCTAATGACGCGTTCACCGTCGTTGGGGCGATCACGGTCGCAGCTTGGCGCTTATTTGACCCGGCAATAGTATGGATACATTCCTTGGCCGCTATAGAAACCTGATTGTACTGGCGGCCATCCTGTTCGCTCAGATCATCGGTCTAGCGCTGCAGGTACGCCGCCCGACCGACGCGGGCGAAACGCGCCTCATCCGCCTGTGGGCAGTCTCCGCCGTTACTCCCATTGAAAGCGCGGTCATCCACAGCCAGGAGTGGGTGGGAAATCTTTGGACGACCTACATTTACCTTCACGGTGTGCGACGGGAAAACCGGGAGCTGCGCGCCGAAATCGGGCAGATGAAGATCGAAGAGGCCCGGCTCAGCGAAGACGCCCGCATGGCGCGCCGCATCCAATCGCTGCTTGCCTTTAAAGAGCAATACATTGATTCGACCATTGCTGCGCAGGTGATCGGCACCAGCGGCAGCGAGCAGTCGCGTGTGCTCTATATCGACAAAGGCTCCAACGATGGCATCACCACGGATATGGCGGTCATCACCCCGAGCGGCATCGTGGGCAAGATCGCGCAGGTCTTTCCTGACTCGGCCCAGGTGCTGCCCATCAACGACCAGTTCAGCGGCGTCGGCGCCGCGCTGAAGGACTCGCGGCTGCAAGGCATTCTGAAAGGCGCTCCCAACGGCGCAACTACGCTGCAATACATCATGAGCGACGAGAAAGTCGTTCCCGGCGAAGAGGTCGTCACCAGCGGCGGCGATCGCATCTTCCCCAAAGGCCTGCCCGTCGGCAAAGTTGTTTCCAGCGAGCCCGGCAAGGACCTCTTCCTCAACATCCGTGTGATTCCTTCGGCGCGGCTCGATCAGTTGGAAGAGGTGCTGGTGGTCACCAAGATCACGGAGAAGATGCCTGACGCGAAGGACCTTGGACCGCTGCGGGCCTCCGACATTCTCGCCGAACGCTTGCCGACGGTCCCCAACAAAACCGAAGTTGACGCCGCTGGCAATGCCAAGCCAGGTGGCGCCGCCTCTTCTGGAACCACACCGGCGGGAACTGGAAGCGCAACGGCAGCTGGCACTGCCGCTCATCCTGCGACTCCGGGCACTGGAACCAACAAGCCCGGTGTTGGCGGGACGACGATTCTGAACAAGCCCGCCGGAGCAGCGGCCGCTCCTCATGCAAGTGCGCCAGGAGCAACCCCGGAGATGAACGGGACGGTGAAACCGAAGGCGACAACTCCGGCGAACGGTCGTCCCGCGGGAACAGCGGTGAAGCCGTCAAGTAATAATGCAGCGCCAGCCGCGAATATGCAGCCGCGCGAATCCGGAGCGCAAGATAACGGCGAAGCTTCCACGCCCGCGAAAAAGCAAGTCAAGCCCGCTCCGGAATCGACACCCAAGGCGCCTTCAGAGCAACCCCCGACACCTCCCACAGGAGCGCCGCCGCAGCCATGAGCACCCGAGTGATGCCCTTTCGCGGAAGCCTTACATCCCGGGAGCAGGTCTCGGTTTACGAGTTCAGTTGGCCAACCATCATCTTGATCCCGCTGGTCGCGGTGCTGATCCAGATATTCATTCCGGTGAAGGTCCGCTTCCTGCCGATTGTCGACCTGCCCTTCATGGTCACGATCTTCTTCGCGACGGCACGGCGCAACCCGATCACTGGGTGTCTCACCGGCTGTGTTATCGGGCTCATGCAGGATTTGTTCGCGGGGCCAAGCCATCCTTTAGGGATGTACGGCATTGCCCTGACCATCATTGGATACCTGGCATCGTCGCTGGGAGTGAAGATCGACGTCGACAACCCGGGCTCGCGCTTTCTAATTACGTTTGGCTTTTTTGGTCTCCACCAGGGCGTGTACTACGGTGTGGCACATGGCCTGCTGCGCCAGGGCCTGCAATGGAGTTGGAGCCACACCGCGATCTCCGCGCTGGCCAACGCGGTTATCGGGATCTTCGTCTACAAGTTCCTGGACAGGTTCAAACAGAGGTAAGAAAAACTGGGCCTGCTCACAAATGGTGCAATTGCTGATGCACTCTGCTCTTTTCTTCCCGCTCCTCGGCCTGGAATGACGCTACAATAAAAGTGAATTCCGGTCGTCACCTACCGTGGAATCGGACTGATCGCCGGAATAGGACTGGCACGCGCAAGCTGCTCTGCCGCAATATGATGGTATCGATGTCAACATCGTTTCATGGCAAGACCTGGGAAAGATGTAATTCCTGATGTTAGGTCGCGAGGAAAAAGTCTCTCAGCTCCGCCTCACCGCAGTGCAATACGTCCTGCTGGGAGTTTTTTTGGTGCTTGCCTTCGGGCTGTGGCGCCTGCAAGTCGCGCGCAACGATTACTACAACACCCTGGCCGAGCAGAACCGCATCAAGCAGGTCCCCATCCTGGCGCCGCGCGGCAAAATCCTCGACCGCGAAGGCCGCATCATCGTCGACAACTATCCATCGTTTTCGGTGCTGCTGCTGCGCGATCAGAAGCGGGACCTGGACGCCGATGCCGACAAGATCGCAGCCGGCCTGCACATGCCGCCCGATGAGCTGCGCGCCCGCTTGAAGCGCATGGCCGCGGTGCCGGGCTATCAGCCGCTGTTCCTGAAAGACGACATCACGCCGGACGAACTGGCCTTCATTGAATCGCATCGCGCCGAACTGCCCGAGCTCGACACCATAACTGTGCATCGCCGGCTGTATCCCAAAAATGGCTTCATGGCGCACGTGATCGGTTACGTCGGCCAGGTCAGCGAAGACATGCTGACCCAGCCGCAATGGGAGCTGTACAACCCCGGCGACATCGTCGGCATGTCAGGTGTCGAGCAGTACTACAACGATGTTCTGATGGGCAAGAACGGCTCGCGCCAGGTGCTGGTGAACAGCCGCGGCAAGGAAGTTGGCACGCTCAGCGATGTGCAGGCAGTTCCCGGCAAGCAACTGAAGCTCACCATCGATCTGGATTTGCAGATTGCCGCGGAAGAGGCGCTGGAGGGAAAACCCGGCGCAATCGTTGCCATGGACCCGCGTAACGGCGAAATTCTGGCGATGGTCAGCCGCCCGGCTTTCGATCCCAACGAGTTCGCCGTCCGCATCAGCCGCGACGAATGGAACGCACTGGTGACCGACCCTGGCAAGCCGCTGCTCAATAAGGCAATACAGGCGCAGCTCGCACCGGGCTCGGTCTTTAAGATCATCATGGCGACCGCGGGTCTGCAAGAGAACATCGCGCAGAACCTCATTGTCAATTGCGGAGGCGGCAAGACGTTCTATGGGCGGTTCTTCAAATGCTGGATCGCTTCCACGCACGGCTCGCACGGCAGCGTCGGCATCAGCAAGGCGATTTACCAGTCCTGTGACTCGTACTTCTACACCCTCGCAGAGAAGCTGGGCATCGGGCGCATTGCAAAATACGCGACCATGCTCGGACTGGGCCAGAAGACCGGCATCGATCTGCCGCAGGAAGTTTCAGGAGTGATGCCGTCGGAAGAATGGAAGATCAGAAACTTCAAGCAGAAATGGTATGCGGGCGAAACGATTTCCGTTGGCATCGGCCAAGGCGCGGTGGCCACGACTCCGATCCAGCTCGCACATGCTCTCGGCGCCATCACCAGCGGCGGCGTACTGGTGCATCCGCACGTAGCTTTCCCCGATCAGTTCCCGCCGGGATTCAAGCAGGTTTCCACTTATAACGACAGGGTCAAGTTCACGCTTGACGAGGACAACTGGACAACCATCACCGATGCAATGGCGAACGTCGTCTCGCCGATTGGAACCGCAGGCAGCGCTCGATTACCGGGAATCGATTTCGCAGGCAAGACGGGCAGCGCGCAGACTATTTCCAACGATCTGAAGAAGAAGCTGGGCGCCGAAGGCAAGAAGGACTACAAAGATAACGGCTGGTTTGTGGGTGTCACGCCGCGCCGCAATCCGGAGATCGTCGTAGCCTGCCTCTTTGAAGGCGGCGAGCACGGAGCGCTGGCTGCGCGCGTCGCAGCCAAAGTTATTGCGGCCTATGTTGCCAAGCGGCGTAGTGTTCAGACGAATGTCGCCAAAGCCAACCAGCCCGCAGCGGGGAACAAGCAGGCCGAAGTTGCTGCCGTCTGGCACGACACCGATGCGAAAAATCCTGACAAGCTGCAAGCTGGACGCTTCGCAGTCCCGACCGGCAGCGCTGCCAAGCCCGTGAGTGCAGCTCCGGGTGTTGAGGCCGGCGAGAAGCCGATTCCCGCGACCGACCTGGAAGCCACTGAGTCCCACGCCGAGATGGCGCACCCCGAAGCTGCCGCCATGCCCGTTCCTGCTGGGCCGAAGCCTGATGATCTAAGACCTGGAGGACAGCCCGCCCAACAGGCTCCCGCTAAGAAGAACACGGGCGCGCCGGTCGCCCCCCCGGCCGTAGCTCTTCCCCGGAGGCAGCCGTGAGCCGCTACGTCTCCTTCCGCGATTTCGATTGGGTGCTGCTGGTGCTTGTACTGCTCATCTGCGCCCTGGGAGTAGTCGAGATCTACAGTGCGACCCTCAACACGAAGTTCGTCGGCGTCCACCTAAAGCAGATTTACTGGATCCTGGGTGGGGTGGCGCTGATGTTCATCGTCAGCGTCCTCAACTACCAGGCGCTGCTGGAGCGCGTGCCGCTGATGTACGTGATCTCCATCGCATCATTGCTCGTGGTGGCGCTTTTTGGCCACAAATCCCTGGGAGCGCGGCGCTGGGTGCAGTTGGGATCCTTCCACTTCCAGCCATCGGAGTGGGTGAAGCTGGTCCTCATCCTTGCCATGGCTAAATACTTCGCCGACACGAAGTCCGAATGTAGCGCTCAGGACATCGTTAAGGCAGGCGCGCTAGTAGGCGTGCCAATGCTGATGGTGTTGGTGCAGCCCGACCTGGGCACCGCGCTCACCTACCTGCCGATCGCTATCATGGGATTGTTCCTTGGCGGAATGAAGGCCAAGCACGCGGTGGTCATCCTGGTGATAGGAGCGTTGCTGGCGCCGGTGGCGTGGCACGTGCTCAAGCCGTATCAGCGTGACCGGCTGACCAGCTTCATGCAGCCGGAGGCCGACGCTCAAGGCCACGGCTATCAGGTGATTCAGTCGCTGGTGGCCGTGGGTTCCGGCGGCATCTTCGGCAAGGGCACCGCCCACGGGAGTCAGACGCAAGGGCAGTTTCTGCCGGTGCCGCACACCGACTTCATCTTTGCGGCCTTCGCTGAGGAGCATGGATTCATAGGCGCGATGGGCGTCCTCCTGCTATACTTTATCGTGCTGATGCGTCTGATTCAGAACGCTCAGACGGCCCCCGACCGGGCTGGAGCCTTCGTGGTGATGGGCGTGGTTGCGGTTCTCGCATTCCACCTCCTGGTCAACGTTGGCATGGTGGTTGGATTCATGCCGGTCACGGGCATCCCCTTACCGTTAATGAGTTACGGGGGATCGTCAGTACTGTTCATGTTCCTGGCGCTGGGCATTGTGATGAACATTCGTATGCGCCGGTTTGTGAACTAACGGTCGACGAGATTTTGATTGAGTGCGCCATCGGGGCGCGAGTGAAAAACAGCCGGCCGCATCCGCCGGGAGACCATAGCAGTGACAACTCTGGTTTCCGAAAGATGACATAAAGATTACGACAGCCCTCACGTACGAGGGCATAGCCGGCCGCAAGCATATAAAAGGCCGGACAGGATTGCAGGGCGCTTTGTTCGGGGCAGGAAACGGCCCCTCGGCTGAGCCTTAAATAAAATGCAGCCGGGTGTGACGCCACAAACCCAGAACGACGCGCTTTATACGGTGCTTAAGATTCCTCAAACTGTTGTGTTACGAATCAGGTCAGGATCGCATCCGGACGAGAGTCCTGGTGTGTCCCTGGCCTAGCTGCCCGTACAGTATTCCTGTCCCCTCCGCCTGTGTCCGGTCACCGGAGCATCCATGAACAAAGAACTTTACGTGTCCTCTACGCCACACGAAACCAAAGTGGCGTTGATGGAGGACGATCAGCTCGCCGAAGTTTTCTTCGAGCGGGAAAACGAATACACCTTAGCGGGCTCCATTTACAAAGGCCGCGTCACCCGCGTGCTTCCCGGCATGCAGTCTGCGTTTGTCGATATCGGATTGGAGCGCGATGCGTTCCTTTACGTCTCCGACTTCCTCGAGCTTTCGGGCGATGAAGAAGAGGACGAGGAGTTCGGCGAAATTCCCGCTCCGCGCGGCGCCATTGATTTGGGCAAGACACAACCGATGCTGGAAGCCCAGCCAGTCGAAGCTCGAACCGAAACCATTGCGCCTGAAACCGACGACGAAGCGGAGACGTTCGTCGAAGATTTTTCCGCTCCCGCGCAGGAGCAATCTGAGGAAGGCGAATCTGCAGCTGCCGGGGACGGAGAAGACAGCGACGGTGCTCGCCGCTGGCGTGGACGCCGTCGCCGGCGCGGCGGTCGCCGCGGCCGCGGAGCCGAGCAAGACGGTCCCGAGTCAGCGCCGGAGCCAGCAGCACCGGTCCAAGAGCCCACGCCTCGGGCCGAATCGCGCCCTCGTCCCAGCTACGGACCGCCCGCGGGATACACACCTATCATCCTGCCGGGAGAGTCGATTTCCAAGTACCGTAACTTGCCTCAAGCCGCGGTCGAGCCGCAAGCGCTGAGTGGCGACGACGTTGCCACCATTGCGTCCGAGGAGGTTACGACTTCCGCGACGGCTGAGACCACGGTACAAGTTGACGAGGAGATTCGGGAAGAGTCAACCCACCTTGATCAGGGCTATTCTGTCGCGCAGCCGGAGCAGGCGGAAGCGTCTTCCGTTGTCGAAGCCGAGCAGATCCAAACCGCTCCTGTGAGCGAAGAGGAGCAGCCGCCTCGACCGAAACGGCGGTGGGGAAACTGGCGCCGCAAATCGGCGAATGCGGAGGTCGCTGCTCCCGTTGAACAGGAACAAACGCAAGCGATTCCGCAGGCGGAGGAGCATCCGATCAGTAAATCGCAGACTTCCGAGTCTGCCCAAGCAATAGTTGATGAAGAGACTCAACCAAGCCACACGAACGAAGCTGCATCGGCTGTTAGCAGTCTGCATCGGCAAGAACAGATTTCGCATCACGACGTGGATCAACCGGTCGCTGCTGAAGCGGAGCACGGTAACTCCGAAGGACAGCTTGAAGCTGAGCAGTCGGCCGGGCACGAGGTGGATACGCCAGCCGGCAATTTCGAGCTGCTTAACCCTGAGCAGCACACCGCGCCGTCCATCGCTCCCGCCGGACACACCCTGGAACACGAGGTCCTGGAAGACGAGGAGATGGAATTCCAGCCAGTCCCCGACGACCTGACCGCAATGCGCGAAGTGGCGGGCGATGAAGAACTGGTGCTGGAAGAAGAGACTCTGGATGCCGATAACGGCTCCTCCGAGCGCTGGGTCCCCAAGATCGCCGACGTTGACGAGGATGAAGTGGTCGCGGCGGAAATGCGTGGTGAAAAGATCTACGCAGCGGAGGAGGAAGAAGAGGCAGTAGAAGAGAACGGCGAGGAAGAGGAGGTCAACGATCACGCCGAACTGCGTGCCGCTGCTCCCACCGCCGGATATCAGCAGCGTAACGCGCAGCGTCCCGGCTATGGGCGGCGCGACAATCGCGATCGCGGCCGCCATGGCGGCGGATCGCGCCGCAACATGCGCAGCCGTCCCAACACCAATCGCAACCAGCCCCTCATCACCGACCTGCTGAAAGAAGGGCAGGAGGTGCTGATCCAGATTGCCAAGGAGCCCATTGGCAAGAAGGGCGCGCGCATCACCAGTCACATTGCGTTGCCGGGCCGCTTCCTGGTCTACATGCCGACCGTGAACCACGTTGGCGTCTCGCGCAAGATTGCCTCCGACGAAGAGCGCCAGCGCCTGAAGCGCATTGTCACCAGCGAGCGCGAGAACGGCCTGGGCGGATTCATCGTGCGTACCGCTGCCGTCAACATCAAGGAAGAAGATCTTCGCGCCGACATTCGCTTCCTGAAACATTTGTGGGCCGAGATCAAGACCCGCACCGAAAGCAGTAAGTCGCCGGCGCTGATCTATCACGACCTCAATCTGGTGGAGCGCGTGCTGCGCGATCAGGTGAACGCCGACTTCTCGCAGATCTGGGTGGACACGGAAGACGAGTACGAGCGCGTAGTGCGCTTCGCCAATCGCTTCCAGCCGTCGCTGGTGCGCCGCATCAAGCTCTACACCAAGGACACGCCGCTGTTCGAGCAGTTCGGCATTCAGGAGGAGATTAACCGCTCGCTGAAGTCGAAGGTGTGGCTGAAGAGCGGCGGGCACATCGTCATCAACCAGACAGAAGCGCTGGTGGCCATCGACGTCAACACCGGCAAGTTTGTCGGCAAGACGCAGCGGTTGGAAGACACTATCGTGAAGGTCAACGTCGATGCCATCAAGGAAATCGTGCGGCAGATCCGGCTGCGCGATCTGGGCGGCATCATCGTCATCGACTTCATCGACATGGACGAGCGCAAGAACCGGCAGAAGGTGATGATGGCGCTGGAAGAGGCGCTACGCAACGACCGCGCGCCGTCAAAGGTGCTTCAGTTCAACGATTTTGGGCTGGTCGCCATTACCCGCAAGCGGGTGAAGCAATCGCTGGAGCGCACCCTGGGCGAGTCTTGTCCATATTGCACCGGCGCGGGCTTTGTGAAGTCAGTGCCGACGGTGTGCAACGAGCTCTACATCGAGATGCGCAAGATGGCCAAGATCCACGATAAAGATGACATCACCATTCGGGTGCATCCGGAAGTTGCCAAGGCGTTGAAGGCCAACAATGGCAAGCTGATCGGCGAGTTGGAAGACCTGACTGGTAAAACGGTGCTGGTAAAGAGCGATCCTGCGCTGCATCAAGAGATGTTTGATATTCACTAGGGGGCAGTTGTCAGTTGTCAGTGAAGAGAATTGGGTGCCCCATTCAAGGCCATCGTTTGGCCTTGAGTGGGGATTTTTGTTGACACTCATCTCCGGCGGGCCTTGCATCAGGGCACGGCTTTTCACAGGCTGCTGAAAAAGTCGCGATCTTGCGATGTTTTGGGTAGAGCTAGCCTTTAGGCTAGCGTCTAAGTGCTTTATTTTCGATTCCGAGTCGGCTTTAGCCGACGGCACAGCTCGCGTTGAACGATTGCATTACGAGGCTCCTTTCAAGTCGGTTGTTGACCCCGACGAAAGAGCGCCTGCCTGCGCGCGGTCAAACGGCTTCTCGGTCGCTGGTGCGGAAACGTTTGAACGCATTAGCGCAGCGCTGGCGCTAGGCGGGAAAGGGCAACAACCTGAAGGGAGATGCATCCGCCGTCGAATGCTCTGCTTGAAATGAGAGACCTGAAAAGGTATATGGGCGGGAGCCATCGAGGTTACTTCTCGGTTGGTTAGGTGGCGGCATCGCATTGTCGAAGGTGCGGTGTCGCTACCGGGCCTTTATGGCAGATTCCGCACGAATTGCAAGCAGTAGTAACATACCGACAGGCCATCACACTGGAGCTGGCGACGGGCTATGTCACTACTTGAGGATATTCAAGCTGCCGCTATCGACCCGAAAAGCGATCTTGGTACAATTCTGCGGAAGTGTAAGGTCTTAGCCGCTCGACTTGACAGCAAACCGTTGGAAGAGTGGTTGTTGTGGGAATCCAATGGGTATCCTGATGATGTCCCGGTTCCAGATTACCGGAAGTGGCCGCTCCAGCTGAAGGGACATTTCTCAGGCCCCTTTCAGTCGGGCCTGCGGAATGCGCCCATTCCCCTCGTCTGCCTGCCCGAAAAATTCAGAAATCAGTATGAGGACTATGAGTGCCGGCAGAGTGTGGCGACGCTTGAAGAATTGGCCAAGCACGAAGACGGAAACTTGACGCTTACCACCGGAGATCTGAGTGTTGTACTTGGCACAAAGGTCTATCAAGGACAGAATTGCATCCAAGCTTGGGCAGAAGTAAGCAGGGGTCACATTGCTGAAGTTCTGAACATTGTTCGGAATCGCGTGTTAGATTTCGCGCTGGCCCTATGGAAGGAGTCTCCAACCGCTGGCGATATTGGTGAAAACAGTCATAGCCAGTTAGAACCTAACCAAATCACACAGATCTTCCATACGACTGTCTATGATGGCGGTTCGGCAACGCTTGTGGGCAGTGCGCAAAATTCTTCGGTGAATGTCATCGTGCGGAATGACTTTGAGTCTCTCCGGCATTACTTGGAAAAGGAGGGAGTAAGCGCCGAAGACGTAAATGAACTCAAGAGTGCATTGACAGCTGATGGTAAACCCACGTCGAAAGCAAGGCTGGGTCCAAAGGTTTCGTCGTGGATCGGAAAAATGGTTTGTAAAGCGGCAGAAGGCAGTTGGAAAATTGGCATTGGAGTAGCCGGAAAACTCCTTACGGACGCGATTCTCAGACATTACGGACTATCCTGAACGGCGCTAACGAGATTTCAACAGCTCAAACATCCAGTCCTGCGTCTCATCCGTGATCCAGTCGAAGGCGGCCGCCCAGATTTCATTAATTTCGTTTGGCGGCTCGTAGCGGTCAAATATTGACTGCCACCATTCCGCGTCGTTATGCCGTAGATCCTCGAAGGTGTCGAGGACAAGAATCCTCGTGGTATCGGAGTAGGCGGCAAACTTCTTGGCACAATCCCGGTAGATTTTCTCCAGCATATCGCCCAGCTCCGTGGGTGGATCGCTGGCGTTGACATATGTGGGAGTTCTGAAGGAACTGACTTTTAATCCGCTGTCGGGCTCTCCGTCCTGCTTCTCAAAGTCTGGAAGTTTGCGGAAATACCATTGAAACGAGCTTGAGGGAGTGCTTTTCAGAATCGACCCGGCCGCTATGGCCGGCCAGTGCAGCCTGACCTGCTGCGCCATTTCGACTGCCTTAGGTCGCAGCTCCAGCTCAGTACCATTAATGAGGGAAGGAAGATTCAGTTCGTACAGAGTATCCAACCGGATGCCGAGGAGTTCTTTAAGAAACACGTCGGACATCCAATGATCCTTGTGATGACGCTGAGCATAATCCGGAGGCCATGCGATGGATTTCCGCTCTATGACAAGCTCACGATGGGAGTCACTGTCCTCATATAAGGCCTCCGGCTGCTTTTTGGTGCTATCTATAGCGTTTTCACGGTTATTGTAGACCATATCCGCAACGAGAGAACCAGGCTAAGGCGTTCGCAGCGGTAACGGCG
>Ga0302325_10015469_pt1 | contig 16221 bp, 16 predicted proteins | sample Palsa_T0_2_FD_201948 | JGI IMG/M metagenome (GOLD analysis project Ga0302325, IMG submission 201948) | Peat permafrost microbial communities from Stordalen Mire near Abisko, Sweden - Palsa_T0_2 | ecosystem: Environmental > Terrestrial > Soil > Palsa > Peat permafrost | place: Sweden: Abisko... | reverse complement strand
TAGGACACCGATCAGCGCTCAGCGCCTCCAGAACCCGAAGCGCCGGCGCGGCCGATCACCGTCGTGATCGCCGACGACCAGGGCCTGCTGCGCGCCGGCTTTCGCGTGATCCTCGACGCCGAGCCCGACATCGAGGTGATCGGCGAGGCGCCGGACGGGCGCGCCGCGGTCGACATCGTCACCCGCCGGCGTCCCGACGTCGCGCTGCTGGACATCCGCATGCCCGAGCTCGACGGACTCAGCGCCGCAAAACGGATCCTGTCCGACCCGAGCCTTTCCACCGCCGTCGTGATGCTCACCACCTTCGACGTCAACGAGTACATCTACGAGGCGCTGCGAATCGGCGCAAGCGGCTTCCTGCTCAAGGACACACCAGCCGACCGGCTGCTCGACGCCGTGCGCGTCGCCGCCGCGGGCGACGCGTTGATCGCCCCGTCGATCACGCGCCGCCTGATCGCTGAATTCGCCCGCACCGCGCGACCCCACCACAGCGGCACGCCACCCGAGCTCGCCGAACTGACCGCACGCGAACTCGACGTCCTGCGCCTCCTCGCGCGTGGCCTCTCCAACGCGGAGATCGCCGACAGGTTGATCCTTGGCGAGAACACGATCAAGACGCACGTCGGGCGCATCTTCTCCAAGCTCGGCCTGCGCGATCGCGTCCAAGCCGTTGTGCTCGCCTACGAGACTGGGCTCGTCGAACGCGAACTCACTCCCGGCGGCGACGAACACTCCTAACGCGCCGGTCTACCTCCCCAGGGTCCTCCTCGGGCAGGAGGCGACCCGCCAACGATCACCCCCCGGCATGACGCCAGATCCGCGTTGCCGACCTACCGTCTCGTTCGTTGACATCGACCCACGAGCGCCGGGTTACCTCACCGCAGACGCTGGCGCGCAATCCACCAACAGGAGGTACATCAGATGATCTCCGATCGCACTCCACGCTCGAGCGTACGGCGGCTACTCGCCGCCGTCATGTGCACGGCAGGGCTGCTTGGAGCAGGGTTGGCCGCCGCACCCGCCGCGTCCGCCCACGCGTTCCTCCCACCCAGTCCCTGCATCGCAGCGTAAACAGCGCCCCGCGTCAGCGGCGAGGAGCGGTCCGGCTCCTCCCCGCTCGCGGCTCGGGGCAACCCCCTCAGATCAGGCCAGGAGGCCAATATGAAGACGTTTAAGGCAACTCTCGGAGTCGCCATGCTGGGATGCCTGCTGCTCGGCGCCACGACCGCCTTTGGGTCAAGCTCGACCACGCGAGCCGGAGGCACCATCAACGTGTTTGCCGTGCAGCAGGGCCTCAGTAGGAACAGCGCGATCGTAGTCACCGGCGCCGTCGGTGACTACGGCAAAACTTTCAGCATCGACAAGAACGGCAAGGCCGATCCCAATGGGAACTACCTCAAGATCATGCTGCACCAAGGGACGTTTGAGGCCAACACAACGGCGCTCAGTCACAAGCTCGCCCACGCGAGACCGACGGTCTACAACTCGACGTGTTCGGGGCAGTTCGTCGGCAGCAGCCCTGTAACGCTATTCGACGGCACGGGTCCCTACACCGGCATCACCGGGACCGTGACCATGACGGTCACGGGCGCCTACATCCTCCCCCGCTACAAGAGCGGCAAGAAGATGGGTCAGTGCAACGAAAACACCGAGCCGATTGGCGTCTACAACTCAGACACCGGCTCGGGTAAGGTGCGCTTCAGCTAACAATCAAGCGACTGTCAGCGCGCCGGAGCCTAGCGGGCTCGGCCTCCTCAACACTCAGACCCCTGTCAACCGAACTGGCCCTGACCCGGGGCCAGTTTGCGTTTTGGCTCGGGCGCGTTGCCAGAGGGACCGCGATTTCCTACCGAGTTTCCGCTGCGGACCTTAGATGCGCGCGCCTAGCGAGCGCCCGTTCACCGAACGGTTCGCAAACCGCGTGTTCGCTCACCCCCGGCGAACGAGATCCGTGCCGGCGCGTGCCTGAGGTACAAACGGAAGCGCCAACTGGCCGGGAGCCGTTGCAGTCAGCGAACGTTGACTGCGACGAACCGAGGCTGAACCGCGTCACCGTAAGGCATTAAAGCCGACGCTTTTGTAGGTTCCGCTCGGTCACCGCCGCGCCACGAAGGTCCTACTGCTTCGCGTCGTCGGACGCGGGAAGCAGCGGCCGGGTCGTTGGCCGCAAGCCTGAGGAGGGCCGCCGGTTGATCAGCGATCCGATCCCTGTCCTGACGTCGTCCCAAGGAAGCGCTCCCGGTCCACGATCGCGCGATCGATCTCGCCTATCGCGACGAGCTCCTGCAAGCCGTCGAACGCCTTCACGGCGAACGTCAGTTGGCGGCCGCTTGGGGAAGAAGACGACTCGGCGATGACCTCGACGCTACCGCCGACCGACGTAGGCCGGCGGTGCTGGATCCGTACCGCTGTGCCGACCGTCGTCTGCCCAGCACGAACGAATTGTGCGGCGGCTTCCACGGTCGCGGCCTCCATCCAGGCGATCAACCGCGGCGTCGCGAGCACCGGCACGTCACCGCTTCCAAGCGCAGTCGCAGTATCGGCATCAGTCACCTCAAAGCGCACTGCTCCCACGTTACTCAAGAGTCCGAGGACAAGCGACGGCCGGCGTCGCAGTCACCAACAGTCAACGACTACTACGACAACGACTTCTAGCTCTCAGATGAGGGTGTTGCGATCACCGCGACGAACCAAGAACCTCTTGCGTACACGACTGTTAGCGCATCTGGCGAGGAGGAGGGCAAACGCCGTCAGGCGGTTCGCCCTGCTTTTGTCTCACCGCAGGCATTCCGGGCGGCAACCTTGGCGGCTTGTGGATACGGCGGCGAGCGGCAGTCACGGCGAGAGTGCCGCCTGGGCGACGAAGCGGGAGCGAGCGCAACTGGCTTGTCTAGTTGCCGTAGGTCTGGTCAGCGGTCCAGTAGCGCACGAAGACGGTAGCGACCTAGAGCAGCGGCCAGCTCACCAGACTGCACGCCAGACTCATCGCGATTGACTCAAACCATCTCCGAGGCGTATCGAGTCGGGTGGCGATCGCTGTCAGCAAGACGACCACCGTTGTGGCGATCGCCAACCCCAGACCCCAAGATCTAAGAACAACAGTCTCCAGCCGGCAGCACCCCCGATGACTGCGGCGGCTGACCGGCGGACGAGCGTGCGCCTGGCGCGATGCTCCCCGTCGGGAATCTCGCCCGCGCGCGGGTCGCCACCAGGTGAAGGCGAACACGAACCGTCGGCGGCCGCGCGTTCTGCCATCGCGGATACCGTGACCCACCGGTCACTGACGCGGCCCGCGTCCAGAAGAAAGAACGGTCGGGTTGCTGGCGCGATCAGATCGCGGTGCGACCTCCGTCGACGGCATAGAGCGCACCCGTGATGTAACTGGCTTTGGGGGAGGCTAGGAACGAGATGACCTCTGCGATCTCGTCCACCTCGGCGCCACGTCCGAAAATGGTGGTGGCACCGATCGCCTCGGTCTGTTCGGGGGGCTGTACCGCGGTATAGACCGGTCCGGGCGCGATCGTGTTGACCCGGACCCCGGACGGGCTGTATTCGGCCGCCCAGGAGCGCGTGAACGAGGCCAGCGCGGCCTTGGTGGCGCTGTAGGCAGCACCCCCAGGCATGCCGATCTGGCCAGCCATGCTTCCGACGTTGATGATGCTGCCGCTGCCCTGCGCCACCATCTTCGGGGCGAGCGCTGCGACAAGGAAGTACGCGGGACGGACGTTCGCGTTGAAGAGCTGGTCATAGGTCGCCACGTCGAGATCGGCGGTCGGACCGAACCATGCGGTGCCGGCGTTGTTCACGAGGACGTCAACGGGGCCGACGTCGGCAATGAAGCGACTGAAGTCAGTTGGGTCGCTCAGATCGGCGGCCACGAATCGTGCCGTGCCGCCGTCCGCTGCGATGGCGTCGACGACCTCGAGGCCTCTGGCGGCGTCGCGGCCGTGTACGACGACCGTGTGGCCGTCGCCGGCGAGCTTGGCTGCCGCCGCCCTGCCGATCCCTGATGTCGCCCCGGTGACCAGAGCAACCGTTCCAGCACCAGCTGTCATGACACCCCCTTGCTCGATGTTCGAGCGGCCACCATACAGGTCCGTCTAGTTGACGGCAAGCTCGTGCTCTCATCGCTGCCCGGTTGCGAGGACAGGACCGCAAACGCAGCAAACTCGGGGATCAAGGCGTGAGCCTGACGGCTGGCAGTAGACAAGAAGTCCAGCCGGCTGGTACAAATTCAGTGCAGCCGCCAGACAAGTCTGTTCAGGGAGCGGAATATGAGTGAGAAGCTCGAACCCGGCGCGGCGCCGGCCAGTACCGATACGCAGGTGCGCTCAGCTTCGGCTCGCGAGCGTCTGTTGGCGTCCGCCGATGCGTTGTTCTACGCGGAGGGGGTCCAGAGCGTGGGGATCGATCGCGTCATTGAGCACGCCGGCGTCGCGAAGGCGTCCCTTTACAACCTCTTTGGCAGCAAGGAGGGCCTGGTGCGGGCCTACTTGGAGGCGCGCCACGACGGAACCACCACCGTGATCAGCAGTGCCATCGATCTCCACCGCAATCCGCGTCGGAGGATCCTCGCTGTATTCGAGGCGCAGGCCCAGGTGTTCGCGCAACCCGGTTTCCGCGGCTGCGCATTCGTCGCCGCCTTTGCCGAGGCGCCGCTCGGCGGGCAGGTTGAACAGGCCGCCCTTGAGTACCGGACCTGGATGCGCGCCCTCTTCGTCGACCTCGCTGAACAAGCCGGAGCCGCAGATCCGCTCGAGCTCGCCCGGCAACTCCAGATCATCTTTGACGGCGGCATGATCGCCGCCTGGATGGATCACGATTCGTTAATCGCCAGTTCCTCCCGGGCCGCCGCCGAAGCCCTCATCGACGCTGCACTTTGAGAGGAGGCCCTGCGCCCGTCGGCCGGATGATCGCCTTCGGTCGCATTCCCACCAGGCGGCGCGCAAACCGGGTTGCGACGCAACCCTTCGCCGGGCGAATCGTCGAAGGGACTACGACGTTCGCCGAGGCCGGGCCCTTGGGACCTGCTCAGCGTCGCAGCTGACCTTCGCGCCTTCGACCAAAGATCTGAAGCCACTGAGGACGACAGCTTCGGTCGGCCCCCCGCGACGGCCTGAGATGGCCCCACCGTCAGCCACCGATCCACCCCAACTGTGGGTGCGAACCTCCACAGCGGGTTCGCGAGGCGCGGAGCTCACAAGCCGTCGCGGAGACTGCTCGGTTCACGAAGACGGGGAAGTGTCACGCCACCTTCCGACGGGCTATCGAGCTGCTCCATCCCGCCGGATCCAGCCGCGCAGGCAGGGCCCCGCTTTCGTTCTCTCAATGACGAGCATTTCTGACGGCGGGAGCAGCGCCCTGCTAAGCGCGGAAAGCGTGCATCCAGCGCCGTGGTCCCCAGCGTTCGTAACCCGATCTAACCGCGGACGGCCTGACGGCGGACTCAATGCTCCCTGAGGCGACTGATCAGAGCGTCCGCAAACCAAGCTTGGCGAACAGTGCGTCACGAACGCTGAAGGAGGGCCATGCCCTCTCAGGCCCGTCGCAGATGCGGAACCTCAGCGGACGAGCAGAGGCGTTAGGGGCCTCCGAGCATCGGCATCCGTAGGATCTGATCGTGAGCATCGTCAAGATCAACGCGATCACCGTGCCGCGCGATCGCTTCGAGGAGTTCGAGCGGCGCTTTGCGTCTCGGGCAGGCCGGGTAGCCGGAGCGAGCGGCTTTGAGGGCTTTGAACTCCTGCGTCCGAACGACGAGCGTGACGTGTGCCTGGTCCTGACGCGGTGGCGCTCAGAGGAGGATTTTCAGGCGTGGGCGTCGAGCCCGGATTTCGCTGCCGGCCACTCGCAGCACCGTGAGGCGGGTCCCGTCGGGACCGCGAGCGAACTGTGGTCGTTCGACGTTCTAGAGCGCGAAGCGCCGGGCTAACACGTGAGTGCGAGCCTGAATGGGATCCACCAGCGCACGTACTGGGCGACCATGGAACGAGCCGGCGAGCCGAAGCCTCGCAGATCCCCAACGCTAACCGGACGGAACGCGGGGCGCAGATGACGTATGGGAGGCTGCGCTAAGGCCGAGTTATCGTTGTTGCGCTGCGCGCAGCACGGCGTGTGCCTGGGTGCTGTCCATCCACATCTCCCAGCGACCGGACTTCGATCGGTGCTCGTCCAGGAAGCGATAGGGCCGGCGGCCGCCACACTCGGTGGTGCGCAGGTGCCAGACGCCGCCGAGCACGCTGGCGATTCGCCGACGCGGCCAGGCGAGCGCGTCTTCGATCTCCGGGAACGCGCGTGCTTGCCCTTCGGCCAATCCGGCTGTGTGGTCTGGCGCCGTCAGCTCGGATTGATGGGGATCGTGATCGACATTTCGAGTCCGCCGCCGGGTCGCGGGTGGGCTGTGATCGTGGCGTTGTGAGCGCAGGCGATCGCGCTGGCGATCGAGAGCCCGAGTCCGACGCCGTCGGATGAGTTGAGACGCTGCTTGGCGCGGGCGAACGGCTCAAACAGGGTCAAGATCTGCTCCGCGGGGACGCTGTCACCTGTGTTGGCGATCTCGAACACCGCGCTGTCGACTTGCTGGATCGTGCGGAGACCGATCCAGCCACCCGGATTGTTGTGGAGCACGGCGTTCTCTACGAGGTTGGCGATCATGCGCTCGAGCAGCACCCGATCGCCCCGTGCGATGGCGGGGGCAAGCGCGGCTTCGACTGTGATCTGGCGCTGATCGATCGCAGCGTGCGTGGCGTCGAGCGCGTCCTCGGCAGCGGTGGCGAGATCAATCGATTCTTGGGCCGCCGGACCCACCTCGCTGATGGCGAGCGTCAGGAGCGCCTCGACGGTGGATTCGGCCCGCTCGACCGATCGCACGATCCGGGCCGCCATCGCCTCCAGCTGCTCGGGCGTCCGCGTCGGCTTGGAGAGCGTGACCTCGATCGCGGTTCGCATCGCAGTGAGCGGCGTGCGCAACTCGTGCGCGGCGTTGGCGACGAACCGCTTCTGGCTGGTGAACGCGGCATCAAGTCGTTCGAGCATCATGTCGAAGGTGTCGGCCAACTGCTTGAACTCGTCATCGGGGCCGGTCAGCGCGAGGCGCTGACCGAGCCGCAGCTCGGATGCCCGCCGGGCGGCCTCGGTGATCGACCGGACCGGCCTCAGCGCCCGCCCAGAAGCGAGCCACCCGAGGCCGGCCGCGCCGATCGCGAGGATCCCGAGACCAACCGCTGAACCGATCTGCAGGGCGGCCAGGGCGTCCCCGCGCGCCTTGGGGCCGGGTCCAGTGATGCTGATCAGGTGGTTGCATTTGGCGAGCAGCGACGTTGACGTGGGCAGGGGCTTACACAGTCCCAACAGCGCCGTTTCCTGCGGAGTGAGCTTCGGTAGTTCTCCCGGGCCCGGCACCACCACCGCGGCCGCCACCGCGTACGTCAGGGCCAACAGCACCACGCCGCCCAGCAGGAACAGGACAGCGTAGAAGACGGCAAGCCGGGTGCGCACCCGCCGCGGCCAAAGCCGCCGCACGGCGCCGCGCAGGTCCGTGGGTGTCATCGCATGCGGTAGCCGGCGCCGCGCATCGTCTCGATCACCTCGGGCTCGCCGAGCTTGCGCCGCAAACGCGTTAGCGTCACCACCACCGTGCGCGTGAACGGGTCGGCGTTCTCATCCCACACCCTCTCCAGCAGCTCCTCGGCGCTGACCACCGCGCCGTCCGCCGCCAACAGCACCTCGAGCACACCGAGCTCCTTGCGCGTCAGCGAAAGCTCCCGTCCCGCTCGGGTAGCGCGCCGCCGTGCCCGGTCGAGCGTCAGATCGCCCCTGAGCAAGAGCAGCGGCCCGGCTGGCGCCCGGCGAGCCAGAGCATGCACCCGCGCGACCAGCTCCTCGAACGCGAACGGCTTGGACAGATAGTCATCCGCGCCCAGGTTCAGACCCTCTACCCGGTCGCCGATCGCCGCCGCCGCGGTCAACATCAGGATCCGCGCGTCCGACCCGCGATCGCGCAGCGCCACGCACACCGCGTCGCCGTGCACGCCGGGCAGGTCGCGGTCCAACACGATCACGTCGTAGCGGTACACCACACCCTTCGCCAACGCCTGCGCCCCGTCATACGCGAGGTCGGTCGCGATCCCGCGATCACGAAAGCCCTCCGCGATGTCGCGGGCGAGCTCGACGTGATCCTCGACCACCAGTACGCGCATCCGGACATCGTGCACCACCACCGATCACAACGCCATCACAGACCGCGACCATCTTCAGCGCTTCCCAGCTCAGCGCTGGCGTGTTGCACTCGTGTGACCCCCGCCAGCGTACAACCCTCAGCTATGACCTTACATCGCCACCACATCCTCGCTGCCATTGCTCTGGCCGCCATGCTCTCCGGCTGCGGCGGCTCGAACTCGCCCGGCGCATTAACTTCGTCCAGCTCAGGCGATCACCCGCCCTCGGCTCAGTTTCAGCAGGCCGTGCTGAACTTCACCACGTGCGTCCGCTCGCACGGCGTCCCCAACATTCCCGATCCCGGCACACCAGGATGGAAAAACGCATTGGGCAGGCAAGCGCCTGCGGTGCTTGCCGCGGAGCGCATTTGCGGGCGTCTGGTCCCGGGCGTAATGCCGTCAAGCCAGGGCCAGAGCGAGGCGCACAGCCCAGCGCAGACGGCCGCGATGCTCGCGTTTGCCCGCTGCATGCGCAGCCACGGGTTCCCCAACTTCCCTGATCCGACCAGTAGCGGCGATATGACCCACCAGATGCTCGCCACCGCAGGGATCAACCTGCATCAGCCGGCGGTGGTGCCGGCCGCCGACACGTGCGTCGGCGTTACCCACGGGCTCATTACCAAGGTGGCTGTGGCCCGCTTCGTCGCGGGACAGTAGAACGCGGATCCGGGACGCACCCACAGTGCGGCGCGCGCAGCTCAGCCTGAGTCAACATCACCGCGCGAGCAGGCCGCAACCATCCGCACGCCCCCCCTGCCAACCAGGTCCGAGTCGGCTTCGGGACTTGCTGCGGCAGTTCTCCAGATCCGGGACCGGCGACGCGCTAGCTGCGACCGAGCCGAGTGACAAGCACCCCGCACTCGCTCAATAGGACGCGGCCACGACACTGCCGATGCCAGCGCGAAGCGGCCACGGGTGCGAGATGACCGGAATAGCGTGGAGCAGCGGCGCGTGACTAGCGAACGCGCCGATCAGCCAGCCCTGCATCCGTGGCGGCGCGGGCATCTCGGAGCCGAAGCGACCAGTCTCGCATCGCGGAAAGCGGGTCTCACTCGTCGCATAAGCCGATCGCAAATCGCACGCTCCGCAAGGCCCTGCACACCCCTGCCATTGGCGAGGAGGAGGGAAAGCCTCGTCCACGGCGAGAGACCTGCTCTGCTGCTGCCGTGGTACTCCAGGGTTATGGCGCCGCGGGCGGCCTTTCAGGCCGCGCCGGCCGATCGCGGACTTAGCCTCGTAGCTCCAAGCTGGCGGTCCAGAAACCGCCGGCGCGCGACGCGCCGGCGGCATTCATCGCGGTTGAAGGGATCAGGCTGTGTCAGGCGGCCAGGGGCGGGGCGGTGTCGAAGAGCGCCGCGAAGTGGTCGGTGCCCATGTGGCGGCCTTTGAGGTCGGCGATGGTGGCGGCGCCGGCGACGCCGTCGCCGAGGAGGCCGGCTCCGCCCTCTGGCCCGAGCGGGATCGCGATCATGGGTGGGAATGTCTCGTAGCTGAGGACCCCACCTAACGCCACCCGTCCACCCCGGCGCGAGACGACGCTTTCGGTCTGCCGTGCGCCTTGCGGCGCATGGACGACGCTGCGGCGCGAGGGTGGGGTCAGGTGCGGCCGTAGTTGAAGATGACGGCGGCGGCGGCGAGTTGGTCGCGGTCAAGCGGCTTGCCGGGCAGGGGCGTGGGGGTTTGGCGGGTGGTGGCGAGGCCGTCGATGATGATCGTCAGCGCGCGCTGCCAGAGCTCGGGGGAGACCTCGCGGGCCATCTCGGCGACCGCTGAGACCATCAGATCGATCAGCGGGAGGTCAAGCGGGTCGAGGTCGGCGCGCAGCGACCCGGCTTGTTGGGCGCGGGCGACGAGCTCGGTCGCGATCGGGACGATCTTCTCTCGCGCGCGCTCGGTCCGGTGCGCGCCGCGGGACAGCAACGCCTGCTTGAGCCCGCGGTCGCAGGCCAGCAACGCGTTGGCCTCGTGAAGGAAGCTGACCAGGCCCTCCCACGGGTCGGATGCGCAGAGCGCGCGCTCACCGGCGGCGGCGACCTCGCCGATCCGCTCCTCAAACAGCGCATCGATCAGCGCGTCCTTGTCAGGAAAGCGGCGATACACGGTGCCGACCCCCACCCCAGCGTGGGCGGCGATCTGGTCAAGCGACGCGTCGAACCCGCGGTCGGCGAACACCTCGCGCGCGGCCTGCAGGATCCGCAGACGGTTGCGCTCGGCATCTCGGCGGAGCGGGCGCTCGCTGGCGGAAGGGCTGGTGCTGGCCATCTCGGATTCATCTTAACACAAATCCGGAGGTGACGGCTCCGGTTTGTGCTACGGTCCCACAGAAGTTGAGACGCAACCTCCACTTAGAAGGGAAGTCCCCATGAGCAAGTCGATGAGCAAGCCAGGCGGTTCCCAATTCGAGCGGCGGTGGTGGATCCTGGTGGTGATCGGCCTCGCGCAGCTGATGGTCGTGCTCGACGCGACGGTCGTCAACGTCGCGCTCCCCTCCGCGCAACGCGCGCTGCATTTCTCAAACGACAACCGCCAGTGGGTCGTGACCGCGTACGCGCTGGCGTTCGGGTCGCTGCTGCTCTTGGGCGGCCGGCTGGGCGACCTGTTCGGGCGCAAATGGACGTTCATCGGCGGCCTGGTCGGGTTCTCGATCGCCTCCGCGGTCGGTGGCGCCGCCGGCTCGTTTCCGATGCTGGTCGGCGCTCGCGCAGCGCAGGGCGCGTTCGGCGCGATCCTCGCCCCGTCGGCGCTGGCGCTGCTAACGACCACGTTTGAAAACATCGACGAGCGTCGCAAGGCGTTTGGCGTGTTCGGCGCGATCTCCGGGGCGGGCGCCGCGACCGGCCTGTTCATCGGGGGCGTGCTGACCCAAGAGTTCTCCTGGCGGCTGACCTTGTTCGTGAACCTCGCGATCGCGCTCCCCGCGGCGCTCGCGGCGCTGTGGCTGCTTGCGAATCCGCACCGGGGCGAGCGCCCGGCGCTGGATCTGCCCGGCGCCACCGCCGTATCGCTGGGCTTGTTCGCGCTCGTATACGGCTTCTCCCACGCCGAAACGCACTCCTGGTCTGACCCGACCACGATCATCATGCTGATCGTCTCGGGCGTGCTGCTCGCCACGTTCGTGGCGCTCGAGTCGCGCGCTCGGCATCCGCTGCTGCCATTGCGAATCCTCGCCGACCGCGCGCGCGGTGGCTCGTATCTCGCGGTCGGGATCGCCACCGCGGCGATGTTCGGCGCGTTCTTATTCCTCACCTACTTCCTGCAGAACACCAAGGGGTACACGCCGATCCAGACCGGACTGGCGTTCCTGCCACTGCCCGCCGTGCTCATCGCGACCTCGGTGACCGTCCAAAACGTGCTCCTCAAACGCGTCGGGCCACGACCGCTGATGACAATCGGGCTGCTGCTCGGCGCCAGCGGGATGGCGTGGCTGGCACAACTGACCCCCAGCGCCGGCTACAGCACCCACGTACTACCCGCACTCCTGCTCCTCGGGGTCGGGATCGGCGCCACAAGCGCCCCTGCGATGTTCACCGCCACCTACAACGTGCCACCCGCGGACACCGGCGTCGCCTCAGCGATGGTCAACACCATGCAGCAGGCCGGCGGCGCCATCGGCGCCGCAGGCCTGAGCACAATCTTCGCCAGCGCCGCCAGCTCCTACCTGCACACCCACACCCCCAGCCCACAGCTGACCTCGGCCGCGGCCGTGCACGGCTACACCACCGCGTTCTGGATCGCAGCCGCGATCTTCGCCGCCGGCGCGATCATCGTCGGCTCGCTCGTGCCCGGCAGCAAAGCACGAGCAACAACACCCAGGCCAACCCCAGGCCGCCCCAGCCCGCGTCCAGCGGCAGCCGAGGGGGCCGCCCAAGCCTGAAGCGCCCGCCGACCTCAAGAACCCACACACGATGACCCACCAATCATCGCTGGTCCACCGTCACGTTTCGCGATCCGGCCCGCGCCCCGATGCGCCTTCCCAGCCTCCACTCGCATCCCGGCCGCCGGGCCTGGCACCGCTCCACAAGCACACCAGCCGGCGCCCAGAAAGATACGGGCGCCGGCCTCAAAGCAGGCCCGCCGAGCCCGCTCAGCGAAGAGTCCCGCTTTGGGCGTGGCACGCACTTCATCGGTAAGTTAGTCGGCAGGCCTGCTCCGCGCGCGGAAGGGCAGGGCTCGCCGCGGAAGGCCATGGACGAGCGGACGGTCTGACGGAGGACTCAACGCTCGGGGCAGGTTTGTGCGACAGCCACCGATCTAAGCGGAAGCGAGGTGTACTTTCGAGGGCGATCGATGGGTGTCAGATCCCGACGCGACCTATCGCATCCCCGATCCTGCGCGCCTCGGCCACGACATCCCGGCCTGCCTCCTCCATCACTCGGACCGACCGCTTGACTGCAGGGCGGAACAAGTGCACCACCAAAGCCAGCGTGATCAGCGCAGCGGCCGGTGTCACGTCCCGAGACGGATGTCCAGCAATGCTGTCGAGCGTCTCCTTTGCCGCGGCAGCCCCGATCATAGTGTCGCCAATGGCCGTCCGGCTAGACCGGAACCTGCGCACTTGTGTGCGTGGCGCGGCGGCAGCGCGTCGAGTCGCAGCCCCGAACGCGGCGATCACGATCAGCGTCACAAGGTTCGAGTCAGCCCTAGAGATTCCGTACACCGCGGTCATGATGCGGTGGCGCAACTCGTTCAACAGGCTCGACACGATGATTGCGTCGCCCCACAGCCGTCTGCGACGGCTGACATGTTCCAGACGGACTGGCGGCGCGGATTGGGTAGTTGGCATCCCGGATACTCGATCGGATCAGGTTTGGGCTCAACCGGCAGTATGGCGTCCGCAGTCGCTCTGGGCTACATCCAGCGGGATCACACTTTGTCGCCGCCGAGCCTCATTCTGTCAGGATTCTCGCGGCGGAAGTGGCTGAGAATCCGCCGCTTTCAAGCGCGGAACCTGTCTTGCAGTTCCTCGTCGCGCTCGGCGGCGGCATCCGCCGCGGCAGCCTGTGCAGCTTCGCGCTCTGCGACAGCGGCCGCGTCGGCTTCCTCCTGCTCTCGCGCGTGCGTACGGTAATCCACCGCAAGACGATTGGCTTCTCTTACCGCTTCGTCGAGGAAGTCGCGGAGCTCGTGAGCGGAGTCGGGTTGCACATCGCTGACGACCACCTTGCCTTGGGCGAGGAGAACCTTGCCCCAACGCTGCTCGCCGGACCGCTCGTTCCGATCTAAGACGCCATCGAACTCCACCATGAACGCGAAGTCGGGCTCCGGCTCCAAACTGACGCTCAGCTCCTCATCCTCCACTTCGCTCGTGACCCACTCGATGTGACAGTCCATCGCTTTCATGCTCCATTCAGTTTCGTGGTCGAGTCTCGGTAGCGGGCGTAGCGCCGTTGTGAACCGTGGGAGGGATCGTCCGTCGCAGCACGGACCCATCACCCGCTCGAATCGGCCCTCGGCCCTGCGCCACGGTCCGCATTTGCTCGGCTATCGCCTGAGCCACGTCAACCGTCTGTCGTGCGTTGTACGTATTCCTGCCGCTCGACGCTCCGGCCCAGCGCAGGCGCGGCGACGAGGGCCCGCAGGGACCCAGCTGCCGGTACTGGGACCCCTGACGAGGACCTTCACCGCGGATCGACGGGCATCCTGCGGGCGCACCGACTGGGGCTGCTGGTCCCGGTGATCGGACTGCCGCCGCGTGCCGATGCTAGGTGATAAGGCGGTTCGTGTTGGCACCTTGAATCCTATTGCCTAGTATCGCACCGGCCGCGATAGAGGCGAAAAGAGGCTCTCCGGCATGGATGCAGGTGACCCGGGTGATGTGTTTAGTCGTGCGGGGGCGTTGGGCCATGACTCAGCGCACGCCGCGGCCGTCTGGTCGGGGCGTCCGGAATCGGCCGCGGCATCGCACAACCCAAGGACCAACGGACACAATGTCCGGTCTCGAAATTGGCGAATACGAGGTGCATTGCTTCGCCCGCGTCGACTCGCTTTCGTGTCCGCGCGAGCATCGTGCGACCAGCACGGCTTCGTGACTGCCTGTGTCCGATACCGATTGCGCTGCAACCCACGAACGGTGACGATAGGGCTGCTGCTTCCTTCCCGCGAGCAGCAGGAGCACTCCGCCACGCGGTGGCGCCCCTCCATTGATCGCCACACGAGCATCTCGGCGCCATCGACGAGCGCCTCGCAAAGCGCGGAATCCGAGCACGGCTCGGTCCGAGCGCTAGCAGCCTTGCGCTAATGATCGGGTCCAAAGCAGGAGTCCGCGGCGCTGACGGGTGGCTACCCCAACGTTGCCAAATGGGCCACGTCGGTCTCGCTGCTGCTCTGCTACCGACGCGGCCCAAAAGGAGCAGTCGTGTCGCGCCATCCGACCGGAGCGCCCCTGACGAGCGCCGTCGGTTGGCTCCCTGTTCTACTGTCCGCCGATGACCGATACCTCAGACACGACCAGCGTCTACTACGACGAGAACGGCAAGCCGATGCTCGCCTCCCAACAGGTCCGCGACCCGGAGCTCACCGACCGGTACGTGGCCGAGACCCGAGCGCTGCTGGCCACTTCCCTTACCGCGGAGTCACGCTCATGACCAAGCTCGCCCTCGTCACCGGCGCGACCTCTGGGATCGGCCGGGCTTACGCCGAACGGCTCGCAGCCGATGGGTTTGATCTCATCGCCGTCGGCCGCCAGCAGGACCGCCTTGAGCAACTGGTCGGAGAGCTCGACCATACGACTGTCACGCCCGTGGCCGCAGACCTCTCGACGGACATCGGCGTGCAGGCCGTCGCCGAGCTGTGCAACTCCGAGCCGGTCGACCTGCTCGTCAACAACGCCGGCGTCGCTCATTACATGCCTATCGCTGAGCTGCCCGCCGACCGAGCCAGCGAACTCGTCCACGTCAAGGTGCTGGCCCCGACGATGCTGACCCGAGCCGCCGTGCCCGGCATGCTGGACCGACGTTCCGGCACGATCATCAACGTCGCGGGCATGCTCGGGTTCGCCGGGCCGGCGCCGCTGCCTCCGATGGGCGGCCGCGCGATCTACACCGCCACGCTGGCGCACCTGATCGCCTTCACCCAAGCGCTGCACGAGGAGCTCTCGCCTCGCGGCCTGACCGTTCAGGTCTGCTGCCCCGGAGTCGTGGCCACCGAGTTTCACGCCCGCCAGGGCATCGACATGAGTGCCGTCCCGCGGATGTCAGCCCAAGACGTCGTCATCGCCAGCCTCCGCGGCCTGGAGCTCGGCGAGATCATCTGCGCCCCCGGCGTCGAAGAGAGCGGCCTGCTCGACGCAGTAGTGAACGCTGACCTGGCCGCCTTCGGTGGCCAGAGCCCGCAGCTTGCCTCTCGCTACCGGACCGCCTAGAACTTTTCCCCAGCCGTATTGGCTAGCTCTCACAGATGACGACACAGCCAGCGCCGAGTCATGGCCCAGAACGGGCTCGCGCCAGCGCAACGGAACGCCTAGCCCGCCTGCCTTGGACGCGCCAAGGCTGCCGCTTTGTCGCCGCGGGGGAAGTCTCGACGAGGCGGCTGCTCTTCGCCGATGGCGGCCATGTGACGAAGCCGGCGTCTCACACGGGATCCTCTTGTGCAACCGGGCCCCGCCTTCTGCGGGGCCGGTCGCATTTCGTAAGAACGCCATTGGGCGCTGGCGCTGGCAAGGCCAGCCTTTCCGCGGGCCTAGGCCGACCGCCTCTGGTGGGCTAACCGGGGTCTGAGATCGTATGGCGACGCCAGGAACCCGGTTGGGTGATCGCACGGGAGCTCAGCACGTGACCGGCCCGGTCAACGGCCACGCACAGCTGCCCGGCGACGCAGGCCACGCTGTTCAGCGCGTCGCCCGCGCCTGTCGCCCCGGCGTCGATTGCCACGCGACGCCACCGGCGCTGCCCTGAGCGGCCGGGCGCAGGTGACGCCCACACCGACCCGCCGGCCGCGGCTGCGCACACGTTGGCTGTGGTGCATGAGACGCTCAACGGCACCGGTCGGTCCGGGAGGTGGCTGGATC
>Ga0302325_10015468_pt1 | contig 16222 bp, 12 predicted proteins | sample Palsa_T0_2_FD_201948 | JGI IMG/M metagenome (GOLD analysis project Ga0302325, IMG submission 201948) | Peat permafrost microbial communities from Stordalen Mire near Abisko, Sweden - Palsa_T0_2 | ecosystem: Environmental > Terrestrial > Soil > Palsa > Peat permafrost | place: Sweden: Abisko... | reverse complement strand
GTTTTTGGGTTAGGGATTTTTCCAGCCAGGTGACGGCTTCATCGGGGTGGTTGGTTTGGGCGAGTCCGAAGCCGAGATAGTAGCTGGCGGAGGCGGAGTTGGCGTGGTTTTCGATGGCCTGACGGAGCAGAGCGACTCCCTTGGCGGGGTCGCCGTTGAGCACCTGGATGCGGCCCATGTTGTAGAGAGCGATTGGGTTGTTGGGGCTGAATTTGAGCTCTGTTTCGTAGGACTTGGTGGCGTCGTCGAAGCGGCTTAGGCGCTGCTGGGCTTCGCCGAGGGATTCGTAGAGGTCGGGGTTCGAGGGGGATTTGGCGATGGCTTTCTGGTATTCGTCGATGGCGGTTTGCCATTGGCGGGACTCGGAGGCGATTTCGCCGAGGGCGCGATGGACGCGCCAGGAGTCGGGGTCGAGGGCGGTAAGGGCGCGGTAGCTGTCCTGGGCGACGAGGGCGTGGGCGCGGCCGCGGTAGTCGAGGATGTTGGGGTCTTTGGGGTTGAGCGCAGCGGCGCGGTCGAGTGGCTCGGTGGCCTGATCCGGATGGCCGGCGCCGAGTTCGACGATGCCCAGCCAGGTGAGGGCTTCGACGTTGTCGGGATGGTCTTTGACTTCGGCTTGAAGCGAGGACGCGGCGGATTCAAAGTCGTTGGCCTGGTACTGGGCGATGCCGAGGAAGAGATGGGCGCCGCGGATGCTGGGGTTGAGGTCGATGGATTTCTGGAGGGATTGCTGGGCTTCTCCGGGCTTGCCTTCTCGGAGCTGGGCCATGCCGAGGCCTAGCCATGCGTCGGGAAGGGTGGGTGCGGCTGAGGTGGCCTGGCGGAAGTCGGCTTCGGCTTCGGCGGGTTTGCCCTGGCGCATGGCGGTTGCTCCGTTTTGGAGGATCTGCGCGACGGCCGGGTCCGGCGCGGCGGTCTGCGACGTAAGCTGCAAAGGCAGAATGGCGGCGAGCGGGAAGGTGAGGAGGAATGTCCGGAATTGGTGGTTCGATTTTTCGGGCATCTTGCAATCCTCAAAAAACGTTTACTCGATTTCTAGTATGCGAATGTACACGGACGACGGTGGGAGCGACAAATTGCGGCTAAGCGGAGTATTTTCGGCCGATTTGAGAAAAAGGCTGAACAGAATCGCCCTTAAAGGAATATTCAAAGCGAGGAACAAGGTTCAACGGTCGATTTTTCAGCCGAAAAGCGTTGGAAAGAGAGGCTGGACGCGACCTTGCATACTCCAAAACGGATTGCATTGGGTGACGATTGAAGATTCATCATGTGCTGATAGCGGCCTTATTACTGCCGACTGTACCGATGTTTTCACAAAGTTCAACTGGGGAGCTGAGCTTAACCGTTACCGATCCCTCCGGATTGCGCCTGAAGAGCACGGTGGAACTGGTGAGCCAGGGCAATGAATACCGCGTTACCTTCACCGCCGACGATCAGGGAAATGTGGATGCCAAGCGGCTGCCCTATGGGATCTACCAGGTGCAGATTCATGCGCAGGGTTTTGCGGACGCTTCTGAGGCAGTCGAAATCCGCTCGGCAATTCCACTGGATCGTACGGTTCAACTGAAGTTGGGCGCTGTTTCAGCGTCGGTAAAAGTCAGTGCGTCCACTACGCTGATCGATCCATACCGCGCAGGGTCGGTGAACGAAATGGGGCTGCAGACAATCCAGAATCGGTTGACTGCGCTGCCAGGCAGGTCCATGCAGGACCTGGTGAATTCAGAGCCGGGATGGCTTTACGAAGGCAACGCGGTACTGCACCCGCGCGGATCGGAATATCAGACGCAGTTTGTGGTGGATGGGATTCCGCTGACCGACAACCGTTCGCCGAGCTTTGGGCCGGAAGTCGAGGCCGACAACGTTGAGTCTCTCGCGATTTATACCGCAGGCATTCCCGCGGAGTATGGCAGGAAGATGGGCGGCGTGGTTGAGGTGAACACGCTCAAGAACTCGGATCCGGGGTTTCATGGGCAACTTTCGCTTTTCGGCGGCAGCTACGATACAGGCGGGATCAACACGCAGGATCAGTACACCTGGAAGCGGAACACGATTGGCGCGAGCGCTTCCGGCAATATGACGGAGCACTATCTCAACCCTGTGGTGCCTGAGAACTACACCAACAACGGCACCACCGGCAGCTTTTCGTTGAGCTATGAACGGGACCTGACGGAGAAAGACCGTCTCACCCTGATTGCCCGCCATGAGTTGGCGCGCTACGCGATCCCCAACGAACTGGTGCAGCAGAATAGCGCATATTTGCCCAACTCGAACAATAACGTCGGCTGTCCTCCAGTTCCGCCGGAAGACGAGCCGAGCGACTGCGTGCTCGTTTCTGGTGGGCAACTGCAGACGGGCGACAACTTTGAAACCATGGGCAGCGTTTCCTATCAGCACATCTTTTCATCCGATGCGATCGGCTGGCTGCGAGGAATGGTCCGCGACAATTCCAATGATTTTTATTCCAATCCAGCGTCCTGGCCGGTCATCGCAACCCAGCATAACGACTTCAAGGAGATTTATTTCAGCGGCGGCGGTTCCGTTCATCGAGGCAGGCAAGAATGGAAGGCGGGCGTCGAATCGGACGCGATCTTCCTGAACGAAAACTTTGAGAGCGTAATTCCCGATTGCACCGATCCATCCGACCCGCAATGCCCCATCGCTTTGGGCATTTTGGACGCGGGAGCGACTACTTTTTCCTTTACGGGCAGCCGTCCGGATCTGGAACAATCGGCCTATGTTCAGGATCTAATTCGTCTGGGCAACTGGACGGTCAACGCGGGGCTGCGTTGGGACCACTACCAATTGCTGTTGAACCAAAACGCAATGAGTCCGCGGGTAGCCTTGTCGCGCTACTTTCCCAAAGCCGGCATCAACGTTCACGGCTCCTACGATCGAATCTTTCAGACTCCGTCCTTTGAAAACATTCTTTTGTCCAGTTCTCCGGCCGCGGAGTCTTTGGACACCAGCGTGCCTGCGGTGCAGTTGCCGGTGCAGCCTTCTCACGGCAGCTATTATGAGTTGGGCCTGACAAAGTCACTCTTCAATCGACTGCGGGTGGACGCGAATATGTTCCGCCGGGATGTGAATAACTACGCCGATGACTCGCAGGTTCTGAGCACCGGCATCAGCTTCCCGATCTCCTTCAAGAAAGGCATCCTCTACGGCGCGGAGGGGAAGCTGGAGGTTCAGGATTGGGGCCGCTTTTCCGGCTTCGCCAGCTACTCCTACATCGTGGGGAATGTGTGGAACCCGGTAACCGGCGGTTTGTTTCTGGGGGATGACGCCGCCAGCGCGGTGACGCAGCTCACGGGGCATTCTCCCGATTCACAGGACCAGCGCCAAACGATACGCGCGCGAGTGCGCTATCAGGCTGCTTCGCGCTTGTGGTTTGCCCTGGGGAGCGATTACAACAGCGGATTGCCGTTTCAACCGGATTTGACTGCACAGCAGTATGCCACGGAATACGGCCAGGTAGTAATCAATCACCTTAACTTCAACCGAGACCGGATTAGTCCTTACCTGACGGAGAATGCTTCGGTGGGAGCGGATCTTTTCACGCGTGAGAAATGCTCGGTGCGTTTGCAGGCCGATGCCGCGAATCTGAGCAACAAGTTGGAAGTAATCGACTTTGGAGGACTGTTTTCCGGCAACGCGATCGGGCCGGGGCGCCAATATACGGTTCGCCTTGTGACGAAATTTTAAGCGACTTCAACATCTGGGGGAAGGATTCCAAAACGGAACGGTTCAGGGAGACTTGGCCTTGGAAAGGCACAAAACTGCTGCGGACGGTTGGGCAACGGATATGATTCGATGAGGAGAACCAGTCCTCGACATGTCCGCGCCGAAGATCGACTCCACCCCGGCACGGCCTTTGCCTGTGGTGGTTGGAATTCGGAGATCCCAACGCCCCTCCGATCTGGAGTTGGAGGTGATGGCGCTCTTTGACGCCTATCGCGTCCGGCTGCTGGGGTATGTTTCCGCTTTTGGATTGACTGGACATGATGGCGAAGAGGTGGTGCAGGAGGTTTTTCTTTCGCTCTTTTGCCATTTACGCATGGGCAAGCCGCGGGGCAATCTGAGGGCGTGGATGTTTCGCGTGGCGCATAATCTGGCGCTGAAGCAGCGGATGGCGAACCGACGCTGGCTGGATCGGGTGGAAACGGAACGGGATACGGATTCGGTTAGCGACCCGAACCTGAATCCCGAGGAGCAGGTGCTTTCCAAGCAACGGCAGCGGCGGCTGCTTGCGGTGGTTTCCGCGCTGCCGGAACAGGACCGCTTGTGTTTCAGCCTGAGAGCGGAGGGGCTGCGCTACCGCGAGATTGCGGAAGTTCTGGGTATCTCGCTGGGTTCGGTTTCGGTATCCTTGACGCGTTCGCTGGCGCGGCTGATGCGCGCGGATGAAGTGTGAATCGATGAGCAAGAGAAGTTTCCAATCCGGAGAGTTGCACGGGACAGACCATGAGTTGCTGTCTTTGCTGGACGGCGAACTTGGGCCTCGTGATTTGACGCGAGTTCGCGGGCATCTTGAGGGCTGCAAGGCGTGCCGCGGACGGCTGGCGCGGATCGAGTCCCGGATGCGCGCGGCCCAAGCGGAAGTAGCCGCAATGCGAGCACCGGCGATGGACGCCTCGGGTCCGCATTCGCAATTGAGGGCCAGACTGGCGGAGTTGGCCGATGGTGAAACAGCCGGCTCTTCACGAAGCTTTTGGGTGCAACAGAGCTTCGCGCGTGGACTGGCTTTTGCCTGCGCACTGGTGCTGCTGGCGATCACCGGCATTGTTGTATTGCGGCAGGAAGCGGCCAGGCACTCGGGCGTTTATTCTCGGCTGCTTCCCGATCCAAGCTTCACGCCTGGAGCAACGCGGGCTGTTGCGCTGGAGGAGATTTGCAAGGCGGACCGGGACGATGTGGTGCGCAGTGTACCTGCGCCGTTGCGGGAAAAAGTCTTTCAGGAATACGGGATGGCCAATGCGCCGGCGACTGAGTTCGAGGTGGATTACCTGATTACGCCAGGCCTGGGCGGCGCGGACGATGTGCGCAATCTTTGGCCGGAGCCGCGCTCGAATACGCTTTGGAGCTCGTATGTGAAGGACCAGTTGGAGGATCGGCTGCACCGGATGGTCTGCGACCGGGAGATTCCCCTGGCTGAGGCGCAGCGGGAGATCGCGGGGAATTGGATTGAGGCGTACAAGAAGTATTTCCATACCGAGCAGCCTCTGGGAAATTTGACCGGCGCGGTTCAACTGGATGTGGCGGCTCGACGGAAACAGCGCAGGTCGTGATCGTTGACGATACCGGTGGCCTGCATCCAGGCGTAGACGATGACCGGGCCTACGAACTTGAAGCCGCGCCTTTTGAGATCGGCTGAGATCGTTTCCGAGAGCTCCGTTTTGGCTGGGACTTGGCCGGTCTTGTTCAGAATGGGCTTGCCGCCGGCCATCTTCCAGACATATTTGGAGAAGTCTTCACCGGCTGCCTGCATAGCGAGATAGATGCGGGCTCCGTTGATGGTGGCTTCGATCTTGGCTCGAGAGCGGATGATGCCGGGGTTCTCGAGCAGTTGGGCGATCTCTGTCTCGCCGAACTTTGCGATCTTTTTGGGATCGAAGTCGAGGAAAGCTTCGCGAAATGTCTCGCGCTTGCGCAGGATGATTTGCCAGGAGAGGCCGGCTTGAAAGCCTTCGAGCATGAGCGTTTCCCAAAGAGCGCGGCTGTCGTATTCGGGGATGCCCCACTCGGTGTCGTGGTAGGCGCGCATCAGCGGGTCGTTTTGGGCCCAGGGGCAGCGGAATTGTCCGGTCATTTTGGCGTCTTTCAGTTCCCTTCCATAGTAGCGGGGACCCGCGAGAGATAACGCGGGCCCTCAGCCCTCGGACGTCATTTCTGCGTCGGTCACCCAGCCCGTTGGGCTGGGCTGGGATAACGCGCACCCTTGGCGCTCAAATTCGGATGGACTGCGGAGGATGCGGCCCTTATAGTGAATTTCACATCGCAATCGAGTCCGATTTCTTTGCAAGCACATACACGATCTGACTCGATTCGTTATTCCTCGTTTGAGCGGAGTGCCTTTCTTCTTGAAATTCTCCAATACTTCTGCTTCTGCTGCGGCCTGCCTGGGATCGGTGGGCCTTCCCGCTCCCGTACACGAACTGGCGGCGCGGACTTGGGATGCGATTGTGGTGGGCGCCGGACACAATGGGCTGGCTTGCGCGGCTTATCTGGCGCGGGCGGGCAAGCGGGTGCTGGTGCTGGAGTCGCGCGAGCGTATTGGCGGAGCTTGCACGGTGGAAGAGGCCTTCCCCGGCGTCAGGATGTCGCCGTGCGCGTACCTGGCCGGGTTGCTGCATCCGCTGGTGATTGAAGAGCTGGAGTTGCCGGCGCGGGGATTTGCGTGGACTCCGGCGGTGAATGGGCTGTTTGTACCGTTCCTGGATGGGCGCAGCATTCAGCTTTGGGATGACGATGCCAAGTGCGACGCGGAGATTGCGCGGTTTGCTCCTCGGGATTTGAAAGGGTTTCAAGCGATGTGCGCCGTGATTCGGCGGCTGCGCGATGCGCTGCGGCCAGCGGGCGCGCGGGATATGTGGATTGGCGACGCGCCGACGCGGGACCAGATTGAGGAGCGGCTTGGTGATGACGCTGAGGCGCGCGCGGTGCTCTTTGACTGGTCGATGGCCGAGTTTGTGGAGCATTTTCTTGAGGACGAGCAGTTGCAGGTGGCGTATCTGGGCCAGGGCGTGATCGGGACCAATGCCAGTCCGTTCGATAAGGGGACCGCTTCGGTGCGGTTCCATCATGGCTCGGGGCGGCTGGGCGGGATGCCGGGGATGTGGGGCTATGTGAAGGGCGGGATGGGGATGGTCTCGTTTTACCTGTGCGACGCGGCGCGGGAGGCGGGTGCGGTGGTGGCTGCCGGGGTTCCCGTGGCGCGGATATTGCCGGGGGAGGGTGTGCTGCTGGAAGGCGGCGAGCGGATTCTGGCGCCGGTGGTGGTTTCAAACGCCGATCCGCGGGTGACGTTGCGATTGCTGGGTTCGGAAGTGGATGGTGCGTGGAAGGAGCAGGTTGAGCGGGTGCCGATTGAGGGGTGCACGGTGAAGCTCAATGTCTTGCTAAACGAGTTGCCCAATTTCAAGGCGCGGCCCGGTGTGAACGAGGCGCACCACTATGGGCAGATCAACGCTCCGCTGACTAAACAGGAGTGGGAGGATGGATTTGCCGCGGCGAAGGCTGGGCGGCTGCCGGAGCATTTGTGGTGCGAGCTGTATTTTCAGAGCGTGCACGATACGACCGTTGCGCCGGCCGGAAAGCATACGATGAGCGTCTTTGCGCAGTATGTTCCGCATACCTTTGCTGAGGGGACCTGGGACGACCATCGCGAGCGGGCGCGGAAGCTGGCTCTCGAGTCGATTGGGCGCTTCTGCTCGAATATTCCCGAGGCGGTTGAGGACGCGCAGGTACTGGGTCCGCCGGATATTGAGAAGAAGGTTGGGCTTACGGGCGGGCATATCTTTCAGGGTGAGATATTGCCGGAGTTTATGTGGTCGAATCGCTTGGCTGCGCGTACGCCGATGACTGGCGTTTATTTGTGCGGAGCGTGTACGCATCCCGGCGGCTCGGTGATTGCGATGAATGGGCGGAATGCGGCGATGGCGGTGTTGAAGGATTCTTAACAGCTCGAAACAATTCCAGAAGCGGCAAAGGCGGCCCAGTTGGAAGCTGGCATGGAAGAGGCGAAAGCACCGAGACTGAAGCGCGAATTGGGGTTTCGCGACCTGACGTTGTTCTACATTGTCAGCCTGCTCACGGTGCGCTGGATTGCGTCCGCTGCGGCTTCGGGACCGAGTTCGATTGCGGTTTGGCTTTTGGCCCTCTTCGCGTTTTTTGTGCCTCTGACGGCGAGCGTGCTGGAGCTGTCGTCGCGCTATCCGCAGGCGGGCGGTTTGTATATCTGGACGCAGCATGCGTATGGCGACTTTGCCGGTTTCATGTCTGGCTGGACTTACTGGATGAGTAACCTGGCATACTTTCCGGCGATTCTCTACTTTGCGGCTGGCAGCCTGCTCTATGCCGCGGGCGAACGCGGCAAGTCGCTCGAAAACGCGAGTGCGTATTACATGGCTTTTGCCGTGGGAATGCTGGCGCTGATTACGCTCCTGAATATGCTGGGCGTGAAGCAGGGCAAGTGGCTCAACAATGCCGGCGCAATCGGCAGTTCGCTGCCGGTGCTGATCTTGATTACGCTCAGCGTGCTCTTCTGGCGTCAGCATGGCAGCGCTACGCGGTTCACGCTGGCGGCAATGACACCGCATTTGAGCGTGAAGAACGCGGTCTTCTGGTCGACGATTTTTTATGCCTTCGCGGGCGCGGAGTGCGCCTCATGCATGGGCGATGAGATCAAGGATTCGCGGCGCACACTGCCTCGCGCGCTGCTCTTTGCCGGGGTTGTGGTCACGCTCGGCTACATGCTGGGAACGGTTGCCATGCTGGTGGTGATGCCCAGCGACCAGATCAGCGGCCTGGGCGGCTTTATGACCGTGATGGCTGAGATGTGCCGTGGTCTTGGGGTGAGCTGGCTGACTCCTCCGGTCGCGATTATGGTGACCGTTGCTTCGCTGGGCGCGGCGGGAGCTTATCTCTCTGCGACGGCGCGTATACCGTTTGTGGCGGGCATCGACAATTATCTGCCTGCAGCCTTCAGCCGCATCCATCCGCGATGGAAGACGCCGTATGTTTCCGTGCTGGTGTATGGCCTGACGGGCATGATCTTTGCATTCCTGGGCCAGGCCGCGACCAGCGTCAAGGGCGCGTATGACGTGCTGGTGAGCATGAGCGTGATCTCGTATTTCATTCCGTATGTCTTTCTCTTTGCGAGCACGCTGCGCTTGCAGCGCGTGCCTGCGGGGCCGGAGGTGATTCGGCTGCCGGGCGGCGGGGCGATGGCGACAGCGCTTGCGCTGATTGGACTGGCGAGCACCGTGGGTACGATTGTGCTCTCGACGATTCCTGCGGACGATGAGCCGAACAAGCCGCTGGCCGTCTTCAAGACGGTGGGGATGACGGCGATCCTGATTGCGGCTGGCGTGGCGACTTACGCGTTGGGAAAACGCCGGCAGAGACGAGTGATGCTGGAAACCAACCGCGAGACGATTGTATGAACGCGCGTATGACGGAAATTCTGAAGCTGTATGACGAGACGGCTCCGCTGGCTGAGGCGTATACGATTCCTGCGCCGTGGTATCTGGAGCCGGAGATGCTGCGGCTTGAGAACGAGCGCGTTTTTGGCGGGAACTGGATTGCGGTTGGGCGCGTGGATCAGGTAGCGCGGGCGGGTGAGTTCTTCACCGCGGAGCTGGCTGGCGAGCCGCTGCTGGTGGTGCGCGGGGCGGATGGTGTGTTGCGGGGGTTCTATAACGTTTGCCGGCATCATGCGGCGGCTGTGGCCACTTCGCCTTGCGGACAGGCGCAGTCCTTTCGCTGCCCGTATCACGGTTGGAATTACGGGCTGGATGGAACGCTGAAGGGGATGCCGGAGTTTGCCGGGGTTTGCAACTTCGACCGGGCGGCAAATGGGCTGGTGCCTGTTGCTGTCGATTGCTGGGAGAATTTTGTCTTTGTGAATCTCAAGCCGAATGCGACTTCGCTCAGGAGTCACCTGAGCGATCTGGCGGGACGCGTGGCGCCGCTAGGGCTGCAATCGCTCAAGTTTCATTCGCGCCGGGAGTACACGCTCGCGTGTAACTGGAAGGTTTACGTGGATAACTATCTGGACGGCGGTTACCACGTACCGCATCTGCACAAGGGATTAAACAGCGTGCTCGATTACGCGCATTACACGATCGAGAATGGCGAGCGGTACTGTTTGCAGTCGAGTCCGATGGTGGTTTCAGAGGAACATGCGGAGGTTTCGGCGACGCGCACCGGAGATCGCGCCTGGTATTTCTGGCTCTATCCCAACTTCATGATCAATGTCTATGAAGGAGTTATGGACACGAATCTGGTGCTACCGATGGGGCCGGATCAATGCCGCGTGATCTTCGACTTCTTCTTTGCGGATGTGAGCTCGGATCGGGAGGAGCAGAACGCGGCCAGCCTGCTGACCAGCGACCAGGTGCAGGAGGAAGATGTGGAGATTTGCGAGTCGGTGCAGCGGGGGTTGGCTTCACGGGCGTATGGAGCGGGGCGTTTGTCGGTGCGGCGCGAGGCCGGGGAGCATCTCTTTCACCGGCTGCTGGCTAGGGATTTGAAGGCCGTGAAGCAGGATGAAATCAGCTTCGCCGTGCGATGATTATCGAGAGCGGTTTTTGGCGTGTTTTGCGCGGAAACCGCACTTGACGAGGCCTACATTTTTCATGTCTGAAACATTGCATAGCGGCGTAGACGCCGACACCCCTTCTAACCCTGAAGTTACGCCTTCTACGGTCGAAACCCCGGCAATCCTGGAGGCCGAGGCTGTTCTTGAGGCCTCAGACCCGGATGCGATGAACGATGAGGTTCTGGGAGAACTGGCGTTCGATGCTCACGCGGATCTCCCTGTCGACCCGAAGATCGATCCGGAGATTGCTGCGGAAGTCGACGCGGACGCGAAAGACAAGGCGATAGAGCCGGCTGCTGTTCCGGCCGAAGTGGCGGCTGAGGAGGCTGCGCCCGCGCCTGCCGCGACGGTGGAAGAAGCCAAGGCCGAAGTGGAGCTGGCGAAGCCCGTTGAACCCGCCGAGCCGGAAGAGTCTTTCGCGGACATCTTCTCCGAGTTTCAGCGGACGCATGTGCGACGCGAAGAGGGCGCGAGCCAGATTCGCGGGACTATCGTGGCTGTGACCGAGGACTCGGTGCTGGTGGATATCGGCTTCAAGTCGGAGGGGATTCTGCCGCTGACGGCCTTTGCTTCGGTCAAGGAAAAGCCGAAGGCCGGGGATGCGCTGACCGTCTCTGTGAAGGGACGCGATGAGGATGGCTATTACCAGCTGAGCCTCTTCAAGACGGCCGTTCCCAAGGATTGGAGCGGCCTGGAGCGGGCGTTTGCCGAGAAGACGACGATTGTCGGTACGGTGACGGCGGTGGTGAAGGGCGGCCTGCATGTGGATTGCGGCATTCGCGCCTTTTTGCCGGCTTCGCGGAGCGGCACGCGCGATGCGGCGGAGATGGAGAAGCTGGTCGGCGAAGAGATTCGCGTGCGGATCACCAAACTGGATGTGGCCGATGAAGATCTGGTGGTCGACCGGCGCGTGGTGACGGAAGAAGAGGCGCTCGAAGGCAAGGCGCGCCGCTACGCCGAGGTGCAGGAGGGCGCGGTGCTCGATGGCACGGTGCGGACGATCATGGAGTACGGCGCGTTTGTGGATCTGGGCGGCGTGGATGGCCTGCTGCACATCAGCGACATTGCCTGGTCGCGGGTGGCGAATGTGGGCGATGTGCTCACGGTTGGGCAGCAAATTGAGGTGAAGGTTCTCAAGATCGACCCGGAAACGCGGCGGATTGCGCTGGGATTGAAGCAGTTGCAGGCGCATCCCTGGGACGCCGTGGCGGAGAAGTTTACGCTGGGGCAGAAGGTGCGCGGGGTAGTTTCGCGGATCGCCGACTTTGGCGCGTTTGTGGAGCTGGAGCCGGGCGTCGAAGGGCTGGTGCATCTCTCAGAGATGTCGTACACGAAGCGCATTTTGAAAGCTACCGAAGTGGTGAAGGTGGGCGACACGGTCGATGCGGTGATTCTGGCAATCAGCCTGCCGGAGCGGCGGATTTCGCTGGGGTTGAAGCAGGCGCTGGGCGATCCGTGGGAGGATGCGGCGAAGCGCTTTGTGCCAGGATCGATCATCGAGGGGCCGGTTTCGAGCATCCTGAAATTTGGCGCGTTTGTGCAGGCGGCAGAGGGCGTGGAGGGGATGGTCCACATCAGCGAGATTGTGGCTGACCGGCGGCTCAATCACCCTTCCGACGTGCTGCGCGTGGGCCAGGTGGTCAAGGCGCTGGTGCTCGAGCTGGACAAGGAAAAGCGGCAGATGCGCCTCAGCATGAAGCAGCTGATTCCGACCAGCATGGACGAGTTTGTAGCTGAGCATAAGGCGGGCGACTCGGTGACGGGGCGGATTGTTGCGATTGCCGATGGCGTGGCGCAGGTGGAGTTGGGCGAAGGGATTGTCTGCGCCTGCCGGCTGCCCGCGGTGGAAGCTCAGGCTGCGCCGGAGCCGGCTGGCGCGGGTAAGGTGGACCTTTCGGCGTTCAGCTCGATGTTGAAGACGAAGTGGAAGACCGGGTCTGCTGCTGGCGCAGCGGAAACCAAGAAGGCACCGGAAGCAGGGCAGGTACGCAGCTTCCGCATTGCGCAGTTGGATGCCGCGGCCAAGCACATCAGCCTTGAATTGATCCCGTAACGATTCGGAATTGCAAAGAAAACCGGCGGGCATCTCTAGTCGAGATGCCCGCCGTTTTTTGCGCGTGGGCTACTTTCCCGTGCCGGTGAGGGTTGGGAGCGAATCTTGACTCGTGATCGATTGGGATGTCACGAAGGTGATTGCACTTAAATGGCACAAACGGCGGGGAAAATGCATCAGGAGGGGTGGATTCTGGGGCAAGACGCGCGCGGCATGGCCAGCGTCGTGGATTGGAAGGGAGAGTGCGGGAGGGGTAACGAGGAATGGCACAAATTTACACAAGTGGGATTGACGGGGATGGGTGGCCGCGCTACTCTCATCGCAGATACAGGACTTGGTCGCCTACGCCATCCCGCATCGCAGACCGGCCACACGCGGCCCCTCCTGCGCCGTCTTCGCGGCTGACGGTGTGGTTCGCTCCTCCTGTAGTGTTCGCCTCTCCTCAAGCCGCATTCCCCACCAACCGATGAATCCACTAACAGAAGCTGTCTGCTTTGCAGACTGCCACGGAGGCCGTTTATTCCATTGAAGATCGCTCTGGAGATTACGCCCAACCTTGAGCCCCTGTTCGGGACCCGCGACGAAAACCTGAGTTTGATGGAAGATGCGCTTGGCGTTCGGATCGATCTTCGCTCGGACGCTGTGCATGTGCAGGGCCCGGAGGAAAGCGTTGGGCGCGTGAAGCGCATCTTCGCGGACTTTGAGGCGCTGCGTAAAGCCGGGATTCATCCCTATAACGGCGAGTTGCACTCGATGCTGAAGCTGGTGGTGGCCGATCCGACGGTTTCGTTGAAGGGGCTGGCGGATGCGACGAAACAACGGTCGGCGGCTGGATCGGCGGGCGTGAAGCGCGCGGTGACGGCTCGAAGCGTGAATCAGGGCAAGTATCTGGAAGCGATTGAGAAGAACGACATGACCTTTGGCGTGGGTCCGGCGGGTACGGGAAAAACGTATCTGGCGGTAGCCATGGCCGTGGCGGCGATGAACGCGAAGAAGGTGAGCCGGATCATTCTGGTGCGGCCGGCGGTGGAAGCCGGTGAGCGGCTGGGATTTTTGCCGGGGTCGCTTCAGGAAAAGGTCGATCCGTATCTGCGGCCGCTCTACGACGCGCTCTACGACCTGTGCGAGCCGGAGAAGGTGGACAAGATGCTGGAGAAAAACATCATCGAGGTCGCCCCGCTGGCATTCATGCGTGGGCGCACTTTGAGCGATGCCTTCATCATCATGGACGAGGCGCAGAATACGACGACCGAGCAGATGAAAATGTTCCTGACGAGGCTTGGGCAGAACTCGAAGGCGGTCATCACCGGCGACATCACGCAGATCGATTTGCCGAATCCGAAGAAGTCGGGGCTGGTGGAGGCGATCAATCTGCTCAAAGGGGTGGAAGGGATTCAGTTCTGCCACTTTGAGGATGTGGATGTGGTAAGGCACTCGCTGGTGCAGCGGATTATCCGGGCTTACGAAGGCAAGAGCCAGCAGCAGGAGTTGCCGCTGGGGATTGTGGATGGACCGGAGCAGGAGACGACGCGGCGGCCGGGGATTTCGGTCAAGCCGCCTTCGAAACCGCAATAGGTCGGCATTGGGGTATCTTAGGTATGAGGTGCCCCAATCGCTTCCTTTCGATATGTTTTGAAGCTTTGCCTTGGCTTATCGCTCGTTGCGCTTTCGGGGTGCAAGGAGCATCGGTCGGATGTGCATCTTGCTTCTACTGAGCCGGGTCTCCCAGATGATGCTTCAGTGCCTTTCGATATCGTCCAGCAGCCGGGACCGAAGGGCGAAACCGACCTCCTTGCTTCGTATTCTTCTCACGGGAAAATAGCAAAATTTCGCATTGAAATGGCAACCACTCCGGGACCTGATACCTCTAGTTCGGTCGGATTCAATTTGCAAATGGGCCACGGAAGGTTTGTCGCGGTGCCTGGCTCGGACGCGAGCTTGTTGCTGGCCGACCTCAAGAAGGCCCTCGAAGCAAAAACTCTTTCAACGAACGTCAAGCGCGCCAACGCTCTTGCGTTTACATTTGCCGTTCTCGGACGGAACCAGTCTCGCTCCCCGAACGGAGGTTTCAATGACAAGCCGACGGGCGATTGGAATGCGTACAAAATCTTCATCGGAGGAGAACATGACGATACCGATGAGGGTGAGGTGTTCTTAAGCTTCAATTTAGTCGACAGGAAGGGTGAGTTTTCACTCAAGGATCCGGATTACGGGGACTTTGTCCTTGCGAAGCTGGCCACCGTGCTCTAGTCTGCCAAGGCTAAGACCTTGATCTGCCTTAACGCCGGCTTATCTAACGGGTAGAAACCGCAATAATTTTGAATTTCCCGTATCATCAACAGAAGCGGGGCGGCTGCAATAGCTGCTCCTGCGCACGATGATCCTCTTTGACCCAGACCAACCGGAGGCGGCTTCCGGCTTTCCGCGGCTTGCTGTTGTACGCGCCGATGGAGCCTTGAAGTCGCCGGTGCCGGCTCGACCGACGCTTGCGCGCTATTTGCGCGAGGCGCAGACGGCTGTGGGGTTGAAGGGTGAGGTTACGGTCCTGATGACGACCGACGATGGGATTCGCGGGCTGAATCGGCGGTTTCGCAAGAAGAACAAGGCTACGGATGTGCTTTCGTTTCCTGCTGCGCCGGGGTTTGGCGTGGCTGGGGATCTGGCGATTTCTGTTGAAACTGCATCGCGCCAGGCAGTGGAGCACGGGCATCGGCTTTCTGTGGAGCTGCGCGTGCTGATGCTGCATGGAATGTTGCATCTGGCGGGGATGGATCATGAGGTTGACGATGGGAAGATGGCACGGAAGGAGCGGCGATTGCGGGCGCAGCTTGGGTTGCCGATGGGGTTGATTGAGCGGGTGGAGACGCCCTCGGGGGCTAAAGCCCCAGTTCGAAAGGTTGGTTCCATGTACGGGCTGAAGCCCGTACCCTCCGTCGTGGCCAAATCCCCGGCAAAGACGAGAGGGGCGCGATGAGCATTGCTTCGCTTTGCATTCTGGTTGCGCTTGGAGCGGTGCTGACGCTGGCTGCCTATATGGCGCGGGTGTACTCGGAGTTTGGCAAGATACTTTCGCGCGAGGTGCAGGACAATCTGGATGCGTGGGAGCAACATGTTGAGCCGCGGCTGTGGATGAACCGCGAGCGGGCGGCATTATCGGCTTCTGTACTCATGCATCTGACGATGGGTTTGCTGGCGCTGGAGCTGGGCGCGGTGTTGTTTGGCTCTTCGCCGGTGCTGGGCTGGCCGAATCTGGAGGAGATTGCGCAATCGGTGCTGGCGGTGGTGATGGTCGCCGTCTTCTGCACGCAACTGGTGCCGTTTCTGCTGTTTCAGCGGACGCGCGGGCTTTGGGTGGTGCGGCTGTTGTGGCCGGTCCGGCTGATGCTGTTTCTGGTCTTTCCCGTGACGTTGTTTGTGAGCTTTCTGCTTTCGATTGCAACTCTCGCTGAAGAACCCGTGACGGCCGAGGAAGAGACGGCGGGGGATGTGGAAGCGCTGCTCGAGGCCGGTGAGGAAGAGGGCATTCTGGAGGAGAGCGATCGCGAGCTGGTGCGGTCGGCTGTGGAGTTTGGCGACAAGCTGGTGCAGGAGATTATGACGCCGCGGCCGCAGATTTTTGCGGTGCCGGAGACGATGACGCTGGCGGAGTTTCTGGAGGAGCTGAGGGAGCATAACTTCAGCCGCGTGCCGGTATATGCGGGAACTCTTGACGCGATTACCGGGATTGCCTTTGCGCACGACCTCTTGCAGATCACGGACGTGGAGGCGCGGACTCGAACGATGGCCAGCATTCAGCGGCCGGCTGCGCTGGTGCCGGAGACGAAGAAGGGCTATGAACTGCTGCGCGAGAT
>Ga0302325_10015465_pt1 | contig 16223 bp, 11 predicted proteins | sample Palsa_T0_2_FD_201948 | JGI IMG/M metagenome (GOLD analysis project Ga0302325, IMG submission 201948) | Peat permafrost microbial communities from Stordalen Mire near Abisko, Sweden - Palsa_T0_2 | ecosystem: Environmental > Terrestrial > Soil > Palsa > Peat permafrost | place: Sweden: Abisko... | reverse complement strand
CCCTCGTAGGCGTCACTCAGGAATGTGCTGCCGTCGCGGCGGCCGACGGAGTGGCCGGAGAGAGCGGTGCCGAAGCGCTTGCGCGTGTAGTCGATGATCAAGCTCCCGGAGTGGGGAGCGCGATCGAATGGACGCGCGCCGACCAGTGGGGCGTACGCGCCGATCGGGACAGTGGGAAAATCGGGATTAACAGCAGGCGCCACCGCGCTGCCGGTGAATGACTTGGTCACCACCGCGTCGAGGTAGGTGTAAGCGGCCTGGAGGTGCAAGCCGTGGCCGAGATTGGAATTGAATTCGAATTCGGCGCCCTTGGCTTTGAAGGAGTCAGAATTGATGGTGGCGCCGAATTCGCTGGCCTGCGAAATGATGGGAGGCACTCCCAACTGAGGGAGAACCCCGGCGTCGACGTACTCGATGAGATCGTAGAAATTTTCCTGAAACAGCGAGACGCCGATTCGCGCGATATCGCCAAACAAGCCCTGATCGACTCCGAAATCGAAATTGCGGCTGCGTTCGGCGCCGATCGGCGCGATGCCGTACTGCTTGATCAACCCGGGACCATTGGGAAGTTCCGAGAGCAAGGCGTAGAGCGACTCACTCTGATCGGTGATGCTAGGTTCCTTGATTCCCTTCCCGAAATTAAATTTCAACTTGGTCTCGTTGAACAGAGCGCCGGATTGAGGCCGGCGCAAATAATAGGCGGCGGAAACGCGGGGAGTGGCGGCGAATCCGAATACGGCGTTGTGGTCGAAGCCCACTCCGGCGGTGGTGAACAAGCGGTGGCCGAGGTTTCCATTCGCTTCGAAAAACGCATTGTAATTGTTGCGGTCGGTGGAGGTGATGAAGCCGCTGGAATTCTCGATACCGTTTTCGTATTCGTAGCGGAAACCGCCGGTAACGCTGAGTTGCGAATGAATCTGGTAGTCGGACTGCGCGTAGAACGAACGGCGCGTGGTTTGCGTATCGTAAGTCTCCGGGTAGAACCCGGCGTAATCCAAAATGGCGTGGCCGGAGACGCTGTAGCCGTTAGCGCCGTGAATCGTCACCTGATCGCCTAGATAGTTTGGGCCCGTGTCATACGGCGTGCCGGCGAAAGGATCGAAGGGAGTGCCGTTGGGAGATGGATCGATGAAAGCGTAGTTCAAAGTAGTGGAAGCAAATCTAAACAGATTGTGCCAGCGAGGGGTAGTTTGATTCTGCAGCGTGACTCCCCAATACAAATTGTGATTTCGTTGCGAAGATCTATCGGCAATCCCGTAGAAATTGAGCGCGTTCGGATCTCCCAAGTCCACCGTAGAGTGGCGGACGGTGAAGCGGAGGCTGGTGGCGCGATTCAGCTTCCAACCCGCATTGCCGGAGTAGGTGGTATCGTGGAAAGCGCTATTTGGCGTGCCGTTGCGAGCATCAAAGCCGGTGAACTCGGAAAAATAATCCAGCGTGCGGTAGGCGCCGGCGATCGAGCCGTCGTTGCGGTAAGTATTGAAATTTCCGCCGTCGCCGGAATAGCGAATCTCCGGGATTTCGGAAGTCCCCTGAGGGCTAGTAATGTTGATCACGCTGCTGAGTGCATCGGTGCCGTAGATAACGCTATTGGGATCGAGCAGGACTTCTACTTGCTCGACACCGCTGGATTCCAGGTTCGCCCACTCCACTGCGCCGCCGATATCGTTTACTGGAATGCCGTCGATCAAGACTTTGTTGAAATCGGAGTTGCCGCCGCGAACAAACAGCGCGGTAGTGCTGCCCGGCGGCCCGGATTGGACGAATTGCACCCCCGGCAATGCGCGCAGGCCTTGATCAATTCTGACCGAGGAAAGATCGTTGAGTTGCTGCTGATCGACGACGTCCACGGAGGCGCCGACTTGCGAGGTGCGGGTTTCCGTACCGGTGGCGGAAACCACCACGCGCTGCGGGAGCGTGCCGATGTGCAGCGAAAGGTCGAGAGTCTTGACCGTCCCGGCGCCGAGGTTGGCGGCATCGCTATTCAAGACGCTGAATCGCGGAGCTTCCACGCGCACGCTGTAGCGGCCGGGATTGAGCGAAACGAATTCGAACTGGCCTTGCGGATCGGTTTGCGCGACGCCGGAGTCCGCCCCGTCTAGGAGCAACGTCACCTTGGCGTTGGCGATTGGCCGCGCCAAAGAATCCGAAACGGAACCGCGCAATGTGGCCGGCGGCGCGGCCAACGACACGCCCGCACACAGAAGCCATGCCGCACCTGCAAATAATGGGAGCCACTTGCGGCAAGTTTTCGAAACGTCCATCAATACTCTCCTTCGCCCATGCAAGAGCAAATCCCTGGATACAACCCGTGCGACGAGCTGCCATGCGCAGCTAGCGCTGAGTGGATTTCTTGCGCCGAGCGGGAATAGAGATTTCGATCACGCACCCACCAAACACAACGACACAACGACACAACGACACTTTGATAATTAGCCTGCCGGATGCGCGGCCCACAGAATCGACCCCAGTGCCCCGTAGGCACCGGTGCGAGTAGATGTGGGCTTGGTCGGTCTCCTGACTTGCGTTTCATCGGACCGGAGCCGCCTTCCCAAGGCCGAATCGCCTCAGTGGCATCGTTCGCTCCGGCCCTCCACGCTTACAGTGGCGGGGCCGTGCCGGATTCTCACCGGCTTCCCTAATTCACCAAGCTGTCTTGCTTATAAGATGGTGCGAAAAAAATGTCAAGCGCTTTGGGCGGAAGAAGAACAAAGACCGGGCACAGAGGCTACGGAATTCGGCGGCAGTCCATTGGCAAATTTAATGCGCCATTCATGAGCGGCTGCAGCAGGAATCGATCGCCGGAAGCAGATCGGCGCTGAGGCGGCCCTTATCGACGCAGGCTTGTGCTCCGGCCTCGAGAACTCCGGTCAGCATGTGCGCGACGTCATGCTGGCTCATGATCAGAATGCGAGTCGCGGGAACGCTTTCTCGAATCATCCGCGCGGCGTCGAGGCCGCTCATTCCTGGCATGCTGATGTCGAGCAGGACGAGGTCGGGCAGGATTTCTTGAGCCTTCTGCAGAGCCTCAGTGCCGTCGCCAGCCTCGCCGCAAATCTCCCACCGCGAGTTTTTCAGCAACAAGGAAATGATCCCGTGGCGGACCAATTCGGAGTCGTCGGCGATCAGAATTCGCAGCTTCGGCGGCGTGGGCGTCATTCCGAGTGGGATGAAGTATAGCGCGACATGCGGGAAGATGATTGGGCGAACGCCGCCCGTGCCGGATCGCTGCCCTAAAGCCGGCTCCATCTTTCTCGCTTGGCAAGCCGGCTGGCCGGAGTAAAATGGCGGCCCTATGAAAATTGCATATATTTCGAGTCTGTCGATTGTGCTGGGCACCGCCGCGCTGGCCGCGTTCTCGAGCTCGCCGCTTACCCCGGTGGAGGCTGTACCGCAAACACGCACTATAGAGATCACCTACTCGGCGCAGGTGAATGCGATTCCCGCCAACAGCAAGCGTATTGAAATCTGGTTGCCGTATCCGCAGAGCGACGACAATCAAAAGATCCTCAAGGGTAAGGTGAGCTCGCCGGTGCCGTCGAGAATTCTCACCGATCCGCAATACGGAAACAAGATTGTCCACATCGACGTAAAAAATCCAGAGGCGACGGATATTCCCGTCACCATGGTGTTCACGGTCCGCCGCACCGAATACATTCACAACCATTTCTCGGAAGCAACCAACGGCCCTACCGCTTCCGAGGCAAATCTCGATCGCTGGCTTCAGCCCGATCGTCTGGTGCCGCTCGATCAGCGAATTCAGGAACTGTCAGCTACCGCGGTGGCCGGCAAAAACACCGATCTCGATAAAGCGCGCGCGATTTACGATTACGTGATCGCGAACATGACCTACGACAAAAGCCCTGCGGGCTGCTGCAACGGCGATATTATCTGGGCCTGCGACGCAAAGCGGGGAAATTGTTCCGACTTCCATTCTCTTTTTATCGGACTGGCGCGCTCAGCCGGGATTCCTGCGAAATTCGAAATTGGACTGCCGGTAGCGCCGGATAAACCGGCAGGCGACATCGGCGGTTATCATTGCTGGGCGGAATTTTATTTGAAGGGCTACGGATGGGTTCCGATCGACGCTTCGGAGGCCTGGAAGGATCCCGGGAAAAAGGATTTCTTCTTCGGCGCTCTGGATGCGAACCGGGTGCAATTCAGCGTGGGCCGTGACCTCACACTGGCGACACCGCAGACCGGCCCGCCGCTCAACTATTTCATTTATCCGTACGTCGAGGTCGACGGAAAACCGTTCTCGCACGTCAGCAAGAAGTTCGCGTTTAAGGATCTGAGCGCGGGCTCCATCACGGCTCTCCGCTGAACTGCGCCTTGTGTGCGCCGACTACGGTGAAACAGCCGGAAATTTTCGCGCGTCCCTACTCCACGGTCAGGGTTGGGTTGAACGAGTGAGTCACCGTTGCGCTGGTTTCGGTCACGACCAAATAATAGGTCCGAGGTTGAGGGGAGGATGCACATCCACCCAGGCTCACTACCGCACCTAAGGTCAATCCGGCGAACAGAACGGCAGCGAGCAAGCCCGAGACGAACCGCTTCCGCCTGCGAAGCGACTGTATCGCGAGCCAAGGTAGAAGAAGCATCGTCAGCAACATCGGTGTGCCACGCTGCGACCCGTCGTCCGATGGTTCCACATTCCACGATGCCGACGAGCCGCCGAGACTAGTCTGAATTACCAGATCCACCCCGGTCGCCGGACCGCCCGCAAGGATTACCTCGGGTGAGAATTTATACGTCGCACCGACCGGCAGGCCCGAAAGCGAGAGCGTGACAGCGCTGACCAGCCTAGCTGATCCGACCGGAGACACGATAAAATTGAAACTCGCTGCCGCCCCTGCCGCCACGGTCTGGCTGGTGGTCCCGCCCGCGGTCGTGGTTAAAGTGAACCCTTCCACCGTTAAGGTGACCGTCGCGGTGGCGCTGTTGTAGTCGGTGCTGTCGGTTGGGGTGAAGGTCACCGACAGCGTATCGCTTCCGTCGGCAGGGATGGTCCCGGCCGCCGGATTGTAGACAAACGTGCCCGGCACGCTCGCGGTCGCCTCGAGCTGGGTGCCACTCAGCGCCGTGCCATCCCCCCCGCCACGCCCCTGGGACTGCTGCCAACCAGGTAGGTAACCACCGGCGCGAAGGTCTGGAAGGGGGTAACCGTTCCGAGGGTCGCCGATCCCACGATCGAGTTGCCCAATGTCTGGTCGAGGAAATTCACCAGCCCGGTCGGCGCGGCTAGTTCCGTGCCGATACCTAGCACCGTGGCAGCAAGTGTGTAGGGCCCGGAACCGGAAGACGAAATCGTCGTCGTCGGGAAGAACGATCCGGTGGCGTTCACCGTCACCTGAAATACCGCCGAGCTGCTGCCGAAATAGGTATAGTTAGGGTCGCCAAAATAATTGGTTTCGGTGGCGGGGAACACCGCTTTGTACCTGTGGACCCCCCACTCCGGGGATAAAACTGATCACGGGGTTCCCTAGTTCCGCCGTCCCGATCTTCCACTCGTCCTCGCAATGCGGCCCGCTGGCATCGCAGAAGGTAACCACGCCACGGGGGATATATCCTTGGCCGTCGAACACGGCAGCCGTGAGGGTCACCGCCGTTCCGGCGGCGACAATCGTGTACGGATTTGGGAAGGTGAGGGTTGAAGTACCCCCGCCCGCCGTGGTTGGAGATACCGCCAGGGTAGTGGTGGTGAATTGCGCGAGCGCCGCTGGGGCCGCCAACACCGCCGCCATCGCGATCATCGCTGCACAGAGAATCCCCCAGTGGGATTTTGATCGGGCTGAGGACGGCCCTGCACGCATTGGTAGAACTCCCCCGCGCCACGGGATTTGCCGCATAGGCAAACGCCGTGCGCAAATACGAATCGTTGGGGAAGGGAGTAAAAAACCACCAAGCTGAAAAAACGGAGAGGAATTCTAAAACGAGGCCCGAACCACCCAAGGTGGGCGACTGATCACCGGTGATCCTAACAGGGTGCGGGAAAACACCTACTGCCGGGCCTTCGCGGTGTTTCCTAACAGTAAACGGAAGCTGAGGAAAACGAAGCTAAGTGCGGATGTGTCAATAAAGTTCGCAGATATTAAAATTTTCTTAGAAAGCCGACTCCCATTGAAAATGAATTACGACCACCGCGGCGCCGGACACGCATGCGAAACTCCAGCCCAGCCGCCGAGTGCCGAGCGGCTCTATGGTTGCCAGCCGCCGCCGAGAGCGGTGTATACCTGCACCAACGCATTCAGTTCGTTCGATTGCGCCTGGGCGAGAGCCAGCTGCGCGGCAAAATAATTTGTGTCGTTGGTCAATACTTCCAGGTAGCTGGTGACCCCTGCCTTGTAACGAATCTCGGCCAGTTTCGCAGCATCCTGGGCCGACGCGGTGAGTAATTCCTGCTGCTCGCGGAATTCGCGATTCTTCTGGTAAGCGATGAGCGAATCGGAAACGCTGCGGAAGGCCTGTTGAATGGTCTGCTGATATGTCAACAGCGCTTCCTGCTGCTGCGCCTCGACCAGTTTCACGTTGGAGTGGATCTTACCGGCAGTGAATATCGGAACGGTTAGATTGGGACCGAAATTCCAAAGTCCCGCCGGGCCGGTAAAAAGCTTGACTAGCGCCGGACTCTGAAAGCCGCCCGTTCCGGTGAGCGAGATATCGGGATAATACGCGGCCTTGGCGACTCCGATCAGCGCGTTGGCGGCGACCAGCTGTTGCTCCGCTTGTTGAATGTCCGGCCGCCGCTCCAGCAGCGCGGAAGTAAGCCCCACCGGCACGGTGGGCAAAATCGGCTGTTCGGTAAGTTTGCGGCCGCGCGGCACCTCGCCGGGATTCTGGCCCAGAAGAACGCGGATCAGGTTCTCTTCCTGCTGAATCTGGCGCTCGACGTTGGGGATCGTTTCGGTGGTGGTATAGACGAGCTGTTCCGCTTGGCGCACATCGACTAGCGACACCGAGCCATTGTCTTCGAGCGCCTGCTCCAACTTCAGCGATTGCTGCCGGGAGGATAGGGTGTGCTGGGAAATCTCCAGTTGGAGGTCCAAGGCGCGGAGCTGAAAGTATGCCGTGGCGATATTGGCGATCAACGTGTTCACCACGGCGCGCTGGCCCCATTCACTGGCCAGCAAATTGGCGCGCGCGGCTTCCGTCGCCCGCCGATACTTGCCCCAAAAATCGAGATCCCATCCCGCGGAAAGCGTCAGCTGACCGGAGGTTTCTTCAAATGCCGGGAATTCGGGAGAAAGAGCGGTGCGATTGCTGTTGATATTGCCGCCGCCAGACAGCGTGGGAAATTGGTCCGCGCGGGTGATGCCGAGCTGGGCTTGCGCTTGCACGACGCGGGTGGCGGCGAGCCGCAGGTCGTAGTTTTGCTGCAAAGCGGTGCGGATCAGGCCCTGCAGCGCCTCGTCCTGGAAAACGGCCCACCACTTTTCGTCGCCTAAAGACGCCGGATCGGCGGCGGGAGCGGTGCTCACCGGGGCGGCGCGATACGTTGGCGGCACGTCCACATTCGGACGCTTGTAATTTGGTCCCACCGCGCAACCGAAAAGTGAAAACACAATCGGCAGCGCCGCAGCGAATCGCAGCCGGCGCATCACGCGGCACCTGTATCCGCGCCGGGCTTCGGCGCTGGCGATGGAGCCGAGGCAGTCCCCTTGACGCGAGCCGTCCAGCGTTCGACCACGTCGAAGGTGACCGGGATCAGAAAAATGGCGATGATCGAAGCCGCGAGCATGCCGCCGATTACCGCTGTTCCCAATACGCGCCGCGATACCGCGCCGGAACCGGTTGCGGTCCACAGCGGGATACAACCCAGGATGAACGCGAATGCGGTCATTAGAATGGGACGCAGCCGGAGCCGAGCCCCCGCCAATGCCGCATCGTCGATACTTTTTCCGCCCTCGTATTCGTTTTTCGCGAACTCAACAATCAGGATGGCATTCTTGGCGGCCAAACCGATCAGCATCACCAAACCAATCTGCGCGTACACGTCGTTATCGAAACGCCGCAGCCACAGCGCGGCGTAAGCTCCAAACACCGCGATCGGGGTGCCCAGCAACACGCTGAACGGCAGCGACCAACTCTCGTATTGCGCGGCCAGAATCAAAAACACGAACAACAGCGACAGCCCGAAAATTGCCGCGGGAGAGACTCCTTGTGACGCTTTCTGCTCCTGATACGACATACCCAGCCAGTCGTATCCCATTTCGCGCGGCATGGTCTGCGCAAACACCTCTTCCAACGCCTGCGCGGCCTGCCCGGAACTGTATCCCGGCGCCGCGGCGGTGCTGATCTGCGCTGCGCTGTATTCGTTGTAGCGCATCGTAAACTCGGGCCCGGCAACGGCTCGAGTGGCGGTCAACGCGCTCAGCGGAACGCTCGCGCCGCTGGCGTTGCTCACGTGGAACTCGCCCACGTTTTCCGCGCGGGTGCGGTAATCTCCGTCGGCTTCGACGTACACCTGCCATTCCCGCCCAAATCGATTGAAATAATTCACCAGATATCCGCCCATGAACGTTTGCAGTGTTTCGTAGACGTCGCCGATGTTCACTCCCTGGCGCATCACCTTGGCGCGGTCCACATCCACAAACACCTGCGGCACGTGCGGCGTGAACGTGCTGAGCACTCCGGCCAGCTCCGGCCTCTTTTGCGCCGCCGCGACGAATTTCTGCGCGTTCGCCGCCAGGAAATCATTGCCGCTGCCGGAGCGATCTTCCAGAATGAACGTCGCGCCGCCGGAAGCGCCAACTCCCAGAATGGCCGGCGGAGGGAACGAGAATGCCAGACCTTCCTTCAGCGAGGCGAGTTGCCCGCCCAGATGATTCTGGATGGCCTCGAATTGCTCTTCCGGTTTCTTGCGCTGGTCCCACGGCTTCAGGGTGACGAAGAAAAACGAATTGTAAGTATTTTGCGTGAAGCTTAGCAGGCTGAAGCCCACCACCGTGGTGCATCCCTGCACGCCCGGCGTATTGAGGATCATCTGCTCCACTTTGTGGGCCGCGGCATCGGTTCGCTGCAACGACGACGCATCGGGCAAAACCATCGCCACGAACAAATATCCCTGATCTTCGGTCGGCAAAAATTCCTTTGGCAATTGCCGTCCAACCATCACTGCGGCCGCCGCCACCGCGGCAAGGAATAGGAAGCTGATTCCCGCCTTGCGAATCAGCACCGCGCTGAACCCGACGTATCCATCCGTCACGCGCGCGAAGGTGCGATTGAACCACTTGAAAAATCGCGCCAGCGGACCATGTTTTTCCGTTCGCGGCTTCAGCAGCAGCGCGCACAGCGCGGGGCTAAGCGAAAGCGCGTTAAACGCCGAGATCAACACCGAAATCGCGATGGTCACCGCGAATTGCTGGTACAGCCGTCCGGTGATTCCCGGAATGAACGCGGTGGGAATAAAAACCGCCGCCAGGATCAAGGCGATCGCCACTACTGGCCCGGAAACTTCCTCCATCGCTTTGAGCGCGGCGTCGCGCGGCGTCATGCCCTCTTCGATGTGATGCTCCACCGCTTCGACCACCACGATCGCATCGTCCACTACCAATCCGATCGCCAGCACCAAGCCAAATAGTGAAAGTGTATTGATCGAAAATCCCAGCAGGGGGAAGACGATGAAAGTGCCGATCAATGAAACCGGAACGGCCAGCAGCGGAATCAGCGTGGCGCGCCAGCCCTGAAGAAAGATGTACACAACGAAAATCACCAACAGCAGCGCTTCGAATAGGGTGGTGACGATCTCTTTGATGCCCGCAGACACCGCCAGCGTGGTGTCCAGCCCCACGCCAAAATCCAGGTCCGCCGGAAACCGCTTCTTCAAATTCTCCATGCTCTTGCGGACGCCCGCGGCCGCCTGCACCGCGTTCGCGCCCGGCAGTTGATAGATCGCCAGCACCGCGGCCGGCTCGCCCTTGAACCGCCCGATCACGTCGTAGGTCTGCGCTCCCAGGCTGATCCGCGCCACATCTTTTAGCCGCAGCGTCGAACCATCCGGGTTCACGCGAATGATGATTTCGCCGAACTCTTCCGGAGACGTCAGCCGGCCCTGCGCGCGCACCGTGTAGGTGAATTGCTGCCCCGCCGGAACCGGTTCGCCGCCAATCTTACCCGCGGGATTTACGGTGTTCTGGGTTTGAATCGCCTGGATAATCTGCGGAACGGTGACGCCCAGTTTGGCCAGCTGATCCGGCTTCACCCAGCAGCGCATCGCGTACTGCCCGGCGCCAAACACCTGCACCCGCGCGATTCCCGGCACGCGCGTGAGTTCGTCCACCAGATTGATATACGCGTAGTTCGCCAGGAATATGCCGTCGTAGGTACTCTTTGGCGAATACAAATCCACCAGCATCAGCGGCGCGGTGAGCGATTTCTGTACGGTAACCCCGGCGGTGTTCACCGCCACGGGAAGCTGCGAAGTAGCCTGCGAAACGCGCAATTGTGTGAGCACTTGATCGATGTTCGGATCGGTCCTCACGTCAAAATCCACGATCAGCGTGGTCTGCCCGTTGTTGGCATTTGTGGAATACATGTAACTCATGTTGTCCACGCCGCTCATTTGTTGTTCGATCGGGGTCGCCACCGACTGTTCCAGCGTCTCCGCGTCCGCTCCGGGATAAAGCGCCTGCACCTGGATTTCCGGAGGGACGATGTTGGGAAATTGTGCGGTCGGCAGGCCCAGCATCGACACCACCCCAACGATCACCATCAGGATGGAAATGACCATGGCGACGATCGGACGGTCGATGAAAAATTTCGCCATCGCTAGTTCGCCCCGCCCGTTTCCGGCGTAGGAGTCGCCGTTGGCGCAGATTCGGCCGCTGGCGCCGCCTCTTCCGTCGGGTTTACCGTGGCGCCCTCGCCGACCTTCATCACGCCCTCAATAATCACTCGCTCATCCGGCTTCAGTCCTTCGCGGATCACCCACAACGGTCCCACCCGGTCGCCCACCTTCACGCTTCGAATGCTCACCTTATTGTCCGAGCCAACCACCGCCACTTGATAGCTCCCCTGCAACTGGCTCACCGCACGCTGCGGCACCAAAAGCGCATTGTGCACATTCTCGGTTACCGCACGGATCCGCCCGAATTGCCCGGGACGCAGGACGTTCCCAGGGTTGGGGAAACTCCCCACCATGCGAATCGTTCCGGTCTGTGAATCTACCTGGCGGTCGGCAAAAATGATTTTTCCTTTCCGCGGGTAATCGCTGCCGTTCGAGAGCACCAGCGTCAGCTGGACTGTGTTGTTGGAAGCCAGCAGATCGACCGAACCCGGAATTTTTCCAGCGATGCGCATGTATTCCTGTTCGCTGATCGGGAAATACACCTTGATCGGATCCACCTTCGATACCGTGGTCAATACTGTAGTAAGCGATACCAGATTACCGATCTGGGTTTGCGCGATCCCCGCGATGCCATCGATCAGCGAACGGACTTCGGTGAACCCCATGTTGAGCTGGGCCTGTTCCACGGACGCCTGCGCCGCTTGCACTCCGGCCTCGGCGCTGAGTTTGGCTTGGACGTCGGTGTCCAATTGACTCAGCGGGATGGCGTGTAATTTCGCCACCGGCGTATCGCGGTTCACATTTAACGTCGCCAAACCAAGCTGGGCGTTGGCCTGCGCCAGCTGCCCCTTGGCCTGATCGAGTACCGCTTTAAACGGCCGCGGGTCGATCTCAAAAAGCACCTCGCCCTGATGTACCGGTGACCCTTCGCGGTAATTCTGCTTCACCAGGTAGCCGGCCACCTGTGGCTGAATCTGCGCGTTGGTGTAGCCGTCCAGCGTGGCGACCCAATCGCCAGAGATCGGCACGTCCCTTTGAATTACCCGGGCCACCGAAACGCCCGGCGGCGGCATGGCCATCGGCGGGGCCTTCTCGCATCCGCCGATGAGCAGCACGCCGGCGGCGAGCAGCGCGATGCCAGCGGGAAACGCAACTGGGCAAGAGAGAAATCGGGAGGAAAGTTTCATGAGCATCGTCTCATCGGGAGTGCGGTCCCTTCCATATCGAATATCGACGCCGGCGGCCCAACGGCTGAACGCCGTGTTCAATTTTGGATGCGCCAGCCGGAGATGCGACTCATCTAAACTGGAGACAATAGCGGCCGTCAGTTCGAGAGGAACAACCTGCGGATAGCAAGCGCTTGCGATGTTAGCAGCCACTTGCGATTATAGCAAGTACTTGTTATTATTCACGGCGTGAGCCTCTGCGACCACGAAGGGTTTCTCAGCTGCCAGATGTCCCAGGTGGCCCACGCTATCGAACACGAAATGGCCCTCTCCCTGGCGGAGATGAATCTCACTTTGCTCCAGCTCGCCACTCTCGCCGAACTCGATCGGAACGCTTCGCTTTCCACCGCCGACCTGGCCCGCATCACCTCGGTCACTCCGCAAAACATGAGCTTGACGGTTTCGAAGCTCGCCGAAGGCGGGTATCTCGTCCGCAAGCCGCATGCCACCAACGCGCGCGTCAACCGCCTGGTACTCACGCCGCGCGGCTTGAAAGTATTGCGCAAGGCCGCCGCGCAGGCGCGGGTGATTGAGGCCGAAATGTTCGCCGCGCTCTCGTCGCGCGAAAAACAGCGCTTTCGCAGCGTGCTTCGCGGTTGCCTCGAACGCATTAAGAATTCCCAAGCGCGAAAGAGCCCCGCCGCTATTCGGTGCCATCGCAAACAGGCCAGTTAGTCCTTCCACCGGGCACTTCTAGCAGCTCTCCTGGTTGGAGCACGAATGAGGGCGCGCGGTGACTCTAATTGCCGGCTATTTTACGCAATTCGTCACCGGCGGCGCGAGACCGCTAGATGCAAAATCCCAAAGTGCAGTAGAATCATTCGGCAGCGAATGTCGGGGCGTAGCGCAGCCTGGTAGCGCGCCTGCCTTGGGCGCAGGAGGCCTCCGGTTCAAATCCGGACGCCCCGACCAATCTTCTCAACGTGTTAGCCGCTGTCGTCGTAGTGCGCATTAATTCACTGTGGGGGATTCTGTGGGGACCCTCTGACTTTTTTCCGCCGCAGCGCGGACCATTCCGTCCAGCCTGAACCTTTCAAGTTTGCCGATTGCCAGGCGCTTCTGCTCTTCGCCCGGGTGGACGTAGCGCATCGTCATGGTTACGTTCGTATGGCCCAAAATCGAGCTCAGTGTGGGAAGATCGACTCCCGCCGCCGCCGCGCGGGTAGCAAACGTGTGGCGCAGGTCATAGAGTCGGAAACGATCCTGAATCGCTGCTTTCCTAATCGCCGCGTAGTGGGCTTTGCGCACCGTCCCAATCGGAAGGTCGGGATTTCCACGTGCGGCAAAGACGTACGGACCCCGGGCCTGCTTCGCTCGATCCCTGAGCAGTCCGTACACTTCTGCCGTCATCGTGACCTGCCGCCGCGCCGCCTTCGTCTTGCCGAACGGGTTGAATATCGTGCGCGTCCCGAAATCCACATACTCAGTGCGAATGCGGAACACCTCCTCGGGCCGGAGTCCGGTGTCGAGAATAATTCGCGCAATGTCTTTAAGGGGTTGACTCGCTGCGTCGAGGTACGCCAGTTCCTCCGTAAAGCTCACGACGCGCATACGGCCCGATCCTTCGTTGAAAAAGTGTACACCGCGCGTCGGATTAGAAACATCGAACCCGCAGTGCTCCGCATGGTTATAAAGACGCTTTAGTGTCGTCAGCGCTCGATTGACGGTGGCACCAGTGATCGCGCTCCCGTCCTTCGCGTTTCTTCGGGCTTCACCAATGCGGGTCTGCTTGAATTGCTCGACGAGACTGGAGGTTATTTCATCCAGCCACTTTCCCTTGAAAAAACGGAGCAGAGTGTCGCAGTTCGTCTTGTGGAGCGCGGTGGTTTTTGGCCGATGGTTTATCTCGGACCAGGCGAGAAATTCTTTCACTTGGTCATCGAATTTTGGCGCGAGCTTTTTCTTTGAGAATCCTGCGCGTCGCTCGAGTAAGTCCGCCTTCCGCTTCGCCTCGGTGCGCATCGCAGCCGTCTTGTTGGTTTGGCACGACGACGCACGAACCCGTCGGCCCTGAAACTCAAATTCATACCACCAGACACCACCTCGCATGTAGATCGCCATCGTCAAATCCTCCCTCTGCCGAGATCGTCTTACTCGGGGCGGACTATACGCGCATTAAGCCACGCGTCCAAATCCGTCTCGCGGTAGCGCACGAAGTTTCTACTAATCTTCAAGAACGGCATTCCTTTCCGTTGGCTTCTCCACTGAGCGAGCGTTTCGACGGAAAGGCCGGTAATTTGCGATACATCACGCGGTGTTAAAAGACGCGGCCTCGAGTCCGTCGGTGGTTTTTCGGGTTTGATTTCTTTCGCCAATTCGGTCCTGTTCTTCCCGGGAAAATTCAACCGTGTATAGGTGCCTGCTATACCGGAACGGCTCAACGTTTGCGGCACGATTGTTTCCGAATGACCCACATCCGGTATCTCGAACCACCGTGTTGCGCCCGGCTGCCGCTGCCTCGGAACAACTCGACCGCTGAGGTGCCTAATCGATCCGGACACCACGTTCACCATTCCGGTGTCTCGCATCAGGCATTTCGGCCGTAGCAGAAAATGGTTCTTAGACCTACTCCTGGGATCGGTGCCGTCCGCAGATTTCGTGACCGTCCCGGAATGCCAACCTGGTGCCGGGCTGCGCCTTGACCGCTCCTCGGCCTGCAATCAGACCGTGGTAATTTTGATCTCCTGGTCTGAAATGAGTTCACCAATCGGAGGGAGTTTCAGTGGCGATAGCTCGACCGAGGACATCGAAACTGGCCAGAGGCCCACTCGCTTAAGCTGGCGGAGACCCTCAAAAAATGTGCTTCGCCCCATGGAACGCTTTACCGTCTCCAAGGGCTCTGTTTGCAATCGATGATGCAATCCGAGGAGCCGATTAACGGTCGAACCGCTGAAATTTCTGGCTAGAACTGACCGTGCGATGTCGGCTGGCTTGAAGGTCCGATCCATTCCAATGGCGGCGACGGTTTCACCGAGGCAGGCGTAGGCGACCGCTGCCGAAACCACATCACCGGTCACGAGATATTGGGTATTTAATCGACGCTGAAGAAATCCCGATTTCTTGCGGATTTGGACCTCGAAGCGGAGAATTCCTTTGGCCTCCGGAGCGGCGATCCGGTCGTTGTGCTGCATTTCCAGGTCTTTGTCGTAGAGGATTATCCGCCGCCCATTGTTGCTGGACCACTCGATGGAACGCGCACCGTTATATACAAACCGTTGACGGCTGTGCGGGAGCTTGCTTATTGCAGCGAGGTAATCTGGAAGCTGGTCACCAACAAAAAAGTTATAACAAAAATCTACACGCAGGCACTCGCTATCGGCCAAGCCCGGGATCGGTCCGGTTACCAGATCGCGAACCAATTCCCGAAGTCGTCTTAATGCCATAGTTGGCCGGGAAACGCGGCTCAGATTATTTCCGTACATCAGCTTTGGTAGGGACGCTTCCATAGTCAGCAATCGCCCGCTGTTGTGAATACCCACCGTTACGCCATCGTGCGTCAAGGATTGAACCGTGTTTCTCCTGGTTTCACCCGTTTTTAGGTCAGGATCGGAATAAATGGCTGATTTCCACGGATACGTACTGGCGTCCTTTGGCTGGAAAAGACCGTTTGCCACTCGCAGCTTGATCGTATCGATCACCATCCACCTCCAATTGCGAATCCGAGTCCGGAAATCTGGACTGATTCCCACGTGGTACAACTCCAGACGGATTCGCCCTCGTCCGCGAACACACCCGTAGCAGGTGCTCTTTGGGCCGTTCTTTTTGTGGCAGCCCTGGCTTCGGTAACTGGGGCTACTAGCCGCGCGTTCGCGATTAACCGCACGGCTTCATTGGCTTCATTTGATTATACAAATTTTTTATTCGGCGACCGGGCAGTTGCGAGAGTATTTTGGAAAAAAGTCCGACGAGATGGACCCCAGTGATCCGTTACAGGACAGATCGTGCGGTTGGTGAGCGGTCGCGGCTGGTACTACGATTCGATGACGCCTTCGGTTTTCTACCGCGATTTCAGAACTACCCTCGATGGGCGCGGTCGTTTTCGAGGTCGCCGTGCTTCGCGGAAATCCACGTTTGTGGATGAAGTTATCCTGCGGAAAGTCGCCATTGAACTGATGGTTGGCGGCGGCACCTGCAACCGGGGTTAAGCGTGGCCCGCAGTTTGGCGTTGCGGGTGGTCCACAAGGCCGTAGCAGCCTTCGGACCGCTGAATC
>Ga0302325_10015464_pt1 | contig 16223 bp, 17 predicted proteins | sample Palsa_T0_2_FD_201948 | JGI IMG/M metagenome (GOLD analysis project Ga0302325, IMG submission 201948) | Peat permafrost microbial communities from Stordalen Mire near Abisko, Sweden - Palsa_T0_2 | ecosystem: Environmental > Terrestrial > Soil > Palsa > Peat permafrost | place: Sweden: Abisko... | reverse complement strand
TCGACGATCGTTTCACACACGATGCGTCCTTCTTTGCTGAAGCCTCGAATCGATGCCGGGCTGCCGACACATTGGCCGAGTTCGCGCGCCTCTTCGTTGCTGGGATGGCGAACGATGCACAGCACGCGCAGAGCGAGCGCGATGGCCTGGCGCTCATCGTAGACGCGCCCCGCGAACATCACGATCGCCGTTTCCGGGCTGAGCGCCTCAAAGGCATCCGCCAGCTCCGCGAGTAGTGCCCTCGCGTCCGGATCATGGACACTCATAGCAGTAGTGCCTCTCCCACGAGTTTTCTTCTGGAACTATAACTCCCAGGTTCGTCCGCAACACGTACCGACCAATTAGTAATGCCCGCAACTTGGGAGGCCTTCGATCGGTTCGCCGAGCAGTAATAGCAAGGTTTTGTCGCCGATCCGGGCCTGGGATCGATTTGTGGTGCGCACTGCAACGAGGCCCCGCTTGTAGCGGTTGTGGGCGGCATGAAGAAATCGCTCTTGCTGCTCGCCGCGATCCTCGGCTTTTCGCTTGGATCGCTCGGGATGGCGGGAGCCGCTACCCACCAAGGGCCCGTGGTTTCCGTCGACAACCAGAAATTCGATACGTCGCTCGTCGCGCTCGACCGGCCTGCCGGCGGAGCATACGAGGGAACGCTCAACCTCAGCATCTCGCCGGACGGCATCGTGTACGGGTGGTTCCGGGACGATCGCTCGGAGCTGCGGACCGTCACCGGCGGGCTCGACGGCGATCAGATTTGGCTCGACATCGGTTCCCGCAACCCGCTCCACATCTCGGGGACCTACCGGGACGGCATCATCGTAGGGTATGCGCATCTCGACCAGACCTACGAGTTCGACGCCAAGCCCAACGCGATCTAAGTGGCGCTTGCGGCGCCGTCCTCGATGCGCAGCACGATCTTACCGTGGGCCTTTCCGGCTTGAACTTCATCTAGTACGGCGGCCGCCTCGCGAAGAGGACGTTCGGCGGCAACCCGCACTCGGAGCTTGCCGGCGAGGACGAGTTTCGCCAGGGTGTCGAGGCCTTCGGGAGATGAAGCGCTGGTCTGGTTCATCACCATGTTGACGGCATCGACGTCGTGCCGGCGGAACCAGGCTTCGTCCGCGGCGTGAATCGTCGTGACGAGCTTGCCGCCGGGGGCGCACAGCGATACGTTCTTCTTGAGCGCGTCGCCGGAGCTAACGAGATCGAGCATGGCTCCGAACGGACTTGGATGGACGCTCCGAACCGGTTCGACGATTTCGCCGGAGACCTCGACAAGCTCGTCTGCTCCGAGGTCTCGCGCCTCGGCTGCTTGTCCGCTGCGAACGACCGCCGTTACGGACGCGCCTCTATCGCGCGCAATCTGGATGGCTGCTCCGCCAACCGCGCCGGCCGCCCCCACGATGAGAATCTCGGTACCCGAGCCTACCTCCAAGAGATCGAGCGCGGCGAGGGCCGTTAGGCCGGGCGTCGGCAAAGCGGCCGCTACGGCGTCCTCGATGCCGCTCGGGATACGGGTGAACGGCGAGTCTTGGACGCCATCGGGGATGAGCGTTTTCTCACTATAGCTTCCATGATCGCGAGCGCAGCCGAAGATGCGATCCCCGGCTTTGACGCGACTGACGCCGGCTCCAACCCGCTCGACGACCCCTGCGAAATCTTGCCCGAGAACGAGCGGGAAATGCCGTGCGCCCGCCTCACCCTCGCGAGTCTTCCAGTCGACCGGATTCACGCCGGCGAAGGTCGTTCGGACGAGGACCGTGCCTGCGCCGAGCGCCGGTTCGGGAATCTCGCGAAGCGAGCCCGCTTCTTTGGGCTTGTCGATCACGATTGCATGCATAGGCGCGGTATACCCGGCCATCGGTTTACGCTCGCGATCCAGCGCCGAGCAGCCAAGCGAAGCCGCGTCCCAGGCTGACCCAAGGCTTCGCGCGACGCGAGCCGCTATTGTTACGGTCACGGCAGGCGCCACCCTTACGCGCGCATGAATGCCGGTCTGGGTGCCGACGAAACGAGCCGACATTAACGCTGAGCTACGCGGCCCACTGCTGGTCCTCTTCATCGTTATCCCGATGCTCGCTCTGGGCGTCCTTCGGGTGCACGACGCGGTGGCGGGAGCGAGCATCTACCAACGAGAGATCAGAGCGGCACAAATCGCCCGGGCCACCGTCTTGCGGTTACAGCTCGATGAGGAAACCGGCGTCCGCGGCTTCGATGCGACGGTCGACCCTCTTTTCCTCGAGCCGTACAAGAAGGCTCGGATGGCGATGCCGAGTGCCCTCGCTGCCTTGCGCGAGAAGCTCGCGCCGCTGGCAATCGACGGCATCCTTGCCGTCGTGAACGACGAAGAGCATCGCAACGCCTTTTGGGACTCTAGCGTCGCTGCGCACCTCGTCGCCGACCCGAGCCGGTCGGCGCAAACACGCGAGCTACAACGCCGCGGCAAGCAGATCGTCGACGACTTTCGAAACGATGATCAACAGCTCGTGAAGCTTCTCGACGATGCAGCTTCTGCGGCCGATTCGCGCTCGCAGGAAGCGATTGCGAGCACGCTCTTGTTCGGGCTTGCGGCACTGACCCTGATCGTCGCCGGCGCGGGGTTTTTCGGGTTTCTGCAAGCCCGCGCTTCGCGCCGCGCTTTCGAAAGCCGGCTCCTCTACGAGAATCAGAAGCGGATTGCCGATTCGTTGCAGACGGCCTTCCTCACCAAAGAATTGCCGGCGTCATCGAGCGTCGGGCTGCACGCGACGTATGTGCCGGCCTCCCTCGAAGCTCAGGTCGGCGGCGATTGGTACGACGCCTTCGAATTGCCGGACAGTCGCATTCTGTTTTCGATCGGCGACGTTGCGGGTCATGGAATCGAGGCGGCCGTCGTGATGAGCCGCGCACGTCAGGCGATCATCGCCGCGGCCCTCCATGAAAATGATCCCGCAAAAGTGCTCGAACGCGCGAATACGTCGATCGTCCTTCAAGAAACGCGCATGGTCACGGCGATTTGCGGTTACATCGATCCCAGAACGCTCGAGGTCGTCTACGCCACCGCCGGTCATCCGGCGCCCGTCCTGGCCCGGCCGGGCCTGCCTTCGGAACTCTTGCCGCACGACGGCGTTCCACTGGGCATCGTTCCCGACGCGACCTATCGCACGTTCGTTGCCCGTCCGCTGGAGGGCGCCGTCCTCGTGTTTTATACCGATGGTGTGATCGAGCACAAACGAAACATTATCGAAGGCATGGACGCGTTGCTCGAAGCGTCGCGCCTCGCCGTGCTCGAAGAAAATCCGGCGCTCGCCATCCAGCGCCTCGTTTTCAAAACGGCGATTCCCACCGACGACGTCGCGATCTTGACGGTGAAATTCAAGGAGACGGCTAAGGGCGGCAAAGGGACGACGGTCGTCGCGGGGCTGCAAGTAAGCCGCACCGAGGTTCCGTCGCCCGGCGCGGCGTCGCAGCCCGACCAGTCCTCGCAGGAGCGAGTTTTCGACCCACGCGAGGATCGCGAACTCGACGTGATGCTGCGGGAGCTGCTGCGCTCGCGCTGCTAGCCCCCGACCGAGTGGAAGATCCAGAAGACGAAGGCGAGCGCGCAGAGGATCACCACGAGCGCTCCGATGCTTAGGATCCGAACGATCATGCGCGACCAGTTCGGGATTGAGGATGGCCAGCCCCGCGCCGAGCCCTAGCGTTACGAACCGTCGCCGTGGACGCGCGTCTGCTTTGTCCACGTGCCGGGCAAAGCGCCGTTCGGGTTCGCGTTCACGTCGTTTGTCTGGAAGCTCGTCCTGCCGGAACTATCGATCCAGGTAAAGCTTTGGGTGCTCGAGACCTTCGAGACTTGGCCCGTATTGGGATCGCGAACCGTTTGCTCGTCGAGGGAGTAATCGCACCAGTCGGCTGCGATCGTGTGGTTCTGATTCGCGATCGCGGCGGCGCGTTGCATCGACATATCGGTGCCGCGCTGCATCGTCGCCATGAACTGCTCGTGCTCTTGCTGCCGCGCCGCCATGTCGCGTTCGAACATCGCGCGGCTCGCAGCCATCGCCTGCTGCGACTTGGCCATCAAGTAGGCGGATTCCCAAGCCGGTATTGCGGCCGCTCCCGTGTGCGCCGGATCCAACTGTGGCCAGACGGCGGCGAACCCGGCGGCGGGCGCGTGCACGTAGCGAATGCTCGCCGAACACGAGTGGCTGGTGTACGCAGGCCCGCGAAAGTTCACGAGCTGCGTAGTGAAACATTGGACGCTACCGGTAAGGATGCCGCGCATTTCGAACGAGCCGTTGCGGTATCGCACCCCGGCCTTGGCGGTCGTCTTCGTCTCGGTGATCGCCCGGCCGGGTCCGGCTCGCTTGAGCGAAGCCGCATTGCGCTCAGCGACCTGCGACGCCAGCCTTGCGAGGTCGGCGGCCGGTACCGGCTCTTCGCCCGTATACTCGACCCCGAGCATCGCCGAGAGAAGCTTGAGGAACTCGCTTGCCGTAACGGTGCGCTTCAACGTGAGGCAGCCGGCCTGCTGTTGCGGTGCGTACGGATTGTCGCTCCAGAACCAATCGAAGCGCGGAAGGCGTTCGACTTCGCTCAAGCCGTCGGGGCTGAACGTCCGGAAGACCGGAAATGGAATCGGCGAACACTGCGTTCCCTGCAGAAGCCGGCCTTGGAAGTGCCAGCCGTTCGGAATCACGACCTTGTAGGCGTCCATGTCGAGGACGGGATCGTGGATGAACACGTCGCGGGAATCGCCCGCCGCGGCCGGGCTCCCGGCGGAAAAGAACAAGGCGAGCGCGGCAATCGCGGCAAGGCTCTGACGAGACACAAGTCCTCCTCGTGGGCTCGGCTCCGTCGCATCGGACCGGGGCACGTGACCATCGTAGCGGCTCGACGAGCGGCCGGTTATGGGGGTAAACACCACTTCCGGGACTTAGCCGAGCGTCGAGGTCGCGACGACGACGGCCGGGGCGGCCAGGTACTCGTCCGCGCTCGTTATGTCGATCTGGCGGGCGATGCCGGCGCGGTCGAACGCGATCGTGAGCAGGCACGTGACCGCCAAGTTTACGAGCAACGCGTCCAGACCGATGTACGGGGCGAAGGTCGCGGAGCCGAGCGTGAATGCAAACGTGGGCTTGACGCCTTGCGAGAACGAGAGTGCCGTGCCGGCGAGCATCCCGGCGCCCCAGCCCCACAGCAGCGCGCGGTGATGGAACCAGCGCCCGAAGAGGCCGACGACGATCGCGGGGAAGGTTTGCAAAATCCAGATGCCGCCCAACAACTGCAGATTGATGGCGTACTGCGTCGGGACGCCGATGATAAACGCGAGCGCGCCGAGCTTGACGACGAGCGACGAGAACTTGGCGTTCTGCGCCTCCTGGGCGCCCGTCGCGCTCGGCTTCAAATAGGTCTTGTAGACATTGCGCGTCCAGAGATTCGCCGCTGCGATCGACATCACGGCGGCCGGAACCAGCGCCCCGATCGCGATCGCGGCAAACGCGAAGCCTACGAACCACGACGGGAACAGCAGCCGAAAGAACGCCGGCATCACCTGGCTCGGGGCGGTGACGTGAACGCCGGCGGCGATCGCCGCGTATCCGAGCAGCGCCACGAGACCGAGCAGAAACGAGTAGGCCGGTAAGAGCACCGCGTTGCGCTTCACGACGTCGACCCGGTTGGCGCTCAAGATGCCGGTCACCGCGTGCGGGTAGATGAACAGCGCCATCGCCGATCCGATCGCGAGCGTCGCGTAGCTCCAGTACGCCTTCGGGCCCAGGATCACGGAGCCGGCCGGCGGCACGACGCTTGCGAAGTGTACCTTCGCGGCCGCGAAGACGTGTGCGAAGCCGCCGAGCTTGGCCGGGATCGCGCAAATCGCCACCAGCACGGCGGCGTAGATCATAATATCCTTGACGAACGCGATCATGGCCGGCGCCCGCAAGCCGCTGGTATACGTGTACGCGGCCAAAATGACGAAGGCGATGATCAGCGGCAAGTCGCCCGCGAGGCCCGACCCCGTGATGCCCATCGCGCCGATCACGACCTGCATGCCCACGAGCTGCAACGCGATGTACGGCATCGTCGCGAGGATGCCGGTCAGCGCGATCGCGAGCGCCAGGCCGTTCGAGCCGTAGCGCCCGCGTACGAAGTCCGCCGGGGTCACGAAGTTGTGGTGCTTCGAGACGTTCCAGAGCCGGGGCATCACCGCGAACATGATCGGATACGCCAGAATCGTGTACGGAACGGCGAAGAACCCCGCCGCCCCCGTGCCGTAGACGGCCGCCGGCACCGCGATCAGCGTATAGGCCGTGTAGAGATCCCCGCCGATGAGAAACCAGCTGACCGCGACGCCGAAGCGGCGTCCCGCGAGCCCCCACTCGTCGAGCTGGGTGAGATCGCCCCTCCGCCAACGCGCCGCGTAGAACCCGAGGACCGTCACGAGGCCGAAGAACGCGACGAAGACGGTCAGCGCGACGGCATCGATCTTCACCGCTTACCTCGAGCGCAAGTAGACGAGCGCGGTGAGTGCGGAGGTCGCGAACAGCCACACGAACTGGTACCAGTAGAAGAAGGGAAACCCGAACAATCCCGGGTCGCTACGCGCGTACAGGCCCGGGAACAGCAAAGCCAAAAACGGTAGGGCCAAAAGCCACCAAAAGGTCGGCTTTCCCTGTGACCCTGGCTTCATGCGTGCTGTATAATACCTCGAACGCAGGCACCCTTTCGGAGCCGGGCCGAAATTCGAGGCCGAATGAGTAGCGAGATGTCATCCACCGAGGCCAGCATCGAGCGCCGCCTCGTCGCACCCCACCCAGGCCCGACGATCAAACGGGACTATATCGACGTGCTCAGCCTCGACGTCGCGACCGTCGCCTCCCAGATCGCGATGGACCCGGCACGCCTCGAAGCGATGCTCGCGGGCACGATCTCGATCGACGTCGATGCCGCGATCCGTTTGGCCCGCGCCCTCCAACTGCCCGCCGAGCGCATCATGCAGATGCAGATCCGCGCCGACTTTGCCGCCGCGCGCGCGACCTCGGACTACGTTCGGGTCGGGATCGTGCGCCGGGGTGCCGCGTTCCCGTTTCCCGAGGCGGGATTCTTGCGGGGGCGCCTCGGCCGCACGAGCGAGGAGGTTACGGGCAACGCCTCGTTCTTCTTTCAAGAAGACGTCGAGACGGCCGAGGGCGACGACTACGCCGGGCTGCACGCACTATGGCGGGGCGATCTGCTGCGCGTCTTCGATGCGGCGGGCGCCGACATCTGGACCGGACCCGTGCTGCAAAATCTCGACGGCCGCACGCTGCTGCCGTTCGTGGCCGCGTCGGAGTGGCAGACCTGGTTTGCGGAGGGCCGGCGAGCCGACCTTGCGGTTGGGCCCGACCACGCCGAGTTCTTCGCCCGCATGCGCAACGTGTAAGGGGCGGGAACTATACCTGTTGAGCGCTCGAAACGATCATCTCGCGCGGCGCGCGCATTCCGTGGTTCTCGTCGCCGTGAGCGTCCGCCGCTGAGACCAGCGCGTCCTCGTCGTCTCCGGTGATCGTCTGCCCGCAGAGCGGGCACGTTACCTGCATGGCCATTTCGAAGTCTCCTCCCGAGTGCGGTGGCGGGATGCAGCTTTCGCGCGGCGGCCGGTTCCCCTCCCGGCGCGCCCGGACGCAGACGTTAAACAATTAAGGAGCATTAGCTTTGGTTACCGCATCGCGGAAGCGGTACGAAGAATTCCTCCGCGCGGAACTGCTTAACAAGAAAAGCTTCGCGCTCCCAATTCCGTCCGCTTGTGATAGCATAGGTCCATGAAAGACCGTGACGTTCGCGACTCGGACGACATCGTCGGTTGGCCCGACGAGCATTTTCTCGGCCACCGCAAGCGATTTTCGAACTTCGACCCAAGCACGATGCGCGCATTGCTCGCGCTGCGCACCACGGCGCAGCGCGTGGAGAATGCGTTTGGTTCGTGGTTTGCGCATGCCGGGCTCACGCCGCAAAAGTTCGGCGTGCTCGTCGTCTTGCAGGCCGAGGGCGAACCGATCTCGCTCTCCGATCTGCGGCGGTATCTGGGGACCACGCAGGCCAACGTCACGGGACTGGTCGCGGGTCTCGAGCGCGACGGCTACATCGAGCGCAAGGCGAGCAGCCTCGATCGCCGGGTTTCGTTCATATCGCTTTCGCGCAGCGGCAAGCGGATCGTCGCGTCGCACCTGCCCGATTACTTCGCGAAAAGCAAGTCGGCGCTGCGCGCGCTCTCGCAGAGCGAGAAGAAGACATTTGTCGAGCTCTTGAGCAAGATCGTGCGCGGGTTCGCCACGCTGGACGAATAGCCGGTTCGGCTAGGTTCCCTCGCGCCACGAGGAGAAGCGAAACCCTCGCGGCGCTGCGGGTGTGATGTAATGGTAGCCTGCGACCTTCCCAAGGTTGACGCGCGGGTTCGATTCCCGCCACCCGCTCGCGAATCACGACAAAGCGCACGGCGCAACGTTAGTAAAGACACAAAGCATGAGGACCGGTGGCTCGGTCAAGGCGACGTAGCCAAGTGGTAAGGCGGAGCTCTGCAAAAGCTCTATTCCCCAGTTCGAATCTGGGCGTCGCCTCAGATCTCCCTTCATATGCTGGAAGCGAATCACACCGAAATCAGAAATGCGAACGTGCGCGGAGCGTTAGTGCTCGGCGGACTGCTCGCTGCGATCCTCGCCGTAGCGGTCGGAATCTCGGTCCGGATCTACACGCAGCTCGATAGTGGGACTGCATTCGAGCGAGCGCTCGTTACCGCGCAACACGGGCTCGACGGCATCGTGACCATCCAGCTCGATCAGGAAACGGGGCTGCGCGGGTACCTGGCCACGAACTCCACGCTGTTTCTCGAGCCTTATCTGGGGGGGAATCGAAGCTACGCGAAGGCGATCGGCGAGTTCAAGCAGAGCGCCGACGCGCTGGGCATCCCCGAGGTCGAGTCGGCTGCCAACGAGATGCTCACGCTGCACAACAATTGGGAACGCGAAGTGGCGCAGCCGTTGCTGCGTCATCCGCACGCCAAGGACGCCCTCACCCGGGAAACCGAGGGTAAGATCCTGGTCGACCAACTGCGTGGCGATACGACTCGCATCCAGAACCTGCTGGAGTTGCGGCTCAAGGACGTACAGGGCGAGCTGAAACACCGCATCGACCAGGCGCTCTTCGGCGGCCTCGCCTCGGTCGTCGTGTTCGGCCTCGTCTGCATCGGCTTCGTAACCTCACGCCATCAAATGCAGACCGTCATCGACCGCGAACGCGCGATGGTCGAGACGCTGCAAGGCGCCTTCAGTACCGATCTCGACAGCCTGCCGGGCGTCCGGATGGGCCGGGCCTACATCTCCGCCGACGTCGATGCCGCCGTCGGCGGCGACCTCTACGACGTGCGCCGGCTCGATCCGTCACGGGGGCTCGTGGTGGTCGCCGACATCAGCGGCAAGGGTCTGCAGGCTGCCGTCAATACGGCTTTCGTGAAGTATTCGATTCGTATGCTCGCTCGAACGATCGACGACCCGGCGGAAATCCTCGCGCAATTCAACCGCGTGTTCCTCGATACCGTGCGCGACCCCAACCTCTTCGTGGTGGTTTTCGTCGGCATCCTCGACTCGCAAAGCCGCCTACTGCGGTACGCGAGCGCGGGACACTCCGGCTCCTATCTGCGGCGCGCGCACGAAGTCAGCCAACTGGCGGTCACGGGCCCGATCGTCGGGCTCGACCCGGAGTTCGGCTACGAGTCGCGGACGCTCTCTCTCGACGCGGGGGATCTGATCGTGCTTGCGACCGACGGTCTCTCCGAGGCGCGCAACGGCGACGGCGAGCTGCTTGGCGACGAAGGCGCGATGGAACTGTTGGAGGCGACGGCGGACGAACCTCAGACGTGCGCCGACGAATTGGTCGCCGCCGTGCGCCTGCGTAGCGGCGGCACCCTGCACGACGACCTCGCCCTCTTGGTGCTCGCGATCGGGGCGGCGGCCTAGTGCTCGCCCGCCGGATCGTTCCGTGCCTCGACATTCGGGCGGGGCGCGTGGTGAAGGGCGTGCGCTTCGTCGAGCTCACCGACGCGGGTGACCCCGTCGAACTCGCGCGCCTCTATGAAGCACGCGGTGCCGACGAGCTGGTGTTCCTCGACATCACCGCGACGATCGAGGATCGCCGAGCGATGCACGACGCCGTCCGTGCGGTCGCGGCCGAGCTGACGATCCCGTTCGCGGTGGGCGGCGGCGTGCGAACGGTTGACGATGCTCGCGATCTGCTGCGCGCAGGTTGCGACAAAGTCGCGCTCAACAGTGCGGCGGTCCGCGACCCGAGCCTCCTGCGGCGGGCGGCCGATGCCTTCGGCAGCCAGTGTCTGGTGGTTGCGATCGACGCGCGCTACGATGCCGCCGGTGACCGCTATGAGGTCGTCATCGACGGCGGGCGCACCCCGGCGGGCCGCGACGCGGTCGCCTGGGCGCGCGAAGCCGAAGCTTGCGGCGCGGGCGAAATCTTGCTCACGAGCATCGACCGCGACGGAACGCGCTCGGGCTTCGACCTCGGGCTGACCACGGCCGTACGGGCGGCCGTGCAGTTGCCGGTCATTGCGTCGGGTGGTGCGGGGTCGCCCGATCACTTCGCCGAGGTGTTCGCGCTGGCGGGTGCCGACGCCGCACTCGCGGCGTCGCTCTTCCATTTTGGAGAGCTCGACATCGGTGAACTCAAAGCGGAGCTCGCGCAACGCGGAATCCCGGTGCGGCCCCTCGTAGGGAACGGCCATGTCGATCGATGAGCTCGCGTGGGGCACGGACGGCCTGTTGCCCGTCGTGATTCAAGACGCGCGCAGCGGAGCGGTCTTGACGCTCGCGCATGCGAACCGCGAGGCGCTCGGCCGCACGCTGGCGGAGAAAACGACCTGGCTCTTCAGCCGTTCGCGTCAAGCGCTGTGGCGGAAGGGCGAGACGTCGGGGAACACGCAAACCGTCGTCGCGGTCGCCTACGATTGCGACGCGGACGCGCTCCTGTACCGGGTGCACGCGCACGGGCCGGCCTGCCACACCGGCGCCGACTCCTGCTTCGGAGGCGAACTGCTGGTCGAGAGTACCGGGCGCGACGGCGCGTTCTCGCGCGCGGTCGCACACCTTGCGACGACGATCGCGGAACGGCGCGGCGCGCCGCCCGAGACGAGCTACACCGCCGCCTTACTGCGCGACGGCGTCGATCGCATCGGAAAGAAGATCGGGGAAGAGGCGACGGAGGTCGTGATCGCCGGTAAGAACGACGACCCGGCGGCCCTGGCCTGGGAAGTCGCCGATCTCCTGTACCATACGTTCGTGCTGTTGGAGGCGCGCGGCGTGACGCTCGACGACGTCGGCGAGGAGCTGTTGCGGCGCGCCAAGTAGCCCCCGCGGCAGGCGCGCCGCCCCGTTCGCTGCTCGATCTTCGCGGCGTCGGCCCGGAGCTCGCGCGCCGTTTTGGAGCGCATGGCATCCGGACACCGGCCGACCTCGTGGCGACGTATCCGCGCGATTACAAGGATTGGCGGCGGCCCACACCGATCGGCGAGATCGTCCGCGCGACGCTCGCTCGAGCGCGTGAGCCCGACGCCGATTCGAGCGAGGAGATCGCGGTCGGCCGCATCGTTCGCGTCTCCGAATTCCGCTCGCGGCTGCCGGTCGTTTCCGCCGAGATCGAAGATGAGACGGGTCAAATCAAGGCGACCTGGTTCGGCCGCCGCGGGCTGAAGCTGGCGGCGGGTGAACGCATCTTCGTCCACGGACGCGCGGCGGTGCGCCGCACGCGCGGTAGCGCCGGCGTCGAACTCAACGTCCTCCACCACAAAATCTTGGGAGAGGACGACGTGTACCACGGGGCCGTCGTTCCCGTCTATCGTGCCTCGAAGGAGCTGCCGTCGCGCACGATCGCCTCGATCCTCGAACGGAATCTCGAGGGACTGGCGAGTCTCGTCGACGACGTCTTGCCGGCCGAGCTGCTCGCGCGGCACGGTTACGGTCCGTTGAGCGCGGCGTGGCGAACCGCTCACAAGCCCGAAACGCCTGAAGCGGCCACTGCCGCGCGCGAGCGCCTGATCTTCGAGGAGTTTTTCGCGATCGCACTCGGCGCGGCGCTCAAGCGCGCCGAACGCAACGCCGGCGGCGGCGCTCCAGCGCTCCCGGGCGTACCCGGCTTGCTCACGCGCTTCGAAGCGGCGCTTCCGTTCGCACCGACCGCCGCGCAGCGCCGCGTGATCGCTCAGATTTGGGACGACATGGCGCGTTCGGCGCCGATGAACCGGCTGCTGCAAGGCGACGTTGGGAGCGGCAAGACGTTGGTCGCCGCGGCCGCCATCCTGCTCGCGGCCGAGAGCGGCGTGCAGAGCGCGCTGATGGCGCCGACCGAAATTCTGGCGTCGCAGCACGCGCAGAAGCTCGCGCCGCTCCTGCTGCCGTTCGGCATTCGAGTCGATGCGCTGTTCGGCAGCATGGGATCGCGCGAGCGCGACGGCGTGCTCGGGCGTCTGGCGAGCGGCGAATGCGATCTCGTCGTCGGGACCCACGCGCTGATCGTCGAGGACGTCGCTTTCCGCTCGCTCGGCGTTGCCATCATCGACGAGCAGCACCGCTTCGGCGTGGCGCAACGCGCCAAGCTGCGCGCCAAGAGCCGCGCCCCGCACACGCTGCACATGACGGCCACGCCGATCCCGCGGACGCTCGCGCAAACGAAGTACGCCGACCTCGACCTCTCGGTGATCGACGAGCTGCCGCCCGGCCGCACGCCGATCGAAACCTACGTTCTGCGCGAGAGCCGCAAGACGCGGGCGTACGATTTCGTGCGCAAGAACGTGGCTCGCGGCCGTCAGGCGTACGTGGTCGCGCCGGCCATCGACGAATCGGAATCGGCCCTCACGAGCGCCCTGGCCGAACTGACCGTCCTGCGCGAGGAGGTCTTCCCGGACTTGCGGGTCGAGCTGCTGCACGGCCGCATGCCGGCGCGCGAGAAGGACGCCGTGATGGGGCGCTTCACGCGCCACGAAGTCGACGTGCTGCTCGCGACGACCGTCGTAGAAGTCGGTGTCGACGTTCCGAACGCCTCGGTCATGACGATTCTGGACGCGCATCGCTACGGGCTCGCGCAATTGCACCAACTCCGGGGCCGGGTCGGGCGCGGCGTCGCCCGGTCCTTCTGCTTGCTGGTCGCGCCCGACGAGGCGGGCGAAGTCGAGCGTCTCGAAATCCTGGCCCGCACGACCGACGGCTTCGAGATCGCCGAGGCCGACCTGCGGCTGCGCGGCGAAGGCGAATTCGCCGGCACGGCGCAAGCGGGCGGCGCGGCGTTGCTCGGCAGCGTGGTTTCCGATTTTGCACTCTACATGCAGGCCAAGGCGGATGCCGATGCCCTCGTCGCATCCGACCCCTCGCTCGAACGGCCCGAGCACCGGGCCCTGCGCCGCTACGCGGGCAACGATGCCGAGGTGCGGGCCACGTTGCTGGACTCGTAGCGCCGGCACCGAAGAGCGCGCGGTGAGCACAGCAATCGCAGTCGGGTTCGATTTCGACCATACGCTCGGCATCGACAACAAACTCGAGCGCACGGTCGCGCTCGCGCTGCTGGCGGATCTCGCGGCGAAGAACGGCCTCGCCTACAGCGTCGCGGACGCCGAGGTCGCGATCGACGAGGTTCTGCGCAGCTACCGGGAGAGCGACCGCAGCATCGATTCGTTCATTGCCGGCTTTTTCGAGCGCTTCGCTCCGGCGGGGGCGGCCGTGATGGATGAGGCTAGCGGCTTTCGCGAAGCCGTGGTCGCGGCGGCGCCGAACCACATCGAGGCCTTGCCGGGCGCCCAGGAAACCCTCGCCGAACTCGAACGGCTGGGCATTCCGTATGCGTTGTTGACCAACGGCTGGAGCCCGTTGCAAGAGGAAAAGGCGCGCCTGATCGGCTTTCGCGGCCCTGTTTTCGTCAGCGAGCGGATCGCCGCGCGCAAGCCGTCGCGAGAGGCGTTCGCAATGCTCGCCAAACATTTCGAGCTGCCGTTCGAACGGATTTGGTACGTCGGTGACGATCCCGCGATCGACTGCGCCGGCGCTCGCAACGTCGGCCTGACCGCGGTTTGGTTCGATTGGGAGTCCCGCCCGTATCCCGCGGAGTTGGCGCCGCCCGATCACGTGATCCACGCGCTCGAACAGCTGCCCGGGCTGCTGATCGCGAACCGCGGCGCCCCGTGCGCGTGAGCGGCGGCGAGCTGCGCTCGCGCGTGATTCGCTCGCCGCAAGGCTCGGTGATCCGGCCGACGCCGGGTCGCGTGAAAGAGGCGCTCTTCTCGATTCTCGGCGACCAGATCGCGGGCGCCCGCGTGCTGGATCTGTTCGCGGGCACGGGCGCCATCGGCTTCGAGGCGCTCTCGCGCGGCGCCGCGCACGCGACGTTCGTCGAGCTGCACGCGCCGACGGCGCAGGCCATTCGCACCACGGCGGGGGAATTGGGGGTCGAACGGCGCTCGAGCGTCATCTGCGCTCCGGCGGAAAAAGCGGCGACCCGGCTGGCCGGGCACTTCGACTTCGTCTACGCCGACCCGCCGTACGCGCTGCCGCCGCCGCACCTGACCTTCGGGACCCTTCGCTCGCGCCGGACCATCGACGCATCGACGACGCTCGTCTACGAACGCCGCGAAGGTTCGGAACCTTTTGTTCTGCCAGGCTTTACCACCGTGCGTGACGCACGTTACGGGGAAGTCATGCTGCAGTTCCTCCGAGTCGCAGAATGCTCCGATGCATAACGGCTCGCCGGTCCCCCAAAGCCACGCGATCTATCCGGGATCGTTCGATCCGCCGACGAACGGCCACCTCGACGTCATCGCCCGCTGCGCGGCAATCTTCCCGGTCGTGACGGTCGCCGTCGTGGTGAATCCGCAGAAAAGAAGTCCGCTGTTCACGCTCGACGAACGTGAGGAAATGCTGCGGCGCTGTACGAACGAACTTTCCAACGTTCGCGTCGCGCACTTTCGCGGTTTGCTCGCCGACTACGTGCGAAGCATCGGTGCGGACGTCATCGTCAAGGGACTGCGGGTCGTGTCGGATTTCGAGAACGAAATGGCCGCGGCGCACATGAACCGCTCGCTTTCGAACGTCGATACGATGTTCCTGATGTCGGACTCGAGCTATTCGTTCGTCAGCTCGAGCCTGATCAAAGAAGTTTTTCTGCAAGGCGGAGACATCTCGCGCTACGTTCCCGAAGTCGTCCTCGAGTTCATGAACCAGAAGCGCCTCACTCAAGGAAGGAAATGACATTGTCGATCTATCGCGTCATCGATAAGCTCGAGGGCTACGTGCGCGAAGGCACCTGGCTCCCATTCGGTCATCGGATCCTCAGCGAGGAACGGCTGGTCGAGTACATTGAGAAGATGCGGTCGACGCTCCCCGAGGAGGTCGGTCGCGCGAAGGTGATCGCGACCAACAAGGATCGCGTCATTCGCGACGCTCAGGAGAAGGCGCAGCAGATCGTTACCGACGCCGTCAATCAGAAGCACGAGTTGGTCGATCAGACCGACATCGTGAAGCAGGCCCGCACGACCGCCGACATCGTTTTGCGCGAGGCCGAGGAGAAGGCGCGCCGCATTCGGGCAGGCGCCGACGCCTACGCCGGACAGGTTTTGGCCGATCTCGAGATGCGGCTCGCGACCGCGCTTGGCTCCGTGAAGAAGGGCCAGGATGCGCTCGTGGCGCGCCCGGTCGCAACCGCAGCCCCGGTCGCTGAGGCCGCCGCGAAATCCAAGCGCGTCGCTTTCGACGCGCAGCAAGAGACCGGGTCGCTCGACGCGGTCGAAATCCCCAGCTAAGTCCGGCGTGGTGAGGCGGCGCGGCTCGGCGTTCGCCGTTACGACCGCCGCCCTCATCTTGCTCGCGGCGCTGGCGCTCGTGCCGACGCCGTTCTATCTGATCTCACCCGGCACGGCCGTCGATCTTTCGAAGCGCATCGCCGTCGAGGGCCGCGTTCCGCTGCGGCGCCACTTCTATCTCACCGACGTCACCGTCACCCACGCGACCGCACTCCTATTGGCTGCCGGCCTGTGGCCCGGCACGCGGGTCGTGCACCGTCGCGTGCTGGTGCCGGACGGCGTGACGGCGCACGATTACGACCGCATCATGACGATCGCAATGGACGACAGCCAGCAGATCGCCGCGTACGTGGCGGAGCGCGCCGCGGGGTTGCGGGTCTCCGCGCCTTCTCGCACCGTGATCGTGGCGAGCCTCGCGCCGAATTCG
>Ga0302325_10015462_pt1 | contig 16224 bp, 17 predicted proteins | sample Palsa_T0_2_FD_201948 | JGI IMG/M metagenome (GOLD analysis project Ga0302325, IMG submission 201948) | Peat permafrost microbial communities from Stordalen Mire near Abisko, Sweden - Palsa_T0_2 | ecosystem: Environmental > Terrestrial > Soil > Palsa > Peat permafrost | place: Sweden: Abisko... | reverse complement strand
AATTCCTGAACGTCAATCAGCACACATTGAATCCTGTCTAAGCTTTAAGCACATACCTATACCCATGATAAACCTCCAAGCAAACAGCGAACTGAATATACTCAAAGAATTATCCGCGCCGGACGAGGACATCAAAATTCCGACAATAGCGATGATTATGATATACAACTCGATTCCGTACATTTTTCGACGTCCGTATAGATCTGCCAGAAAGCCGAAAGTGACTTGACCCACGACTGCACCTAGCAAGGTCGCACAACGAAGCAAAGTTTCCGTGCCAGACGGCATTTCGTGAGGGTAATAATAGACCAGTTTGATCATTGGCATTGTAAGGCTAACGGCAAATAGCTGGGCATCCGTTAGTACGAGGATCCTCTAACGTTTGCTTGACTTGCCTCATATGCTCCAGCTAGAAAGCCCATGCCGGCTGAGAAGACGACCACCCGTTGAAAGCCTCCACCATCAATAGCATCCTTCAGTTGATTCCTCAACTGCACACGGTCCTGAACGAGGTCAGTGAGTGCCAGTTGAAGACTCTTCAGAAGGTACGAACTTCTGTATGGAACCGCAGAGTACGATTCTTGGGATGAGTTCTCAGTTTTAATCCAAAGAATCTCATCGTGATTACCGAGTTCGTCGATGCGAAGGATTCGCGGGGTTAGTTAGTATAACCTTTCGTAGCAATTCATGGGATCCCAGTTTTAAACGTGCGTCAGGGATGTAGGTCTGCTTTTATGGAAGGTAAAGGGCTGAAGGCTGTGTCCGAAAAGCCTAAATTGCTTTTTCTGGGGGTGCATGAGGCTGAAGCCTCGTGGTTTCAATACTCGTCAGGCGTCTAATTTATTGTCGGTATCCAAGTTGGGTCAAGGTATTTTGCCAGGGTGGCGCGGTCTGCAGCACAAGGTCAGCTCCGCCCTCTACGAAAATACTTTACACCTTCACACCTATTTTGTTTTCTTCCGTAACTTTTCGATTGAGTCGAAATTCAAGCCACTTGAATTTCTTCGCTGATGGTGTTCCTGCCCTAAAGCGCACACGTAGCCATTTTCCTTTTACATTCGTCAACCCTTCTATCTCATCCACTATTGGGATCAATTAGTGCACATCCGCATTGGCAAATTTCACCTCTTTCGACTTACAGAATATTTCAATGTGCTCATTAACTGATTGGGTTTCATCGTCGTTCACGTAGTAGAGTATAGAATAGTCACTTCTCACTGGGAGGTTGCGGTCTGGGATCATCCATAACCTTAAGGCGACTTTATCGGACTCTTTGTCTCTTCCAGAATAGATCTTGTGGATATTGATGGAGTGCTTCAACTTCTTTCCGAACACAAGTTCCTGGAATTTTTCTGAGTCTGAGAATTCCTGGTATCAGCACAGCCCTGCAGCAAGGCACTCACAACAAACCTGCTAGTGTACGAAAAATGTACTCCAAGCTTCTGACGGCTGGGCTGATTCTCGTGTTACCCATCAATTTTACTAGATAACGATTTGGATCATCTCTTGGGCCTCGTGCTTCGATATGAGGAATAGGTCGTTCCGCATTTTCGGTGACTAGCAAAATGTGAACCTGCTACTTCGTAACCACATCGGTACAGTAGATCGACCACTTACAAAGTAATGCCGGGGCATCTGGTGCTTCTAACATCTCTGGAAGCTTTCCTGCATAGTCGGGAAATATCTCTGAAAGCCAGTCGCCGTTGTATTTTGCACGGACCGTACACGGAAGACAGATAGGCTTATGTTTATTATTGTTGAATAGTCTGAGTGATTAATACGCGGCTTGTTCACGATTTTGGGAAGAGTCTTACATCTCAGCTTCGCAGATCTTTACACTTGCTATATCCGAGGGGCTCGGTCCAGAAATAAGCTGAGGCGTTGCAGCCTGCAGGACATAGGCACTCCAGCTCGGATCCCCCGACGAATCCGTGGGGTGTCTGGAAATTGGTGGTGGTGTGTCTTGATGGCTCACTGCATTCCAATTCGACCCGGACGAATACGTAGGGGGTCTGGACATTTGCCATGGTGAATACTCATGGTTTACTGCATTCCAGTTCGGCCCTGATGAATCTGTAGTGCGTCTGGATATCGGCGATGGTTGTTTTTGATAAGTTTCCGTGCTAGCAATGCTGGAAGCGTAAGCACTGTCCTGCCGGGACCTCCTACGCTCACGCGCTTCCTGATGTTCTCGGAGAACGCTTTCAGCAAGAACATTTTGTACTCCTTTGGCCTCATTACGCTCGATTGATTTCAAAATCCTCTCTTCAACGGCTTCTAGCTCATCTTGAACATTCCGCAAGACCTTCTTATTCTCGCCACTTCTGAGTGCGTCATCGATCTCTGCGTTTAATTGTTCAAGAAGATCTTGTACATCAGCCAACGATTTTTGGCCCTGGAAGTACATCGCTGGAGCGATAACTACTGCGCTGGAGGAGGCAAAAGGAACCGAAGAAACAGAGTGCGCACGGGATATCCCGCGTGGCGGGAACTGAGAGGTCAGAAGTTGCTTGATATCGTCGTGAATCGCTTCCATCTTTTTATATTGCGCTTGGAAGTGTTGGTCATGCTTTTCAAGATGCTTGCTGTGGTTCTCAAGATGTGCGATCTGCACTTGGGTATTCTTACTATAGAATCGTTAGTGATATGGCAAGCTCCAGGAATGCGCGTACGGACCTTTGTAGGAGCTGTAAGAACACTTGAATATAGTTGATATGGCCCTCCAGGATTCCAGAAAGCTTCTGTACATGCCTTTCATCGCTCCAGAGATATTTCACGGTGGCAGCTGCCTTTGACATTCTCTCCTGCTCACCTTTCGGCTTTAGAAACTCTGATTTGTCAAAGATCTTGACACACTGCTCCAGTGTGTCCTTTAGGGAGTCTCGCTTCAGGGTGTTAAAGAAAAATTCCCTGTCTTGCTTCTGCAGCTCGTCTCGAATGAACTTCAATATATCCTGACAGTTCTCAACCTGTTCTTTAAAATTCTTCAGGCGCGTAGTTGCCCCACCAGGACCATTGCGATAAGCTTCGAAGAAACGATCACATATTTGGACAAGCGTGAAGACATCCTGCGCGGACCAGCCAAACATAGGACTCGCCATACTGGCGAGTGCTGATCTCATACAAACCGAAGTTTCAGTCGAACCAGGTCCAGAAGGGCTTTCCTAAATGGATTCCAATCTTGAGGCTCCATGTCGAGGAAAGCACTGATGGCAACCGATGCTCACGCGACAGGCTGCTCACTCGTGGTGACTTCCCTAGGCATAAGTTATTGAATGCAGGAGAGTTAATGAGAGAAACGAGCGAACAAAAAACCGGGACGGTAGCACGTTGCCGTCTAAATCGCTTTCATTGGATTGAATCAGCCCAATATCAATACTCAGCTTTATGCGGGCGGCTTGCTGTGCCCCGACACATTTTGCGGCACGGCGTGATCGGGATGTGTTCATAGCGTACTCCCTTGACGAACGCCAATGGCTGCACGAGCAATGCGATGCAGAACGATGTGAAACAGATATATATGGTGACTGTTTTTAGACACCGAGCGATATTCGAGCGACTTGTTGTGGTCCTTTTTAGACCAACGTTACACTTCTGGTTCACCATCATGATTCGGAATGATCGAGCAAGGCACTGCGGACTTAGATATGCACTTGCTCCGTATTTGAGTGGTAGGATGGAGGATTATTGCATTCTCGTCAAAAATGCCACAAGTTCCCGTGTCGCTGTTAAAGATGGTTGGGAGGAAGAATTCTGCATCAACTCCTCGCTCTTGGTTCTCTTGTGTTCCTTTGTGCCAACCGTGTTTGCCTTCTCCGGAGCGTTTCGTCCCTCAAATTTTTATGGCCATCATCGATGCATGTGAAATGCTTAGGGCCGCTCGTGATGATATTGACAGACCATAGCTTTGGGAGATTCCCCATTGGTTTTGTCGAATTCTTGAGTTCGGATCTGGGGACTGCGTTCAATTTCTTGGGTCTAGCAAAGTCGTCCGTATTGGTAGATGCATCACGGCTTCGCTTTTCGAGATCGTTAGCGCCTAGAAATAGAGATATGTTTGGAAGAGTCGACGTCGGGTGCCATGCCGAAATTTTAAAGTTTTCTGAACCCCAAATCGATCGATAGTTGTAGCAGAATGAAGTATATACAATAACAGTAGATTCTGTTACTTGGGCGACTAAGGCGAGTTCTGACCGAAAATTGCCACTGAGGCAAGGCTTTGAAAAGACCCCAAAGATTATGATTAAAAAACCGAATATCAAAAGTTGGTTAGATGTGTCTCACTCTAGAAAGTGGAGAGCTAGATCCAATCAGAGAAGCAATTTTCTAAGGTCAGGTTTGAAGAACACAAGCCTGGACACAGTCTTGGAAGCTTTTCTTAATAATTTAAATAGACCGTGGCAACTCGCCACCTTTCTTAACCGGCCTTTCGACTCCAAGGACTGTACGAAGGCATCTTCGCAAATCAATTTGGGAGAGCATACTGGTCACTCGACAGGCTATCATAGCATAATTGACTTGTAGAGCATCAAATTCTTAATCTAGCCCTATCCATTCGGCGTCTTCATCGTCGCCTTCCATTTCTTCTTCCCGGGTATTAGTAGTATTCGTGATAGCTTTCAGTCCATTCGAAGTCCCGTTTTGCAATGTGTTTTTGGTCACTGGTTGGTTCAGAAGATAGTCGATCGTAAAGCAATTCTCATCAGCCAGTCGTCTCAACTCATCCCTGATTCGTCCTACCGCCCGACTCAGAGTTCTCAACTCTGCATCCACTGTTGCTCGGTTCTCACGGACCCACTGGCCATGAGAGTTCAATATCGCTTGTGCCCATAGGAGACAGAATTCGAGATGGGGCGACTCTTCTGTCTGCATACCCACAAAGCGCAGTAATCGTGGTACGTACACGACTGGCAGCTCCTCGACGACGAGACTGATGTTGCTGTGCGGAATTCCTTCGAAAACTTGCCGTATCAATGGCGCTTCGTTCAATCGGAAGGCCATGACGAGTGCTTTAAGGAAGTCTTTCTCCTTCCCCAAGACGTGCAGTGTTGATGCTGGTGTAACGGCTAAATCCAGGTCAATGGGATCGAAGAGTGGCATCGTGTCCAGACTGTATATCAATAATCCTTCGGTTGATGCAGCACAGAAAGATCTTCCAGTAGGTGCAAAGGCTACACCGGTGACTCGTACTTCAGGCATGCGTTTCCGAGCAGAAGGATCACCACCTCTAGTGGAACCTGGAAGGGTTCTGTCGATACGGTCTTCGAGATCTGAAGCTTCACCTTGCTCGTCAATGAGACTAGCTGGGCCGGCTTCTGTTAACAGCTTGCTGTTCAAGAATTCTTGCGTTCCTGAGAATGATAAGTTAATGCTGACCGTGTACTTCTTCAGAAGTACTAGTGAGTCGACGGAATATAGACAGATATATTTGCTGTTCCCTCCAGCCAGCACACATGTACCATCAGCACTATATCTGATGGTGCCGAAGCTCTTCGTTCCGGCCGCATTGGCCGCAGTGCGACGGTCTGTGATCTTGCGACCACCAGAGACATCTCTTCTTCCATCAACACCTGATTGCTGTTCCGCTTCTGAGACTGACCAGAATGTTAGCTGGCCATCTAAAGTCGATACAGCCAGTTGCCGCGAATCGGGTCGGAATGCGACGTCTAGTACATCGGCCTGTAGTTGAAGAGGCTCACTGGTTTGAGTCCTATCGAAAATCGACCATATTCGAACGGTATGATCCCAGCTTCCGCTGACTACAACGCCGCCATCGGGGGCAAAGGCCAACGATGAAATTGGTCCTTCGTGACCTGCTAATCGATCGAGTAACTGCCCTGTTTGCACTGACCATATGTGGATGTCAAAAGAATCTAAAGAGCTAGCACAAACCACTTCACCGCTCGGATCCACAGCCAGAGATGAAAATGATAGCCGCGTTGGCGCTGTGAAAGTTCGAAAATTCCGATATCGGATCAGATCCCAGGCTCTGATAGATCCATCAAGACTTGATGTGAATAAAACATTGCCCTTTTTCGCAAACTCGCAAGCTGTGACTCCACTAGAATGCTCTGTGAAAGTCACAATACAGAACCCCGAGGTTACATCCCAAACTTTTATTTTACCATCATCTGCGATGGTGACAATCTTTTGTCCATCAGGAGAGTAGACCAAGGCATTCATGGAGTCGAAGTGGCCTTGCTGTTTCAAAATATAGGACTCTGATTGCCATTCCCAGACTAACAGCTGACCCAGCTTTGAGGCCCCGAATGCCAACCACTCGCCAGTCTTGTTGATAGTGACGAAATTAATGTCGTTCTGGGAGATACTGAGAGTATGTATCATATTAAATTCGGGCATCTCGTACAGCCCGAAAACACCATTGGAAAATCCTGCCACTAACAGATTTGAATCTGCATGGTATGCTGCGCAATTGACCTTTGAATTATTTTGCAAAAAGTAATGCCGTTCCGTGATTCGCCATCGTGTGTGAGAGTCGTCATCCGTAACTTCCATTTCCTCCTCCTCTTCTGGTTCGGGAGCGTTGGGATTCCTCAAATATGCCCATTGGAAAACAGCACCATCCTTGCTTATTGTGTAGATCGTTTCCTGGTCTTTTGAAAAGTATGCACCCAGGACGCCTTCTCGGTGTCCAGCCAGTGTTGTAGGGATGAAGCCTTCTTCGGGATCCAAACTCCATATCCGAGCAGTTAAGTCTTTGGCAGCGCTGAGAAAGAACCGGGAATCGCTAGACCACTCAATGCTCTGGACAGTATCATAATGACCTGCGTATACCCGGTGCCGCATAAATGGTGCAAATTCCAATTCTCCATCCACATTTTGATCTGGTGTTGACGGTGTGTGCCAGACTTCGATAAGACGTCCCACGCCAACCGCAAAGTGACGTCCCGAGGGAGAGAAGGCGAGTGCAGAAACTGCGGACTTGAATGTAAAGTGGTGAAGGGCAATTCGTCGAGGTACATTCGTCAATATAGCTCGGCCATCTTCATCAACGGAGAGAAGTAAATTACCCCGCGGTGAAAGGCCCAGTCTGGCGATATTTTTTCGATGCGCGAAAGGAAGAGTATGGGATTTGTTACTGCAAAATAATTAGTTCTTAGCTCACCCGACCTCACAGTCCGATACTCACTTTACCAAGTCAAATATCGTCACTCGATTCCCGACTGGGGAGAATAGACAAAATCCATCAGGACTGAAAAGCAGGTTTCCCTGGCTGTAAACAGTCCCTAAAAGGCTGGAAAACTAGAAAACAGTCAGTAAATAGCAGGAATACCATAAGTAAAGTAATACATGCCTTAAACTCCGTCCTCATGGCCACCGTTGAATGGGCATTTATGCTGTAGATTTCTAGCCCAGAACTTTTTTTGTCGCATCTGCATCTGCATGGTTATCGGCAGTTCGTTAATCCGAAGCGGTAGGCGCGCTAAGTCTTATTAGACACGCTAAGAGTCCGGGGGGTCGAAACGAAAAAGGGGAAACTACACGACTCTTGCAAAGACTATCCTCCTTCACGACAGTAAGCAAACCGACGTCTGCACTCGACACAAACGATTGAATCGCAGCACACACATTCACAATGGCCCCCCCAACATCAGAGAGCGCGTCCCCGATCGGGATCGCCAACCTGTATGCGCAATTCCACCAAGTGTATCCTCAGGATATCTGCTAATTTCTCTCTAGTCCTAACCAGAGACATAAAATCGTAGCCAAGAGAGGAGCAGCTTTCACTATCATGGTTGCTGGTGAATCTGGAACAGGCAAGACCACGTTGATTAATACTTTGGCAAGTAATTCTCATCTAAATTGCGTTTACCTGGTGCTAATATCTTCGAAGTTCTCTACCACAATCAAAAACTATGCCGATCATAAGCGCAGACACGCAAAGCAAGTTGACAAGACCGTCGAGATTGAAATCACAAAGGCTGAGCTTGAGGAAAAGTTCTTTAAAGGTATATTATATTAGGTGCATATTTCAGTTGCCGGCTCCTGACAATTTCTTAGTCCGCCTCACCGTTATCGATACTCCTGGCTTTGGCGACTATGTCAACAACCGCGATTCCTGGATGCCAATTATCGAGTTCTTGGATGACCAGCATGAATCCTATATGTTGCAAGAGCAACAACCTCGTCGTGTTGATAAGATTGATCTCCGTGTTCACGCCTGCCTGTACTTCATTAGACCCACTGGGCACACCCTGAAGCCGCTAGATATCGAGGTCATGAAGAGATTAAGCTCAAGAGTCAACTTGATCCCAGTTGTTGCGAAGGCAGATACCCTCAGCACAGCTGATTTGGCTCGATTCAAGCAAAGAGTAAGTTTACAGCGAAAGGCGGTGTGAAAACTGGGAACTAACGTCGCACAGATTCGAGCTGTTATCGAGGCCCAAGGTATCAAGATTTACACCCCACCGGTCGAGGAAGATGACGAGGCTGCCGCACAACACGCACGAAGCCTGATGGCTGCCATGCCATTTGCCGTCATCGGCTCCGAGAAGGATGTCAAGACCAGCGATGGCCGCATTGTCAAGGGCCGTCAATACTCGTGGGGTGTCGCAGAAGTCGAGAACGAAGACCACTGCGATTTCAAGAAGCTGCGCTCGATTCTCATCCGAACCCACATGCTCGATCTTATCCACACCACCGAAGAAGCACACTACGAAGCATACCGCGCCCAACAAATGGAGACCCGTAAATTCGGTGAGGCCCGACCACGAAAGCTTGACAACCCTAAGTTCAAGGAAGAGGAAGAGAATCTCCGAAAGCGATTCACGGAGCAGGTTAAGATTGAGGAACACCGATTCAGACAATGGGAGCAGAAGCTTATCAGTGAGCGTGATCGTTTGAACAAGGATTTGGAAAGCACACACGCGGCGATCAAGTCATTGGAGCAGGAGCTTGAGCAGATGCAAGGTAATGCTGTTCGCAGTCACGGCCGTCGTTAGATCTTGCCTTTTCTTGCTTACGTGCAACGAAAACTATACCCGGACAAAAGCCAGAATCTTTGGGGGTCAAAAGGTCGGATGGACCGGTGAGGAGTTTTGTAAGCAGGTCATTAGCAACACAATTTCCTCTCTTTTTCTTTTTCTTGTTGTTTCTTGACTTCAACGCAGCTAGGTGGGTGCTGAGGGAGCTGCTTAATTATAACTCGTAGGTGGCTTCTGGGACTGGGAACTTCTTTCTTAGGTAGCTTTAGCCGAATATAATTCATGCTTCTATGTCTTGCTCGTTGTCATGACATGTGACAGTGCAATAGCCACAGTCATTGCATTGAAATAGGTATCCACCTCTATACTGCGTCCATACTGGCACGCATTGTCAGTTGCTCGTTCTTATTCCCCAGTTTACTGATCTGCAAAAACGCATCAACGCCATACCCCTCCAGACTATGTAATTCCAGACTCCCTGCCCAATACTCTGCATATACTCTACTTAGCGGCAATCCCATACCCAGTTTTAGATTCGGCGGCCGGGAACTCAGACTCGATAAAGAGCTGTCATGTCCTGCTCCACTGTGCTCTGATTTCCCGTGTTGTTCATAATGAGAGGGTGTGTGTAGTGGTGTCGGAATATCAGAAGACACGCGCAGTTCTTGCAACGTAGCAGCCATCTTAGGAACTTGATTCAGGTTCTCGAGCCGTTGTGAAGACCGCGGTCCTTTGCTGAAGGACCAAAGGTGTGGTAGTATATCCTGCGGTATTCCACCGCCCTGATCACTGACTCGGATTATAACATGTTGCGGAGCTTCGCAGACCGTAACTTCGATTGCCGGAGGCGTCCCTTCCCATCCTCGCGGCGAGGATTTCTGACGCTCAACGACGGCCTGGATGCTGTTCCGCAGGAGCTCGCCAATTATATATTCAAGATGCGAGAGGATGTAGGGGAATGTGGCGTCGAGGTGGCCGGAGAGGTGGATTGTGGGGAGGGAAGTGGTGGCGCCGTAGGCCGCGGAGCAAAGGGAAAGGATGGTGGAGTAACAGCGGTTTACTACCTCGCCGGCATTGCACTTGAGGAAGACTTCGCCGACGAATTCGGTGCCGGTATTGGAGGTATTGGGGGAGTCGGGGAAGTGCCAGGGGCTGTTGAAGGTTTCTGTTAAGGCGAGGTGCTGTTCTGCTATGACTCGGCGGGATATACGCTGGGGATCTGTTAGCTGATGAGACTTTGCAGAGCATTTGAGCATGGGGGCACACACGGAGCGGAGAATTGTGTTCATAAACTTGTCCATGTCCTCCGGCTTCATCAAGTCCCTGCATTCTATGACTCCCATAGACAGCTTGGGGATCACTGTCAGATGTTCCTGTAATGTCTGGCTGATCTTTTTGCAGAAATTCTCGTTATCATCCAGAGTCTTTATCTCTCGTACCTTCCGTAGACTCTCAAATGCCTTATAATATAACTCGTAGACTTGACTTATATGGGGGTTTGTAACGACGACGTAGGGCAAAGTTTGCATATCTCGGATTCGGTGCGCCAACCTGAGCTCTGTCAGTCAATACCCCAGGACCAGAGGGTAAGACTATGTACCTTGTCGGCAATTCCGTCCTCACATAGTTTGCAGAGCTTATCAATCGAGCTTCCGTCAAAGAACGGCCAAAGACCATGAGCTGTCTGAGACTTATCGGCCTAGCTTCCTTCCCAACCCATCTACAAACATTAGCCATTGAGCTTCAATAGTAGCAGATAGGACTCACTCGTCCAAAGTAGAAGCCGGTCTCCATGGCGGAGTATTGTGGACTTGTCGCACTTGAATGCAGTGGTATCGCTGAATTGGCCGATACCTAGCTCTCATTGTCAACCGCAGGGTTTTGGAGCCATTCTGCGAACAGGATCGCAGCATTCCGACGATTCCATGCGAATATTTAAAAGGAGGGAGGCTTAAGAGGGAACTGTTTGCGGCTTAGGACGTATTTCAGAAGAGGAAGCAGTCTGCCAGTGCGGAGTTGCCCTGTTATTGAGCTTGTACTGTAACCCAAATACATGCAGGGCCCTTTCACAGGCTCAAAGCCCCGCAATCGGCCGCTTCCACTTCGAGCAGGAAAAGCAAAGGGCGAGTTTTGAGGGATTTCATGTGCCATTACAGAAATTCCAGCTACCTAGGTACTTTGTTTTCAATTTTCGAGACCTTACTTTTCCCTGGACGCTTTTCCTGCCTTTTGGTTCATTTTAAGTTGGTGAGATGTTTGTTTTTGGAAATGCGTCACGTGCTGCTTGATAGATGAACGGTCAACTTTTGATAAAAAGCCCGGTTTCATGAATAGCTTCAACTTTACATTATCAAACTCTCATCGCATTTCTCGTCAAAATCTGTCAACATGAGTGCTGGACCTGCAGCAGCAATTGATATAGCTACTGAGTCTATTGCAGGCGCCGGAGAGAAAAAAATCGAGGCTGCTGAAGCTCCATCACCAAACCAGCCAGCTCCGGCCGCCGAAGAGAAGAAAGCCGAGGCTTCTGAAGCTCTGGCACAAGCCCAGCCAGCTCCAGTGGCCGAGGAAAAGAAGGTTGAGGCTTCTGAAGCTCCAACGCTAGCTCAACCAGCTCCAGCGGTAGAAAAGAAGGTCCCAGCTCCGGTAGACACCCCACTCTCTAAGCTCTTTGCAGAGTTGCCAGAAATCATCAAGGAGGCAGATCATAAGGAGATGTGGGGAGTTGAGCTCTCCGATGCTTCTCATGTTCCCACATCCATCGTTCTTGAGAAGTTCATACGAGCCAACACCAAGGATGTAGCCAAAGCTAAGGCTCAATTGATCGAGGCACTGAAATGGAGAAGGATGATGGAGCCAATGAAGCTTCTGGCGGAAACAGAGTTCAGCTCGGCCAAGTTTGGGAATTTGGGGTATGTCACCGTGTATCCAAAAACGGAGAGTCACGAGAAGGAGATTGTCACCTGGAACATCTACGGTGGGGTGAAGGACAAACAAGAGACCTTCGGAAACGTTGAGGAGTATGTCAGATATTTCAATTTGGTTTCGAGCACTAACAGGCTTTCAGGTTCATCAAATGGCGCGCTGCCTTAATGGAATTGTCCGTCAAGGAGCTCGATCTTGCATCAGCAACTGTGCCAATTCCTCCAAATGGCGTCGATCCCTATCGCATGGTTCAAGTCCACGATTATCTCAACGTCAGCTTTCTTCGAATGGATCCGGTTGTCAAAGCAGCTTCCAAGGAGACGATCCAGACTTTCGGCATGGCGTACCCAGAGCTGTTGAAGGAAAAGTTCTTCGTCAATGTACCCCTGGTCATGGGTTGGGTGTTCGCTGCTATGAAACTTTTCTTGAGTCCTGAAACCATCAAGAAATTTCACCCATTGAGCTATGGCAGTAATTTGGCTGGAGAGCTGCCTGGTTTTGGTCAGGAACTCCCAGTTGCCTATGGCGGGAAGGGCAAAGACATCAAAGATGGTCTTACTGTCAAATATGCTGCTTCTGAGGCTCCAGCGGCAGCTGAGACAAAATAGGTTGCGGTTCAACATGTTAAAAGTCTCAAACGGGAGCTTCTGAGTCACCATACATATGTTGTTGTTTGCAGCAAATTGTCTGCAGGAGGAAGATTGACTATGTTCTTTTCTGGCGTTCAACTAGATATCCCCTCAATCCAGCTGTTGCCCTCCCTTTGCCCCTCGGCTTTCACTGGCGCTGAATAGACATGGTGGGGTGAAGGCAAAGCTAGTCAGTGAATGTTCAGAAATCTCACGATTGATCTAAGCTACTGGATTGTTTCCATTATAAAAGTCTGGCTGCAGATCCGATTTGCTTTCCTAGTACTAGAGGCATTCTGTCCACTCGAAGATATCCCATTTTATAACTTAGTCACTTAAATATTTAACATGAATTTTTTACCATTTCTGGAATCAACATTCAATGATCATGACTGAGCTATGCTACTTGTATATATAACAACTAGCAACTGATTCTTTCACTAAGAACCTCTTACCATCTCGCTTAGCACATAGCCTTCTGTCTTCACTGCACAATGTGATAGTCAACTAGACAACAACTTCGATCTGTAATATTTGCTTTTTCTAAACATTAATTTAAACTATTTCCAAATATTGTCTTTTCTAGTTTCCAATGACCGTCTTTAATTATTTCTAAACATTGCTTTCTTTGATTTCTGGATATTTCACCTTTTGACTATTTCCAAAGATCGTCTTTTTTTTTGTTTCTGGGCATCGCCTTTCGCAATTGGAGTCGGCCTGCAACCACGTTCCATATTGTCAGTAACGGTGAATCGACCAACTTGACTGGGGTATATAGGAATATACATGTGTCTCAAGTTCTGTTCAAATCAAAAACATCCCAATATCAACACACATTAACAGACATCATCCCACTACGCCCCCACATACCCCGGAACCAGACCCCTCATCATTTATGTTATTGCCTTACGCTTCATCAGATCCAAACCATCACCTTTTATACTACCTGATTAGACTACGCCCACGTGGACCCGTCAAAACAGTTTCAGACGCCTTGTGGGTAAATAAGGTAAGGTCGGCAGCCTGAGTACCTATCTCATCCGTCAGCCTTGCCACGGCATCCAGGCGCACGACTTGTCACAGAGTGTTGCATGTCAGCCTGTTCCGAACATTCACGTATTTCCAAATTCAGAGCCTTTGAATCATCCTCCTCAGCTTAGTCACATTTCACCTTTCCTCCATAAGGTCAAGCAAACATTTCCTTCCACCCTTTTTTCCTTCCTGCGCCATCCATCAAAGCCTGATTGCGGCTCCTGACAAAGCCTCTCCAGAACGCGAGACTTCACGTCATTGCCATTCGCCAGCGGCCGCTAGCGAACAAGCGAACCTGGGCTGGAGTCCCTAAAGCAAAGGCTGTGCAAGCCCGTCAGGATACCACGACCGCGGCCTGCTTCTTGCCTTTCTGGCTCATTAATCTTGGTTTTGCATTTTCTGGGAAGGCGTATTTGAATCTGCAATCATGAATCCGGTAAGCACCTCTTCCTCCTTCCTCCCGCTGCCCCTCTCCCCCTCCACGCCCACTTCGACCAAGGCAGCATGTCCGCCTTCGAGTCCGACATGAGCTCTGTCCGAGTGGTTCCGGTCTTCGAGAGCGACTCTGACACTGACCAGAGCTACAATGCGGATATACATTCCCCCAGCAACGACATGGTCGTCGACTCGGATGATCTGCTGAACGATGTGGAGGCCGAGAAGGATGACGGTGACATTGCCATCATCAACCCGGAAGACGAGCTTGTGCCTCGTGCTGATGACTGTATGGCATCTCTGGCTACCCAAATTGCTCAACTGGCTGACCCTCTTGCTAGTCGAGGCTATGAAAGAGCTTGTCCTTCCTCCGCTTTCAGAACAACCTCCTATCCTCGAGACACAAGTACACAACTGGCAAATAGATAACTGGCGGGATCATCCAAGGAGAGATCATGGCCCTATTTTTGAAGCCGCCGGTCACCCTTGGTAGGACACGCTTCAGTTCGTAGAATTGCGGATATCTGTGGCTAACATAATTAGGCGCGTCCTCTTCTTCCCTAATGGCAATAATGTCGATTACGTCTCCCTCTATCTTGAGCATGCATACCCAGAAGGAAATCCGCCAGATGATTTGGCTTGCTGTGTACAATTTGGCCTTGTCGTGTGGAATCCAGATGCGCCATTCATCTACCAATATCATACCGCTCACCATCGGTTCACGAAGGAGGAAGGTGACTGGGGCTTTACACGATTTGTGGAGTTGCGGAAGTTATACACCTCGCCGTGGGAGGATACTGGACGCTACTTGTTAGGGGACAACTACACCGCAAATATTACGGCATATGTAAGGGTTGTGAAGGATGAGACTGGGGTATTATGGCACAACTTCAACAACTATGACTCGAAGAAGGAGACCGGATTCGTTGGGCTCAAGAATCAAGGCGCCACATGTTACCTGAACTCACTCATCCAATCGTTGTATTTCACAAATGCATTCCGAAAGGTAAGCTTCCCTGTCCCGAAGATCGGGCTTTTGGCTAACTTAGAACAAGGCTATCTACCAAATTCCTACGCAAGACGAAGAGACCCTCCAAAACAGCGCATATACTCTCCAACGCCTCTTTTATCAACTCCAGACCTCGAACAGCGCGGTGGGCACGAACGAGCTTACCAAGTCCTTTGGCTGGGAGACGAGACATATTTTTGAACAACAGGATGTACAGGAACTCTCCCGCAAGCTTATGGAGCGAATGGAGGAGAAGATGAAGGGAACTGAGGCCGAAAATGTTCTGCCCAAGCTCTTTTGCGGCAAAGTCCGGACTTATATTTCATGCATCAATGTCGAGTATGAGTCCCGGCGTGTTGAAGACTTTTGGGATATCCAGTTGAATGTTAGCGGCAACAAAAACCTCGAGGAGAGCTTCAGGGATTACGTTCAGGTGGAGGTTATGAATGGCGAGAATCAGTACTTTGCAGGCGACCAGTTTAAGCTCCAGGATGCTAACAAGGGAGTCATCTTCGAAGCCTTTCCTGAAGTCCTCCATTTACAGCTAAAGCGCTTCCAATACGACATTGACCGGGATGCGATGATGAAGATCAACGACCGATATGAGTTCCCGGAGACCTTTGACGCTGCTCCATACTTGTCGGATGAGGCAGATAAGTCGGAATCTTGGGTTTACCAGCTCCATGGCGTCCTAGTCCACAGTGGTGATCTGAACGCCGGTCACTACTACGCATTCATTAAGCCAGCCAAGGATGGGTGGTTCTACAAATATGATGACGATAAGGTTACGAAAGCCACGATGAGAGAAGTCTTGGAGGACAATTTCGGTGGTGAGTATTTGCTTCCGAATGGTTCTGTGGCTATGCGCAGCCGAGCGAAACCAATGATACGCCAAATGTCCGCCTACATGCTGGTTTATATCCGCCAAAGTCGACTTGACGACGTTCTTCTCCCCGTTACTAAAGAAGACACACCCCCACATCTGCGTAAGTTTGTCAGTGAAAAGTGGCTGAATGATACCTAACACATTTACAGAAAAGAAGCTTGACGAAGAAGCGGCATTGCGTGAAATGCGGAGGAAAGAGCGAGAAGAGCAGCATCTGTATCTTGGCTGCAAGGTTATCACGGACGATACTTATCGAGCTCACGGTGGAACGGACTTGACCGCGTTTGATAAGATTTACAGCGAGGAGGAGCCTGCTGGTCCTAGATACTATCGTCTCCTCCGGAGGTCCACGATCAAGGAATT
>Ga0302325_10015461_pt1 | contig 16224 bp, 24 predicted proteins | sample Palsa_T0_2_FD_201948 | JGI IMG/M metagenome (GOLD analysis project Ga0302325, IMG submission 201948) | Peat permafrost microbial communities from Stordalen Mire near Abisko, Sweden - Palsa_T0_2 | ecosystem: Environmental > Terrestrial > Soil > Palsa > Peat permafrost | place: Sweden: Abisko... | reverse complement strand
GGCCAAACCTTGGGGCCGCTGACCACGGAGTAGCTGTCGCCGTTCGGCTGGCGTGCCAAGCGCGCCCCTTTTTTCAGCAGGTCGACTTCCATCGTCAATTGGCCGACCTTGCGCTCCAGCTCGGCGATTTTTGCCCTCGTACTCTGCGATGCGGACGGCGTCGGCTACTTCATCGGTAAGTTGACCGGTTTCATACTTCCGCACCCACTGGCTGAGCAGATTGCGCGACAGGTTATGCTTGCGCGCCAGTTCCCGCAGACCCATCCGCTTCTCCAGAAAGTCCAGTACCACCTGGCGCTTGAACTCCAAGTTGAATCTTCGATGCCGTGCCATGACTCAATCTCCTCAAAGCCGGCCCGGCTGGTCCAATCTATCGGTGTCTACCTGTCCAGTTTTAGGGGTTCATTCCATTTTACAGCATCGAAATGGGCCGCTTTAGAGTATCGAAATCACGCGGCATTCATTTCCGCTCGCTCACCGAAGAAATCAACACGGCGACCCCAGGCGGCAAACTCATCTTTCATATTTTCGGCGCACTGGCCGAACTTGAGCGTGGCCTTATCATCGAGCGCACCCGCGAAAGGATGAATGCGGCACGGGCGCGCGGCGTCAAGAGCGGCCCGCGCCCAAGCTAACCCGCCAACAAACCGACCACGCCCGCCACCTCATCGAGGACGGCCAACGCCGCGAGGAAGTGGCCGACCTCTTCAAAGTCTCGCGATCCACTCTGTATCGGGCGCTTGTGGCGTGAGAACTTTAAGATGCGAATTCCCCATTTCTGCTTCTCTGAAATTCTCCAACCTATCGAGCTTGCCGCCATCGTCAGCGCCACTCCGCCTTTATTGAACAATCATTCAGGCGGGTCGGATCCTCGGGTTGATTAATTCTCCTTCCCGCCGAGATCAGGGAGGTCGAAACGATCAAGGTTCATCACCTTGGTCCACACCGCTGCGAAGTCTTTCACGAACTTCTCCTTCGAGTCCGCGCACGCGTAGACTTCCGCGAGTGCTCGGAGCTCCGAGTGCGCACCGAAGATCAGATCGACACGCATGCCGGTCCACTTGACCTCATTCGTCTTGCGATCGCGCCCCTCGTACACGCCTTCAGAGCCAGCGGACGGCTGCCATCGTGTGCTCATGTCAAGAAGATTGACGAAGAAGTCGTTCGTCAAAGTTTCGGGTCGTTTGGTGAAAACGCCGTGTTTGGACTGCCCAAAGTTGGCATTCAGAGCGCGTATTCCGCCGACGAGAACCGTCATCTCGGGAGCTGTCAGCGTCAGCAACTGAGCCCGATCCACAAGCAGTTCCTCAGCAGGTACCGGATGTCCCTTACGAAGGTAGTTAATGAACCCGTCTGCGGTAGACTCAAATACGGCGAACGATTCCACATCGGTCTGCTGCTGCGAAGCGTCTGTACGCCCTGGTGAGAAGGGGACCTTTACCTCAAACCCGGCCTTTTTCGCAGCTTCCTCGACCGCCGCGTTGCCCCCCAAAACTATCAGGTCCGCAAGCGAGACCTTTTTTCCCGCGGACTGTGAAGCGTTGAACTCCTTTTGGATTGCTTCGAACGTCTGCAGAGCCTTCGCCAGTGTGGCCGGCTGGTTCACTTCCCAATCCTTTTGCGGCGCAAGACGAATGCGGGCGCCGTTCGCTCCACCGCGCTTGTCGGAGCCACGGAACGTTGCCGCCGATGCCCAGGCAGTCGCGACCAGTTGAGAGATAGACAGTCCGGATTGGAGGATCTTGGCTTTCAAAGCAGCAATTTCCAGCTCCCCGACCAGTTCATGATCGACTGGGGGAACAGGGTCCTGCCACAATTCGGGCTCCTTGGGAACGAGCGGGCCAAGGTATCGCGCGCGAGGCCCCATGTCGCGGTGCGTCAATTTATACCACGCCTTGGCGAATGCATCTGCGAACTGATCCGGATTCTCGTAAAAGCGCCTTGAAATCTTTTCGTAAGCAGGGTCGAGCCGCAAAGAGAGGTCGGTGGTCAGCATGGATGGCGACCGACGCTTCGACTCGTCGAACGGATCCGGGAGCGCGTCGGCGCTGGCGCCATTCTTCGGTTTCCACTGATTGGCACCGGCCGGGCTCTTGGTTAGTTCCCATTCGTAGCTAAAGAGGTGCTTAAAGAAATCGTTGCTCCACTTCGTTGGCGTCGTGGTCCAGATGACTTCGAGGCCGCTGGTGATTGCATCACCCGCTTTGCCTGTGCCAAATCGGTTTTTCCAGCCGAGCCCCTGATCTTCAATTGGCGCGGCTTCCGGCTCTGGGCCGACATTCGAATCCGGAGCAGCACCGTGGGTTTTGCCGAAGGTGTGCCCGCTGGCAATCAGTGCGACCGTTTCTTCGTCGTTCATTGCCATGCGCCGGAAGGTCTCGCGGATATCACGCGCTGCAGCGACTGGGTCCGGTTTTCCATCGGCCCTTCCGGATTCACATAAATCAGGCCCATCTGAACCGCGCCGAAAGGATTCGCGAGCTCACGATCACCGCTGTAGCGTTCGTCCGCTAGCCACTTGCGCTCGGACCCCCAGTAAACCTCATCGGCTTCCCATACATCCTCGCGCCCGCCGGCAAAACCGAAAGTCTTAAAACCCATAGACTCAAGGGCGACGTTGCCCGCCAGAATCAAAAGGTCGGCCCAGGAGATCTTCCGGCCATACTTCTCCTTTATCGGCCAGAGCAGCCTGCGCGCCTTGTCGAGGTTCGCGTTGTCCGGCCAGCTACCAAGCGGTGCGAAACGCTGCTGGCCCGCTCCGGCGCCACCGCGGCCGTCCGCGATGCGGTACGTGCCCGCGCTGTGCCACGCCATCCGAACGAACAACGGCCCATAGTGGCCATAGTCGGCCGGCCACCAATCCTGCGAGTCCGTCATCAAGGCATGAAGGTCCTTGATCACGGCATCGAGATCAGACTTTTGAATTCTTCGGCGTAATTGAACTCCTTGCCACTGGGGTCGGATTGGGGGGAGTTCTGGCGCAGGATCTTCAGGTTAAGCTGATTCGGCCACCAGTCCGCATTCGTCGGACCACTACCCGCATTGTGTCTGCGGGTTCCCGTAAACGGACATTTACCCTCGGAGAGATCGTGATCAATTGCCATATTTTTATCCTCCTGATCTTCGTTCAGACCAATACTGCTTCTGCACTCTGAATGAGTTTTATCTGCCTGCTACTCCTGATACTCGCGAGTGGTTGTCGTGGCCTGCGTCGTCCATTCTTGACTAAGCCGTTGCGCGAAAACGCTAATTATTAATGAGATGTTTCCAAACTCTCTTAATAACTCGTTAGCAAGGTGAATTATTCCCCTCCGAACAATTGCCTAACCTAGGTTCGAGCGACCTTGTTTGGACCAACGTTCGGTAGGTACCCCAATCTGGATACGTGGCCAGGCTTCTCGAGGCGCGTTCAGAGCCCGCGCGAATGTAATACTTCCCACTCTTCATCTCGACTTTCCGAATACTGTGCAATTACCCAAGCCTGGGCATGACCATCGCGCGAGCGCGTCTCTTTAATCTGCCTTCTCCATTCACTCCTAGACTAGGGGCACATGAAGTTTATTCCCGACTGTTTTTGCGGCTCAATCGCGGGAATTTTCTCTCATCGGCTGAGTCTTGTTCACTGAAAGCGCTCATCAGCGCGAGGAGCTAGAAATGAAAGGTAAGTATGATCGTCGATCGTTCTTGCGCGTAGCGGGAACCTCATTCGGCATCGGCGCGCTCTACAGTGTGTTCCCAGGACTCACGCGCCTCGCTGGCGCCGAAGGGATCACGCGGACGCTCGCCGAGCTCAACGGCGAAGCCCCCGCTCCATTCTCGTTTGTTCAACTAAGTGATCCGCACGTAGGCTTCAACGGGCCGCCCGATCCGCTCGGCACCAAGGCGTTCGAGACCGCGGTAGCCACCATCAACGGGCTGAAGAAACGCCCCGAGCTGGTGATCATCACGGGCGATCTGACGCATGACGCCGACTCTCCCGACGAGCACGCAAAGCGCTTCAAGTTGTTCAAGGAAATCTCCAGCAAGATCGGCGCCGCACAAGTCAAGGTCGTGCCGGGGGAGAACGACGCGGCGCTGGACGGTGGCGACATGTTTCGCGAATTCATGGGGCCGACGCATTACTCATTCGACTACCGTGGGGTGCATTTCGTCGCACTGGACAACGTCTCCGCTGGACGGCCCGAGGTCGGGACTGGGCAGATCGCGTGGATGAAGTCCGATCTCGCCCGTTTTCCGAAAACCGCGCCCATAATCGTATTCACGCATCGTCCGCTGTTCGACCTTAAGCCCGAATGGGAATGGTTCACCAGCGACGGCGACGACGTCATGAATGCGCTCGCGCCGTATGAAAACGTGACCGTGCTCTATGGGCATATTCATCGCGAAAACTTTCATCAGGCCGGCAGCACGAAAATGTACGCGGCGCGGTCGCTGATCTTCGCTTTTCCCGACCCCTCGATGCAGGTGAAGAAGCCGCTGCCCTTCGACAAGGCGCAGCCGTTTAAGGATCTGGGACTGCGGCGCGTTAACGGCGACGCCGACGGCAACGACCTGCAGATGGAGGAAGTGGAGCTGGCGACGGCCGAATTCTCGGGGACGGTCGGAATGGACCAGTTGCTCAAGCACGGAAACAACGACGCAAAGGACGAATAAGAGATGAAAACGACCATGAGTGTATTAAAGGACCGGATCGCCAAAACGATAGCTCTTGCGGCCGCTTGCGGATTGGCGCTGGCCAGTCTCGCGCCGCGGGGCAGCATCGTGCATGCCCAGGAAGCGGCAAACGCGGCGGTCGACCCGCAAGTGATCGAGATCAGCGCAAAGAAATACGAATTCTCGCCGAGCCAGATCACGCTGAAGAAAGGCGAGCCGGTGATCCTGCGGCTAACCAGCACCGATCGCATCCACGGATTCATGTCGAGGGCGTTGAAGGTCGATACCGATATTTTTCCAGGCAAGTCAACGGACATCGCGGTCACGCCCGCTACCGCCGGGACCTTCATGGTCATCTGCGACCACTACTGTGGCACTGGCCACGGCAATATGAAGATGAAGGTCATCGTCGTCCAGTAAGTCAACGACCAATAAGTGCCGGAAGCGGAGAGAGTTAATGTTTGCTGAACTGGTCAGAAAGTATCATCTGCATCCGATCGTCGATCACTTCACGATCGCCCTGCTGACCTTCGGGGTCGCCGCGGAACTGCTCTCCGCGGGGGCGACGCTACTCTCGCGCGCCCGGACGGGCTCCTTCTCAGCCTGGAGCCAGAAGCTGCGGAGCACTTCGCTCCTGCTGATGATCGGCGGAGCGGCGGCGAGCGTGCTGTCATATTTCACCGGAGACGCGGAGGCCGATCGACTGTGGGACACCATCTCACCCGCCGCGCAGCAGATTCTTTTGTCCACAAACGGCCCCGATTATCTGTCTCACGCAGTTCTCGGGGAGCGCCTGATGGGTGCGTTTCTGATTCTGGCCGCCTGGCGAGTGATGCTCGAGTTATCGAGCCGCGTTCAGCGCACCCGGGGGGTCTTCCTGTTCGCGGCAATGGTCGCGGCGGGCGCGCTGCTTTACCAAGGTAAGACGGGAGGAGAACTCGTTTACGAACATGGTGTCGGGATGCCGCACGTGACTGCTAACGCGGCGCAAATCGGACAAGCACCTGCGGACGAACCCACCGCAGACACGGAGCATTGATCAAACTCTCATTGTAACCATCCAGCGGGTAATAACATCCAGGCGAATTCGAGGATAACGATTATGGATCTGTTCGCACCTACTCACTTATTTCTGCTGTTGATGGTCATTCTGATCATCTTCGACGCAAGCAAGCTCGGCGACGTTGGCGGCGCGCTGGGCAAGGGTATCCGCGACTTCAAGCGGGCGATCAATGAGCCGCAAAACACCCCGTCCCCGATCGCAAGACCGGCCGACGGAACCAGGGTGGAAGCCGCCGACCAGGCCGCTTAACGCCTTGTGAATTGCCGCTAATCATCCACAGAAGGCAGGTGAGTCATGAGTGATCCAGGTACGCGGATTGATCTGACAGGCGCGGCGGGCGAAGAATTTTCTTTCAGCGCGAATGCCTTTATGCCGGCACAGTTTTACCCCGCGCGGCGCCATGCGGCCTCGGTCGAGCCGATCATGCGCTTGATGGCCGGCATCCTGATCGATGCTGTGCGATGTTTTCAGCGTCATTTCGACGCGCGTGAGTCGAAACGGCGGCAGGAATTTAGAGAGGCCAAATCTTGGATTTTTGACGACATGGGAAACGGACCTTTCTCCTTCCTGGACATTTGCGACTGGTTAGAGATCGATCCACACGGCTGGCGAGATCGGATCGTTCGCGGGCAACAAGACATACATCGCGGTGATAAACAGCGAAGGATGAGACGATATCCGGTCAACATCGGCACCCGAAGGCGAGCTGGTCGCCGAAAAGAGTTAACGGAGTCCGCGTAAATGATCGGCTTCAGTATGAACAGGTAACGCGGCTTTGAAGAAACGCCCAAGGCAGCGCCATTGCGGGTATATGGAGGCGAGCGCCCTCATCACGGTGGCAACTTGTGGTCGGGGCTGCCCGTCCTGGCTGGCGACCGATTATTACAGTGCCTCCGCGATGGCTTTGAACTCACCCGCGAAGATGTCACCCGAAGGCGCCAATGGATCGTTGGAGTACGCAGGCGCGATGCTCTCCGGCACAACGGGTTTATGGAATCAGCACCCCTGTCGGAAGAACCCTGCCATGGAGTGGCATAATTCATAACCCCACCCCACCAGTATGTGACTCCCCGAAGCTGCACTATAGATCCAGAAAAGGTCGAGGCGGGGAGCATCGCGTCTTCCTGTGGCTAGATTTTTCTTATCGTAGGTCATGGGACAAAGCAGCGGCAGCGGTCGGACCCAGGGAATAGTACGCCCCACCAGCCGAATCCCAGAAATCCTTACGCGCCAGAATCCTCTTAGGCGGTCCTTTCTTCTATTTCGCATTCGTTGCGGCGGTCATTGTCAGACAACACTTCGCCTCGCATCCGAATAGCGGTGACGATTGCCGCCGAATGGCCATGGGTAAAGCACTCTCAATTGAGCGTTGCGCTCACTCGGAGCACTTTGGGGCGCTCGTCCGCCCCGGCATTAATTTAGTGGGGAATATTATCTCCTATCAGTGAGTAATACCTACTGAGAACTGGAAAACAACCCACCCGAATAACTGGCATTTCGTGAAAGCGAAACTGCAGTAACCCGCCGAGGCGAACGTAGCGTTGTTCTCGGCACCTGAGCAAAGGAAGAATTAAGATGAAGACACAGTATTCCAGGAATATCAGACTCGCCGTGTCGGCGGGAGCACTCACGATTCTAGTTGCGGCCGGAATCTCAGGTTGCGGTGTAAGTGTGGACCCGGGTCTCACACGGCCTCCTCGAGCTTCCGCATCCAGCGATCCGACGATAGTGACACCCCAGCCTGGCTCGCGTGAATGGGACGACGCAAACTATGGAGACAGTGGTCTATAGCGAGTGAGCCGCGAAGTGTTGGCAAGTCCCGATTATCCGAATTGAAGACTGCGAGCATTTTCAACGGGAGGAGTTACCATTTCTTCGCTCCCGGGAATAAGTCAGCTGTTCGGATTGTCTCGATATACAAGTGCCGAATGAGATAAGTCCGGGCTCAGCAGCAAACGACGATCTCTGGCCCGATGCATCTTAATGAGAAGCAATCGAATCAGGTTAAGGTAACGACACAAGAGTCCGACAAAAGGAGTGACTAATGAAACTTACGATGAGGGTAACAGCAGTAGTGACCTCAGTCGTGCTGATGGGCGCGTCGGTGCCAGGGTGGGCAGGGATGCCCGTTAATGACATGGCAGCGGCGGGCCCCGCCGTGGTTATCACACAAGCGAATGGTCCACTTTCGGTTCCAGCGAGCTTGCTCGAACCATCTGCGGCGCTGCAGGCCGCTCGTCAGGATCAAGACAACTGCAAAGCTGGCCATGTCTATTCGCAGCACGACATTGTGGGCGATCCGCAAGCCTGCATCAAGGGCCTCTTCACTGTCGGCGGTGGGGCACCCTAAACGCATTCGAAGACAAACTGATCGATGACCGTCGCAGGTGCTGACAGCGTATTTACTGCGGCGGTCACTCACGTCTAGCAGCCCACAGAAATCTGGCCGACCGAAGCCGATAAAGTCGCAATCGCCGAGAGAGGATACCGCAGACCCTGGCGCGCGGAACTTGCTAATGACAAGCGGCACGTCTCAATGTACCTTGGAAAGCGCCGCCGCCCAGAGAAGAGTGGTCCGTCGTGCGAAGCAATGGCGTATCATTCGATCTACCGAGAGCCGAGACAGGCTCCGCAGTGGTGTAGATTGGTGTCGAAGCGTTCCTGAATGAAACAGTGCTGGGAGCTGACGATTCGTTGTCTCTACTGTTCCATGACAGGCGCTGCGGTCAGACAGCACCCCGTTGCCCATTCTTATCCAGGCACACGATAGTAAACCGCTGACGCCGCGATATGGTCGCGGGGGTGTCCAGCATTACTCCTCGATGTGACGCTGGGTATCATCCCAGGATTATCCAGAGGAAAGACGCAGGGCGCGGATCGTGCGCTAGCATCGCGTTGTAATTTCGTAAACGGTTACTTTTCCACCCTGATACAGGCGCGCGAATTCGTGCTTGCCACGTATAACCTTAAGACCTGGCGAGAGTGACAGGCGTCGTTGCATTAGTCGTCGTTGAATCGAAACTTCGAAACCCTCGTACCGTTATGTCGGTTGCCTCGGAAAGGACGCGCGCCGATTGGGCGCGCGCCCTTTGATTTTGCGTTACGTAAAATTATTGCGGTGTCAAAGTGCCGAACAGACCGTCCTGCTCCATGACGAGGCCGGTGGTGAAGTACAGTGTCTGCGGGTTGGAGACTGTGCCGCCGCCGAAGACCAAGGTCCATAATGTGCCGAGCTCTATAGTCTTGTCGTGCGCGTCTCTCATCCAGTCAACAAACCTGCCCGTATCGGGTTTCCAGGCACTGATTTTTCCGTCACCGAAGTTGCCGATTAGGATGTCATTGCTGAATTGGCCGAAGTTGTTCGGCGCCAGCACTACACCCCATGGCGCATCGAGCGCGCCGTGCTGCGCAAAACGCCTGAGCAAATTGCCGTCTGTGTCAAAAACGTCCACGAAGCCTTCGCCCTTGCCCGGAATGGGGTCGTGCTTCGCAGCATCCTGCTGCGCATAGGTTACCCACAGCTGACCATTGATATTTTGGATCCCGAACGGGGCAAATCCGCTCGGCATCTTCGGGTCGATAAATTTCGCGTTGAGCGCGGCCGCCGCAGTGGAGCTGGAAGAAAAGGTGCTGTCCCACACCGCGATCTTGCCATTTCGGAAATTGGTGGCGTACAAGAAAAGTCCGCTGCTGTTATTGCCGATCGCGAGGCCCTTGTACACGGGGTCAGTGCCCGTGCCGCCGTTTACAAAGTCCGGGTTGGGGACGACGGTCACAGCCTCCGTTATCGGACTCAGACCTCCCTGCCAAGCGGCGATCGTTCCGTCCTCAGTGGCCCAGATGAAGAGCGCTGGCGCCGAATTCCCCGCATTGTTGCCCACCGGGAAGGCCATCGGGTTGCCGTTCCAAACCATACCGGAAGGCCCCGGCGCTCCCGGGTTCGTGTCTCCGGCGGGTATTGGAACGGTCACCGCGAGCGGAATTATGTTGCCCGTTCCGTCGTAAAGCGTGGAGACGCCGGCACCGTTATCCGAGACCCAGAACGGGCCTCCTGGGAAGAACGCAATTCCCCATGGGTTCACCAGGTTCGGATCGGTAACGTCCGCCACCGCGGCGGCGGGTTTATCTGAAGCCAGATTGTGTTGCAGATAGCCACCCGCTTGCGCGTTCGATACGGGTGCCAATGGCAGCAACCCTACAGCCGCGATCAGTGAGAGCAAACTTTTGTAACCCATTCTTTTTGACCCTCCCAGGTCTCTGTTCTAGAAAACTCTTTTCCCGACTACTTTCTTGCGTCAGCCTTCATCAAGCCTCGTGCGAATCGTTTTGATAGAAATTCCCCTTCAAATGTCGTCCCCGTGTTCGCATCGTTGCTACACATGGCGACATATCGAGCATCATAACAACACGGCGCTATAGCTATGAAAGCAGTTAAATGCACACGCTTCCTGATCGACTATTTGGCGAGGCGAAATATTCCCGACGTGTAGTCCAAGCCAGCGCACTTCTGTAGCGTGCGTAGCAAAAAGTCGATGGCGAACAATTAAATCTCGATATTTATATGAAGCTCAGCACTAACTTAGCTGACCCACCCAGCTAGTCTGCTCCATGCGGAAGGTTTTGCTTGAATCCTTAGATCCAACGCGTCCAACCGAAACCAAGCCTACCAATTAAAGTATTTCTGGTAGCAGCTTCCTCAACATCGCGAGAGGCTATCGATGGCTCGACCCGCTGCGAGTACTCAACCTTCGGATGACCATCGGGACCGACTAGGAAATATCCTAGAATGTGATCGATCTCTCCGTCGCTCTCACGTTCACGCACTAATCTGAATGCCCTCATTAATTCGTCGATCTGAGTGGTGGAACCGGTGAGGAAATACCAACCTGTCCGATTGGCGTTGAACGCTCTTGCATAGTCGAAGAGCCGGCTAGGTCGATCGTGTTCAGGATCAATCGTGACGGAGACAAACGACACTTCTGGACCCAAAGCCGAGCCCAACTTATCCGCGATTAACGTCATATGCTGGGTGAGAAGCTGACACGGTCCAGGGCAACTCGTGTATATAAAATCGAAGAGCACCGGCTTACCCCTGAGGGACGCGAGCGAAAGCTGATGTCCGTACTGATCCGTCAGGGTCAAATCGGGCAAACTATCCGTTTGATATGTAACAGCGTATTTACCCGGTTCCTCACCGGTCCGGTTGCAGCCAGATAGACCGAAGAGGGCGGCGGTCACGACGATGAGAAGATACGACGCGCTAATCCCCGCACGGCCGTGCGCTGCTCGGGTCAGACATTGCGATAGTTTGACGCTTTTCATTTTTCACGGGTCTCCTATCGAATGACCAAATAGACTCCGTTTACACCGATTTTATTCCCACATGATCGACATAGGAGGAATCATCATGGTCACGACGGGATAGTGACGTCGCGAATGTTTACTTAAGAGCCTCGCAAAATGGCGCAGGGGCGGTATTGCAGGATTTCCGAAGTCATTCTTGGCAGGTTGCTGCGGTACTAGGCTCCGACCGGATCAGATCGCCTCCAAAAGATCGTCAAGAAGGCCTGAGAGTTAGTGTCTTGGAGGTGCAGCAAATCGCGAGGGGGATAGGTAAGAGTTTGAAGCGTAATGGCTCCTCTCGCGAAATGATTGATTAAGTGCCACGAAACAACTGCGCTAAGAAGTCAGTTGTAACCCTTTCAATCGGAGTGCATACGTCCTCCGAACACCTTGATCATTTCAGCCCCTCGACCTCGCATCTTGCGTCGCTCTGCTCAAGGTCGCCCCGCCAGTCCTGACGGACCACTGCGTTCTGGCACGGCTTCTTGAGTTGCGTCGCGACGCTCATTTGTAGCTGCGCAACAAAGATGTGTATCCCGCCCTCGCCATCTCTTTTGGTGAAGATGGCGAGGGTGAGAAAGAAAATGTTTGGGGCTATTCCATTTAATGCGCTCCACGAAAGCGGAGACCAACCCGGAGGGATCCCATCATGGTGACGTGTCCCGATTGTCGTGGCGCCAAGGAATCGACTGGTCTTGGTTGTGGCGCTGGTGGATGCCGGCCAGTGACGCTCCGTTGTCGCTTCTGTGAGGGTGCGGGTGTGGTGGACGAAGTCAGTGCGGCACTCTGGCGCGAGGGTGAAAGACGTCGCCGGGAACGGGTGCGGCGAGGTGAGTCGCAGCGCGAGCGGGCGGCCATCATGGGTATCCCCGAGGAAACGCTCAATGACATCGAGCGCGGACGACTCGAGTACAGGTGTGCACGGTGCGCGGGGCGGGGAACAGCCGACTCGATCGTATGTGAGTGGTGTCTTGGAATGACGCCAGCGGTTCAACAGTAATCAACTAACCGGAGGAATCTCAACAATGGCATTAAATAAAGCAATGGTAATCGGACACCTCGGACAGAAGCCGGAATTGCGGTACATCCCGACCAGTGGCGCAGCGGTTACGGCCTTCTCGGTCGCGACCAACGACGTGTTCCTGGATAAGCAGGGACAGAAGCAAGAGCGCGTCGACTGGCACAATATCGTAGTTTTCGGAAAGCTCGCGGAAACCTGCGCAAAGTATCTGGATAAAGGGCGCGAGGTATACGTCGAAGGGCGCTTGCGGACGCGAGCGTGGGAGCCCAGCGATGGAGGGTCGAAACAGTACCGTACCGAGATTGTTGCATTCAGCGTGCAATTTCTCGGCGCACGTCCCACCGACGTTCCGCAGAGCGATGTAGAACCGCCGAGCGGCATGGCCGACGAAGACATCATCCCTTTCTAAAAGCACGAAACCAAAGGGCGGGGCCGCCAGGCTCCGCCTTTTCCCGGTAGTGAAGGATCAAGATGCCCCGCTCTTTTGTAGCCGGATTCGCGCGCGTCGGCGCGATAATCATCTTCGTCAGCGATTTGATTGGCGGAAACAGAGATCCGGCAGCCGAGATTTCGTTATGAAAAATCGATCTTGCCGTTGGTGTGAAGGTTTGGAAGTATCCCGGTTGATCCCCGCCGTCTGCGCGCCCGTCTTCAGGGAGGAGAGCGGATGATTGGTTCAAGTGCGACGACGGGGATCTTTGAATGCCATCTCATAACAGGCGCGGCCTCCCGGCTCGGCAGCTTTTAGTTCATACTGGTTATTCTTCTCGCAGCTGGCCTTCTCATCGAAGGCAAGCGAAGCCAAGGCTCTAAGAGCCAATTTCCATCGGTTCAAGGTACTGGAGCAACCACCACAGAAGCCGGGGCGACGACGACAGGCGGACTGGCCGGTTGAACGGCGACGGCCGGAGCTGGCTGCCGCACTTCAGTGCATGAGAAACACCCGGCGGCCATCATGCACGCACACATCCCCATCATCACAACGAATGTCCGACCGCTGAGTAAATTCATATCAGCAGCCTAGGCCGGAGAGCCAGTCGCGATCAATCGGATTTCAGATTGAATAATCAAAGAAACCCCATTGAAAAACGCGCCATCGGAAAAGGATTTTTGGCTAGAATTAAAGAATCGGATTAAATTTGTTAGTTTTGCCTCCAACCTGTCGTCGATCGCCCTACCCTGCTCGTTCCGGGTTTGTTCCTCAACCGACTTGAATATCTTCCGCCGTGGTCTCGTCAGTTCATATAAGAGTCAGAACCTAAATAGTCCGTTTGCGAACTCCTCCCTTGCGATCGGACCGTTTGAAGCGGGCATTTAAGGAGACTCCCCCCTCCTCCAATCGCCCGCTTCTTTTTTTGCCTAATTGATAGTTTGCCCCGGAGGGCGATGCGCCCAGTCTAGCGAAGAAAAAGCGAAATGGATAAGATCGGGCGTCGTGGCCCTAAAGACGTGCAAAGTCTCCTGTTTCGATCTCAAGCAAATTGAACATACGGTTGAAGTTACTGCGGGCAGCGTCTACGAGGCAGTAGCCCAGGCTCTGCGAATTTTCCGCGACAATGAATGGGTAGAGGACATTGGGCACGGTCGAACTCCAATCGTGGTTAAAGTAAAGCATCCGGAGATCGAGCACACGGTCCGCGTACAGGATTTTGAACGCTGGCTGGACGCGAACCCGCGCTCCCCTGCCGAAATGATTTTGAAAAACCGCTTACGCGAACTGCTCGCAAAGGGCAGCTGAAATGTGCGGTCGATTCACCATGACCCGGCGCGACAAGACCGAGCTGGCCGCCCTGCTGGGCGTCCCTTGAAGCGAGCTTGGCGATTCCACGCCGCGCTTCAATATTGCCCCGACGCAGCCCTACTTCGTTCTCAAAACTACCTTCGAGAGCCGCGAAGCGATCCCAGCGACCTGGGGCTTGATAAATAGTCGGGCGACGGACGCCAGCCAGGCCTCGAAGTGCATCAATGCGAGAGCGGAGACGGTGCACAGGCTTCCCTCATATCGCGATGCATTTAAGCGGCGGCGCTGCGTAGTGCCCGCCGACGGATTCTATGAATGGCGTGGTCCCAAGGCGATGCGGGAGCCGCTATGGATTCATCCGGCAGATGAGGGCCTGATCCTCTTCGCGGGACTCTTCGAAGCTTGGCAGGATCAGCCGGGTGAATGGCAGACCACATTTTGCCTGATCACGACGGCAGCCAATCGATTACTCGAGCCGATTCAGAATCGCATGCCGGTTATTCTCGATGAAGCCGGCGCGGCTGACTGGATGAACTGGCGCGAGCCCGATCCGCTCTCGCTCAAGCGCCTGCTGGTGCCGGCTCCGGAAGATCTTCTGGTGGTACCCCGGCCTCGCCGCTGGTGAACAGCGTCAAGAACGAGGGTCCGGAACTCCTGGAGGATCTGTCGTTATTTGGCCAATAACGAGCGCTAGCGATCGAAAGGACTGTGAAAATCAAAACCGGATTCGTCGAGCCGATGTTGAGCCTGCCGGTGGCGAAATTACCAGAGGGGCCGGCCTGGTCGTACGAGCTCAAATTCGATGGCTATCGCGCGCTGGGCCTCAAGGCAGACGATCGGATTCAATTGCTTTCGCGCAACAAAGAACTTCACCAAGCGCTTCACATTGATCGCACAGGCTGGAAAAGCGCCCCGACGCAACCATAATCGATGGTGAGATCGTCGCGTCGATTCCGAGGGCCAGCCATCGTTCAACGTGCTCCAGAATCATCGCAGCCGCGGGCCCCCACTTCAGTTCTACGTCTTCGACCTATTGATTCTTCGCGGCAAGTATCTGACTCAACAGCCCCTCGAGAAACGGCGTGAGCTTTTACGCACGAAGGTGATGCCACGCCTGCCGGATACCATCCGCTATTCCGAGACCCTCCAAGCATCCCCCGCCGAGCTTATTGAGGCGGCGCGTGAACAAGGTTTCGAGGGCATCGTGGCCAAGCGGCGCGATAGCCTGTACGAGCCGGGCAAGCGCTCCGGCGCCTGGCAGAAGATGCGCGTCCTTCAATCGCGCGAATTCGTGATCGGCGGGTATACGCCGGGCGGGAGGAATTTCGATGGAATCTTGATTGGTTATTATGAGGGCCGCGAATTTGTTTACGTCGCCAAGGTGCATGCCGGCTTCACGCCGACAGTGCGCGATGCTCTGTTCAAGCGCTTCGGCGGATTTGAGGCCAATCGATGTCCATTCGCGAACCTGCCCGAGATCCATCGCGGTCAATGGGGCGAAGGATTGACCGTCGAGCAGATGGAGAAGTGCCGCTGGCTTAAACCGCGCCTCGTCGTGACGATCGAGTATTTGGAGTGGACCGCGGCGAATCACTTGCGCCACGCGATGTTTGCGGGACTGACGAAAAACGCAGAGATTCTTGGGGCGAAATAACGCCGGCGAGGGGCTATTTTTTACTGTCCGGAGCAAATTAGGAAGGCGATGTATGAAAACACTGAAAGTTTCGACTAAAGCGGGGCATTCGCTGGAAGAGGACCGGCCCGCGATTCTTGAGTGCCTTCAAGAGATCGCATCGCATGACGGCGGGCAAGGTGGAGAGGGCGGATGGCTGGTGTTCCGATGATTCGATGTACGGCATCGCCTAAGCGTGATTAAAGCCGGTATCGAACTATGCTTGGAGGTAAGCCTAATGGAAAAGCAGGACTTCGTCGGACAGATGAGAAATCGCGCAAAATATATATCAGGTAAAATTGTTTTGGTGATTAGACTTGAAATTGCGGCCTCAGTCATGGCTTTTCAATGGCCGGTTTACGCACAAACTACTTCCACATCAGAGTCGGCAAAAGTTCAGAAGCTCGACGCTGATAAAATGTCACGTGATCCAAACGCACAGAAGCCAAATGAGGGTTCGACTCCTATCGCAGATTCTGTGAATCAGATTGGAAGAAAAGTTCATCAGCCTAAAACGGATTCAACCGCAAAGGTAAAATCGAGCGAATCAACTACTCCGTAATTCACGAAGAGTCGCCGCGCGCGGTCGAACATTCGGTTCGACATCAACTCTTTCGCCCACCGCGCTCAGCGCTGGCCCCGATGATCCAACCCGTAAAGACTTCGTCATTGCGCCTCCCCGATACTTGGATAGCAGATCAGAGTCACCGCGATGATTCCGCGCTCACCGG